>ERZ772945.231-NODE-231-length-47269-cov-3.406723_pt1 | contig 47269 bp, 37 predicted proteins | sample MGYA00511681_ERZ772945 | MGnify/ENA primary metagenome ERZ772945 (study PRJEB29015, sample SAMEA2737943) | human oral metagenome | biome: human oral; feature: human-associated habitat; material: dental | place: China | collected 2143 ...
ACTGTACGCACAGTGTAACGGTGATGTAATAAATTTTATTCTAAACCCAAAGATATTTTCTATGAAAAATGGGGATAGACCTGGACTGGTCAACCCCATAGAATACTACTTAATAGGTCATCAGAAATGATAATACAAGTGTAGCGCAGTATATGGAACTGTACGTACGGTGCAATGAGAGGGTCGACGATAATCAAATAAATTGATTATCGTCACTCTACTCTATTTGGAAGCGAAGATGTTGTGTGGATTTGTTACTTTTGGTAAGTTCTGAATTAATTATTCATAACAGCACTATAAATATCGCTAACAATATTTTCAATATCGCTTTCAGCTGTAATACAAACTTCATTTAATACATCAGAAAAATCTTTTCCTCGCCACCATCTACGCATTGTTTCCTCTCCAAATTCATTGCAATTAGGTTTTGTTAGGTGGCGTTTTAATGTTTCTTCAAAAGGTATATTAAAATAGTATGCATATACTTTGGTATCAGATAATTGAATAGCATATTCAAACAGAGGTTTATACCAATCTGCATACATAATGCCTTCTAAAATAATAATGTCACAATGGCTAGTACCATAAAATAAAAGCTCTTTTATAAGTGGCAGTGCGAGTGTATTTGGTCCATCCTTCACTCTAAGCATTTCTCTTCTAATTGCATCTTGTGAAATAAGCATAGTGTTCTCGCCAAATTTGCGTTGTAATTCTTTCGCAATTGTCGTTTTTCCGCTACCCGAATTTCCTCTGAGTATAATAAGTTTTACCATTGCATAGCTCCATAAATTGCACTTTTGAATTTTTTTATATAAAAATATTTTGCTACATAATTCTACAATCATTCGATGCTAGGTGCTGTTTTTTTCAGTCAACTTTTCATCAAGAATCTTGATTTCTTCGGATAGGATAGCTACCAATCCTCAAATTCTTCGTCTGTGATTGCACTATTATAATGTTTTTTCTCATCTCATCCCATTCTACAAGAAAATCATTGAAGTTCATATCGTGTGACAGCAAGGCGTTGGTGGATTCGTCTATCAGTAGTCTGAGCTGTATTTCTTTTTCGTAGTCAAAAATAATATGAATAAAGTCGTGGATGGAGTTCGGTTCGTGGTCTGTAAGGGCAGAAATATCACTGCAATCAACCCTTTATAAAGTTCTGTAGATGTAGAATGATTCTACCGAATATATTCTTTTCTTGTGGAAGTGTAATACTGATGGTTTTCGTATAGATAGTTTTATTATCAGCAGTGAATGTAATTGTAGCTTGAATATTTTGGTCATAAAGTTCTGCTGAGAACTTCTTTGGAAGATCAATTTCATAAGTACATTCTACATCTGCTGGTAAATCAAGCGTGATATCTTTATCCATCTTCACATCGATATTCGCTGTATGCATGAATGATTTATATTCAATCGTACTAACAACATCATTCTTTTTCAGAATTGTTTTCTTATGCCATGAAGCTAAGCTAGTTAAGGCAGTTTGTGCATCGCTAAGGTTGGAGTATTGTTCAACGTTAGTGCTAGCTCCAGCTGTTACCGCAATGATATTCATATCATTGACAGTTGCCCAATATGCAATACATCTACCAGCTTGCAGTGTATATCCGGTTTTACCACCGGAAAGGTTTGCTAGGTTATAGCCGTATGTATCTGCGTATGCCCAAATTGTGCTAGCAAGTGGAATACCAAATGGATAATAGGTTGTGGCTTGTGTTGTGTGTTCCTTTGTAGAGAAAATTTCTTTAAACGTTGGATTTTGTAATGCATAACGTAATAACTTTGAAACATCTTCAACTGTTGAATATTGTCCCTCACGGTCAAGACCATGAGCACTCTTGAAAACGGTATGATCCATCCCTAGTTGAGCAGCTTTATCGTTCATCATCTGATAGAAGTTTTCAAAGCTACCACCAATCTGTATTGCAAGTGCGTTTGCGGCATCAGCCGCAGATGGTATGGCTGCAGCGTAACATAGGTCTAGTACTGTTGCTGTATCACCAGTAACATATCCTGCAACACTTGCTTGTTCCTCATAAAGTCCATCAATCATTTCATCGGTAATCGTTACAGTTTGATTCAGTGAAGAACTATTTTCGATTGCCAGAAGTACTGTCATCATCTTTGTAAGTGATGCGATACTGATTTGTTCATCCTGTTTTTTTGCGGATAATACTTGGCCTGTATCTGCATCTAAAAAGATGTAGTTTGTACTATATAGGTTTTTGCCTAAATCAAAAGCATCATCTGTTGCGGCAACTGGTAATAGTGTTGATAGCGCAATCACGAGTGTACATGTGATTGCGAATAATATTTTTCGTAATTTCTTCATGAGTCTATTATATATTAGAGTATGGAAGTTTCCCATTAAGTTTTTAAGTATGATATAACCTATATAGAAAAGAAGAGGTCTATTATGGAGAAAATCGCTAGCTTTACAGTGAATCATCTGGTCTTAGAACCAGGAATATATGTATCTCGTCAAGATCATTTCAATGATGTGACAATTACGACATTTGATTTAAGAATGACAACACCAAATAAAGAATCGGTAATGAATACTGCAGAAATGCATACAATTGAACATTTAGGTGCTACATATTTACGTAATCATATGATGTGGAGAGACCGTATTGTTTATTTTGGCCCGATGGGTTGTCGTACAGGATTCTATTTACTTTGTGAAGGAGATTTGACCTCTAGGGATATTGTTCCATTAGTGAAGGGACTCTTTGAATTTATACGTGACTTTGAGCGAGATATCCCTGGTGCAGAAGCACGTGATTGTGGGAATTATTTAGATCAAAATCTACCGATGGCAAAATATCTTGCGAATCGTTACTTAGAAAATACAGTAAAGGAGATTGACGAGGCACACCTCGTGTACGCTGAATGATGAGAGTAGGAATTATTGGTGCGATGGATGTTGAAGTAACATCGATCAAAGAGCGCATGACAATCGAAAAGATTGAACAGGTTGGAGACAATACATATTATTTAGGAAAAATTGGTGATACGGAAGTTGTTGTCGCAAGATGTGGGATTGGTAAAGTAAATGCCGCAATCTGTGCTACAACCATGTGTGTAAAATATGAAGTAACACATATTTTGAATACAGGTATTGCAGGTTCTTTAGATAATCAAATTAATATTGGCGATATTGTTGTATCTACTGATGCAATCTATCATGATTTTAGTGTAGAACCGTTTGGCTATCCTGCGGGAATGGTACCTGGTAGAAAGAGTATTTCCTTTCAGGTGGATGAAGCACTACGTAAATTGGTTGTGGATAGTATACAAAAGGTCGCACCTGAAATTCAGGTCTTTGAAGGACGGGTTGCGAGTGGCGATATCTTTGTAGGACAAAAAGAAAAGAAAGATTGGATTATACAAAACTTTGGCGCAAAATGTTGTGAGATGGAAGGCTGTGCAATTGCGCATGTTGCGACTGACTTTGCGGTTCCATTTGTGATTGTACGTGCAATTTCTGATAAGGCAGATGAAGAAAGTACAGTATCTTATGAGGACTTTGAAGCACAGGCAGCAGAACATTGTGCAAATCTAGTCTTCCAAGTATTACAGAGTTTATAAGCGGGAAATTCCCGTTTTTTTTAAAGAGTGATGAGAAGTTGTGTGTATAATACAAGTATGTATAACCAACAGTTGTTTTTAAAATATATACCAGTGGGATTATTTCTTTTTGTGTTTGCATATCTTGTGATATGCATGACAAAAATGATGTATCATAAGTCTTTTCGTCGGTATCGTAAGCGTGTTTTTTCATCACTGCTTTTATTAGTGCTATCGGCAGTGATGATATGGGAAGCATTCTTTTCTACGATTCCGGTGAATCGGGATGCGTCTTTTTTGTTGTCGGATATTCCAGCATATACATCATCGCCATACGTTGAGGTTAATCATAATATTCCATTCTTTACAGAAGAAGAATTAAAGAGTGATGAATATGAATCGTACAGTGGGTTAGATTATCTTGGCCGCTGTGGACCGGCGATGGCGATGATAGGCATAGATATAATGCCAACACAGAAGCGTGGCTCTATCTCAATGGTGAAGCCGACTGGTTGGCATTTAGCGAAGTATGATTTTATTGATGGAAAATATTTGTATAATCGTTGTCACTTGATTGCGTACGAATTAAGTGGAGAAAACGCAAATGTGCAGAATCTAATTACGGGGACACGTTATATGAACGTGGTGGGGATGCAGCCGTTTGAGGATAAGACTGCGTGGTATATATTACGAACAGGAAACCATGTACTATATCGCTGTACGCCTATCTTTGAAGGAGATAATCTTTTGGCAACAGGAGTACTATTGGAAGCACGTTCAATCGAAGATCATGGAGAGGGAATCTGTTTCAATGTATTCTGTTATAACGTTCAGCCTAATATCAAGATTGATTACCATACAGGGGACCATCAGCTAGTGGTGCAAGACTAATTTGTGTGAAAATAACAAATCGATACCAAAAAGGTTCAGAATTATGTATAATACATGTGACTAAAGGAGAAAATGAACATGAAATTAGTTAAGAGTATTTTAGCAGCAGCTACTATCCTTACATTAGCAGGTTGCGGATCAAAGGCTATTTACAAAGCTGGTACATATGAAGCAACAGCTGAAGGACGTAATGGCGACGTTACAGTTGCAGTTACAGTTTCAGATTCAAAGATTGAAAAGGTAGAAGTTAAGGAACATAAGGAAACAGCTGGTATCGCTGATGGTGCTTTGGAAGAAGTTCCAGCAGCTATCGTTAAGCAGAATAAGGCTGATGTAGACACTGTTTCTGGTGCTACACTTACTTCTAATGCAATCATTACAGCAACTAAGGATGCTTTAAAGAAGGCAGCTAAGTAAGCGAAAAGAGGGAAATTTGCCTTCTTTTTTTGTAAAAATAAACAAATTCACATCAAAAATGCGAAAAACATGCATAAATAAGCACTTTTTTAAGATTCACTAGTTGAAAATACATAAAAATCAATTAAAATTAAGTTATCAAAATAAAAGGAGGCCATAAACATGGCAACAGTAAAAGTCGTTACAAAGAAAACATTAGCAGATGATTTAGCAGGAAAATACGGTTTAACAAAGAAGGCTGCTGGAGAAGCAGTTAATTACGTATTTGATGAAATCGCTACAACAATTAAAAAGGGTGGCGAAGTTTCATTAAATGGCTTTGGTAAGTTTACAGTAGTTAAGAAGAAGGCTCGTACTGGTTTAAACCCAGCTACAGGCGAAAAGATCAAGATTAAGGCTACTAAGGCTCCAAAGTTCAAAGCTAGTAAGACTTTAAAGGACTTAGTTAAGTAATTTTAAGAGCGGAATATCCGCTCTTTTTTTATGCATGAAGGCATAAGAAAAACCTGTGTATTGCATGACACAGGTTTTAATGATTAAGCGATGTATACACGCTTGATAATGACTGGTGTTTTTGGCTTATCACGGAAGTCTGTTGGTGTATTTGCAATCTCATCAACTACTTCTAAACCTTCTACAACATGTCCAAATGCAGCGTAGTTTCCATCTAGATGTGGAGCGTCTGCATGCATGATGAAGAACTGTGAACTTGCGGAGTTAGGATCCATTGCACGAGCCATGGAAATAACACCACGTACATGCTTGATAGGATTGTTAAATCCGTTAGAAGCGAATTCACCAACAATGTTTTCTTTGGAACCCCCTGTTCCATTTCCAACTGGATCACCACCTTGGATCATAAATCCAGGGATGATACGGTGGAATGATAATCCATCGTAGAAGCCTTCACTAACAAGTTTGTTGAAGTTAGCAACTGTCTTTGGGGCGGCTGTTTCATCAAGTTCCAACTTGATAACTTTGCCGTTATTCATTTCGATTACGATCATGTAAGCCTCCTATTTTAAATGCCAGATATCATGGTTGTAGTCTAAGATTGTACGATCACTTGAGAAGAAACCACTCTTAGCAATATTTACTAATGACTTCTTCTTCCATGCTAGACGATCTTCGTAGTCAGCTAATACGCGGTCTTTCACTTTGCAGTATTCTTCAAGGTCAAGTAATGTCATGAACCAGTCCTTGTTAATTAAGTTATCACGTAAGTCAGATAACATCTGCTTGTCGCCTAACTTAACTAGTTCTGGGCTTGTGATGAAGTCTACACATGCATGAATGAGTTGGCTGTTGTTGTAGAAATCTGCTGCGTGGTAACCACTTGTTTCATAGAGCTTGATTACTTCATCGGATGAACGTCCGAATGTATAGATGTTATCCTTACCAACGAGTTCACCAATTTCAACGTTAGCACCGTCATTTGTACCTAATGTGATAGCACCATTTAACATGAACTTCATATTACCAGTACCAGAAGCTTCCTTAGAAGCTAGAGAAATCTGTTCTGAGATATCACATGCAGGAATAACTGTTTCTGCCTTTGTTACGTTGTAGTTTTGTAACATAACAACCTTGAGGTATGGACTTACTTCTGGGTCGTTCTTAATTAAGTCTTGTAAGCAAATAATCAAGTGAATGATGTTCTTTGCCATGATGTATGCAGGTGCTGCTTTTGCACCAAAGATTATGGTAATAGGACGAGCTGGCTTTTGACCTGCCTTAATCTGTAAGTACTTGTAGATTACCCATAATGCGTTCATCTGTTGACGCTTGTACTCATGTAGACGTTTTACTTGGATATCGAAGATAGAACTTGGATTGATTTCAATTCCTTCTTCCTTCTTAATCATATCCGCAAGACGAACCTTGTTTGTATACTTGATATCATCTAACTTCTGTAGTACTGCTGTATCGTTGATGTACTTCAATAAGTCTTCTAACTTACTAGCATCCTTACGCCATGCATCACCGATTAATGTATCGATGTAATTTGCAAGTTCTGGGTTGCAATGCATGATCCATCTACGGAATGTGATACCGTTTGTCTTGTTGTTAAACTTAGAGTGGTAAATGTTATAGAATGGCTTTAATTCTTGGTGCTTTAGAATTTCTGTATGAAGTGCTGCTACACCATTGATGGAATTACTGAAATGCATGTCCATTCTTGCCATGTGTACGCGGTGATCATCATCGATGATTGTTAATTCTTTATCACCCTTGAAGGCAATATTTACGGCATAGTCTAAACCACCAATAATTGGAACGAGCTGTGGTACAACTTCCTGTAGATAATCTAGAGGCCACTTTTCTAGCGCTTCCGCAAGAATTGTGTGGTTTGTGTATGCACATGTATTAGCGACAATATCTGCTGCTCTACGGAATGTGATACCTTCATTCATCAATAAACGGATTAATTCAGGAATTACCATGGAAGGGTGAGTATCGTTGATTTGAATCGATACATACTTATCTAAATCATTAAGACTATGTCCCTTTTCTTTTTCTTCCTTGATAATTAATTGTGCAGCGTTACTTACCATGAAGTACTGTTGGTAAATACGTAATAACTGACCATCCTTATCACTATCATCTGGATAGAGGAATAGTGTTAAGTTCTTATCGATATTCTTTTTATCAAACTTTGTGCCATCGCGAACGATAGATTCATCAACAGTATCTAAGTCAAATAAGTGTAATGTATTCTTGTTTGTCTTATATCCGATGATGTCTAAGTCATACATGTGTGAGTAGTATGTCTTACCAGCAAGTTCAACTGGGAAGGATACATCTGTATCGCGTAATACTGTAGAACCATTCAACCATTCATCAGGAATTTCATGTTGCTTTCTATCTTTGAATTCTTGACGGAATAAACCAAGGTGGTAATTTAGACCAACACCATCACCTTGCAAGTTTAAAGTGGCGATGGAATCTAAGAAGCAGGCAGCTAGACGACCTAGACCACCATTACCGAGTGAAGGTTCTTTTTCAAAACTTTCAACTGTGCGGATGGACTTACCATTCTTAGATAATAATTTTGCTAATTCATCGTATAGACCTAAGTTGATTAAGTTCTTGCCTAATTGTTTACCGATGAGGAATTCTGCACTGATGTAGTACAACTTCTTTTCACCTGTAATCTTCTTAACCTGATCTTGTTTTTCCTTTACGATAGCGACAATCGCATCATAAAGTTCTCTGTCAGTGGCATTTTTAATCTGCTTTTTCAAGCCTGACTCAAGTTTTTTCTCTAATGTCATGAGTATCTCCTTTATCAAAATAATTGAAACCATAGACAACTATACCATAAATGAGAAAAAAGTGAATTCCATTCACTTGACATGGAAAAATATTACTTCATGGGTTAATATTTAAACTGAAAGCGGAGTTAAATGAATAGTAATATGAGAAAAGCAGGAATTTTAATGCCAGTCGCATCTCTGCCTGGCCGCCACGGATGTGGTACTTTTGGAAAAGAAGCATATGATTTTGTAAAGATGATGCACCAGTCGGGTCTGGGCATCTGGCAGCTATTGCCACTAAACCCTTTAGGATATGGAAATTCACCTTATCAGCCGTATTCATCTTATGCGGTTGATGAGTTGTATATATCATTAGATGTTTTAGCGCAACAGGGATTATTAGAGAAAGTGCCTTCTTATCATCGTAATGATAATGAGATTCAGTACGAAGTAGTTCGTGCGTTCCATGATAAGTACTTGCGACTAGCCTATCAAAAGTTTGAAAAGGATGAGGCATACGAATCCTTCATCAAGGAGTCTTGGGTAAAAGAATATGCAATCTTTAAGACTTTTAAAGTTGCGAACAATTTAAGACCTTGGAACGAATGGGAGAAGGAACAGAAAGATTATCCAATCAACCAGAAATTAGATCTATCAAAGTATGAAGATGAAATTGCATACCAGATATTCTTACAGTTTGTATTACATCAACAGTGGCATGCACTTAAGAAGTATGCAAATAGTTTAGGCATTCAGATGGTGGGTGATATCCCATTCTATGTAGGACTAGATTCTGCGGATGTTTGGGCACATCGTGAAAACTTCTTATTAGATCAAGATGGTAGACCAACGTTTATCGCTGGGGTTCCACCAGATTATTTCTCAGCGACAGGACAAAGATGGGGCAATCCTATCTATGACTGGAAGTTTATGAAGAAAGATAAATTTACATTCTGGATTGAACGTTTGTCATACATGGGAAAGATGTTCGACGTTGTTAGAGTCGATCACTTCCGCGCCTTTGATACATACTGGAAGATTCCGGCAGATTGTCCAACTGCGATTGAAGGTGAATGGATTGAAGCGCCTGGATATGAATTGTTTGATACATTATTCAAGCAATATCCAAACCTCACTATCGTTGCGGAGGATTTAGGAGATTTACGTCCAGAAGTATTGGAATTAAGAGATCACTACAAGTTTAGGGGTATGCGTATTGTTCAATTCACATTTGACCCTGAGGGCATGGAAGAAGATAAAACTCATCTATTGGTATATACTGGGACTCATGACAACGATACGACATATTCCTGGTATTGCGAACAACCTGCTTCTTTAAGAAGAAAGATGCGTCAGTACCTATGGAAACACGGATATCGCAAGCATAGCTTTGTCGATGATGTGATTGACTATTCGTTGGACAGTAATGCGGATATGGTAATTATTCCGATGTCAGACTGGATCCATGCTGGTAGCCAAGCACGCTTAAACATGCCTGGAAGCGTAGGTGCACCAAACTGGATGTGGCGGATGAAAGATTTACGCGCATTTGCGAAACGTATCAAACAAATTAAGTTAGACTTGCTACGAGCTAATCGTATCAATCACGACTAAGAAGGTTAACCAAAATGGATATTATTTTAAATATTATTAAATCTGTGATTTTTGGAATTGTACAAGGTGTAACAGAGTTTCTACCAATCAGTTCAACAGGCCATTTAATTTTATTACAGACGTTTATGCCTTTGAATGTCTTTGCGGATCCTGCAAAAAATAAAGCCTTCTGGGATGTATATAAGGTTGTGATTCAGTTTGGTAGTATTTTGTCTGTACTGCTATTGTATTGGAAGCGTTTATGCCCACTAGGCAAAAACGTATCAGAGCCTAAGAAAAAGAATATCTATCACACATGGCTAATGGTTGTAGTGGCATCTATCCCACTAGTAGCGGGAATGTTACTAAATGATTGGATTGACAATGTAATGAGTGCACCATATGTAATCGGTATTACCTTGATTCTCTACGGTATCTTGTTTATCTGGATGGAGAATCGAGAAAAGAAGTATACGATTGAACATGTTAGTCAAATCACACCTAAGAAAGCCTTTGGTGTTGGTATGTTCCAAATCTTAGCTTTGGTTCCTGGCACAAGCCGTTCTGGAAGCACAATCTTTGGTGCGACTTTATTAGGTTTTAATCGTTCAACAGCTGCGGAGTTCTCATTCTTTATGGCAATTCCAGCAATGTTTGGCGCAAGTCTTCTAAAGATTCTCAAAGCAGACTTCTCATTCGGCTTTTGGCCACTCATGATTTTACTCATTGGTACAGTAGTTTCGTTTATCGTTTCTATTATTGCGATTCGTACCTTAATGAATTACATTCGTAAGAATGACTTTAAGGCATTTGGCGTATATCGTATTATTCTCGGAATAATCGTCCTGATTCTTTGCATTACACGCTTAATAGCTTAGAACGGCGGTATTATGAAAGAAATTGTTACTCTTGGCGGTCTATTTTTAGAAGGGTTACTATCATTCTTTTCGCCTTGTATTCTTCCACTCGTTCCGTTATACATTGGATACCTAACAAAGGGTTCCATGATGACAGACGAAAGTGGACAAGTACATTACGATCGAATGAAGACACTCATTCTAACAACGGGCTTTGTCTTAGGAATCTCGACGGTGTTCGTGATTGCAGGACTTGGATCTAGCGCACTTGCGGCTGTATTCAAGCAATACACATTGCAGTTACAGATTGCAGGTGGTGTATTACTAGTTATCCTTGGTCTAGCAAATCTGCACATCATCAATATTCCTTTCTTGAATCAGACACATCAAAAGACAATGCGTATAGAAGGTGGAATGACTTTCTTGAAGGCGTTTGCGCTCGGATTTGTGTTTAGTTTTGCGTGGTCTCCATGTGTAGGTCCATTATTGGCGCAAGCAATTGTACTAGCATCCACTGCGACAAATGGACTTGGTTGGCTGTACATTGCGGCTTATGCGCTTGGTTTCATCGTCATCTTCTTACTGATTGGTTTCTTTACAGAAGAGGTATTGAATATCATCAATCGACATAAGAGTATTGTGAAGTATACGGGTGTACTTAGTGGAGTTCTTGTATTAGCGATGGGATGTTTTATGTTATTCCAAGGCTTTACAACAATGCATGCACTACAGAATCGTTCTTCTACAACTCCTGCAGAAACAACAGTAGATGATTCAAAACAGGATACAACTAGTAAAGAAGATACTTCTAACAAGCAAGATTCATCTACAAAGGAAAATACAGATTCATCAGCAAAGACAGCTATCGAAAAGTATAACTTTGCGCTTGTAGATGGAGAAGGTAACACTCATAATCTGAGTGATTACAAAGGAAAGACGATTGTCATGAACTTCTTTGGCACATGGTGCCACTACTGTAACGAAGAGTTTGAGAGTTTACAGAAGATTAATGATGAGATGAAAGATGATGTTCAGGTATTGATGATTGCGGCACCAGGTCTAAATGGTGAGGGTAGTATTCAGTATGTTGAAGAATACATGAAGAAAAGAGGCTATAACTTTACAATTCTGTATGATACAACATTAGAAGCTACAGATACGTATCACATTTCGGGTTATCCAACAACGTATATCGTTCGACCATCAGGAGATTTCTTAGGATATGTACCAGGCTATGTATCTGAAGAACAAATGCGCAATTATATCAAGACAGCACAAGAATAGTAGAAATCAATCTTTGTGAGAAATAAACAAAATTGATTCATTGAAAACCTTCGAAAGAAGGTTTTTTCTCTTGACACTTTGAAAACGCTCACATATTATTTTGGTGTATCCTGTAAACGTTTCCGTAAACGGTTACGAGTAAAAGGGGTTTTGAATGACGACAATTAAAGATATTGCACGCATTTCAGGGTATAGTATTGGAACGGTTTCCAGAGTGATTAATAACCATCCTGATGTTAGTGCGGTAGCAAAGAGAAAAATTGAAAAGGTAATCAAGGACGAAAAGTTTGAACCAAACTCAAATGCGAAACTTTTAAAGCAATCTGCGACATCCGCTATTACGATTTTGATTAAGGGATTGCATAATGCCTTCTTCAGTAGCATTGTCGAAAAGATGCAAAGTTATCTGCAGGAAAGCGGGGAAGATGTCTCGGTCGTATACTTGGATGAACTTGAAAATGAAGTGGAAGTAGCAATTCGCATCTGTAGTGAGAAGAAACCAAAGGGTTTAATCTTCTTGGGTGGCAATCAGAAATATTTCCGTGAGTCATTTGCGAGCATCAAAGTACCGTGTGTGCTTTGTTCAGAGAGTGCAGCAGGGATGAACTTTAGCAATCTTTCTAGCTTTACAACAGATGATAGAGAAGCGGCACGTGCAGCAGCGGAATACTTGATTCGCTCTGGACACAGAAAGATCGGCATTGTATGTGGTTCGGCTGTATCAGAAGCGGGATTGATTGGTTCAAAACGTGTTGAGAGTGCAATCGCAGCGTTTAAAGAAAACAAGATACCGTTTAATAAACGTAAGCAGTTTGTACCAGGGAAGTTCTCACTTGAAGATGGATATAACGGTACGATGAAATTATTAGACCGTTATCCAGAAGTTACCGCAATCTATGCGGTCAGTGATGTTGTGGCAATTGGTGCACTACGTGCAATCAATGACCGTAAGTTAAAGGTTCCACAAGATATATCCATCATCGGTAATGATGGCATTGACTTTGCAAGATATGTAACACCACGTCTAGCAACTGTTGAGCAAGATGCTTCACAACTTGCAAAACGCAGTGTAGATGACTTGTTATTAAGATTAAATTACAACAAACCTGGCATACATGAAATTATTCCATTTCATGTATTAGCAGGAGAGAGTATTCGTATAAAAAAACCAGTGGAGGAAAAGTAAGATGTCAACAGTAAGTCTAAAGCATGTTCAAAAAATTTACCCAAACAGTGGTGAGGTAAAGAAGAAAAAGAAGGACGAAGTAAAGAAAACAAACCTAAAGATCACAGATGAAGGTGTGGTTGCGGTTGATGATTTCAATCTAGAAATTGGCGATGAGGAATTCATCGTATTAGTAGGTCCTTCTGGTTGCGGTAAGTCCACAACATTACGTATGATTGCGGGATTGGAAGATATTACACGTGGAGAATTATTCATCGATGGTAAGCTAATGAACAACGTATCTCCTAAAGACCGTGATATTGCGATGGTTTTCCAGAACTATGCATTATATCCACATATGAGTGTTCGTCAAAATCTTGAGTTCCCACTCAAGATGCATAAAGTTCCAGCTGATGAAATCAAGGTAAAGGTTGAAGAGGCGGCTGAAATCTTAGACTTAACACCATATTTAGATCGTAAGCCTAAGGCTTTATCTGGTGGACAAAGACAGCGTGTTGCGATTGGACGTGCAATTGTACGTAATCCAAAACTATTGTTGATGGATGAACCACTTTCTAACTTGGATGCGAAGTTAAGAAACCAGATGCGTGCTGAAATTATCAAGTTAAGACAGAAGATTAAAGCAACATTTGTCTATGTAACACATGACCAGACAGAAGCAATGACACTTGGTGATCGTATCGTTATCATGAAGGATGGCGTTATTCAACAGGTTGGAACACCACAGCAATTATTTGATCATCCAATTAATGAGTTCGAAGCAGGCTTTATCGGCATGCCACAGATGAACTTCTACAGCGGTGAGCTCTTAAAGAATGAAGCTGGTAAATACTGCGTGAAGTTAGACAATGCGGTGATGGAAGTTTCTGAAGAAAAACAAGCCCTATTGGCCGAAAAGAACGTACAACCACAGCCAATTACAGTTGGTGTACGTCCTGAACACATCTCACTTGGTGGAGATAGTGGAAAGATAATCGAAGGTATCGTTGACGTAAGTGAAATGATGGGATCTGCAATCCACTTACACGTAAAAGCATGTGGTAAAGACAGCATTATCATCGTTCCAACATTGGATTTAAATGGTAGAACATTCAAGATTGGCGATAAGATCGACTTTACATTCGGTGGTAATGTCATGCACATCTTTGGAAGAGAATCTCATCAGAATTTAGAGTATTAATTTCAAAATTTCATAAAAAGATATTGAAATTTGAAAGCGCTTTGCATAAAATAAAACTATAAAGTTGTAAACGTTTCCAGTAACGTTTACGAAATCATATACTTTTTCGGGAGGAAAACATGAAAAGTACAAAGTTAGTATCACTTGGTATGGCTGCTTTAATGGGTATCTCTGCATTAGCAGGATGCGGTGGCAAGAAAGAATCAAACACGACAGCTTCAGATTCAAAGGAAGTAACACTTACAGTGTGGACACCGTCTGAAGATCAATCAGAAGAACAGGGTAATTGGCTCAAGAAGCAATTAGATGCTTTCCAAGAAGCTCACCCAGAATGGAAGTTAACATTCAACACAGGTGTATGTCCTGAAGGTGATGCGAAGACATTAGTAGCAGCTGACCCATCAGCAGCAGCTGACGTTTATATGTTCGCAAACGACCAGATTCCTGATTTAATAAAAGCTAACGCAATTGCTGAATTAGGTGGATCTGCAGTTGAAGCAATCAAGAAGAACAACAGCGATATTACTGTTGACACAGTAACTTATGAAAACTCTGTATATGGTGTTCCATTTACAGCAAACACATGGTTCATGTACTATGACAAGCGCGTCTTCACAGAAGATGATGTAAAGAACTTAGATACAATGCTTACAAAGGGTAAGGTTGGTTTCCCGCTATCTAACTCTTGGTATATTCAAGCATTCTACGCAGCTAACGGATGCACATTATTCGGTGAAAATGGAGCAGATGCTAAAGCTGGTATCGATTTCGGTGGTGAAAAGGGTACAGCAGTTACAAATTACTTAGTTGACTTAGTTAAGAATCCTAACTTCAAGGATGCGGCTGGTCTAACACCAAGCACATTAGCTGATGGTACAGTCAATGCATTATTCTCAGGTACTTGGGATTACAAGGCAGTTGTTGACGCTTTAGGTAAAGAAAACGTTGGTATTGTAGCTCCTCCTAAGTACACATTAAATGGTAAGGAATTACAGTTAAAGGCATTCGCAGGTTCTAAGGCTATTGGTGTTAACCCAACAAGTAAGAATCCAGAAGTTGCAGTTGCATTAGCTTCATTCTTAGGTAGCGCAAAGGCTCAACAAGCTCACTACGACTTACGTAATATCATTCCTACAGACACATCATTGAATGTTTCTGATGCATTGGCAAAGGCACAGATGGATACAATGGACTTTGCTTCAATTGTACAGCCACTACAGTCAGGCATGGCTCAATATTGGACACCAGCAGAATCAATGGGTAAGGAAATCGTTGCCGGTACAGTAACACACGAAAATGCTGCTGAAAAGACAGAGAGCATGAACAAGGCAATGAACACTGCTTCCGTTCAATAATATTGCATTACTGATTAAAAGAATGTGGTTGAGATACTTATTTTAACCGCATTCTTCTTCGTTTATAGAATTGAGGTAATCGTATGGAAAATAAAAAGATTCAGGACAAAGTCACCGTGTTAAAAGCGATAACATCCGGTGATTTACAAACGAAGCTATCCATCCCATTTATGGGACTTGGTGTATTTTTGAAAGGGCAGAAAATCAAAGGTTGCCTCATATTCCTTCTGGAAGTAGCGTTCTTCTTATATATGGCTACTTCTGGGATCCATGCTTTATCATTGTTACCGTCACTGGGTGATCAAGCACAAGGCAAAGTATGGAATGAAGCAAAACAAATTTTCGAATATTCTGCCGGAGATAACTCACAGCTCATTCTCTTATTTGGTGTTGTTGCATTATTTGTCATTGCTGGTTTTATCCTATTATGGGTATTACAGATCAAACATGCATACAAACTACAATTAAAGAAGGAAAACAATGAATACATCAATTCCTTCAAGGAAGATATGAAGTCTCTATTAGATGGAAACTTACATATCACATTGATGTCATTACCATGTGTTGGTATCTTAGTATTCAATATTGTGCCATTAGTTTATATGATCAGTATGGCATTTACATCCTATTCCAAAGAAGATGAACACTTACAATTATTCGACTGGAATGGACTTACACAGTTTAAGCGTGTATTAAACTTCAGCGGTAACATGGGTAAACAGTTCTGGCATGTTCTTGCTTGGACAGTTGTTTGGGCTCTTGTTGCGACATTCTTAAACTACATTACAGGTATGATCCTTGCAATGATTATCAACCGTAAGGAAACAAAGGCAAAGGGATTCTGGCGTTTCTGCTTTGTATTATCTATTGCAGTACCACAGTTTATTTCCTTGATGATTATGAACATCATGTTACAACCATCAGGTGCAATCAACGTGTTATTACAGAACAATGGATTAATCAGTGCGCCACTACCATTCTTAACAGATGCGATGTGGGCTAGAATCACAATTATCATAATCAACTTATGGATTGGTATTCCATATACAATGTTACAGGTTACAGGTATCTTGCAGAACATTCCAGGTGAGCTCTATGAAGCAGCTCGTATGGATGGTGCAGGACCGGTGATGATCTTCTTTAAGATTACACTTCCATACATGTTATTTGTTACTACACCATACTTGATTACATCATTTGTTGGCAATATCAATAACTTTAACGTTATCTACCTCTTATCAGGTGGTGGACCAACATACGTTGGAGATACTGCAGGTCAGACAGACTTGCTTGTAACATGGTTGTACAAGTTAACAATCGATCAACAGTACTATAACCTAGGTGCAGTTATCGGTATCTTGACATTCATCATCTTAACAACAGTCACATTGATCACATATCGTAGATCGAAGTCTTATCAGAATGAGGAGGCGTTCATGTAATGAGTACGAATACAGTAAAACGTAATAAAAAGAGCGTATCCAGCCGTGTTGGTAACTTCTTCGTTCATGTATTCCTAGCAATGCTAGCGGCGGTATGGGTATTGCCAATTTTCTGGATCATCCTAACTAGCTTTAGAGCTGAGCAGGGATCCTATGTAAGTACATTCTTCCCTAAGGGATATACACTTGCAAACTACATTAAGTTATTTACAGATCGTAACGTCTTAAACTTCCCACGTATGTTTGCAAATACACTCATCATCGCAGTATTCACATGTATTATTTCAACATTCTTCGTATTATCTGTTTCATATAGCTTATCTCGTATGCGTTTCAAGCTACGTAAGCCATATATGAACTTAGCGATGATTCTTGGTTTATTCCCAGGATTTATGGCGATGATTGCAGAATACTATATCTTAAAGGCACTTGGTTTAACAGAAGGATCTGCAGTACGTTTAGCATTAATTATTGTTTATTCTGCTGGTACTGGTTTAGGCTTCCAAATTGCCAAGGGTTACTTTGATACGATTCCACGTTCTGTCGATGAAGCAGCGATTATGGATGGTGCTACACAATGGCAAGTATTCACAAGAATAACAATGCCATTATCAAAGCCAATCATCATCTATACAGTTATGACTTCATTTATCGCGCCATGGGTAGACTTTATCTTTGCGAAGGTTATTGTTCGTGCTAACGCAGATCAATTTACAGTCGCAATCGGTTTATGGAATATGTTACAGAAGGAATATATTAACCAATGGTACACAAGCTTCGCAGCTGGTGCGGTTATTATCTCTCTTCCAATCGCAATCTTATTCGTATACATGCAGAAATTCTACGTTGAAGGAATGTCTGGCGCAGTTAAAGGATAACAAAACAAAAACGGTAGAACCTTTTGGTCCTGCCGTTTACTTTATAAAATTGTAGTATGATAGATATGAATCAGGAGGAACCACATGAAAACATATATCTTTGACTTGTATGGAACACTCATTGATATTCATACGGAATTACATAATCATAAGGTGTGGAAAGTACTATCAGACATGTATGCATGTTATGGTGCAATCTACACTCCAGAACAGTTTGAACAAGCATATTTAAAATTTAATGAAGAAGAGTGGAAGCGAGTAGAAGAATTACATCCTGATACATATATAGATATACAATTTAAAAATGTATTCAAACGTCTATATGATGAAGCACCACTGCATGCAGAAGTATTATCAATCCAAGACAAAGAAACATGGTTACTCTTTATTGAAACAGAGTTTAGACGTTTGACAAGAGTACGTTGTAAACCATATCGCAATACTATCAAAACATTACAAACACTAAAGCAACAAGGTCATCAGATCATCTTACTGTCAAATGCGCAACGTTCCTTTGCGCTAGCGGAGATGGGTATCTGTGATTTAATCCCATACTTTGATCATATGTATATCTCTGCTGATTACGGTATCCGTAAGCCAGAAAAAGCATTTATGCAAAAAGTACTAGATGACCATCAACTTGATGTTTGTGATTGCGTCATGATTGGGAATGAAGTTGGTAGTGATATGCAAGTTGCGGCATCTTGTGGTGTAACTGGTATATTATTAAATACAGCACACCGCAAAGAAAAAGTAATTCAAAAAGAATTAGAATCATTACAACAAGAATATCCAAACTTCCAGTATCAAATCGTTACTTCAGGGGATATTTTAGAAATTTTAGGAGAATAAGTTATGCCAACATGGTTAAAAGATGCAGTATTTTATGAGATCTATCCACAGTCATTCTATGATACAAATGGAGATGGTATCGGCGATTTAGAAGGTATCATCCAGAAGTTAGATTACATCAAAGAACTAGGCTGTAATGCATTATGGATCAATCCAATGTATGACTCACCATTTATGGATGCAGGATACGATGTTAGGGACTATAAGAAGGTCGCAGCTCGTTATGGTACAAATGAAGATGCGTATCGTTTATTTGAGGAAGCACATAAACGTGGTATCAAAGTATTGCTAGATTTAGTACCTGGTCATACGTCTGATGAACATGCTTGGTTTAACGCAAGTAAGCAACCAGAAGAAAATGAATACTCTAGTCGTTATGTATGGACAAATGGTGCCTTTGTAGGTGTAAAAGACCACCCATATATGGCAGGTATGTCTGATCGTAATGGGGCATATATGTTAAACTTCTTTGCGTCTCAACCAGCACTTAACTACGGTTGGTTAGATCGTACAGAGAGTTGGATGTCTGCAGTGGATAGTCCAGAAGCAATCACTACCAAAGAAGCAATGAAAGATATTATGCGCTTTTGGTTGGATCATGGTGCAGATGGCTTCCGTGTAGATATGGCAGATTCACTTGTTAAAAATGATGATAACAAGAAATCAGCGACTGCGAAAATCTGGCGAGATGTTCGTAATATGCTCGATAAAGAATACCCAGAGGCAGCACTTGTCAGTGAATGGTCCAATCCAGAACAGGCTATCAATGGTGGTGGGTTCCACATGGACTTCTACTTAGATCATTGGCACAATGGATATAACACTTTATTACGTGATTATGAAACAGGTGGGGAAGATAATAGCTTCTTCTTAAAGAGTGGTAAGGGTGATATCTGTCGTTTCTTAAATGACTATATGCCTAAATATAAGGCAACAAAGCAGAATGGTTATATCTCTATGTTTACATGCAACCATGATACATCACGTCCAGCAAATACATTAACACCAGAAGAGTTAAAGATTGCATATGCATTTATCTTAACAATGCCAGGCGTTCCATTTATCTATTATGGTGATGAAATTGGTATGCGCTATATGAAGGATATCCGTTCTAAAGAAGGTGGCTTTCATCGTACAGGTTCACGTACTCCAATGCAGTGGGATAACAGCGCAAACAAGGGCTTTTCAACAGCCGAAGCACATCAACTCTATCTCGCAGTGGATTCATCGGAAGATGCGCCAAACGTGGCAGATCAACTTAATGATGAAAAATCTCTCTACGCTACAACAAAATCTCTTGTGGCACTACGTCACATGCATGCAGACTTACAGGCTGACGCAGACTTTAATGTAATTTATGCAGAGAAGGAGAAGATGCCATTTGTATATAAACGTGGAAAGTTGATACTAGCAATCAATCCAAGTAGCGTAGAAGAAACAATCTCTCTATATGAGCTACAAGGTTATAAGCCAATCTACACAATTGGAAAAGCATCTATTGAAGATACAACTCTTACAATCGGACCAAGTTCGTTTGTAGTACTTCAAAGAGGATAAATTTTATGAAGTATGTCAATAATGGCTTACGTGTATGTTGGATTTTTTTCAAGACTGTTTTATGGGAAATAGTAACGGAACTGATTAGTGTTATTATTTTAACCGTTTTATTTACAATTAAAATGCTGCAGTTACATGGAAAAAATATGAATTCACGGGATCTTTCTAGTTATATTTTACATGATTTAGAATATGATCCAGTATTTTTTGGTTGCCTTCTTATACTCAATATTATCTTAATAGTAGTCTTATATGTAATATATCATCGTAAAGAACCGGATATGTTGCCATTTGAACGTAAGAATTGCATTTCAAAATATATCAAAGGGTATATTTGTGGTCTAATCTTATTTATATTGATTTGGCTTATTTCTCTTGGGCTTGGCGGTTTCCAGGTTGAATTGATATTTAAACATGGAAATATAGCTATGCTTTGTTTATTCTTTGTTGGCTATCTCTTTCAGGGAATGAGCGAAGAGGTACTATTTAGAGGATATCTTTACAAAAGACTAAACACATTTCTTCCACTTCCAATGGTAATTGCGTTGACAAGTTTACTATTTGCTGTAATGCATTTGGGGAACGATGGAATTTCAATACTAGCATTTATTAATCTTGTTATATTTGGTGTATTTACTGCGCTAATTCGCTATCATTCAAATAGTTTATGGTTCATAGGCGCTTTACATTCTGCTTGGAATTTTATGCAGGGACCACTTTTAGGAGTTGCTGTATCAGGCAATGGTAATCAGCAATTTGTTCTTTTTTCAAAACTAAGTGATGCAACTACGCTTATTAATGGTGGCAGTTTTGGCTTAGAAGGTAGTTTAATAACAACACTTATTTTGTTGGTGGCTATTTTTGCAATTACTAAAAAGTTTAGTTGTATTGAAAAACTAATTTGTAAATAAAATTCAAAAAAGTTATTGACATTTATTAAATTCAAAATAAACTATAACCATAGGCGATGATAAGAAGAGTAGCTGAAAGATAGTATCACAGAGAGTCCTCGAATGCTGAGAAGAGGATATACGAAGGTTTAGTGAAGATGGTCTTGGAGTTGTACTTCCGAAATGTAGGGGGTACCGGGATGTCCCGTTATAGACAAAGAGTATGTTGGTACTCGATGAGGTATGTATTGTGAAATGCATATAAACTAAGGTGGTAACACGAGATTATTTATCCCGTCCTTACATGTAAGTGTAAGTGCGGGATTTTTGTTTATATAGATAGGAGGTAGCAATGATTGAATTAAGTAACATAGTTAAAACATTCAAAGCAAACAAAGAAAACATCCATGCGGTAAACGACGTTTCATTAACAATCAACGATGGTGAAATCTACGGCATCATCGGATATTCCGGTGCTGGTAAGAGTACGTTAATTCGTTTGATTAATCAACTAGAAGTACAGACAGCTGGTGATGTAGTGATTGATGGTATTAACATCAAGGAACTTAGTCCTAGAGAATTACGTTTACAGCGTCAACAAATCGGTATGATTTTCCAACACTTCAACCTCCTATGGAGTAGAACAGTCGCGGAAAACATCGAACTTCCTCTAGAGTTCGCGCATGTGCCTAAAGCAGAGAGAAAACAAAGAGCAGCTGAGCTAATCGAAATGGTAGGCTTAACTGGTAGAGAGGATGCATATCCAAGTGAATTATCAGGTGGTCAGAAGCAAAGAGTTGGTATTGCAAGAGCATTAGCGAATTCTCCAAGAATTCTACTATGCGATGAAGCAACCTCTGCACTAGACCCTGATACAACAGAACAGATTCTTGAACTATTAAGAGAAATTAATAGTCGCTTAGGAATCACCATCGTGATGATTACACACCAGATGGAAGTTGTACAAAAGATTTGTACACGAATGGCTGTGATGAGTGATGGAAAGATTGTGGAAGAAGGAACAGTTAAACAGTTGTTCGAACATCCAAAACACGCAGTCACAAGAAGATTTGTACAAAATATTGAAGCTAACCAAACAATCGAAGAACTAGCTGAAAGTTTGAAAGAGAAATATCCAAGTGGTAAGTTACTTCGTTTATCCTTTACAGGAAATAATGCAGAGCAGCCAACGATTATCAATGCGGCAAGACTTGTACCATTTGAGATATCGATTGTAGAGTCAAACATCTCACAATCCTCTGTTGGACCAATGGGTGTAACATACATTCATATTAGTGGTGGAGTTGATAGTGACTACAACAAGTTTGTGACATACTTAACTGACAACAATGTTATTGTGGAGGTGCTCTAATGATAGGTGGCGTACTTAATTTAGATCAGCTATTCAAAGCTATCAATGAAACACTCTATATGACAGCCGTATCACTTGTACTTGCGACAGTCCTAGGATTACTAATTGGTATTCTATTGTACTGTACACAAACGGGTGGATTATTCCAAAACAAGATTATCAATCGAGTGATTGATGTGATTATCAACGTATTACGTGCGATTCCATTTATCATCTTACTGATTATCTTGATTCCATTTACAAAGTTGATTGTAGGTACGATGTTAGGAGCTACAGCAGCCTTACCTTCACTGGTATTTGCGGCAGCACCATTCTATGCACGAATGTGTATCATCGCATTCCAAGATGTAAACAAAGGTACCATTGAAGCAAGTAAAGCAATGGGTGCCAGCAATTGGCAAATTATTTTGAAAGTATTACTTCCTGAAGCATTACCATCTTTAATCTCAGGAATTACAGTAACAGGTATTTCCTTAATCTCTTATACAGCAATGGCAGGAGCCATCGGTGCTGGAGGACTTGGAAACCTCGCATACTTATATGGTTTTGCAAGAAGAAATGAATTAATACTTTATACTTCAACCATCATCATTATCATCATTGTATTTGTTATACAGTGGTTCGGTGATGCAATCGTAAAACGAATCGATAAACGATAAATATACAAAAAATAAAAGGGAGAAAACTCATGAACAAGATTACAAAGATTATTGCAGCAGCTACATTCGCATTAGGCTTAACAGCTTGTGGAACATCCAAAAAAGAAAGTGCATCAACAACTTCTTCAGACAGTACAAAGTTAACAGTGATTGCAACTGCTAACCCACACGCAGTGATTCTAGATGAAGCGAAGTCCATTTTAAAAGACAAGTACAACATCGACCTTGAAGTAACAATCACAGATGATTACTTCATTCCAAACGAAGCAGTATCTAATGGGGAAGCAGATGCAAACTTCTTCCAGCACGTTCCATTCTTTGATAAGGAAAAGAATGAAAAGAACTACAAGATTGCCAATGTAGGTGGAGTTCATATCGAACCATTTGGAATCTACTCTAAGACAATCAAGAACGTTTCTGACATCAAGGATGGTTCAACAGTTGTTATTTCTAACTCTGTAGCAGATAACGGTCGTATCCTAGCAATTCTTGCACAGGAAAACTTAGTGAAGTTACCAGAAAACGCAGATGTATTAAACTTAACAATCGCAGACATCGATAACGACACAAACAATCCTAAGCACTTAAAGTTCCAGGAAGTAAAACCAGAATTACTCGCAACAGCTTATGAAAACGGTGAAGGTGACTTGGTAGCTATCAACGGTAACTTCGCAATTAATGCAGGTCTAAAGCCAGGCTCTGACGCATTAATCCTTGAAAAGGCTGATTCAAAGAATCCATATGTAAACATCATTGCTTGCCAAGAAGGTCATGAAAAGGATGAAAAGATTCAAGCTTTAGTGAAGGTATTACAGTCTGACGAAATCCGTGAATTCATCAAGAAGAACTGGTCTGATGGTTCCGTTATCCCAGCTGAATAAGTAAAAACATTACCATGTGAATATTTCGCATGGTTTTTTTGTCTCTACGAAGGAGAAAATCACATAATTTTATTAATTGAGATATTTATTTTAATGATACAGTAACTATATAGATCCAGTAATTTACGTAAAGAGGAAAAAGTATGGAAATAAATGAAATAGCAAGTGCTGGTACGTTAGAAAAGAATGATTGTTTCATTACAGTTTTAAAAGGGAATGGTGACATTCAAATTCAAATCGAATCAAAAGTTGTGTATGAATATGGTCAAAGAATTGAAGATGTTATCCGAGATACACTAAAAAAATTAAAGATAAATAATATTACTGTGAATGTACAGGATATGGGTGCATTTGATTATACAATTCGTGCACGACTAGAAGCCGCAATTTATCGTAGTTTAAAACAAGTTGATCAAATTCCATGGGGAGATTTATTGTATGAATCATAAAAATCGTTTACGTAGAACTATGATGTTCTTGAATGCACAAAAACCAACGTTATTAAAAGATCCATTTATTTATAAACCAGATTCTCTAATCTTCGATTTGGAAGATGCGGTTGCGTTAAGCGAGAAAGACGCAGCCAGATTTGAGTTGGCACATGCTTTAAAAAATGTTGACTATCACAATTGTGAAAAAGTGGTACGTATTAATGGAATTGATACGTCGTTTTGGAAGGAAGATATTCGCTGTGCAGTATTTGCAGGATGTGATAGTATACGTATTCCAAAAACGGAATCCGCAGAAGATGTAAAAGCAGTTGAAGAAGAGGTTTTGAAGGCTGAAAAAGAGGCAAATGTTGAAGTGGGTAGAACACTACTGATGGCGGCAATCGAATCAGCCAAAGGAGTGATGAATCTAAAAGAAATATGTACAGCATTTGAAAGGTTGTTTGGAGTTGCTCTATCTGCAGGAGATTATACAAAAGATTTACATACTGTAATTACAGGTACAGGTGTAGAACTATCTGGAGCACGACAACTGATGATAATTACTGCAAGAGCTACAAATGTACAGTGCTTCGATACTGTATATACAAATCTTGATGATATGGATGGACTCAAGACGGAAACAAAATTAATTCATGATATGGGATTTGATGGGAAATCAATTATCAATCCAAGACAGATCCCAGTTGTACATGAGGTGTTTACACCAAGTCAAGATGAAATCATTTTTGCGGATAAGGTTGTAAAAGAAATTGATGAAAAAAGAGCGCAAGGAATTGGTGTATTCACTGTAGACGGTAAGATGATTGATATTGCATTCTATGAAGGTGCAAAGAGAACAATTGATTTAGCAAAAGCAGCTGGAGTATATCAGGAGGTGGAAAATGCTTAACGCAGTAGGAAGAGAAATTCCACAAGAAGTATTAGAAAAGACAGGGAAAGCAGTCTTTCAGGGAACATATCATTTTGATCAATATGAATATAACAAAGCACCAGTAAAGTCACGAACACGCATTGGTGGCAGTGACACTAAAATACAGAATAGTATCAAAGAGACATTACAAAAATGTGGTGCACATGACGGCATGACAATTAGTTTTCATCATCATTTTCGTGAAGGAGATCTCGTTGTAATGCAGGTCATGAATACGATTCATGAGTTAGGTTATAAAGATATTACGATTTGTGCTAGTTCACTTAGCAAGGCACAGGATGATCTTGTTCCGATGATTGAAGATGGCACTGTGACGCATATCGAAACTTCTGGCGTTCGAGGTAAAATTGGTGAAGCAATCAGTCAAGGCAAGTTAAAAGGAATTGCAGTTTTACGCTCTCATGGCGGAAGAGTACGTGCAATCGAAACTGGTGAAACAAAGATCGATATTGCATTTATTGGGGCACCTAGTTGCGATGAGTATGGTAATTGTCGTGGAGTTGGAGGGAACAGTAATTGTGGTGTTTTATCCTATGCTGCAATCGATGCAGAATATGCAGAACACGTTGTAGTTCTTACAGATTGCATTGTTCCTTTCCCAAATTTTCCGGCAGATATCAGTATGACGAACGTTGACTATGTCATAAAAGTAGATGCGATTGGGGATTCAGAAAAGATTGCTACAGGTGCTGCACGTCTTGTTACTAATATGAGAAAATTAATGATGGCTCAAAGTTGTGCGGATTTTATTGCATGCATGCCAACATTTAAAGATGGTTTCTCATTTCAAGCCGGAATTGGTGGAGCATCTATTGCGACAGCACAATGTCTTGCTCAAAAAATGAGAGAACAAAATATTCATATGAGTTTTGGTGCAGGTGGTATGTCAAAACCTATGTGTGACCTATTGGAGGAAGGGCTAGTCAATTGCCTTCTAGATACACAGGATTTTGATATTCCTTCGATTGAAAATCTAATTTCAAATCCAAAGCACTATTCAATTACGACTAAAGAGTATGCAGATCCATTCTGCAAAGGTGTAGTTGTCAATAAGTTAGACTTTGTTATTCTAGGGACTTTGGAAGCAGATATTCATTTTAACTGTAATGTCGTTGTTAGTTCTGAAGGTCAATTGATAGGTGCACAGGGTGGGCATCCTGATACAGCGGCAGGCGCAAAGTGCACAATTGTTATTACACCATTATTACAAGGTAGAATCCCAACGATACGTAATGAAGTTACAGCCGTTACAACACCAGGAGATACAGTTGATGTAATTGTTACAGATTATGGTATTGCAATCAATCCAAAGAGAACAGATTTATTAGAAGCAGCACATAAAGCACATCTTACAATCAAAACAATTGAAGAATTAAGAGATATCGCATATTGCATGGCAGGAGAACCTTCTCCTCTTGAGTACGAAGACAAAGTAATTGCGATTATTGAGTCTAGAGATGGAACGATTATGGATGTTGTTCGAAAGAGAAAGGACAGAAGGTAGTATGACAATTGGATTTCGTGCATTTATAGATTTTCAAAGACCTTCGCAAGAGCTGATAGAAGCATATCGAAGTTTGCCATCTGCAAATATTGGAGATTGCTGTTATAAGATGAACTGTATGTTTGATGGAATACATTCCTTCAATGATATTCCGTTATGTGGGCCTGCTTTTACGGTAAAAGTTCCAGCAGGTGATAATCTAGTAGCGCAACTTGCGTTAGATTATGCAAAGCCAGGAGATATCATCGTGATTGATGGTGCAGGCTTTACCAATCGAGCACTTGTTGGCGGTATGATGACTACCTACGCAAAGGAAAAGCAATTAGGTGGATTTGTTGTAAATGGTGCCATTCGAGATATTGATGATATCAAGAACAGTACAGTTCCTGTTTATGGCATCACACAGACACCATTAGGCCCATATCGCAGTGGACCAGGAGAAATGAATGTGCCAGTTTGTTGTGGTGGTCAAGTTGTTATGCCGGGAGATATTATTGTGGGGGATCATGATGGTATTGTAGTGATACCACAAAAAGATGCTGAAAAATTATTACAAGCAGTCAAGAAGAACCTAGAGAATGAACAGAAAGAAATGAAGAAGATGAAGGGTGGAACATATACTACTCAAGAACACCAAGCTGAATTTCTTAAGAAATTTTTGAATAATGGTGGTGTCTTCAAATAAAATTAGATATATTGGAGAATTCATGTGTCGATAAAATTCTCCAATTTTTTTATTCTCATTAGCATCTTGAGAAATAGGAAATAATTGCAAAAACCCAGAGCAATAAATACAATTATCATGTATGATATTTGTAATGTAATAAGAGAGTAGGAGATTAGAATGGCAGATAAAATTATCGTCTTAGATTTTGGAAGTCAATACAACCAGTTAATCGCACGACGTATTCGTGAATTTGGGGTTTATAGTGAACTTCATCCAGGAGATATGACACTTGCAGAAATCGTTGCAATGCAAGATGTTAAGGGAATTATCTTCTCTGGTGGCCCAAACAGTGTATATGAAAAGGATGCACCAAAGTGTGATCCAGCTATCTTTACATCAGGCTTACCTATTTTAGGTATCTGTTATGGTATGCAGATGACACACTTTATGAATGGTGGTAACGTCACACCATCTGACAAGAAGGAATATGGTCGTACAGAGATTACAGTAGATACAACATCTCCATTATTTGCAGGTTTACCTGAAAAGCAAATTGTATGGATGAGTCATGGTGACCAAGTATCCACACTCGCAGAAGGATTCCATTCCGTAGCAAGTAGTGATACATGTCCATACGCTGCTAGTGCAAATGATGAAAAGAAAATCTACACATTACAGTTCCACCCAGAAGTACGTAATTCTGAGTATGGACTAGATATGTTAAGAAACTTCGTATTCAATATTGCCAAGGCTGAAAATAACTGGACAATGAAGGATTTTGTAAACCAACAGGTAGAAGAAATCAGAGCACAAGTTGGCGATGATAAGGTATTACTAGCATTATCTGGTGGTGTAGATTCATCTGTAGTAGCTGCTTTATTAGATAAGGCAATTGGTAAGAACCTATACTGCATGTTTATCGATCACGGTCTATTACGTAAGGGTGAAGCAGAAGGTGTTATGGAAACATTCACACGTAATATGTCACTCAACCTCATCAAGATTGACGCAAGAGAACGTTTCTTGAATAAGCTTGCTGGTGTATCAGATCCAGAACAGAAACGTAAGATTATCGGTAGTGAATTCATCTATACATTCCGTGATGAAGTAGCGAAACTCTTACAAGGAACAGATATTAAGTGGTTAGCACAAGGAACACTTTATACAGATATTATTGAATCCGGTACAAAGACAGCGCAGACAATTAAGTCACACCACAACGTAGGTGGCTTACCTGAAGATATGAACTTCAAACTGATTGAACCATTAAGCAAGTTGTTCAAGGATGAAGTACGTGCATTAGGTACAGAGTTAGGCCTACCAGAAGAAATGGTATGGCGTCAACCATTCCCAGGACCAGGACTTGGTATCCGTGTACTTGGAGAAATCACAGAAGAGAAGTTAGAAATCGTTCGTGATTCAGACTTAATCTTACGTGAAGAAATCCGCAATGCAGGACTTGAAAGAGATATCTGGCAGTACTTTACATGCTTACCAAATATCCGCTCTGTAGGTGTTATGGGAGACCAACGTACATACGACTACACAGTCGTTATTCGTGCAGTTACATCTATCGATGGTATGACAGCAGACTGGGCAAGAATCCCATACGATGTACTCGATAAGATCTCCACACGTATCGTAAACGAAGTAAAACATGTTAACCGTGTAGCCATGGATATCACATCCAAGCCACCGGGAACAATTGAGTGGGAATAATACAAACAAGCGAAATCAGAAATTAAAACCAGCGAATAATTTTTTGCTGGTTTTAAAATATTATTAGTACATTAAGAATAATCAGTCATAAAATAAACTAATTCTATAAGCTATAAAATTGATTTAGAAATTGAATGAGTTCCTCTTTAGAAATATGATTTATACCCATTTGCTTAAGATTGAATTCTTCTTCATTTAATTTTTGAATAAAGGATGATAAATCTTCTTTAATTTTATTTGGTAAAGTCATATTTAAGTTTGGTGATAGTAAAGTAGATAAACGAACAATATCATTTCTGTGCTTTTTAATATCTTTACTATCAATTAGTTCTCCATGTTCTTTTCTATATGTTAAGTCTATCCATGCTTTGGCTTTAAATGGAATGATGTGTTCTGCATTAAGGATAGAGATATCATCAATCTTTGATATCCCTTCGGTAAGGAAGTTGTAATAAGTATCATCTAATAAAATGGCGGATAGACTTGAAACTTCGTCATCGATATGAATTGGTATTATATTCTGTTTTATGGATGATAAAAGCCAATCTTGTTTTCTAGAGAATAATTCAATCATTTTAGGGTAATCAGGAGATTTTGGGTTTGAGAAACGGTAGTATTCAGATTTGTTAGTTGTTGTGCTTATATGTTCGTAACCTGCATCATTGATATATTGCCAAAATATCTCACAGAATTCTTTTGTCAGAGTTTCGATAATTAGTACCATGTCAATATCTTTAGTGGTACGGAAATTTAATGATTTATCTGACATCAAAAGTTCACATGCGGTTCCTCCAATAATTACATATTGATCTTCGAAACCCTTAAAATATTCTTTGAATGATGCAATTCCAATCATAGTATGCTAAAACGTCTCCTTAAATATTTTCTTTAGTAAATTTTCGATTTCAATATCTAATCTTTCATCTTCGTTTCCTAATAGAGATAGGATTAAAGAAATGTCATCGATGTCTTTTTTGTTTTGACTAAAGAGTAGCGGATTGTATTTCCATATTTGTAACTCGACTTGCTCATCATATGAATAACATTCCCTCTGCAATTTAATATTTTTGACATGCTTCTTTTCTATGGCATATGTCTTAAGATTAGGTGGATTGATGTAAGTGTATTGACTAAATGCAAACTCACCAGCTGGAATCATATCTTTAGTGATTTCTTTTTTTAAGATATACCCTTGTGTATAAAATGGGGACTGTAAGTAAGGCCACATTTTGTTGAATAAGTCTACTTTAGATAGGTTTGTTGTTAGAAATATTTTTCTACCATCCTTATGCTCTTCAAAAAGTTGTGTTGTAGATAGTTGACGATATGATCTTGTAAGTGTCATGTTTGAAAAACCAAGTGATTTAACCGCATCACTTACATAATACTTATTTGCATTTTGATACAAAATCCACGTAAATAATAATTGAGTGGCTAAAGATATTTTTTCAACGTTTTTATCTTCATACTGTGCATTGGTTAAATAAGTTGCCATGAAAGGTAGATAAACTATTTTATCTTTCAGAATAAATGGAATTTTATTTTCAAGAAGATTTTGTCTTCTGAATGAAGAAATAGCATCTAATTGTAGAAAGATAGGTACGTTTTCTATTTCCTTTATGATACTTATTTGTTTCTTAAATGCTGGTAGAGTTGGTAGGTCTCCCTTAGGAGTTAAAGATAAACACTCAATATCATTGATGATTGCTTTTTGAACTAAAAAATTATCCAAAATAAATAAAGGTAATTGTTTTTCTTTATTCCATTTATTGAAATTGATTTTAAGACCAAGTATATCTAAAGCATTCATTACTCTATCTCCTTATAACTTTATTATATAGTATACTAACATGATAAAAGTTATAATGATATAAATTAAGTTAAAATATATAATTATATATTAAGTAGTAATGTATCTACAGATTTTGGCATTCATAATTTTAAATTACAAGTAGAATATCTAAACGTTGTAACCATATTCACTCTGCCATCAAAAATAAACCAGCTCAAAATCGAGGGGGAAACGAAGAAAATTATCCGATATACCACATTGTTTGTATATATACGTAGATTTATGGAGATGAATATTAATGAATTATATGAAAAGTTGTCATGGATGATACGTTATCCATTTGCGATAACTACGAAAGCGTTATAGAACCACAATTAATTTAGTTTCTCAATACATGAATAAATTACAAGTCCACGGTAAGTTAATTTAGCATATTTAAAATAATAAAAATTACCTATTAAACATAAAATATCATCTAAATGATATAAATATTAATTCTTTGAATATGATATACTGTTCTTATCAGAAAGAGGAAAAAGTATGATTAGTTATAATCGCTTATTTAAATTATTAATTGATAGAGGCATGAAAAAAACTGAACTAGCAAGTGCTGCTGGTCTTACGCCTAATACTTTAGCTAAATTATCTAAAAATGAAATGGTATCAATGGAAACGTTGATAAAAATTTGTAAATATCTTAAATGTTCATTTGATGAAATAGTAGAAATTATTGGTGATAGAAAATGAGCCAAAATGTGGATTACCGAACGATAACGCGTGAACAATTTTTATTTAATGAAATGAGAATTGTCGCAAAGTTGTTATGTGAAGGAAAAGATGATAAAGAAATCGTTAATGAAGTGGTTAAAGATAATTTATTTCAATATCCTACCGAAAAGATGATTGATAATCTATGCAAAGTTTGTCTAGCAAGGTTTCATGCGGTAGATAGCAATGAACTTATAAGCATAGTTGCTTATGATCCTTCTGATGCTGCGAAACAAGCGTGTTTATATATTATGATGAACTATTATCGTATTGTCAGAGATTTCATGATCACAGTAATCGGTGAAAAGTTTAGAACAAAAGATATGTCATTTACAAAAATGGATATAAATTCATTCTTTACAAGGATGCAAGAACAAAACGATACTGTTGCTTCATGGAGCGATTCAACAATCAATAAGAGCAAGCAAGTGTTAAAGAAATTACTTGTTGAGAATGAATATTTAGATAACAACAAATCCGAAACACTAAATACAGTATTAATAGATTTTTCAATTAAAGATGCCATAGAGCATATTGGAGACAGAGAAGCGCTTATAGCGTTTGGTTGTATGTAAGGAGGCTATCATGTCGGAAATTACAGAAAGACTCGATAACTTAAAAGAAACGATTCAGAAAGATGATTTTCTACAAGGAAAAGGTTTAAGCAACGAAGTGAATATTCGTATGTTTTGTTACGATTCTAAAGACGAAATGTCAGTAAGACATTTCACAGAACTACTAAAAAACGAATCATTAAAATGCAATATTCAAATCGTGGATTTATACGAAACATTTTTATCGATTTGCAAAGATAAGCGGATTTTAGATAGAATTCCTCAACTGGGAATAAGAAGAGGGAAAGAGTTTTTAGAAAAGCAATTTGAAAAAACATGTGATGCGAAAACATATGCCAAAAAGATAATTGATAATTTTGGTGAAGATAAGGAATTGTTACTTATTACTGGAGTTGGAAAAGCATTTCCATTTATAAGAGTACATGCTTTACTAAATGCTTTACAAGAAGATATGAATGATAAGCCAATCGTTGTTTTGTATCCAGGAACATTTGATGGACATTGCGTTAAATTATTTAATCAGTTAAAACCAAATGAATATTATCGTGCATTCAACATGATATAAGGAGAGAGGGACTATGAAAATTAAAGAGATGTTTAGAGATGACATTGATCGTACGATTAATGGTGTTGTTCAAGTAGAACAAGGAAAAGAAGATGTAATAGAACAAGAAGTTAAAGAATATGTTGTTACAAAAGAATTAAAAAAACATTTCACTAAATTTTTTAATGAATATAGTGAATCGTTTCATACACCTACTGACAATGTTGGTGTATGGATTACTGGTTTCTTCGGTAGTGGTAAATCACACTTTTTAAAGATGCTTTCTTATTTGCTAGAAAATAAGAAAATTGGAAATAAAAATACAGTTGATTATTTTGAAGAAAAATTTGATGATGAAGCGACTTTCATGAATGTAAGAACAGCAACTCAAGTTCCTACAGAAACAATTCTTTTCAATATCGATGTGGAAGGTTCTATGCATAAAGATGATACAGCGGTATTAAAAGTGTTTGCCAAAGTATTCTATGATCATTTAGGTTTTTATGGAAACGATTTAAAACTAGCTAAATTGGAACAATTTATTACCAAGCAAGGTAAAATGGATGCTTTTAAGTCCGCTTATGAAGAAATAAATGGTGAATCTTGGATAGATACTCGTGCAGAATATCAATTTTTTGAACAAGATATTGTAGATGCTTTAGTTCAGGCAGATATCATGAATGAAACAACAGCTCAACATTGGTTTGATGGCACAGAAACAGCTGATATTTCTATTGGTCAATTGGTGGATGAAATCAAGGCTTATGTAGATACAAAACCAAAAGGTTTCCGTTTATTATTTATGATTGATGAAGCTGGACAATATATTGGAACAAATACAAGTATGTTGCTTAATTTACAATCATTAATTGAAAAGTTAGGTTCTGTTTGTCGAGGACAAGTATGGATTGTTGCGACTGGACAAGAAGCATTAGATGAAATGATTAAGGTACGTGCCGATGAATTTTCACGTATCATGGCTCGTTTCGCAATTCGTTTAAGTTTAACTTCTTCTTCGGTTGGTGAGGTTATTGAAAAGCGTTTACTTACAAAAACAGATGAAGCAAACTCTATCTTGAATAGTGTGTATGAGAATAATGGAAATGTCTTAAGCAATCTATATGCATTTGATACTGATGTCAAAGATATTAAAGGTTATACATCAGAAGATGAATTTACTCGTATATTCCCTTTTGTACCTTATCAATTTACAATCATGCAAAAAGTATTTAACGAAATACGTAAACATGGTCATGCCGGTAAACATCAATCAAGCGGTGAAAGATCCATGCTTAATGGATTCCAAGAATCTGCTCAGCATATTGAAAACAACAATGAATTAACATTGGTTCCTATGTATGCTTTCTATGATACATTACACAGTTTCTTAGATACTTCGGTTCGTTCTGTAATTGAAAGAGCAGAAAAAGCTGCCAATAATGGAGATGGATTAACAGAAGAAGACGTTAATTTATTAAAACTATTATATTTAATTCGTTATATTGATGATATTAAATCCAATATTGAAAACTTAACGATCTTAATGGCAGATACTATTACTGTAGATAAGATTGTATTAAGAGGTAAAGTTGTAGAATCATTAGAACGTCTTCAAAAGCAAAATTATATTTCTAGAAATGGCGACATATATCAATTCTTAACAGATGAAGAACAAGATATTGCTCGTGAAATCAGCAATCAAACAGTTGATGCAGCGAATGTAATCAGTCAAATCTGTAAGACAATTTTTGATGATATTTATACTACAAAGAAATACAGATACACAAAGAATGGCTATCAATATGATTTTGATTTTGATAAGTCTGTTGACGAACAAAATCATGGTATTACTACAGGTGGAATGAAACTTCGCTTTGTAACAGAAGCTAATGATGCAAATGAATTAAAACTAATTACGAATTCAAAAGATTATGAAGCAATTTGTAAGTTATCAAATGAATATTCTGTTTTTAGTGATCTTGAAAATGTATTAAAGATTGATAAATTCATTAAACAAAAGAACGTAAATCAATTACCACAATCTATTCAAGATATTATAACGAATAAACAAAGAGAAGCTCGTCGCCTTCAAAATGAAGCTAAAGAGAAATTAAGTGAAGCTATTATAAAAGGAAAGTTCTATATTGATGGTGCAGTCGTAAATTTATCTGATACTAGTGTAAAAGCTGTTTTAGATAATGCTTTGGAAACTTTAGTTGAACATACGTATTCAGGCTTATCATTAATTGATGACCAAGCAAGCAGCGAAGCAGATATTCGTGCTCTTTTAAAAGGTGAAGTAGCAGAACTTGAAGGCATCGAATCAAATAAACAGGCTTGTGAAGAAGTATATAACTATTTAGATTCTAGTGCAGCAATGGGTCTTCATTTTACTATGACAGATATTCAATCACGCTATCAAGATATTCCATATGGTTGGAGAGAGATTGATGTAGCCTATGTTGTCGCAAAATTGATTTATGATCAAAAGGTTACAATCAAGCATTCTGGTCAAACGATTCAACCCACAGATTACCAATTAATTGATTTCTTACGTAAAAAGTCAGAAACAAGTTCTACAAGTATATCTATTCGTGAAACAATTTCTGCTTCTAAAATGAAGAAAGTAAAAGATATTCTAAAAGAATATTTTGATGTCATGGATATTCCTTCAAACGAAGATGATTTGGTCCGATTTGTTGTAAACAAATTTAGCGAAGAAAAAGTAAATTTAGAAAAGATGAATGACCAAAATACATCTGTTGTACATCCTGGTTCTCAAGAGATTTCAAACGCATTAAGTATAATCAAAAAAGTACTATTAGCTCAAAACGATAACATTGCATTAGTGGATACAATTTGTAATTTAGAAGATGATTTACTCGATAGTAAAGAAGATATGCAATCTGTTAAAAACTTCTATGCTACACAAATTAAATTATTTGATAATGCGGTGTCTTTAAAACATGAAGTTGAATACAATGAAAAGGATTATTTAATGAGTATTCCTGAAATTGAAGGTGCAATAGATACAATTAAAGACATTACAAAAATCACAAACAACTTTAGATATAATCGTTTACCTGAGTTAAATGATTGCATCTCTGTAATTAATACAGAAAGAAATAAGGTTGTTGAAACTAAAAAACAAGAAGTTATTAAATTGATTGATGATTGTTATAACGAAGTGTCTTTAAAAGCTAATAGTAATGAAAAATTACAAGCTTCTTTCGATAATGCAAAACAACAATTTGATACTAAAAAACAAGAAACAGATCGTATTGATAGTTTGGTTGTATTGGATGCGAAAAAGAATATGATTGTTAGTTTGAAAGATACAATCATAAACAAAATGGATTCTATTTTAAATCAAGAAGTAAGTCCAAGTTCACCTAGCGCACCTGTTCAACCTGTTTCAAAGAAAAAGGTTAGAGAAATACAAAGAGTGGTTGTATTTAACCAGGCAAGTTTAGCAAACGCACAAGATGTTGATGAATATCTTGCGAAAATTAAAAGTAAATTACTAAGTTATATAAATGATGATGAAGAAATAAAAATCAAGTAGAAGGGATAATTACTTATGAATAAAACCGCAATAAAGAACTATGCTGTATGGGCAAGAAATGAGTTAATCAAACAAGTGACTCAAAAAGCATATGAATATGAAGTAACAAAAGATAGTGTTCCTAGTTTAAATACTATTTCGGTAAATGGAAGACTATTATCTAATGATGAAAAGAATCAAATAAATGATTTAATAGTGCAAGTAAATAAGTATGGTTTTATTCATGTAGTAGAAGAGATTGCCTATACTTGGTTTAATAGATTCATCGCATTAAGATATATGGAAGTAAATAATTATCTTCCTCAAAAAGTAAGAATCTTTACGAATGAGAATAATGGGTTTAAACCAGAAATCTTAACAGAAGCAATCCATCTAGATTTAGATAATTTAGATAAACAAAAAGTATTTGATTATATACAAAACAATAATCAAGAAGATTTATACAAATATCTTTTATTAACAATTTGTAATGATATGAATAAGTATCTTCCTGATATGTTTACTTCAATTAAAGACTACAAGGCTTTATTATTGCCTGATAATCTATTAAAAGAAAATAGTGTACTAGATAGATTAATTAAAGACATTGATGAGGATAGTTTTAAAGATCAAGTACAAATTATAGGCTGGATGTATCAGTACTATAACTCTGAATTAAAAAATATCGTAATGAAGAAGAAGGAATATTCTAAAGATGATATTCCTGCAGTTACGCAATTATTCACTCCTGATTGGATTGTTAGATACATGGTTGAAAACTCTTTAGGAAGACTTTGGATTGATGGACATCCTAACTTTAATCATGATAATTGGAAATACTATCTAGAAGAAGCGAAACAAGAGCCAGAAGTTGTTGAACAATTAAATAAGATAAAAGAAGAACACGAAAAGTTAAAACCAGAAGATATTAAAGTATTAGAACCATGTATGGGTTCTGGCCATATCTTGGTTTATGCTTTTGATGTACTTATGGATGTTTATAGAGATGCAGGATATTCTGATAGAGATGCAGCACAATCTATTCTAGAGAATAACTTATATGGATTAGAATTAGATGAACGTGCATATCATCTTGCATACTTCGCCTTAATGATGAAAGCAAGATCATTTAATAGAAGAATTCTATCTAAAGAAACAAAAGTAAATGTATTAGAAATTAGAGAATCTTCACCATTAAAGAAAGAACATAAGCAATATTTAGATAAATACGTAGATTTAGCTACTTACTTAGTTGATTCTTTTAAAGATGCAAAAGAACTAGGATCTATTATTAATCTAGATTGTACTTTAGAACAATTAGATGAATTAAATACTTATTTAAACGACTTAAAAGATAAATCTGAATCATTTGGACTTGTTGAACAAACAGAAATACTAGAATTAATAGATATAATAAAACCATTAATTAAACAAGCAATACTACTTGTACAAAAATACGATTCAGTAATTACAAATCCACCTTATATGGCACCTAATGGATTAGAAAAAGTTTATGTACAAAAACATTATCCAGATTCAAAATCTGATTTGTTCGCAGTATTTATTGAAAAGTGTCGTAATTTAACTAAAAAGAATGCTTATCAAGCAATGATTACGATGCATTCTTGGATGTTCTTATCTAGCTATGAAAAGTTAAGGAGCAAATTACTTATCAATAATACAATCATTAATATGGCTCATTTAGGCGCTAGAGCTTTTGATGAAATTGGTGGAGAAGTCGTACAAACAACATCTTTTATTCTTCAAAATAAATATATTAAAAAATACCAAACTAAATTTAAGAGATTAGTTGATTATAATTCACAAAATTTAAAGGAAGAGTGGTACTTAAAAGAAGGAAATTTATATGTTACTTCTTCAAATAATTTTAGTAAGATTTCTGGGATCCCTGTGGCTTATTGGGTTAAAGAGAATTTCTTATTGATATTTGAAAATCAATCATTAAACGATTTGTGTGAAATTAAGCAAGGACTAGCTACTTGTAATAACAATCTATTTTTAAGATTATGGTTTGAAGTAAAAAATAGCAATATATTTTATGATTGTAAGACTCAATATGAATCTATCGAAAGTAATAAAAAATGGTATCCGTATAATAAAGGCGGTGAATTTAGAAAATGGTTTGGTAATAACTGCTATTTGGTGAATTGGAAAAATGGTGGTGTTGATATACATAAATATAATAAAATACCAATGTCTTTTAACGGAGCTCCAGTAAGAGCTAAACCATTTTATTTTAAACCTGGTATTACATATGGTTTGATTACAGGTGGATCATTTAGTGCACGAGATATTATTGGTGGGTTTATTTTTGATGTTGGTGGTTCGATGATATTTCCTAATGATAATCAAAAGCATTATATCTTGGGCTTTTTAGGATCAAAATTGACAGATTATTTACTGAATATATTTAATCCAACAATAAATCATCAAGTTGGTGATATATCAAAACTTCCAATTGTTGTCAGTTCGTCAAAGAAGCCAGTAATTGAAAGAATTGTAAAAGAAACAATTTTGTTATCCAAATCAGATTGGGATTCGTTTGAAACATCTTGGGATTTTGAAATTCATCCATTAATCAAAAACCAAACAGGCACAATAGAAAAAGCTTTTGATTTATGGAATAAAGAATGTAACGATAGATTCAATACATTAAAATCTAATGAAGAAGAACTAAATAGAATCTTTATTGATATTTATGGATTACAAGATGAATTAGATCCATATGTAGAAGAAAAAGATGTAACTGTCCGTAAAGCGGATTTAACTAGAGATATTAAATCTTTAATTAGCTATGCTGTAGGTTGTATGTTTGGAAGATATTCTTTAGATGTGCAAGAATTGGCATATGCTGGAGGAGAGTTTGATAATAGTAAATATAAAACTTATCTTCCAGATACAGATAATATTATTCCAATCTGCGATGAAGAATACTTTGAAGATGATATAGTATCTAGATTTGTTGAATTTATTAAAGTTGTATACGGAGAAGAATCATTAGAAGAAAACTTACAATTTATAGCTAACGCATTAGGTGGAAGTGGTAATAGTAGAGGAGTATTAAGAAACTATTTCTTAAATGATTTCTTTAAAGACCACTGCAACACCTATCAAGTAACAGGTAGTGGTAAACGTCCTATTTATTGGCAATTTGATAGTGGAAAGAATAATGGATTTAAAGCATTAATCTATATGCATAGATATACACCTGATTTAATTGCTAGACTTAGAACTACTTATATTCACCCTTTACAATCAAGACTTCGAACACAAATTGATTTATTGAATAATCAAATTGATGGTACATCTAATACCGGTGAGAAAGTTAAGCTATCTAAACAATTAAAGAAATTAAATAATCAATTGTTAGAACTTAATAAATACGAAGAAAAAGTACATCACTATGCAGATATGATGATTGATATTGATTTGGATGATGGTGTTAAAGTGAACTATGATAAGTTTCAAGAGGTATTGACTAAACTAAAATAGAATGGAGTAATAAAATGGCTTTTAATGCAGAGCAAAAAAATATATATGAATTATTTAATCGAAAAACATATGGAATTCCAAGAAATCAACGAAGATATGTTTGGCAGGAAAGAAATTGGGAAGAGTTATTTGAAGATATAACTTATTCCATTACGTCAAATACATCGAATTTTTTGGGCAGTTTTGTGTTAAAAGATGAAGGAAGAATAAACGGGTTACCAAATTTCACAATAATTGATGGTCAACAAAGGATCATTACATTAACGTTATTTTTAGGAAGTATTTTATATTGGCTAAGAAAGAAAAAAATGGAAGATGATTTCTTAGGAACCAAATTATATGTATTTACACAAGATGATAAAGCTAGCGAAACGACAATTGTCAAATCGGAATATCATTCTTCACTTGAATCCATTATTAAATTAATTAGAGATATGGATGAACACGAATTTGAAAATGTTTCAGTAAGCAAGTTATTGGAGAAAGGAAGCCAAAATCCCAAAAAGGATAAAAGTATTATTTCGGCTTTTAAATATTACATAACCAAAATAGATGAATATTTAAAATTGAACGGTGATAATAATTATCTAATAAAACTTCGAGATGCTGTTGTGAATGTATCTTATATAAGCATTATTTCAACTTCGGAAGAAGATAGTTATACGATTTTTGAAACTTTAAATGCACGTGGCACAGAATTAGAAGACCACGAACTATTGAAGAATTACATTATGAGATATATACAGCCTGAGATTAATAGGGACAAGGCAAAAAGTATTTGGACAGATATGGAGATGCAGTTAGGAAATGATTTCGAAAAATTCATTAAACACTACTGTACTCACAGATGCAAGTACAAAACAAATGGTGTATCAGCATATAAAACGATTCAAATGAACTTTAAGGGCAGAAATACTGAAGAATTATTAAATGATTTGCAAAAGAAAGCTTTTTATTACAGCAAATTGATTAATCCACAAGAAAATTGTGAACACGATACTGTCGAATACAGAGTATTTTCATTCTTTAGAAAGAAAAGACAAGAACAATTACGCCCAGTTTTATTGAGCATAATACATCATCATGAAATTGGTGATATGGAAGACAAATTATATGATGATACTTTGAGCTTTATATATAACTTTTATTTATGCTACAACATCATTGGTGAAGAAAATTCCAATAAATTGACAAATGTTGTTTATAAATATGCTGAACAAATTGAAAATAAATACGAAGATAATCTACTAGTAGAGTTTTCGCAAAATTTAAAAGAAAAGCTTCCTAATAAGACAATTTTTCAAAACACATTTAAAAACATAGGATACTCAAAGTACAATTCTTTTTATGAAGGAGAGAAAAACAAAGATAAAGTTCAAACAGTATTGGAAGTTTTAGAACGTTATCTGAATAATGGAATTTGTATGGATGATTTCACCATTGAACATGTGCTGAATGATAGTGAATGTAAAGAAAATGGCCAAATAGGAAATTTGATTCCACTAGAAGCAAATTTAAATCAAAATTTAAAGAACAAAGGTTATCAATTGAAAATTGAAAAATATAGTGATTCCAATTTCAAAACTGCTAGAAATTTTTCGAAGAGATTTAATAAAAACGAATCATTTGATCCAAATAAAAGAACAGAGTATTTAGCAAACTTATTCTACGAAAAAATTCTTGTTCTTGATAATTAATTAAGGAGGTTTGGTATGGCTAGCGAAGATATAAAAAATGAATTAGAACAAAGGTTTGCTGAATCTTTAGATGAGTTTTATAAAAGAAGAATTATTTTTTGGAATGATGAAGATGGTGATTTTAAAGATGAGATTAATGAATTAGAACTAAGTAATGCTAAGGTTTTAATATTAAGTTCTGATAATCAATTTGAATCTAAAAGAATATTGTCTAGTTTAGATTTGGATTCAAACTATCTTGTTTATAATCCAATTATTAGTGATCCAGAACATGATTGGTTTTTAGATATAAAACTATATAGTGAAGAATATCGCGCAGATAAAACTTCACGATTGATGCAAGATTTGTATATTTTAAATACACCAGAGCTTAGAAAAGAAGTTCAAAGATTTAAAGGATTCTTCAATGCAGCAAGTAGATGTAAAGCATTTGTTTCACTTGGTCAAAACATTGATAAAAAGAGTTCTTTATATATGACTTTATTGTCGGCTATATGTGGCATAAAGGAAGTTAAACCAGAAGAAATTATTAAAGCTGTTATAGCTGATGGACCTGATATTAATAATTCAATTAAGCTTGAACTATTAAAATACAATGCGAGTGATTTATTCTGGTCATTAGTTTCTAAGATAACTGGATTTAATAGTTCAAAAAATATTGATGAACTGGTTAATCATATTATATTAAGTGCCATTTCAAGAACAACTTCAGAAAATGTACTTTCAGGTTTAGAATCTAAATATTCATCTACATATAGTGGCTTCTGCTATGACTTGGTTTTTAATTGGATCCATGGTGAAGATAAAGATTCATTTAAAGTTGTTGCTGATTATGTAACAAATAATTTGGATCTTTTGAATCGTTTTAATAGATTCGAAATAAATGAAATGCAAAATACAGATATACTTTATATTATCGATGAGGTCATTTTATCTAAGTTAATGCACCAAATTATTAACAATTTTATTGATGCTGATTCATTATTATCGATAGTAGAGAAAAGAAGAACGTCAGCTTGGTATGATGATTATTCATATTTTTATGATGGAATCTATCAAGGGATATTAATGAAGAAATTTCATAAACAACATAATTCTGCTTTCCACCATGTTACTGCAAAAGATATGTGGGGTGCTTATACGAATGATTATTATCAAATGGATACATTATATAGAGAATTCCATCTTGCTTTTTCAACATGTTTACAAACAATTCATCCTTCTTTAGATGATAGCTTTAAAGATTTGGCTGATTATGTAGAAAAAGAATATAAGAATTGGTATTTAGATAAGTTGGCTTCAAACTGGAATAATGTAATAGAAGCTGATTTAAAAGAAACTGGTAGATTTAAAGGAATCCCTCAACAAGTTGATTTCTATCAAGATGTCGTTAAAAAAGTTGATGGAAAGGTGTTTGTGATAATATCGGATGCGATGCGTTATGATGTAGCGCATTCATTAGCTAAACAGTTGGAAATTGAGACTAAAGCTGATGTAGATATTTCCTCTCAACAAGGTATTTACCCTACTATTACAAAGTATGGTATGGCAGCTTTACTTCCGCATAAGAAATTAGAGTCTATTGAAAATAATGGAACAACCAAAGTTCTTGTAGATGGCAATCCAAGTGAAATGAGTGATCGTAATGGAATTTTAAAATCATATAGTGAAAATAATGTGGCATTAAAATATAAAGACATTATTACAATGAAACGTGATGAAAGACGTGCTGTAGTAAAAGGTAAAGATATTATTTATATCTATCATGACACAATTGATGCTTCTAGTCATAATGATGAAACGACTGTATTTGATGCATGTGATAAAGCAATAAATGAAATTAAAAACTTAATAAATGTGATTTGCGGTGAGTTAAATGGATTGAATGTCCTTATCACATCAGACCATGGTTTCCTATATGCATATCAACAATTAGATGAATCGGATAAGATGGAACGATCTTCATTTAAGAAGGATATTATTGAACAAGGAAGACGTTATGTGATAACAAATGACAAAGCTGATCCTGATTTCTTGATGCCTGTAAAAGGAATCTATAACGATGCGAATATGTTGGGATTTGCTCCTAGAGAAAATATTCGAATTAAAGGAGCAGGCGGAATCAACTTTGTCCATGGCGGTGTAAGCTTACAAGAAATTTGTGTTCCAGTTATTAAATACAAATATTTAAGATCTGGTTATAAAGCATACAAGATCAATAAAGATAAGTATGATGCAAAACCAGTAAGTATAGCTCTTCTTTCTTCTAATAGAAAAATAAGCAATATGATTTTTAATTTAAGCTTCTATCAAAAAGAAGCAGTTAAGGATAATTATGTCGCATGTACTTATAATATTCATATTGAAGATTCGGTAGGCAACATTGTTAGTGATACACAAAAGATTATTGCTGATAAAACAAGCACTGTTGCAAAAGATAGAGAGTTTAAATGTACATTTAATTTGAAATCACAAAAATTTAGTAATACAGAAACATATTATTTGGTAATTGCAGATGAAGCTGGAGTTCAAATTCCAGTAAAAGAAGAAATGCAAATTGATATCGCAATGGCAATTGATGAGTTTGATTTCTTTGGATAATTGTAAGACTCGGTTTTAAGGAGGAAACTATGGCAGATAGAGAAGAAGTAAAGGCAAAGCTAAGAGATAATTTTGCTGGTAAAATAGTACGAAAAGATCTCACAAAGAAAATTAAAGAAGGAGCTAATGTCCCAGTTTATGTGCTTGAGTTTCTTCTTGGACAGTATTGTGGATCTGATGATGAAGGAATTATCGAACAAGGCGTAGAAAAAGTTAAAAAGATTCTTGCTGATAACTTTGTAAGGCCAGATGAAGCGCAAAAGACTTTATCTATTTTGCGTTCTAAAGGTTTTTATACTGTTATTGATAAAGTGACAATTAATTTAAACATTAGAACAGATACATATGAAGCAGAATTTTCTAATTTAGGAATAACTGGTATTCCCATTTCAGAAGAATACCCAGAAAAGTTTGATCGTTTATTGTGTGGCGGTATCTGGTGCATAGTACAACTAGAATATGAATATAACGAAGAAGATAAGCGTTCAAATCCAATTAAAATTGCAAAGCTAACCCCTATTCAAATGCCACATGTAGATATCAATGAATTAAAAGAGGGACGTAATGCATTTACAAAAGAAGAGTGGATAGATATTTTACTTCGTTCGATTGGCATGGAAGCAGATCTATTATCTGAAAGAGAAAAATGGTTGTTGTTACTTCGTTTAGTACCACTTGTAGAAAATAATTATAATCTTTGTGAATTGGGCCCTAGAAGTACTGGTAAGTCTCATATCTATAAAGAAATATCACCAAATAGCATTTTGGTATCCGGCGGTCAAACTACTGTAGCTAATCTTTTCTATAACATGGGAAAACGTACAGTAGGATTAGTAGGATTATGGGATTGTGTCGCCTTTGATGAAGTAGCCGGAATCAAGTTTAAAGATAAAGATGGAATCCAGATTATGAAGGATTATATGGCGTCTGGATCTTTCGCACGTGGAAAAGAAGAAAAAGCAGCAAGCGCATCGATGGTGTTTGTTGGAAACATTAATCAAAGTGTTGATGTGCTTTTAAAGACTTCATCGTTATTTGATCCATTTCCACCTGAAATGGGAACAGATACGGCTTTCTTAGATAGAATTCACAGTTATTTACCTGGATGGGAAGTGCCTAAGTTTAGACCAGATCATTTTACTGATGATTATGGTTTTATTACGGATTATTTTGCTGAATTTATTAGAGAACTTAGAAAAACACAAGAAAGTGATGCTTTAGATAAATACTTTAAATTGGGCAAGAACTTAAATCAAAGAGATACAATTGCGGTTCGTAAGACAGTTTCTGGTTTAATAAAACTTCTATATCCAAATGAAGATTACACAAAAGATGAATTGGAAGAAGTGTTACGTATAGCCTTAGAGATGAGAAGACGTGTGAAAGAGCAATTAAAGAAGATAGGTGGCATGGAATTTTATGATGTGAATTTCTCATATATTGATAATGATACATTTGAAGAAAAGTATGTATCTGTTCCTGAACAAGGCAGTAGCACATTGATTCCTGAAGGTATGTGTAATCCTGGGCAAATTTATACAGTATCAACTGGTAAGTCCGGAATGATTGGTCTATTTAGACTAGAATCACAGATTCTTCCTGGAAATGGAAAATTAACTTGTAATGGTATTGGAAGTGCACGAGAAGCAAGAGAAAGCACACAAAATGCATTCAATTACCTGAAAGCAAACAGTAATCGTATTAGTCAATCTATTAGCACGACTACAAAAGACTATATTATTCAATATCAAGATTTACAAGGAATTGGTATGACAGACACATTATCCTTACCTACTTTAATTGCATTATGTTCCATAGCTATTCAAAAACCTACAGTAAGTTCACTTGCGATACTTGGAGATATCAGTGTGAGTGGAACAGTATCTAAAGTGGATGGTTTAGCAAATACTTTACAAGTATGTTTGGATTCTGGTGCAAAGAAAGTATTACTTCCAATTACTTCAGCAGTAGATTTAGGAACAGTACCACCAGAACTTGTTGGATGTTTTAATTTGCTATTTTTTAATAATGCGGAAGATGCAGTATTTAAGGCTTTGGGGGTGGAATAAATGAAAGGTTGGAATAAAATCGACTTACATCAGCATACATTAAATGAACTGACATATGATGGTAAATGTCCAAAAACGTCATATACACATAAAGCTTTTGAAGAATTATTATTAAAAGAGGATGTAAAGTTAAAAGCAGTAACAAATCATAATACATTAAATTTATCTGATCACATTAAACATGCTTTAATATGTGAAAAAAATGGTATTCAATACTTACCTGGCGTTGAAATAGATTATCTGTTTGAAAAAAAAGATGTACATGGAATTACCATTATTAATCCGCAGTGTGATGTTATTCCGTTTTCAATAAAATTAACTGATTATGTGAATAATAAAGAAGAAAAGAAATACTTGACAAAAGAGGAATTTGCAAACGTGCATGAAAATTTAGAATTCATTTTTATTCCACACATCATGAAAACAAAAGGAATTTATCCATCTTCAAATGAACCTCCTACAAAAGATGCGGAAGATTGGGTAATGAGTATGATTGGAAATGGGATTTTTGTTCCTGTTATATTTGAAAATACTCAAGATTATTTTAAATATTCAGTGTATGCAAAAATTGAGCAATATTTTGGAGAAGATTATGAAAATCCACCTTGTTATGCTGGATCAGATTATAAATTTGATAATGATGAAAAAAGAAAGCAGATAGCAATTAATCGTATTAAATATTATATTAATGCAGAACCAACATATAGAGGATTAGAAATATCTATTAGGAATCATGAAACTCGCATATCCCATGAAAATGAATTGA
>ERZ772945.232-NODE-232-length-47254-cov-8.399987_pt1 | contig 47254 bp, 40 predicted proteins | sample MGYA00511681_ERZ772945 | MGnify/ENA primary metagenome ERZ772945 (study PRJEB29015, sample SAMEA2737943) | human oral metagenome | biome: human oral; feature: human-associated habitat; material: dental | place: China | collected 2143 ...
TTTAATTGGGTTATTTGCAGTAAGCAACATTGTTAACCCACTTTTAATTGGGTTATTTGCAGCAAGCAAAATTGTTAACCCACTTTTAATTGGGTTATTTGCAACAAAGAACATTGTTAACCCACTTTTAATTGGGTTATTTGCAGTAAGCAACATTGTTAACCCACTTTTAATTGGGTTATTTGCAGCAAGCAAAATTGTTAACCCACTTTTAATTGGGTTATTTGCAACAAAGAACATTGTTAACCCACTTTTAATTGGGTTATTTGCAGTAAGCAACATTGTTAACCCACTTTTAATTGGGTTAACATCGCGTCGATTTTTTGCCTTGTTCTGTTTCATTTCTTTTGAAAAGTGAGAGATTTTTGCTCTGTCCGGTTTCGCTTCCTTTGAAAAGTGAGAGATTTTTGCTTTGTTCTGTTTCGCTTCCTTTGAAAAGTGGGAGGCTTTTGCTCTGTCCTGTTTCATTTCTTTTGGAAAGTGGGAGGTCTTTGCTCTGTCCGGTTTCATTTCTTTTGAAAAGTGGGAGGTGGAACGGGCGAAACGGCCCGTCAGATGTTGGCTATCGACATGATGTTGGCAAACACGCCGGCCGCCGTGACGCTGGCTCCTGCACCATAGCCCTGAATGAGCATGGGATACTCCTTGTAGCGCGCGGTGGTGAGCAGCACGATGTTGTTGCTGCCGGCCAGTTGATAGAACGGGTGGCCACGGGGCACGGCCTTCAAGGCCACCGACGTTTTCTGCCCGTCCATCGTGGCCACGAAGCGCCAACGCTTGCCTTCGCGCTCGAGCTGCCGGCGTCGGGTTTCAAATTCGGCATCCAACTGGGGCAGCAGCTGCCAAAATTCGTCGAGCGTACCCTCAAAATAGCGCTGCGGAATGAAAAGTTGCTTGTCGACGTCGGCTTGTTCAACGGCATAGCCGGCCTCGCGGGCGAGGATGACCAACTTGCGCACCACGTCGATGCCGCTGAGGTCGATGCGTGGGTCGGGCTCGCTGTAGCCCATTGCTTGGGCACGTCGCACGGCTTCAGAGAAGGGCACCTCGGCACTGATTTCGTTGAAAATGAAGTTGAGCGTGCCGCTCAGCACGGCCTCGATGCGCAGAATTTGGTCGCCCGAGTTGCGCAGGTCGTTGATGGTGCTGATGATGGGGAGGCCGGCGCCCACATTGGTTTCGTAGCGGAATTTCACGCCGCGTTGCAGCGCTGTCTTTTTGAGTGCGGCATACGCATCGAATGGTCCGCTGGCCGCAATCTTGTTGGCTGCGATGATGCTGATGTTGTGGTCGAGAAATTGCTGATAGAGCGCGGCAATGTCTTGGCTGGCGGTGCAATCCACAAACACGCTGTTGAACATATTCATCTCGGTGATGGTGCGGCGCAATGTCTCGGGCGTGCTGGGTTGGGCCGCCTGCAATGCCTCTTGATAATGGGCAAGGTCGAGCCCCTCGCGGTTGAAGATGGCGCGCTTCGAACTGGCGATGCCCACCACATTTAATTGCAGTTGGTTGCGCGCTTTGAGCGTTTCGTGTTGCCGACGAATTTGCTCGATGAGCTTTCCGCCCACGGTTCCCACACCGCAGATAAACAGATTGAGCACCTTGTATTCGGAGAGGAAGAACGAGTCGTGGATGACGTTGAGCGCCTTGCGCAGGCTCTCGCTCTTCACCACAAACGAGATGTTGGTTTCGCTCGCCCCTTGTGCGCAGGCGATGACGCTGATGCCGCTTCGCCCCAAAGTGCCGAAAAGTTTGCCGGCGCTTCCGGGCAAATCCTTCATGTTGGCTCCCACGATAGCCACGGTGGCCAAACCGCGCTTGATGTGCATGGGGAACATGGCACCGTCTTCGATTTCGGCGGCAAAGGTTTCGTTGAGCACCTGTGCTGCCTGGTCGGCATCTTCGTCGCGCACACCGATGCTGGTGGAGTTCTCCGACGATGCCTGCGCCACCATGAACACGCTGATGCCCCGATTGGCCAGGGCGGTGAAGATGCGGCGGTTGACGCCAATCACACCCACCATCGAGAGGCCGGTGACCGTGATGAGCGCCGTGCCGTTGATGGAGCTGATGCCTTTGATGGGCTTATGGTCGTTGGCAATCTCGGCCTTGATGGTGGTGCCGGGATTGGTGGGGTTGAAGGTGTTTTTAACTTTGATGGGAATGTTTTTCACGCAAACGGGATAGATGGTGGGCGGATAGACCACCTTGGCGCCGAAGTTGCACAGCTCCATGGCCTCGATGTAGCTTAGCTCGGCAATGGTGTAGGCGCCTTTGATGACGCGTGGGTCGGCTGTCATAAAGCCGTTGACGTCGGTCCAAATCTCTAACACCTCAGCATCCAAAGCCGCTGCGATGATGGCGGCTGTGTAGTCGCTCCCTCCGCGTCCGAGGTTGGTAATCTCGCCCGTGTCGCGGTCGGTGCTGATGAAGCCCGGCACCAAGGCAATGTGGGGCTGTCGGGCAAACGTTTGCTTCACCAATTGGTTGGTGAGCTCGTTGTCTAACAGGTTTTTGTGATTGGCGCGCTCGGTTTTGATAAACGTGCGGCTGTCAAACCATTGCGCGCCCTTGATGAGCGTGGCAACAATGAGGCTTGACAGACGTTCGCCATAGCTCACAATGGTATTGGTGGTTTTCTCGCTGAGGTCGTGCACCAGATAAACGCCGAAATAGATGCTGCGCAGTTGCTCGAACAAGGTGTCTAATTGCTGCGCTAACTGTTGCCGTACGTCTGCGTTGTCGATGATGCAATCAATCATCTTGTGGTGTCGCGCAACCATGGCGTCGAACGATGCTTTCCATTCGTCACGATGCTGCTGCGCCAATAGCGAAGTGGCCAACAGCTGGTCGGTGATGCCACCTAAAGCACTCACCACCACGACAACATCGCCATGCTGCGCTTCATTTTCAACAATATGTTTTAGGCTCTGAATACTTTCTACAGAGCCTACAGATGTTCCACCAAATTTTAATACCTTCATGAAAAACACATTTAAATTGGGAATGATGTTACCCCCGAAGAGAGCGCTGCAAAAATACGAATTATTGCGCGCATACCCAACAAAAAGAACGAGAGATTGCGAGGGTGTAGCCATTTTTGGGTAACTTTGCACGCATGATTCAAGAATGGCAAATAAGAGTTACACCCGCCGTAGCATTTACGGAAGACAGCATCAAGGCCTATGTGGCAGAAACGCATGGCATTGATGTGCGCACCATTCACCAGGTGCGTGTGTTGCGGCGAAGTATTGATGCACGGCAACGGCAGATTGTTGTCAACCTCAAAGTGCGCGTTTACATCAATGAGTTTCCGCAAGACGAGCCGTTTGCGCGTGTCGATTATCCCGATGTTTCGGGCAAACCGTCGGTTGTCGTGGTGGGTGCCGGTCCCGGAGGCTTGTTTGCAGCGCTTCGGCTGATAGAATTGGGCTTGCGTCCTATTGTGTTGGAACGCGGGAAGAATGTGCGCGACCGCAAGAAGGATTTGGCACTCATCACGAAGACGCAGCAGGTGGATGCTACAAGCAATTATAGTTTCGGTGAGGGTGGGGCAGGAGCCTACAGCGATGGCAAGCTCTACACGCGCAGCAAAAAGCGCGGCAGTGTGGAGAAAATTTTGCAAGTGTTTTGTCAGCACGGCGCCTCAGAAGCCATTCTCTCGGATGTGCACCCGCATATTGGCACCGACAAGTTGCCACGCGTAATCGAGGCCATGCGCAACACCATTTTGCAATGTGGTGGCGAAGTGCATTTCCTCACGCAAATGACGCAACTCCTAATACAAGGTGAAGAAGTGGTGGGCGTGGAAGCTCATGACTTGCAAAACGACACACAACGCACGTTTCGCGGACCGGTGATTTTGGCTACGGGCCACAGTGCACGCGATGTCTACCGCTATTTGCACGATGCCAACATCGAAATCGAAGCCAAGGGCATTGCCGTGGGCGTGCGTTTGGAGCACCCCAGCCAGCTTATCGACCAAATTCAATATCACAACAAAAATGGTCGTGGCCGCTATCTCCCCGCAGCCGAATATTCGTTTGTGACCCAGGCGCAAGGCCGTGGCGTCTATAGTTTCTGCATGTGTCCGGGCGGTTTTGTTATTCCTGCCGCCACCGACAAACAGCAGATTGTGGTGAACGGCATGAGTCCCAGCAACCGCGGCACAGCATGGAGCAACAGTGGCATGGTGGTGCAGATGGAACCGCAAGATTGTCAGCAAACTTTTGCAGAAGCTGGCGATGATGCCTTGTGCGTGATGCGCTTTCAAGAACATGTAGAACGGCTCTGCTGGCAACAAGGCAACATGCGGCAAACTGCACCGGCACAGCGCATGGCCGACTTTGTGAATGGTCGGCTGAGCTATGATTTGCCCAAAAGTTCTTATGCCCCCGGATTGGTGAGCAGTCCCCTGCATTTTTGGCTTCCGCCTTTCATTGTGCAACGCTTGCAAGAGGGTTTTAAAACCTTTGGGCGGCAAGCGCATGGCTTTCTCACCAATGAAGCGGTGATGATGGCCGTCGAGACCCGAACATCGAGCCCTGTCCGCATTTTACGCAACCGCGAAACCTTGCAGCACGTGCGCCTGCGGGGGCTTTTCCCTTGTGGCGAAGGAGCAGGCTATGCCGGTGGCATCGTTTCTGCGGGTATGGATGGCGAACGCTGTGCCGAGATGGCGCAACACTATGTCGACGGCTTGTAGCAGATACCGGTCGCCTCTTTTTCCTTCGTTTCCCAAATCCAATGCAATAAGAAGTCGTCGCATCCGCTTTTAAAAACGGATGCGATGCCGCTTCCCGATACCCAAAACCGCCCAGATACAGGGTGTAGTTGGGGCGTTTTCCTGAAAAACCACCCAGATACAGGGTGTAGTTGGGGTGTAGTTGGGGTGTTTTTCCCAAAAACCACCCAGATACAGGGTGTAGTTGGGATGCTTTCTTGAAAAAATATGCCACTATGCTATCAAAAAAGGAAGGAGCCACTCTGTGTGTTCCTTCCTTGTTTCTGCATCCCATAGTGCGGTGTTTACATGGCTGCGCATGCAAACGCCACGATGCCTTTAATCGGCAAACAGCGGATAGTTCTTCATTGTGGCGTTCACCTTCTCGCGAACCTGAGCTATCACGCGGTCATCTTCAGGATGATTGAGCACGTCCTCAATGAGCGCGGCGATGAGATGCATCAGATCTTCTTTCGCACCACGGGTGGTGATGGCTGCTGTGCCAAGGCGCAAGCCCGAGGTGAGGAACGCACTGCGCGTGTCAAAAGGCACCATGTTTTTGTTGGCTGTGATGTCGGCCGCAACCAACGCTTTCTCAGCCATCTTACCCGTGAGATCGGGATATTTGCTGCGCAAATCCACCAGCATAGAGTGGTTGTCGGTTCCGCCACTGATGATGGTGAAACCACGCTCTATAAGGTCGGCAGCCAATGTTGCAGCATTGGTTTTCACCTGCTGCGCATAGGTCTTCCACGCGGGGAGCAGGTTTTCGCCAAAGCCCACAGCCTTAGCAGCGATGACATGTTCGAGCGGGCCGCCCTGTGTGCCGGGGAAAACGGCCGAATTGAGCAGGGTGCTCATCATTTTCACTTCGCCTTTCTTGGTGGTCAGCCCCCATGGATTTTCAAAATCCTTGCCCATGAGGATGATTCCGCCACGCGGACCACGCAATGTTTTGTGGGTGGTACTGGTTACGATGTGGGCATATTTTAAAGGATTGTCCAGCAAGCCGGCAGCGATGAGTCCTGCCGGATGCGCCATGTCAATCATCAGCAAAGCGCCCACTTCATCGGCGATTTTGCGCATGCGGGCATAGTCCCACTCGCGGCTGTAGGCCGAACCGCCACCGATGATGAGTTTGGGCTTGTGTTGGTGCGCTAATTGTTCCATTTCATCGTAATCTACGCGGCCTGTTTCGCGGTTGAGATTGTACCCCACCGGATGATAGAGTAGGCCGGAGGTGTTGACGCTGCTGCCATGTGAAAGGTGGCCGCCCTGTTCTAAATTCAGGCCAAAGAATGTGTCGCCGGGCTTCAGCACCGCCAGCAACACCGCTGCATTGGCTTGTGCGCCCGAGTGGGGTTGCACATTGGCATAAGCCGCATGAAATAGCTTCTTCACCCGCTCAATGGCCAAAGTTTCGACTTGGTCTACCACCTGGCAGCCGCCGTAATAGCGCTTTCCGGGAAGTCCCTCGGCATATTTATTGGTGAGGCATGACCCCATGGCCGCCATGACTTCATCACTGACAAAATTTTCAGAAGCAATAAGTTCAATACCTTTGAGTTGTCGTTGATGCTCTTGTTCGATTAAATCGAAGATTTCTTGGTCTCTTCTCATATTTGTTACCTTATGTTTTACGGATAAATGACAATTCTTATACGAGCTTGATTTCGTTCATATTTTGCTCTTTGTCGCAATAGTGGCATTTCACTACGCCGTGCACTTTGTCGACAACATGGAAAAGCGTGGCCATCGGCTCATTGTTGGTGATGCACTTAGGATTGTTGCAGCGCACAATGCCTCGCAGCACTTGGGGCGTTTCAACCATTTTCTTTTCCACCACTTCATAGTCTTTAATGATGTTGAGTACCACGTTGGGTGCAACAACACTGAGGCGACTAATTTCTTCATCGGTGAAAAATTTATTTGTAATTTTAATGATTCCTTTTTTCCCAATGCGGTTTGATGGAAGATTATAGCCGATGGTGACAGGCATCGTGGAAGCCTTCAAGTCAAGGAGGTCGGCCACTAAATAGGTTTTCTCAGCCGGGATATGATCGATTACCGTGCCATTTTCAATGGCTGCCACCTGCATTTCTTTTTTCGCCATAATGTTAGAATTTTGACTGAATAATTGTTTTGTCGTTTTTGACATCTTCTAATGTGATTCCCAAACAATGGCAGAAGATGGCCTCGCGTGCATAAAGTCCATTCTGCGCCTGCTGGATGTAATAGGCATGTGGGTTGTCATCCACATCGTAAGCAATTTCGTTTACGCGCGGGAGGGGATGAAGTATCTTCATATTCTCTTTCACGTGTTGCAGCATGTCATTTCTCAAAATATACACGTTTTTCACCCGTTCATATTCCATCAAGTCCGAAAATCGTTCCTTTTGTACACGTGTCATATACAGAATATCGGCATCGGCAATGGTTTCTGCATCGAATGTAGTATGCTCGTGGTAAACAATGTGATGTTGTTTACAATAAAGTTTATATTCCTGTGGCATACTCAATTCTTTAGGTGCAATGAAATGAAATGTAGGATTAAAATGACGCATTGCCGTGATAAGAGAATGCACCGTGCGCCCATATTTCAAGTCGCCGACAAGATAGATGTTGAGATTTTCTAATTTCCCTTGCGTCTGATAAATGGTGTAGAGATCAAGCAAGCACTGCGAAGGGTGCATGTGCGCACCATCACCAGCATTGATAATAGGCACTCGCGTCACTTCTGAAGCATATTGTGCCGCACCTTCTATGTAATGTCGCATGGCAATGACATCGGCATAGTTGCTCACCATGAGAATGGTGTCTTTCAGCGTTTCGCCCTTTGACACACTCGAAGCCTTGGCATCGCTGAAACCAATAACACGAGCACCTAATCGGTTGGCCGCCGTTTCAAAGCTAAGCCGTGTTCGTGTGGATGGCTCGTAAAACAATGTTGCTACGACCTTTCCTTTTAATAATTCTCGGTTAGGATTCTTTTCAAACTCTTGTGCCATTTGAATGAGATACAATATATCTTCTCTTGTCAAATCGGCAATGGTCACAAAATTGTGCATATTGTTATGTTATTGATGTTGAAAACCAGTCCAAAGGTAGGGATAAATTCTGATTATACTATGGTATTTCGGAGAAAAATTGTATTTTTGCCCAAAAATAAATGAGATGAGAAAAGTCTTTGTCCATGCATTGTGGACGATTTTGTTATGTGCAATAGCAGGAACAGCATTAGCTTTCACAGCCATTTGGAATGGCTGGATTGGCTATATGCCCGCTATTGAAGATTTACAAAACCCTATCAATCGTTTTGCAACGCAAGTTTATTCGGCGGATGGCAAAGTGATGGGAACCTATAATTTAAATAAAGAAAATCGCATTGTCGTTCCTTATAATAAGATATCAAAACATTTGGTTCATGCCCTGGTAGCAACGGAAGACGAACGTTTCTATGAACATAGCGGTATAGATTTCATTGCTTTAGGGCGCGCTTTGATAAAGCGAGGGCTATTTGGCCAGGCATCAGCTGGCGGAGGTTCAACCATTACCCAGCAATTGGCCAAACAATTATATTCCATACAGGTACATAGTTCTTTAGAGCGTCTCTTGCAAAAGCCTATAGAGTGGGTTATAGCGGTGAAATTAGAACGCTACTATACCAAAGAGGAAATCATTGCTTTATACCTCAATTACTTCGACTTTTTACATAATGCTGTCGGGATTAAGACCGCAGCGAACACCTATTTTAATAAAGAGCCAGCCGACTTAACGACAACAGAGGCAGCTATGTTGGTGGGATTATGTAAGAATCCGTCATTGTTTAATCCGGTTCGTTTTCCTGAGCGCGCGCGTGATCGTAGAAATATTGTCTTGGGGCAAATGTTGAAAGCAGGCTATCTGAGTAATAGTGAGTACTCAGAATATTGCGCAATGCCTTTAGCATTAAATTTTCATCGCACAGATCACAAAGATGGAAATGCAACTTATTTTAGAGAGTTTTTACGCCAATATATGATGGCAGAAAAGCCCAAATTAGAAAGTTATCCAGCATGGAATCGCGTGCAATATGCATTAGATTCTTTAGCTTGGGAAACCGACCCACTTTATGGGTGGTGCAATAAGAATTTCAAGAAAGACGGAAGCCCCTATAATATTTATACGGATGGGCTGAAAGTCTTCACAACATTGGATAGCCGTATGCAACTTTATGCGGAGGAAGCTGTATATGGATATGTCGCAAAGTTCCTGCAACCGGCTTTTAATCGCGAGAATAAGAGCAAAAAAAACGCACCTTTTACGGAGAAGCTAACACCACAACAACTGCGTTCAATTCTCAATCGCAACATGTTTCAAAGTGAACGCTACCGCGATATGAAGGCATCAGGAGCAAGCGAGGCAGAAATTAAGGCCGCTTTTAACAGGCCTGTTGGCATGACAATCTTCACCTATCATGGCGATATTGATACAACAATGACTCCTATGGATTCCATCAAATACTATAAGAGCTTTTTGCGTGCAGGCTTCATGAGTATGGATCCTAAGACGGGATTTGTAAAAGCCTATGTAGGTGGATTAGACTATAATTATTTTATGTATGACATGGTAACAGGAGGACGTCGGCAGGTGGGGTCAACCATTAAGCCTTTCCTTTATGCTTTGGCTATGGAAAATGGATTTTCACCTTGCGACGTTGCCCCAAATGTTCAAAAGACTTATACTGTAGCAGGTAGGCCTTGGACGCCACGTAATGCCTCGCGTGCACGCTATGGCCAAATGGTTACGCTGAAATGGGGATTAGCAAACAGTAATAACTGGATTTCAGCCTATCTTATGAGCAAGCTGAATCCACGTCTATTTGTCTCCACACTACACGAATTTGGTATTAATACTCCCAATATCTATCCATCAATGTCGCTTTGTTTAGGCCCATGTGATGTGAGTGTTGCTGAGATGGTGAGCGCCTATTCTACTTTTGCCAATCACGGTATTCGGACGGCACCTCTATTTGTTTCGCGTATTGAGGACAATGAAGGTAATGTTATTGCAACGTTTCAACCACGCATGAACGAAGTTATCAGCGCAGAAAGTGCCAATAAAATGTTGGTGTTGTTGCAAGGTGTGGTTGATGGTGGTACGGCAGGCCGATTACGCTATAAGTACAACTTTGAAGGTGAAATTGGTGGAAAAACCGGAACAACCAATAACAATAGTGATGCTTGGTTCATTGGTTTTACACCCCAATTAGTCTCTGGCGTATGGGTAGGAGGTGAAGATCGGGATATTCACTTCGATAATATGGCCATGGGACAAGGTGCAACAATGGCATTACCCATTTGGGCCTATTTCATGCGTAAGGTTTATAATGATCGCACACTGGGTTATAGCAGTAAGGTTAAGTTTGACTTGCCTGATGGGTTTGATCCTTGTAAGAATCAGGATAATGACTCAAGCAGTAATCAAATTGATGAGGTTTATGAATAAGAGTTTTATACTTCTTTTCATTTTAGCATATCACTTTTGTGCTTATGCACAACATAACCCCCTACGGGATAGTTTAAAAGTGGCAACAGAAGCTCTTAACTATCATCCGGATAGCCTTGATTTAAAGCTAAAGAAAGCCTCATGGAATGTTCAACTTGGCGAATGGGACTATGCCAAAGGTGAATACGATCAGGTGCTTGCGCGGGAGCCAAATAATTTGGCAGCGTTATATTTCCGTGCTTTTGTCAATGAACAGCTCCATCGTTATTCTTTCGCTCGCTTGGATTACAAGCACCTGCTCTATCTTGTTCCTGGAAATTTTGAAGCACAGTTAGGATTAGCACTACTCAATGAAAGGGACAATCATCATACAGAAGCTTTGGATGGGCTCAACCGTTTAGTAATGCAATTTCCCGATAGTTCACTTGCCTATGCTGCACGTGCAAATTTAGAGCGTGACCATCAACAATATGATTTAGCTGCGTTTGATTATACGGAAGCTATCCGGCGTGCGCCTGATAATACAGACTATCTGTTGGCTCGCGCAGACATTTGGATTACTTTAAGACAATATGAAAAGGCAAAGAACGATTTACAAAAATTAATGACTTTAGGTATTCCAAGAATGGCATTAAAGCCTTTTTTCGAAAGAATAAAGAGGAAATCATAACACCAACAACAGAATTGTAAAAAGATAAATAGATAAAACATGAAATTTCTACAACCCTCATTTGAAATATGGCAGCAAGAGGCTGGAATTGATGGTATCTACCGCATGATAGAACGAGCTGGGCGTGTGTGCTATAAAAGTGAAAATCACGTAGATAATCAGTCAGCACGTCCCTTTGTTGAGCGGCTCATAGCTTCAAAACATACGGCCATGCTCGAACATGGGACGGTATATTTGGTTACAGATCAAGCAAAATTGACTGAACGGTATATCCAAAATCCATTCTCCGTTGTCCATACATTAGATACGAAAAATTATATTACAACCAACCTTCGTGTACTGGTAGAGCAGGGGTGGATGGACGATTTGAAATATCTTTATAAGCAACAACCTCAGCATGAGCCACGCATCACAGTTCATTTTACCACGCAAGTTTCCATTACACGCGAATTTAATCGTCATCGCTCACACTCTATGGCAGAGCAGTCTACACGCTATTGTAATTATAGCAAAGATAAATTTGGGGGTGAAATCAATATTAATGTACCTGAATGGATTACCAACTGTGAGAAGTTTTCTGCGACAGAACAAGCAGGCAATTTCAATATGCAGTTTATAAACTACTGCCGTTCTATAGCCGACAGTAATGTTAACACAAATTGGACGGACTTTGATGCCTGGCTGTTTGCTAATCTTGCTGCCGAATTTGCCTACATGCAACTCATTGCATTGGGGCGAAAGCCACAAGAGGCTCGCGCAGTATTGCCTTTAGATGTAAACACAGAACTTATTCACACTGCATTCTTACATGACTGGCAACACTTTTTTAATTTACGAGCCTTAGGAACAACGGGTGCACCTCACCCAGATGCAAAGGCTATAGCTCAGCCGCTTTATGAGGTCTTTAAGCAAAATGGATGGGTATAATCGGTTTCAAATAGTTTTTTTTAATAGAAAGATAAAGGGAGATTGTAGATAACAGTAGAGTAAAAAATAGAATTTGTCAAGCACATGTTTCTCTATATCACCCTTTTTACGTAACTTTGCATGATATAAAGATGGATAAAACAAATTTCAATATGATTAAAATTACTTTTCCTGATGGCTCTGTCCGCAATTATGAACAGGGTATAACGGGAATCCAAATTGCAGAGAGCATTTCACCAGCTCTTGCGCGTAGTGTAGTGTCATGTAGTGTTAATGGGGAAATAGTAGAATTAAATCGGCCCATCAATACTGATGCAACCATTGCACTTTATAAATTTGATGACGAAGAAGGGAAAAAGACTTTTTGGCATACATCAGCCCATTTGTTGGCCGAGGCTTTGCAAGAACTCTATCCAGGCATTCAGTTTGGCTTTGGACCCTCGGTTGAGAATGGATTTTTCTATGATGTTATGCCTGCTGAAGGTCAGGTGATTTCAGAAAATGATCTTCCAAAAATCGAAGCTAAGATGCTGGAATTGGCTAAGAAAGATGAGCCTGTCATTCGTAAAGAGATTTCAAAGGTAGACGCACTGAAAGCTTTTAAAGCCGATGGGCAAGAATATAAGTACGAACACATCGATCAAGATTTGGAGGATGGCACTATAACAACCTATACGCAAGGACACTTTACAGACCTTTGTCGTGGGCCACACTTGATGTCAACAGGGCTCATCAAAGCAGTGAAACTCACAAATGTTGCAGGTGCTTTTTGGCGGGGTGATGCAAAACGTGAGCAAATGACACGTATCTACGGCATATCTTTCCCCAAGAAGAAACTATTAGATGAATATCTACTTTTGCTGGAAGAGGCAAAAAAACGCGACCATCGCAAAATAGGAAAAGACATGGAATTGTTCATGTTCTCTGAACGCGTGGGCAAGGGACTTCCTATTTGGTTGCCCAAAGGCACTCAATTACGCCTTCGTTTGCAAGAATTATTACGTGGGCTACTTCGTCCTTACAATTATCAAGAAGTGATTACGCCTGGTATCGGTAGCAAAAGTCTTTATGTTACATCAGGACACTATGCTCATTATGGGAAGGATGCTTTCCAACCAATTCATACCCCAGAAGAGGATGAAGAGTACATGCTTAAGCCCATGAATTGTCCTCACCATTGTGAAGTATATGCACGTAAACCTCGCTCTTACAAAGATTTACCATTGCGAATAGCAGAGTTTGGTACTGTTTTCCGCTATGAGAAGAGTGGTGAGTTGCATGGTTTAACACGTGTACGTACGTTTACACAAGATGATGCACACATCTTTGTACGTCCAGATCAGGTGAGAAGTGAATTCGAGAATAATATTGATATTATTCTCAAAGTGTTTAAGACGTTCAAATTCGACAACTACGAAGTACAGATATCGCTACGCGATCCTAAAGATAAAGAGAAATATATTGGTTCTGATGAGATTTGGGACGAGAGTGAAAATGCAATTCGAGAAGCCTGCAAAGAAAAAGGCTTACAAGCACATGAAGAAGTTGGAGAAGCTGCTTTCTACGGGCCAAAATTAGACTTTATGGTAAAAGATGCTATTGGCCGTAAATGGCAGTTGGGCACTATCCAAGTAGATTATAATCTACCAGCGCGCTTTGAATTGGAATATACGGCCGACGACAACAGCAAAAAAACACCCGTTATGCTTCATCGTGCACCATTTGGTTCGCTTGAACGTTTCGTAGCTGTGCTGATTGAGCATACGGCAGGACATTTTCCTTTATGGCTAACACCTGACCAAGTGGTTATACTTCCCATCTCTGAAAAGTATAATGATTATGCACATGAGGTAGGACAGCAACTTCACACAGTAAATGTTCGTGCTATCATAGATGATCGTAATGAAAAAATTGGTCGTAAAATACGAGATAGTGAGTTGAAGCGCATCCCTTACATGCTGGTTGTCGGCGAGAAAGAAGCAGCCGAAGGTTTGGTTTCTATGCGCCAACAAGGTGGCGGTGAGCAGGCAACAATGACCATTAAAGACTTTGCACAACGTATCAATGATGAGGTAGGAAATCAGCTTAAGGATTTAAGATAATGGTAAATATTTTCTTAACATCGGGAGCGTGAAATTAAAAGGCAGTGATGTACGCCATCATTATTGTACCTCTTGCGTATAAATTTCTTATTAAAAGATTAAGGTGTATCAAGATTTTGATACACCTTTTTCATATGGACACCGGAATAATGTCTAACATAGCCATCTGTAATAATTCCGCCTTTTTTAATTTATCATAATATGTATTATCTGAAATGGTTAATAAACTCCACTAAACGACAATAAAAAAGCGATGACCTTCACAGGTAATCGCTCCAAATCTTCAATAGGTACTAGTCTCTCTTAAGGCAAAAAGATTGTTTTCAGGATAACATTGACAAATGTAATACTTTTTTTTGAATAAAAAAACTTTTAGCAAAATTTTCTTCGAAATATTTTCAAAAATTGTTGATTTTGATGGAAATATGGAGCATGAGACCCTATTTTAACTGATCAATGCTTATTTTACAACCACTTTCTTATGATTAATGATATACACGCCAGCTGGGAGATGCTCCATAGATGTTCCCATATATAGTCCATTTACTGTGTATATTCGGTTCTCATATTTCGAGTGACTTGTTGCATGATGAATAGCTGATGGTGGATTATTTTTTATATCGGCATAATAGGTAAATGTGATAGTGCCATTATGGTCGTGCTGGATATTGCCTAATCCCTGATTTACTTTGTAATAATTTGCATTAGCTTCTGACCGGTCAAGTGTACTGCCGGCTGTATACCACCAGAAATTAGGTAATTTTAAATCGTCATTGAGTTTATCAACATTATTTGGTCCCGCAAAGAGATCGCCCTTCAATTGGTTCATATAAACCTTCTGTCCATTCGTAGGGGGTTGTAGATAGGATGAAAACAGCAAACCGTCTGCAGGAACAACCGCGATAGTGGGTTTATTGGCTATATTGTTGGGATGATAATAGAAGTCAAGATTGTCGACATCTGTAATGCGATAAACCAATAATCCCGCGGCGGGCAATCCACCATACCAATTTTCTTTCTTAATATTCTCCATCAAGAAATATTCACGACTGTCGTTGGGATTAACAATCTGATAGGCTGCTCCACCCTCATTCAGCGTTTTATCCATCGTGATAGTCTGCCGATCAGTCAATAAAGGTTGGATATTTACAGGCCAGCCCATTTGTTTCCGCTCCCAGGCAGTATAAGGCATGGGAATAAAACCTCCGTTCCCTGCATATTCGCCACCATCCATCAAATCCCACAACTCCATTTCCTGGTTGTGGACATGTGCTGAACTCACTGTGGGATAAATATCAGGAAGTCCCATTGTGTGAGAAAATTCATGGCACGTTACGCCAATGCTATTAATCTGAGGTTTTCCTGTATGCTTGTCAGCCACGCGTGGAAAAAGCTCTGCACCTATGCTATATCGGAAGACCCTTTTACCATTAAGCTCAGGTGTTGTGCCTGTCATGTAGCTGGCACAAGCCCACACATTCTCACCTAAACCGCCATTGTTTTGTCCCAATCCTGCATAAATCACATAGACACAATCAAAATAGCCATCATGATTGCTGTCATATTGATTTACATTTGTTATTTGTCCTTTAACCAATTCAAATGCATCACGGGTAAGTTCCTCAGGACGCTCATCACTATTATTGTCAGGATCGTTTCCACCATAGTAGCTCATGTTGTGTGGAAGTTCTACTGGACCATAAACATCAAATATGGGTGTAAACGCACCATTGCTTGATGCTTTGAAATATTGTGCGACACTGCTGAAATTGCGATGGTTTCCATTACCACGATTCTGTAGCTTCCCAGTTGCGTTAAAAAAATCATTGAATGCAACCTTAGGTTGGTCAACGCTGATTTTCTTATCTTTAAAGCTGGCTAAAATCACAAGTATTCGTGGCGATCCTGTGTGTGGTGTATAATGTACTATGGGATTTACAACGCGTGTGCCTTGCCCTTGTAACAACTTGTTGTCTGGGTGCTTGCGGGGTGTGATAAATGCAGCTTCCGGGCTATCCCATGCAGGCATTGGAATAATTTTTCCATCATTGCACCGCACAAAAGTAGTGTCATTGTTCGTTGCAAACAGATTTGGCACATAAGCTATGAGTGCAAAGAACAGGATAAGACTTTGCTTCTTAAGAAAAAATTTGCAACATTGTTGCATGCGGTTCAAGTTATCCATTTGTTTTCTTTTGAGTTTATTTAAAATAATATTGTCCTTTTCTGCGTGTCATCCAGCCATAATCGATAGCATGTTGAGGGCAATGATGATAGCATGCAAAACAAGCTAAGCATCTTTCATTGTGTTTCCAGACTGGTTTTTGCCGAAATCCACCCACGATATCATCTACAGGACAGACCATTTTACAAATACCACATGCTACACACCTTTTCACATCAACATGGAAAGGTGAATCGGTTATGAAATAATTCGTGAATACTTTCCCCAAGAAATAGCTATTGATGCGAGGCCATTTACTTAAATGTAAATGCACCTCTCCCCTCTTACAATCAAAGATAGCTTTCGCATAATCTCTCAATGCCTTTTCTGCCTCATGCTTTTTTCGTAGCATCGTAGCTTTACTGTCTACATCCATAAAAGGGAGTCCCACATAAGTATTTGGCATAAGGAGCGAAAACATGGCCTGCACATGCAGTCCCACTTTTTCTAAATCCTTTTGTGCATAATCCATCGTTAGCCCTACATCGTTGCCCGCCGTGCACAAAAGATAGCAAAAATGCTGTTCTAAATGTATTGCACGCAGCTGTAATTTCTGCATGAATGTGCGCACTATTTTCGGAGGACGCCAGCCGTGGACAGGGAAAACAAACCCTATTCGTTCATCTGTCTTTAACGCAAAATTGCAATCCCCATCCATAATTTCAGGGATTGCATATAATGTTTCTTGTGTGAACTGTGCTAATTTTTGCGCAGCCCATTTACTATTTCCTGTACCAGAAAGATAAAAAATCATCTACTTCTGAGCTTCATTCATCACACCTTCAATATAGAGACGTGTCATCTCTGTTTTTGCATTTGTGCGCACTGTGATGCTCTTCTTAAAATGTCCAGGAAACTTTCCTTCTCCATTATAGGTTACTTTAATCTGCCCCTTTTGGCCAGGTTGAATAGGAGCCTTAGTATAAGAGGGGATCGTGCAACCGCAACTTGCAATTGCTTGATTGATAACTAAAGGTGCATCGCCTACATTTGTAAAAGTAAAAATAGCTTGCTGCACGGCTTCTTTCTCTGTAAAAGTACCTAAATCCTGAGTTGTTTTATCAAATTTAATTTCTGCTTGCTTCTGTGCAAAGGCCATCGAAACAAATGCTATCATAAGGATGGCTATCATTAAACCTTTCTTCATAATTCCTTCTTTTAAAGTATTATATGGAGTGCAAAAATACAAAAGTTAAGTGATTTTATCGGGTGTTTAAAGTTTTTTTGCATTATATTACCAAACTTTCGCAGCCATTCTAATCACATCAACACCTTTGCTATGCTGCAATTTTGAATTAAGACTTACCCTTGTTAAATGTCATCCTGTCGGATTGCTTCCAGGAATTTCTGCAACAGATGTATATCTTTTATGGTTGGAGACTTTTCAAACTTACTGTTCAGATTGATACCAACACATTGTGGATGATGAAATTGCCGGATAGTAGCCACCGTGTTTGGTCCAATTCCTCCACCCAACAAGAAAGGTAGTTTGCCGGAATAAGCATATAAAATATTCCAATCGAAAGGCCCATCAGCATCTGTTGCTTGATTATGCTTTGCATCAAACAAAAGCATATCGGCATGTCCTTCATATTGTTGACAGCAGGAAAGATCAGCCTTATCTGCCACATAAATAGTCTTTATAAACTTTATATTGGGACGAATATCAGGATCAACACTGCGTCGAAGATTATCAATAAGCACAGGAGAGGCTGAACCGTCGAGCTGTACATAATCCAACTGATAGTTATAAATATAGGTGATGATTTGCTGGGGCATGGCATTCGTAAATACACCGACGCGTTTGGGTGGTTGAAGTGCTTGAGATGTCTGTTTCAGCAATATATTATGATGTGGCTTTGCATAATCAGGTAAAAGCCCTGCCCCACTCGGCTGCAAACGAATAAAACGCGAAGACTCCGGAGAAAAAACAAATCCTATCATATCAACCGAAAGGTTTGAAACCTCTTTAATATTGTGGGCACTGCACAAGCCACAAACTTTTATTTGCAAAGGTAGCCGTCGATTTTTCATAACCATTTTTCAATGTTTACAGAAAGTGTACTATTTACGCGGAAAAAATGCGCCATATTGCCTGCAAATTTACAATTAGTTTATGAATAAAACATTAAAGATTTTAGGAAAATGCAATATTACTTGCTAAGCTGCGTTAAAGAAATAAACAATCATTCATTAAGCATCAACGTATGAAGCCTCAAAAAAACGAAGGGCCACAGCCTTCAGAACGAACATTACACATTATTCGCCAAGTGGCCTATACCTATCAATTGGTAAAGTTTAAACACGAAGGAACTTCATCTTATTTGAATTAAAAGAAACACAACAATATGGAAACACTCATTTCTCCCTCGCTTTTATCGGCCAACTTTCTGAACTTACAGAAAGATATAGAGATGATTAACCAGAGTGAAGCCGACTGGTTGCACTTGGACATCATGGATGGTGTCTTTGTACCCAATATCTCATTTGGATTTCCTGTGATTGAAGCTGTACAAAAGATTTGTAAAAAGCCTTTAGATGTGCATCTCATGATTGTGCAGCCCGAGCGCTATATTGAGCAAGTTGCTCGCCTGCAAGCAATGATGATGAATGTGCATTATGAGGCCTGTACGCATCTGCATCGCACTATTCAGCAAATTCATGCCGCAGGGATGAAAGCGGGTGTCACGCTTAATCCTTCGACTCCTGTAAGCATGTTGGAAGATGTGATTGATGTGGTTGACATGGTGTTGCTCATGAGTGTTAACCCAGGTTTCGGCGGACAGCAATTTATTCCACATACGGTAGAAAAAGTTAAGCGGCTAAAACAGCTGATAGAAACTGCACACACCAACACACTAATTCAAGTAGATGGGGGTGTTGATGCAAACACAGCTCCGGCACTTGTTCAAGCAGGTGCTGACGTTTTAGTGAGTGGGAGTTATATTTTTAGAAGCCAGAACCCACTTGAAACCATCTCTGCCTTAAAGCACGTTAGAAATATGTAGTAGACGTTTTAGCTCAAATGGTTATTATGCCGATTCGAAAGTCAAGCAAGTTGCAAAGAGATGTTGTACATTCGTGCCATCTTTCGCAAATTGCGAATGGCATAGTGCAAACGTCCTAAACTCGTGTTGATGCTTACATTGGTTCGCTCTGCGATTTCTTTAAACGGCATTTGTTGGTAAAAACGCATGAAAACAACTTCACGTTGCACGGGAGGAAGCAAATCTACCATGCGTTTTACATCGGTTAGTACTTGTGCATTGATGCACTCTGTTTCAATATTGTTAGCCAAAAGCGCCCTCGCCGAGAGTTGCATGAGCGTATCATCTTCAATAGAAATGATATTTTTATGCTTTTGCGAACGAAATAAATCTATCATCACGTTGTGGGCGATGCGCGTGAGCCATGCACCAAATTTTCCATTCGCCCGATAAGTGTTATTCTGCAATTTGCTAATGGCTCGCACAAAAGTTTCCTGGAAGACATCGTCAGCCACATGTCGGTCGCGAACCACGAAGAGAATATATGTAAAGAGTTGACTTTGATTGCGTCGCAACAATTCATCAAAAGCGCGATTGTTACCGGCAACATAGCGCAACGCCAACTCTTCATCTGTAAGTGAATTTAGATTCATCATCTGTTATGTTTAAAGGATTGTGAAAGAGATTTCCGGCCATTCATTTTCTGCGCCGTCTAAAATTGGGATTAAAACTCTTGGGCTTAGCCTTAGCTTTTGGAGATTCTTGTGTGGCAGTTGCCTTCCGAAGTGCATTTTGCGACCCCTCATGCCGTTTGGCTATCAGCGCTTCATGCGTCGGAGGCGTATACGTACTTCCTATAGGACGGTCATCGTAATGCGCTGTATGCGACTTTGAAAAGCTTGCTGGTTGCCCTTTAGGAAAAAGGGCCGCAATGAGATCTTCGCGGTGGATGCGCCGCAATTCGCGCGCAATACCCTTACGTTCCTCCGCCTTATACCAAAAGAAGAATTGGCGTTGTGCCAACTTTTCTTGCGGCGTCTTGGCGCTAAACACAGGCTCCAACGTGTAGGGATTGTAGCCCGTGTACCAGGCTTCGGTTGAAATGGTCATGGGCGTAGGCGTGAAATCCTGCACCTGCTCTAACTGGAAGTTTAATTTTTTAGTAATCACAGCTAATTCGGCCATATCTTCTTCTCGACATCCAGGATGCGAACTGATGAAATAAGGGATGAGTTGCTGCTTCAATCCAGCCTCTTTATTCACTTGATCAAAGATTTCTTTAAACGCATAAAACTGCGAAAACGAGGGCTTCCGCATAAGCTGAAGCACTTCGTCCTGTGTATGTTCTGGAGCAATTTTCAAGCGCCCGCTCACATGATTAACAATCAGTTCGCGCGTATATTGTTTTGCTGCCGCATTGAGTGTCTCGTCCTTGCTCTTGTGCAGCAACAAATCATAACGCACACCACTTCCAATGAAGCTCTTTTTTACGCCAGGAAGTGCATCTACGGCACGATAGATTTCTAACAGTTGACTATGATCCACATTCAAATTGGGGCAAATCTGCGGGTGGATGCACGATGGACGCTTGCAATGCTCACATGCTTTGAGGTTGCGGCCACGCATGCCATACATGTTAGCCGACGGCCCGCCAAGGTCAGAGATGTAGCCTTTAAAATCGGGCATCTGCGTCACCTTTCGTGCTTCTTCCACAATGCTACGCTGGCTGCGACAGGCCACAAACTTACCTTGATGAGCCGAGATGGTGCAAAACGCGCAGCCACCAAAACAGCCTTGGTGCATGTTGATGGAAAATTTAATCATGTCGTAGGCCTGCAAGCGCTTATTTTTATATTTTGGATGGGGTAAACGAGTATAAGGAAGGTCGAAAAGCGCATCCACCTCATCGGTTGTCATCGTGGGATAAGGTGGATTGACCACCACATATTGTTTGCCTACCTGCTGCAAAAGCCGCTGCGCGTGAATTTTGTTTGACTCCTCTTCAATATGCCGATAGTTCTCGGCCTCAGCACGTTTGTCGTGCAAGCAAGTTTCGTGAGCATGCAACACGATGTCGTCAGCCTTGATTTCATTAGCAAATTGGGCAACAGGCGCCAGATAAACCGTCTGCGGGATGTCGTGAATATCGGCAATGCAACGGCCAGCATCAATGTCCTGGCAAAGCTGAAGAATGGACTTTGCCCCCGAACCATAGAGTATCAAATCGGCCTTACTATCGCAGAGAATGCTCGGCCGCAACCGATCTTGCCAATAATCATAGTGTGTAAGGCGGCGCATAGAGGCTTCAATGCCTCCCAAGACGACGGGAACATCGGGATAAAGTTGCTTTAAAATCTGCGAATAAACAATCGTCGGATACTCGGGACGGCAGTCATGTCGACCGTCGGGGCTATATTCATCAACGGCTCGCAAACGCCGATTGGCCGTGTATTTGTTCACCATCGAATCCATGCAGCCCGGCGAAATGCCAAAAAACAGCCTCGGCCGCCCCAACTTTTTAAAATCACGATAATCACCATGCCAATCGGGTTGCGGCACGATGGCCACGCGATAGCCCGCAGCCTCTAAAGAGCGGCCGATGACGGCCACACCAAAAGAGGGGTGGTCGATATAAGCATCGCCCGAAAAAAGAATAACATCAAGCTCGTCCCAACCACGGAGCATACACTCTTTTTTAGTAGTTGGGAGAAAATCGGTGAGTTGATAATGCGGTGAATCCAATCTTCTTATCTCTTTTTTATGTCCGTATTTAAACTATATTCTTGATATATCGGAAATGTGCTCCTTGTGCTAAAAGCCTCCTAAAAACAACGCGCGAAAGGGTGTTTTTGGAAAAAACCTTGAAAAAACAACGCGCGAAACGATGTTTTTGGAAAAAACCTTGAAAAAACAACGCGCGAAACGATGTTTTGGAAAAAAGCCTTGCAAAAACAACGCGCGAAACGATGTTTCGTTTTTAAAACCATGCAGAATGTGCGCTGGAAGCATCCTTTTATGCTTCGCGCCCTTCTTCTCCTGCCTGCTTGCTTTTCCAATCGGCAAATAGTAGCATTAACTGATGCAAGCCAAAAGCCTTCATATTGGGATGATAAATCACATCAAGACAAAGATCCAGCAGCGGTTTATTGTTGCCTTCTTCGCTCTCGAGCAGTGAGCGCACATTGAATTTCAGCTTGTCTAACACGTTTTCGTCGACAATGCCATTGCTATCTACCAAATTGCGCGTCAGATGATAACGGTCAATGGTTTGTAGATGCTCTTCGGTGAGTTCTATCGAACGCGTACCCGACTGATTTGCTTGTATTTTATACATATCTTATATTATAAATGATGATTTCGTCTATTGAAAAAGTTGCTGCATGATGGTGCGCATCAGCATGGTGCGCTGCGAACATTGCCGAATACATTCAAAGGGAAAGCCCATGAACCACGCCCGATAGTTTGGACCGCGGTAGCATGTCGCAGCCGGCTTCCCGTCACTATATTGCAGCACCATGGCCGCACCATCCAAAGGTTGCAGCGCATCGACCGAGGTTGCGGCATAATGGTCAGCGTTGGGGGTGCGGAAAATGTCGAAGCTGTCTCGCACAGCGTAAATGGTTTCGCCTGCATGGCACGAGTCGCAGCTGACCGACTCGACTTTGAACACATCGGACAGAAACTGTCGGTCGGGCTCGCTACGCTGGTCGGAGGCCGCATAACTGCCGCTCACCAATAGTTGTCCGTGCTGCGCAACATAATCGCGCAACAGTTGTTGCAACGGCTTTGAGAAGGTCTGACCGTAGCGGTCGGTTTTCTGCAAGCCCAAAAGAATGTCTATAGCCTGATAGCGAGCGAGCGATTCTTGCCTCTTCTCTACACAGCTGAGCGCACAACTGGCCACATTATAAGTGCCTATGGCAGCAAGGGCTTCCACATGGCTGCGCACAGCCGAGAAATCGTTGCCGGCAAAGAATTTTCCTTCAAGTTCGTTGCCGCTATAGCCCAAACCGGTTGCATCTTCAATGCCCATGCGCGCCTTGTCGAAATTGAGCTGTCTCCCACTCCATCCTGCGGTTAAACCATAGGACACGCCAAGATCTTTATCGATATCGAAGCCCTGACGGTCGGCATCATCCACCACGAATGGTGTGGCTAAACGCGTGAATCCATTTGCCACGAGAATCGTTTTTGTGGCACCCGACGCATGATAGGCCGACAGTTCCTCGGTTGGGAAGCTCTCACCACCCTGGTTGATGGCCGTCACCTTGAAATTATATTGTACGCCGGGCTGCAAGTCGATTTCTGTGTAAGGTGTGCCCACCACAATACCATTGTCATAGCCTTTGTCGCCCATAGCTGTGTAGACCACGTAGGAAGAGGGCATGGCTGAGGGTTCTAAACTGTCGGGATTAGCCGACCAGCCCAGACGAATGCGTTGCGGTTGCACAAAAGTGAGACGGAAGTCTTGTGGGGCGAGGGGCGCAATAACCGTGGGACGTCCATGTGCACCATTCACATAGCGAGCAATCGTCTTATAAAGAGAGCGTGCCATGAGAAATTTAAAATGGGGATCTTGCCCTAACAGCATGTCGGGAAAATTCTGATGAGAAAGCGTCTCGATAATGGCACTCGGCACTTCGGACAAGCGTGTTTCGGCATAGTTCTTATCCCAAAGATAACGAATGGGCCAAGGGGTCTGCGAGGCTGACAAATCTCGTTGCAGTCCGTCCAACAACTGTTGTGCAAAATCTTTTGAAACCAAACGGCTCACACCTGCATTCAGCTGGCCTTCGTTGAAATGGGTTGTGCAAATGGCCAACGAACCCACCAAACTGCCATCGGTGTTATAGCCTGCGTCACTATGCACCGCTAAAGCCAATTCAATTGGAACGCGCTTACCATCTAAGTTGGGCACATAGCATGAACCTCCACTAAGCCAGTTGGTCATCTGAGGGCGTGCGTTGATATCGTCTCCATAATCGTTGGCGCCTAATTTTCCATTATACACCCACGTGGGTGCTCCGGCCCATTGCGCATAGTAGCGCGCACCTTCCAGGCAACGCGGCATACCACTGACTATTCCACCGCGCGAAATGTTGCCCATTCCTCCTCCAAAACGCACGGCATCGGCTGTAACCACACCATGATGCGCGGAGTGGTTGGTGAGCACAACGCGATTGTCCAAGCTACTGCCAGCATCAAAATCAAATGTACCCAAATAAACCCATGTACCACCACCCATGGTTTGATTGACCAAAAAACGAGTTGCCTGCCCGCGATGATAAACGATATATTCGGCATCGGACACGCTTTTTTCCGTCGTTTGATAACTCACGTACACGGCAAAGCGTCCTGCCTTCTGGAATGTGGGCAGATAGGAAATGAGTGACGGATTTTTGTTTCTCGTGGCTTTGGCCATGCGTGCTGTCCCTTGTTCAAACGGATTTTCACCATTTTCATAACTTCCTTGATGCATTGAGAAACCAGGAGTGGCAGTAGTGGTCCACTCACCTGTTACATTTTCCTCCCGATAGGCTGGCATTTTTGAAATATCATTATCGATGATGTGCTCTTCGGTTTGCCAATCACGCTCACGCGGCGTAAACACAACAGCTCCTGCTCGTTGCAACATCGGGATGAGATAAGGTACGACGATCGTCTGCGTGAACAAATCTTCTGTTGTGCAAAAGAGCGCAGGACGCTGCCACACCCATTTACTCTTGTTCATGTCGTAATAGCGTCCATGGCTCGCCCATAAGGAAATATGGCGACCAAACAGACCATGCGGAATAGCAAATGGACGCGAAGCATTTGCTACCCACGGTGCATCGACATAATCTATATCGCCCCAAAATTGACGACCAATATCTGCAGGCAGCTTGGCATCTGGTAAAAGATACGCTATGGGTTGCCCGCCACATTGCAATTCCAGCTGATAATGCTGTGTGAAAGTAGGGAGTAGTTTTTTTATCGATTTATAAAGCTTATGTAATCGCTTGGGCGTAATATTTTGCAAATCAGGAGCATTATGGAGCTCAATTAAGAGGCGTCCTTTCACATCTAAGGTGATAGACTTTACCTCAATCGGAGCCGAAAAATCAAACTTCTCTTGATAATATTTCGCAAAGTAGCCGTTCATCATCACTTTATAGGTGTTTAAATCTGTGGGCATTTCTGCCCACAGAAACAATCCATACCAAAGCAGTGATAACAATAGCAATACTTTGCGTAGATGTGGTAAACTCTTCTCAATAAGCAAAATTCTCTGGCTTTTTCCCTTTAAATGACTTGAAATAACCTTTTATTAAAGGCATATCACGTTCAATATCACCGGATGGAATAAAAGTTTGTGTGCATACAATCTGCTTCTTTTCATAATCGACGCCATAGAGAAGAATGGGGATTTTCGCACCAAGCGCAATGTAATAAAATCCCTTCTTCCAGTCTGCATTTGGTGAACGTGTTCCTTCGGGCGTAATACAAAGTCTGAAATCAGACGATTGTATAGCCGTATGAACTAAATTATCTGTCATGCTGTTGTGCTTACTTCGCCACACGGGTATGCCCCCTAACCGTCTAAACAACATGCCCAATGGCCAAAAGAACCATTCGCGCTTCATCAGAAAATTGATTTTTATACCTTCAGACCACGTGAATAGCTGACCTAAAATAAAGTCCCAATTACTTGTATGAGGTGCTAAACAGATGATAAACTTTTCAGGGAATGGGATGGTGACATGTTTTGTCCATCCCATTTTCTGATAGAGAAGCCGGTTGGCAAACTTTTGTATACGCATTCGCCTTTATAAATTCTGAATGTGGTCAACAATTTCATTTACCTGTGTATTGAAATCGTTGATAATTACTTTGTAATAAGCTTTTGCAGGAAGTCCCGGCTCCGGATGCGAAATGCGGCGGATAAAATCATTGTGAACCGAAAGGATTACCCTTAAGAGGGCATCTAAATTCTCCTGATTAATCTTTTTACCATAAAGTGAAGCTGCTACGGCTTCGGCAAACAAGTCGCTACAAACATAGTCTATAGACCGTTTTAATTCTCTCTTCTTAGCCATAATCTTTGTAACTTTAATATTTATGCTTGCCAAAGATAAACAAAAAATTGTAATTGTAAAATATGCACCTTAAAAAGTTTCGGATAATTTTTGTTTTCATTCCATTTATTTTTATGTTTCACAGAAAAGCCGTAAATTTGCGCGTGTTATTGCATAACATAATTTATAATCATAAAATAAAATCGAAATGATGGAAATTAGCGCATTGCAGAAAGCAAGGGCTGCTTATCAGCCTAAGTTACCCAAAGCCCTTCAGGGTGCAGTGAAGATTGTAGAAGGAGCGCCAACACAAAGCGTTGACAATCAAGAAGAGATTAAGAACTTATTTCCCAACACGTATGGAATGCCCTTGGTAGAATTTGTTCCAGGAAATGAGACCAACCAAAAGAAGATGAATGTTGGTATTATTCTTTCTGGTGGACAAGCTCCTGGCGGGCACAATGTCATTAGTGGTTTGTTCGATGCCGTTAAGAAACTTAATCCCAAAAACCGTCTTTATGGCTTCTTAATGGGTCCAGGCGGATTGGTTGACCACAACTATATCGAAATTACTTCAGAATTTATTGACCCGTATCGCAACACCGGAGGTTTCGATATGATTGGCTCAGGACGTACAAAGTTGGAGAAAGAGGAGCAGTTTGAAAAAGGCTTGCAAATCATTCGCAAATTAGACATCAGCGCTATTGTTATTATTGGCGGAGACGATTCGAATACCAACGCTTGTGTGTTAGCTGAATATTATGCAGCCAAAAAATATGGTGTGCAAGTGATTGGCTGCCCAAAGACGATAGATGGCGACTTGAAGAACAGTCAAATCGAAACGTCATTCGGTTTCGATACCGCTACAAAGACCTATTCAGAGCTGATTGGCAACATCGAGCGTGACTGTAACTCTGCACGTAAATATTGGCACTTCGTAAAGCTTATGGGGCGTTCGGCTTCACACATCGCGTTGGAATGTGCGTTGCAAACCCAACCCAACATTTGCTTAATCTCTGAAGAAATTGAGAAAAACGATCTTACGCTGAACGAAGTGGTTGAGAACATTGCCAACACCGTGGCTTATCGTGCCGCACAAGGCAACAACTTCGGCGTAGTGCTCATTCCAGAAGGTTTAATCGAGTTTATTCCTGCCATCGGCCGCCTTATTCAAGAACTGAACGACCTACTTGCTGCGCACGGTGCCGACTACAAAGACTTGAACAAGGATGCACAGCGTACTTATATTCTCAGCCATCTGTCAAAAGAGAATGCTGCAACGTTCGAAACCCTGCCTGAAGGTGTGGCACGCCAATTAAGTTTGGATCGTGACCCTCACGGCAATGTGCAAGTATCACTCATCGAAACAGAGAAACTTCTTTCAGAGATGGTTGATGCTAAGCTCCAGCAATGGGCTAAGGAAGGAAAATACAATGGAAAATTTGCACCGCAACACCACTTCTTCGGCTACGAAGGACGTTGCGCAGCTCCATCTAACTTCGATGCCGACTATTGCTATGCCTTAGGAACCAGTGCGGCTCAGCTCATTGCTAATGGCAAGACTGGCTACATGGCCATTGTTAAGAATACCACAGCCACAACTGACAACTGGAAAGCTGGTGGTGTGCCTATTACTATGATGATGAACATGGAACGAAGAAACGGCCAGATGAAGCCTGTTATTCGCAAGGCATTGGTTGAACTTGATGGTAAACCTTTCAAAGCTTTTGCCGCAAAACGCGATGAATGGGCGAAGAATACAGCATACGTTTATCCAGGTCCTATCCAATATTGGGGACCAGCTGAAGTTTGTGATCAACCCACCAAAACGCTGATTTTGGAACAGAAATAATCCGACATATTATCAATTCATATATAGGGAAAGGAAAAACACCAAAAAACAAGCCTTTCCCTATATTTTTATTTGCATGACAACAACAAAACGAACCTACAAGCGGACTCGAAAAAGAAGGAAGCCAACCACACGTAAACGCTTTCGCCCCTTTCGTAATCTCTCACGCAAAACCATTGCATGGGGAGCTGTGGGTATGATAGCGGTCTACGTTTGGTGCTTTTATCATTTCTTTGTTGGGCCTACGGGGTTCCGTTGGCGTGCGCTTTATGGTGAAGCTAAATATCCCGAAGGCTACGAAATCCACGGCATTGATATCTCTCATTATCAAACCAACATCGACTGGGAGAAGGTGGCCAATGCTATGATTGAGGGAAATCCCATTCGCTTTGTCATTATGAAGAGCACAGAAGGAACGGGCAAACTCGACGAAACGTTTTATGAAAACTATCAGAGTGCCGGAGACTATGGCTTCATTCGCGGTGCCTACCACTTTTGGAGCACCAAATCGTCTGCACGCGATCAGGCCTATTATTTTCTTGATAAAGTTCATCTTAATGATGGCGATTTGCCACCCGTTTTAGATGTGGAGCACAAACGCCCCGATCAAAGCACCGAAGATTTTCAACGCGACGTGCTCACCTGGCTTCACATTGTGGAAGACAAATACCACGTGAAGCCCATACTCTACACCTACCACAAATTCAAGCAGCAATATCTTTCAGCACCCGTTTTCAACGACTATCCCTATTGGATAGCTCACTACTATGTAGACAAGGTGGAATATAAAGGTGCTTGGAAATTCTGGCAGCACACCGATGCAGGAAAAATTCCTGGTATTAAAGGTTATGTCGATTTTAATATCTATAACGGCAGCTACTACGATTTAAAGAAAATGACCATCGGCAGTAGCCGTTGGTAAGGGCGGCCTCAACCCTCCTCTGCCTGCTACAACATTATATGCGAAGCTCTTTCAGGATAGCCGCCATCTTTTGTTTTGTCGTTATCGTTGTGGGAACTAATGGCAGGCGCAGCACATTCTCAATCATCCCCATATCATTCAACAATGCTTTGCACCCCGCAGGATTGCCGTCGATAAAGAGCAATGAATAGAGTTCGGTGAATTTGTGATGAATTTTCCGTGCTGGTTCATATTCTCCATTGAATTCTAAGCGAATCATACGGCTAAACTCTTTCGGCAGCGCATTGCCAATCACGGAAATAACGCCTGCTGCGCCACTGGCCACCATGGAGAATGTCAAAGCATCATCGCCACTAATCACGTCGAAACGATGGGGCTTATTCTTAATAATTTCATCCACCTGCTCCATGCTTCCGCTAGCTTCTTTCACGCCAACAATATTCGCAAAATCATTGGCCAAGCGAACAATGGTCTCGGGCTTCATGTTGACCCCTGTCCGTCCTGGAACATTATAGAGCACAATGGGCAACGGGCTCACTTCGGCTATGGCTTTGAAATGCTGATAAATTCCTTCTTGAGAAGGTTTGTTGTAATAAGGACAGATGCTCAAAATGCCATCAATCCCCGTCCAATCGGTCGTCTTAATCTCTTCCACCACAGCGGCGGTATTGTTTCCCCCACAATATTTAAGAATCGGCACGCGCCCTGCCACACGCTCTCTGATAAATGCCGTGATGTCGTCGCGTTCTTGCTGCGTCAAGCAAGGTGCCTCGCCCGTCGTTGCCAAAATACACAAAAAGTCGGCGCCGTTCGCCAACTGATATTCTATGAGTCGCTTCAGTGCATCATAGTCGACTCTCCCTTCGGATGTAAATGGAGTGATGAGCGCGATACCTAAACCTTTAAATATATTGTGTGCCATAAATACTTGTTTTTTCGTTCGTGCAGGCAAAGATACGATTATTCTTGCAAAGCGGTGCCATCTTGGCGGTATTATTTTGCTGCCCCACCCCGTCAATGCGAGCCGATGTAGAGGCAAATCATGCCCAGCAACACCAACAGCAAATCGATGGCTTTGGCTTTAACATTGCGCTCCCGGAAAAAGAGCACGGCCGTGATGAAACTCACGATAACACTGCCGCGGCGCACCATGCTCACAACCGAAATCATGGCACCGGGGAGGCTTAGCGCGTAGAGATAGGCGAAGTCGGCAAGACTTAGGAATATCGAGATGAAAACAATCGCGCCATCCCACCGAAAAGGCGTTGACTGCCGCCGCTTGGGAAACCAAATGGTGCACAAAATGATGCCCATTAAAATCATCTGATAAATGTTATACCAGCTCTGCACCACCATACGATTCAGCCCTACGCCCCCATCCTGCACGGAGGCCATCAGATATTTGTCATACAAACCACTCGCTGCACCCAATAACGCTGCAATAATCAGGCAAAATATCCAGCGATTGTGCTTAAAGTCGATGCCCTCTTTCCGCCCGCTGCGGCTCAACAAGAAGAACGACAAAATGGCCAGCAACACACCCGCCCATTGCCACAGATTGAGCCGCTCGCCATAAACCAGCAGCGCACCCACCAGCACCAACACGGGGCGCGTGGCATTGATGGGACCAACAATGCTTAGCGGAAGATGCTTCATGGCAAAATAGCCAAAAATCCAGCTCGACAGCACCAAAAGGCTCTTCAGCAAAATGAAACGATGTGCCGCCCACCCCATCTGAGGCACATAAAACATGCTATCGTCCAAGGTGTGCGACGAAGCGGACAGAACGATGAAGGGGAGGAAGATGAGCGTTGAAAACAGCGTGTTGAGAAACAAAACGGGGATGACCGCGTTGTTGCGCAACGATTTTTTCTTAAACGTGTCGTAAAAGCCCAGCAGCGCCGCCGAAAGAAAAGCTAAGAGTAACCACATTGCAATATATTCTTAATTGTTAAGCCCGTCCAAGGGGTTGAAACATCCGTTTTTGAGAAAAATAGCTCGTCCAAGGGGTTGGAACATCCGTTTTTGAAAAAATAGCCCGCCCAAGGGGTTGGAACATCTGTTTTTGAAAAAAATAGCCCGTCCAAGGGGTTGGAACATCCGTTTTTGAAAAAAACATACGAGATACGGGGTGTGTTTCGGCTGTTTTTGGGAAAAACAACGCTTCGGGGAGTCCCGAACAAGCATTTTTGATAAAAACAACGCTTCGGGGAGTCCCGAACAAGTATTTTTGAGAAAAGCAACCCGTCGGGGAGTCCCGAACAAGCATTTTTGATAAAAACAACGCTTCGGGGACTCCCGAACAAGTATTTTTGAGAAAAACAGCCCGTCGGGGACTCCCGAACACAGATTTCCGGTCTAAGCGCTTCATTTCTTCCTCCCCCAACTAATAAACAATATCTTCTAAAAACAGCGCATGGCCGGGCATGCTCTCCCCCGCTTGGCTGCGGTTGCCGTCCGTCAAGATGCTCTGGAATTCGGACAACGAGATTTTGTGCCGCCCCAAAAGCATGAGTGTTCCCACCGTGGCACGTACCATGTTGCGCAGAAATCGGTTGGCCGTGATTTCAAAATACCATTCGTGCGCCGCTATTTGCACCCACTGACAGGTCGTCACTTCGCAAAGTGTGGTTTTATTGTCGCCGCCACTTTTGCAAAAGGCGGCGAAATCGCGCTGTGCCAGCAGCAGTTTGCAGCCTTCGTTCATCTGCTTGAAGTCGAGCGGGAAAGTGACGAGCAGCGAATAGTGGCGCAGAAAAGGCGACTTCGCGGTGTGGATGTAATAGCGATAGGTGCGCCATTTTGCCGAGAAACGTGCGTGCATGTCGCCAGCCACCGGCACCAGCTTTTGCACGCTGATGTCCCTTGGCAGCATGCGATTTAACCGGTAGACCACCTGCTCAGTGTCCATTGCCTCTGCAAAATCGAAATGCGCCACCATCAACCGGGCATGCACACCCGTGTCGGTTCGGCCGGCTCCCACCACTTCAATGGGCGTGCGCAAAAGCGTTGTCAAAGCCTGTTGCAGCACCGCTTGCACCGAGATGCCATTGGGTTGCAGCTGCCAGCCGTGATAGTGGGTGCCATCATAGCTGAAATAAATGAAATAGCGCTGCATACGGGGGTTATCGTGCTCCATAATTCTTTAATATGTTATACATCACTTGGTCGTAGCCGTAAACGTCGTCGTAGGCGCGCATGACGCCATTGGCATCGGGATAGAGCGTGAAATAGGTGATGAAGAGCGGTACTTCGGGCGTGATGTTCACCGAGCCTATCAGTAATTGCCGCTTCAAGGTATCTTGCGTCTCCACAGCTTTTTCGTCGCCATCGGCGGTCCTTGCTTTCTTTTTTCCGATGTCGGCTGTCATCGAATATCGTATTTTCTCGGCCAACTGCTCGTCTTTCTCACCCAAAAGAAAGAGGGCTAACGCATAGGGATGCTGCACGCGTACGCAGCCGTGGCTCACATCGCGTGAGTTTTTGGCAAAGAAATCGCGCTGATTGGTGTCATGCAAAAACACACTGAATTTGTTGTTAAAACGAAACACGATGCGCCCCAACGAGTTCCCTACCCCACCCGCTTGAATCACCAAGTAGTCTTTGCTCAGGAGCATGCTGGGCGTCACCCGGTCGAGTGGCATTTTTCGCCCTGTCGAACGCTGTCGCACGAAGAAATTGCGCGCTTCAAAATATTCAGCATTTCCTGCTTGCGGCAAAATTGATTTTTCGATGATGCTTCGCGGCACAATCCATTGTGGATTGATGTCCATGCGCATAAAACGACTCGTGAGCAAGGGTGTTTTCGTGTCTAAGGCACCGCAACCCACGCGCATCTCCAACACGTCTTCGCCATCCACGGCTCGCAATTGGAATGCGGGAATGTTCACCATCACATATTTGGCGTGCAGCGACGGACTATCGTCTGTGCGCCAGCGTGCACGTTCCATGTTACAAAGGATGCGCAGGCGTTGCTGCGGGTTGGTTTCGATTTGCAGCATCTCCTCATACCTTTTATATAATGCACTTTGCGGAAGAATCTCTTGCAGGAACACCGCTAAGCTGTCGTGCGCCAATTTGCGTTGACACACGCTGAAAAAACTGCGATTCAACCGCTTCATGGGCACGTCAAACAGGCTGCGATAAGACTGTGATGTGGAGTCGGACTTCAACAAATCCAAGCGGTTGAATGCTGTGTAGGGGTTGACAAAACCAAACTGCATGCCGGCAGCATAACGATAATAAGCTTTGGTGAGGTTGTATTCTAATCGAGCGAAAACCTTGTTGATGGTATGGCTACTATCCGAGAAGTCTAAATTACGTGCACGCTGCAAATCATCGGTGATTTGTCGCACACGGAATTTCTCTGGTCGGAAGCCCAACTGCTTCACGTTTTGCAAAGCCATTAAGAGCGTTTCAGCCTGCGCATTTACGCCATTCCGCGTAATCCACAAAAAGGTTCCACGTCGCGTATAATGGGCTTTACAGCGCATGTCGGGCACCATCGAGTCGGTATCGCTCTTCTTTAGTTGTGCGATGTAACGGCGTATTTGATGCGAATTTAGTGCATAGCTCGATTGGCGCAGCCTGGCATAGTGCGATAATTGCAAATTTGCATTGGGATTGTCGGCCCGCTCTTTACAGGCTACGACAAAAACAACCATCAAAAAAGTAAATACATTTATCCTGAAACGATATGCATTCAGTGCTTTTATCCTAAATATAGTCACTCCATTAGTTCTCCTGTCAATAATCTTTGAATGTTTTAAAGTGTCACAACTAATCCCTCATCGGACAACATACTCTGTTCGAAAACGGTTTTGGCTTCGTTGAGCAACACATGCTCGTCCTCATACCTCGAGCTGTAGTGCCCCAATAATAATCGTCCCACTCTCGCATCGCGCGCCACCATGGCAGCTTCCTTCGCTGTGGAATGCCAATATTTTTTTGCATGCGCTGCACAATCTTCTGCATAGGTACTCTCATGATAAAGCACATCAACGTCTTGCAACAAAGTGTGCAGCGTGGGAATATAGCGCGTGTCGCTGCAATAGGCATAAGCCCGTGTTGGGTCGGCAGGCGTTGTTAATTGTTCGTGTGGAATGATGTCTCCTGCAGGTGAAACCCAATCCTGCCCAGCCTTGATGTTGTTGATTTGGCTCACCGGCACATGATAAAAGTCTATCATTGCACGATTAACATGTGGCAATTTGGGCTTTTCTCGAAACAAGAACCCACATGTAGGCACTCGATGTTGTAGTGGGATGGTGGTCACCGTCAATCCCCTGTCTTCATAAATCATTTTGCTTTGCGTGGTGTCTAATCCATGAAAAACAATCTCAAAGCCCAACGTGTCACAGAAGAATGCAAGCTGTTCCCGAAAAATAGTTTCGAATTCTTGGGGAGCATAAACATGCATAGGAGCCGTGCGACCGAGCATTCCAAACGTGCTCAACAAACCCAATAGACCAAAACAATGGTCACCATGTAAATGCGAAATAAAAATGGCTTGCAGCTTTGCGAAATGAATATGCGTGTGGCGTAATTGCGTTTGTGTGCCCTCTCCGCAATCAATCATGAAAAATTTATTGCCCATTTCAACCACTTGCGATGAGGCATTGTGGCGTAGTGTAGGCAAGGCAGAACCGCAACCTAAAATGTGAATTTTAAAGGCATTCATGAGCAACCACTCGTTGGGATAGACGGTTATTGCAGCCGATGGTAAGCGAAAATACCAACCTTATTTTCTAAATACAGGGAATCGGCACCTAAGTTATCAATGGCAAATGTATCTCGATTGAGCAACAGTTGTCCATTATAGATTTTCCATTCCGTCCAAGGGTTTTGCTCGGCTTTGACATTGCTCTTCACAACGCCACCTTCAAGTATCTCAAATTGCTTGTCAATGCTTACCCATTTGCCTTGCAAAGTGGTGAGGTTTATCACACGATCTGCATAAGATTCTCCATCAACTTTGTGACCAATCACAGCCAATCGATCGCCACAGAGCAATCCGCCTAACACCACAGCCGAATCAGGTCCTTCGTCCAACAATGTATAATGCAACGTATCTCCCATATCGGTGATAAGTTCAAGATGGTGCATAGATGTACCTTCCCCGCATATTCCATAGCTTGTGGTGTCATTTTGATCCATTTGTGTCGTCTCGTTTGTAGATTGATTGTTACTTGCTTTCTTAGGTTTGCAACCATTAACAACTGCGACAGTCAAAACGATAACCATCAGGAAAATTATTTTCTTCATATTCTGTCCTCCAATTATTTTTCTTCTTTTCGTTTTGCTTCGTTCCAAAGTGCATCCATCTCTTCCAAAGAAAGGTTGCTCAACGCTCGACCTTGCGCTTTCGCCTGTGCTTCAACATAGCTAAAACGGCGGATAAACTTTTGGTTGGTCTGCTCCAAAGCACTATCTGGATTGAGCTGATAGAGGCGAGCTGCATTCACCAAACTGAAGAGAACATCGCCCAACTCTGCTTGTGCATGTTGTGCATCGCCCTGCTCAAATTCAGCTTCTAATTCGTTCAACTCTTCACGCACTTTTTGCCATACATCGCGCCTATTTTTCCAGTCAAATCCCACATTGCGCACTTTCTCTTGGATGCGTGCGGCCTTAATGAGCGATGGAAGTGAAGTCGGAACACCCGATAGCACAGTTTCATTGCCATGATGCTCACGCTGTTTGCGCTGCTCCCAGGATGTTTCCACAGCTGATGCTGTTGTGGGGTTGGCATGTGTTGTTGCGACCTCGTCAGTTCTATAGACCACTTGTCCAGCCGGATTGATTTCCATTTCGGGATTGACCACACGCCATGTTCCTCCTTTATTCCAGTCGATGAAATCGTGACGATACATTAATTTGTCGCTGTGAGCATCGCAAACGTCAGCTATATCGAATTGCCCTTGTTCTTCAGCCAACTTTGCATAAAACACAATGTGTTCCAACACATCGCCCAACTCTTTACAAATCTCTTGCACATCACCCTGCAGCAGCGCATCGCTGAGTTCATAAACCTCTTCAATAGTATAGGGACGTAGACTCTCACATGTCTGCTTTCGATCCCAAGGGCACTCCGTCCGTAACCGCTCTTGTATATCCAACAGGCGGGCAAAGGCCTGCAACTTTTCTTCTCGAGAATGATTTTTTGTTTTCATGCGCCAAAGGTAACCAATAATTTTCAGTTAGCCATGCAACACTTGTGCATTTTATACCTTTTACTTAGAAAAGATGGATGCTATTTTCAAGGTGGACCATCATACGTTATTTTTCAATCGCAAGCTAATGCTTTCAGCAGAAAGTGTGAAGGACACTGAAAGAAAAGAGGACGAATAGATAAATTGGTAAAAATAACCTTGAGCATGCCCACTTTTTTATTATCTTTGCAGACAAAACGACAATAAAAGCGCATTCGCAGCACAATATCAATACTTTTTTAAAGAATAAAATGGGAATATTCGGACTATTCAACAAAAAAAACAAGGAAACGCTTGATAAAGGACTCGAAAAGACCAAAGAGAGTGTATTCGGTAAGTTAACACGCGCCGTGGCAGGGAAATCTAAAATCGATGACGACGTGCTTGACAATTTAGAAGAAGTGCTCATCACCAGTGATGTGGGTGTTGAGACAACACTCAAAATCATTCACCGTATAGAGGAACGCGTAGCTCGTGACAAATACGTCTCAACAACAGAACTGAACACGATTCTTCGTGAAGAAATTATGGCATTGATGGCAGAAAACAATGCTCTTGATAATGATAATTGGGAATTGCCATCCGATCACAAGCCTTATGTGATTTTGGTAGTAGGTGTAAATGGCGTGGGTAAAACTACCACCATAGGCAAATTGGCTCATCAATTTAAAAAAGCAGGTAAAAAGGTGTACCTTGGCGCAGCCGATACGTTCAGAGCTGCCGCCGTGGAACAAATCTCCATTTGGGGAGAACGCGTAGGTGTTCCTGTTGTAAAGCAACAAATGGGTGCCGATCCTGCCAGTGTGGCATTCGACACATTGCAAAGTGCCAAAGCGAATGCAGCTGATGTGGTACTGATTGACACGGCGGGACGGTTACACAATAAAGTAAACCTCATGAATGAGCTTAAGAAGATTAAAGAGGTTATGAAAAAGGTAACGCCCACCGCTCCCGACGAAGTGATGCTGGTGTTAGATGGTAGTACCGGACAGAATGCTTTTGAACAGGCTAAGCAGTTTTCGGCTGTTACACAAATTACCAGCTTGGCTATTACAAAATTAGATGGAACGGCAAAAGGTGGTGTGGTGATAGGTATCAGCGACCAGCTGAAAGTGCCTGTAAAATATATTGGCTTGGGTGAACAGATGGATGATTTACAGCTATTCAATCGTCGTGAATTTGTCGATTCGCTATTTACTTAACCACGCTGTAAGGACAAATAATGAAGAAAAATCAAATCGACATTATTACCATGGGTTGCTCAAAGAATCTGGTTGATAGCGAGATTTTAATGCAGCAATTCGAGGCCAATGGCTATCATTGCGTACACGACAGCAAGCATCCTGATGGCGAAATTGCCGTTATCAACACGTGCGGTTTTATTGAGTCGGCCAAAGAAGAGAGCATTCATACGATCTTAGAGTTTGTGCAAGCTAAGACAGAAGGCCGTCTGAATAAACTTTTCGTTATGGGATGTCTTTCGCAACGCTACAAAAACGAATTGGAGAAAGAAATTCCAGAGGTCGATAAGTTCTACGGCAAATTTAATTATAAGCAACTGCTCTATGATTTAGGCAAGGCTGATATTGTCGCTTGCAACGGCAGCCGTCACCTCACCACCCCACGCCATTATGCTTATCTCAAGATTGCAGAAGGTTGCGATCGGCATTGTGCCTATTGCGCTATCCCCATCATTACAGGTAAGCATGTCAGTCGTCGGAAGGAAGAAATCTTGCAAGAGGTGAGGGATCTGGTAGCAAAAGGTGTGAAGGAATTTCAGGTGATTGCGCAGGAACTCACCTATTATGGCGTAGATCTTGATGGGCAACGACACATCGCCGACCTGATTCGTGACATAGCAGATATTAAAGGGGTTAAGTGGATACGCCTGCATTATGCCTACCCCAACCAATTCCCTTTAGAGCTGTTGGATGTCATGCGTGAGAAACCTAATGTTTGTAATTATTTGGATATAGCACTACAACATATTTCGAACTCCATGCTCAAGGCCATGCAGCGCCACGTAACAAAGGAAGAGACGATGGCGCTTATCCAACAGATACGCGAAAAGGTGCCAGGCATTTACCTACGTACAACACTTATGGTGGGATTTCCTGGTGAAACCGAAGCCGACTTTAATGAGCTGATTGACTTTGTGAAATGGGCTAAGTTTGAACGTATGGGGGCTTTCGCTTATTCTGAAGAAGAAGGAACTTACAGCGCCCAGCATTATCAAGATAATGTGCCGGAGGCTGTAAAACAACGGCGCTTAGATGTGTTGATGGCCGTGCAACAAGAAATTAGTAGTGAAATCCAGGCTCAAAGCATTGGTAAGATTATGCCTGTAATTATCGACCGAAAGGAAGGCGATTACTATATAGGCCGAACGCAATACAGTTCACCAGAGGTCGACCCCGAGGTGCTGATTGCTGCAGAGAAACCTTTGCGTGTAGGTAGTTTCTACGCTGTAGAGATTACGGATAGCGAAGCCTTCGATTGGTTTGGACGTGTGGTGAAATAAACTATTTTTCGATGAACAACAAAGAATTTATTGCCGAATTGGCACAACGGACAGGCTACACACAGGCAGACACACAAAAATTGGTTAATGCCCTTATCGAAGGGATGGGAAACAGTTTCGAGTCTGGAGAAAATGTAGCTATGACAGGATTTGGAACCTTTGAGGTGAAAAAACGTTTGGAGCGGGTGGTCGTCAATCCCTCTACGGGACAGCGCATGCTCGTTCCCCCCAAATTGGTTTTAGGTTTTAAGCCCATCACGGCACTGAAAGAGCGGTTAAAGAGTGGAGAGGAAGGAAATGATTAATTTGAAAGAGCTTGTAAAGCATTTGGTCGAGAAGCATGAATTGACGGCCGCCGATGCCGAACATTTTGTTACACAATTTATCGAAACGCTACAAGAAAGTGTGTTATCCGAGAAATTGGTCAAAGTAAAAGGTCTCGGTGCATTCAAACTTACCCCCATCAGTGCGCGTGAAAGCGTAGATGTGAATACGGGAGACCGCATTGTAATCGAAGGGCGTGACAAAATCACTTTCACGCCCGATAATGCAATGAAAGACTTGGTTAATCGGCCGTTCTCGCAATTCGACACTGTTGTGCTCAATGCAGGGGTTGCTTTTGATGAAGCGATGGAAACCAACGATACTGAAGTAGAAGACGCCATTCCTTCGGCTGAAGAAAAGACGGAGCACTCCATTGCCAATGCCGAACCGACGGTGGCCCTTGCAGAGGTAGAGAAAATGAGTGAGCCTGCACATCCAATCATGACTGAAACAAAAGATTCTAAAGCCGAAGCAAGTGCATCTGTGGCCGGAACAGTAAAAAGTGAGCCGTGGCCAGCATCTTCTCCAACAGTTCCACCCGAGACCGCAGCGCCAACAACGGGTGCAACTGATGGGGAACCTTCGATAGCAAAAGAGCCCCCAACGGCAGTCGCCAAACAAGCAGCAGTAGCAGTTCCAACCAATGAACCCGCGCAGGAAATCGGGATAGAGCTTGACACTTTCCCCCAGCCCACACAGCGCTGGGTGAAGTGGACAATAGGAATTTGCACATGTTTGCTCATTGCGCTCATGGGCACGTGCTTTTATCTCATGGGCGAGCTCCATTTGCGCAATAATCGCATCGACAACCTCATGGCTTTGATGCAGCAAAAGCAAGCGAAAAAGGAGGTGAATCGTTCGATTGCACCGACTGCATCTTCTACGGTGAATAAACAATTTGCGAAAAACGATTCGTTGATTAAGCAGGCACAGCAACAACAGCAAGCAAGCAAAGCCGACACGCAGGAGAAGCAACCGCCCGCAGCAACCATAAAGCAGCCCCCGATTCCAAATGAATACGAGGCGATCAATCAAAGTGATGCACGCATCCGCACGGGCGCCTATGACATCGTTGGCATCAAAACAATGGTCAAGGTTGAAGCTGGCCAAACCCTTCACGCCATCAGTCGTGCCCACTTGGGTTCTGGGATGGAATGCTATGTCGAGGCTTTGAATCGCGATAAACTGCCCCTAAAAGCCGGTGACAAAATTAAGATTCCGCTGCTAAAGCTGAAAAAACACAAACGTACAACGCATTCATCTTCGCATTGATGCACCCCGCAGCTCAATAAGGATAGGTTACCCCCGAACCGGATGTAGCTATCCGGAGGTTCGGACGGTCGCTCCCCGTTTAAGAATAGCTTACCCCCCGGGGACTAACACGTTTCCGTTCGGAAATTGAAAAATCCCCCCGGGGACTAACACGTTTCCGTTCGGAAATTGAAAATCCCCCGGGGACTAACACGTTTTTGTTTGAAAATTGAAAATCCCCCCGGGGACTAACCCGTTTTTGTTTGAAAATTGAAAAATCCCCCGGGGACTAATGCGTTTTTGTTTGAAAATTGAAAAATCCCCCAGGGACTAACACGTTTTTGTTTGAAAACGCTCGAGCCCAAGATGCGAACCGATTGGACGCTAAACAAAAAAGACTTGCAAACCTGCAAGTCCTTTTTGTTACTTTGTTTCTATTTCCTCTTTCATATCAATGAAATTCCCCTCGATGTCATAGAATTCGTATTGCAAGAATGCGAGCTTCTGCGATGGGATGACATGAATGCCAAAACCATATTTAATTTGCCACTTTCGTTTCAGGGAGAGAAAACCCTTATTAATGTAGGCGGCAACGTATGGATGCACATGTAAATAGAACTTCGTGATGCCAATCTTATTGATTAGGCGGTCAATTTTTCTTTCTAATTGGTCGGTGAACAGGATGCTCGAACGAATTTTTCCCGTACCATTGCAGGTGGGACAGTCTTCTTCAACATTCACATCCATGGCGGGACGCACACGTTGACGTGTAATTTGCATCAAACCAAATTTACTCAAGGGCAAAATGTTGTGCCGAGCACGGTCTTTCTGCATATTCTTGCACATCCGTTCGTAAAGCATTTGACGGTCTTCGGCAAGGTGCATGTCGATAAAATCAACGACGATAATACCACCCATGTCACGCAATCTCAACTGCCGTGCCAGCTCGTCGGCTGCTCCTAAATTCACGTCGAGCGCATTAGCCTCTTGCCCATTTTTGGCTCTTGAACGGTTGCCACTGTTCACATCGACCACATGGAGCGCCTCCGTATGCTCAATAATCAGGTAAGCGCCATGCTTGTAGTTAATGGTTTTACCAAAACTTGATTTAATTTGTTTGGTAATATTGAAATTGTCGAAGATAGGCGTCTTTCCCGTGTACAGCTTAACAATATCTGCTTTTTCGGGTGCAATGAGCGTCAAGTAATGCTTAATCTCATTGTAAATCTCTTCATTGTTGACATGAATGTGCTCAAAACTGGGATTAAACAAATCGCGCAACATTGCGATAGCCCTACCCGTCTCTTCAAACACTAATTGTGGACGTTTCGCGTTTTTCTGCGTTTTCGAAATGGCCTTCTCCCACCGTTTGGTGAGCACTTTCATTTCGTTATCCAGCTCGGCAACACGTTTTCCTTCGGCCACCGTGCGAACAATCACCCCACAATTCTTGGGTTTAATGCTATAGATGAGCTGCTTTAAGCGTGCACGTTCTTCACCGCTCTTAATCTTCGATGACACCGAAACTTTATCTCCGAAAGGAATCAGCACGATAAAACGCCCTGCAAAGGACAATTCGCCAGTGAGTCGTGGCCCTTTTGTAGAGATGGGTTCCTTAACAATCTGAACGAGCACCTCTTGACCCACGCTGAGCACCTGCTGAATGGTATCATCCTTCTTAATATCGGGCAAACGTTGCGCCTTACTGAAAGGATAAAGCTTCTTGCGGTCACTGCATACCTGTTTAAGGTATTTATTATAAGAATTAAATTGACTACCTAAGTCTAAATAATGTAGAAAAGCATCGCGTTCATAACCGAGATCTACGAAGCAGGCATTCAGCCCTGGCATGAGCTTCTTAACCTTTGCCACGTAGATATTTCCAACAGAGAAGGATGCCTGCCGAGGCTCGTTTTGATATTCAACGAGTTTTTTATCCTCCAGCAGCGCAATCGAGACTTCTTTTTCTCTGACGTCAATTACTACTTCGCTGTTCATCTTAATTATCTTATTACTTAGTTTTTTCCTTACGATAAACAAAGGGCATGTCATAGCTTCGTGTGATGCACTGACATGTCCCTAAAGCATGATAGCCACAAACAGCCTATTTGCTCTTGTGTCTATTCTTGCGTAATCTTTTTTTGCGCTTGTGCGTAGCCATCTTATGGCCTTTTTTCTTCTTTCCGTTTGGCATAATAATTCTAAATTTTATGTGATTTATTAAATTGATTTACTCTTGATTCATCTGCGCCACAAACGACTTCGAAGGTTTGAAACTGGGCAGGTCGTGCGCATCAATCGTAATCGTTATGTTCTTTGAAATATTGCGTGCGGTTTTCGCAGCGCGATGCTTAATAATGAAACTCCCGAAACCGCGCAAATACACGTTCTCTTTCTTCTTGAGCATACTGTTCTTAACAGCTTCCATGAAGCTCTCCACAACAACAGAAACATCTTTCCGCTGCACCCCGGTGGACAAAGCTATCTCATTTACAATTTCTGCTTTCGTCATAATTCTATTGCCTTATTTTTGTTATATCTATTTGCCTATTCGTTCTTTAAAGGCATGCAAATATACGAGTTTTCTATCGGATATGAAAATTTATCGATATGTTTTTCGTTTTTTAGCACCACACTTGGGGCGGAAATGCTTCGCGCACTCCCGCCCCCATTCTTTAAACAAATTGTGTATGCAAACTGGCATCTCAGTGGATGCCCCTTTTGTTTTAAAGCAAGTTATTCTTTCGGCGTCACCGTGGCATCGCCCTGACCATTGCCGCCAGGTTTGTTTCCATCGGGCTTGCCCGAGCCGCCGTTCTTTCCATCGCCGGAAGGATTACTGCCATCGCCGCCCGGCTGCTTGCCACCAGCGTCCACCCGCACGTAGCGAGGAAGATTGTTGTTCTTCATCTGTTAAATGTTTTAGTGATAAAAGCTCCCGCAACAGCGCGGGAGTATTTTTTTATAGCACCGTCGAAGCCTTGTTTTCGACTATACATCGCTTGCAGTGCACCGTCGAAGCCTTGTTTGCGACTATACATCGCTTGCAGTGCTCCGTCGAAGCCTTGTTTGCGACTATACATAGCTTGCAGCGTTACTGCGAGCATTGTTTTTTGCGTTTCAGCGCTTGCAGCTTGCTTGCACGTGTTGGAATGGTGGGGGCGGTGCCTGCGTGCCCGCCCGAACGTCCGCGCAGCGACGTTTCCATCCCCAAAAGGGCACATCACCTGTACACAAATTGTCATCTTATAACCCTACGCAACAAAAAAAGCGGTGGAACGCTCGTAAAACACGTTCCACCACCTATGGTTTTGTTTATTCGTCGGTTTATGCACGCACGATAGAGCAACCAACGACTTAAAAATGAACGAACGGGCGAACATCTACATCGTTTCCACTATACGACAGCATCTGTACATAGCATATACCTGACCCATTGCTTAGGGCACTCCCATCTACACACGCAACACCTGTGGGCCACGTAATCCTGGGTGCGGTTGCGCCGGATACATTTGTGAAATAAGCGTCGAACTTAGTCTTATTCCATACGCCATAATCATTTGGGTTGGTTGAAGGCCATTCCCATGCAGTACCAAGATTGCCAATAAAATTATTTTGAAGTGCGCCATACCGTGTCAAAACCTGTTTCCATTCGGCATCGGTCGGGATATACCATTTGCCGACATTGGCACCCGTCACGGAATGCAACGGCGTGTATTGATTTGCTATATAGAAAGCCTGGTGCTTTGATTGATTACCATTAAATCCTTCATAGTACGTGAACAAATCCGACCATTCTCCAGGGGGAACCGTAGGAACAGGCTTTCCTTTGCTCGTGAAATAAGAAGGATTATAATAGTTTGTGCTGTAAGCAATCTCCTCCCCATCGGTTACTCCCGTAACGGGTTTTAAAAAACTAGTTTGTTGTGCTAAGTTAAATGAATTGACGTCTCCTGCGCTCGTCAGTGCGATAGCCGTCCCTTTATCCGACTCCGACGTTTTCTCTTTCACCACGATGCCGATGGGGTGGCGGCCATCTGCATCGCCAAGCGTGCCCACGGTGCCATCGCTGAAAAGATAGAGCGCTGAGGGGCGGATGTTAACTTTCCACGTGTAGCTGTGGTTCTTTTGCAGTGTTGAATAGAGGTTTTGGCCGCCTGCAGATCCATTTGTTGGATGGCCTGTGTAACCTGATACCGGTTTACCATAAAGGGTAGAGGTCGATGTCCATTCGAAAGGACCATCTAAAAGATGAATGTAACTTCCATCGGGATAATACAAACTATTTTTCAATAAATGTTTATAAACGACCGTCTGAGCTGAAGGTGTATAAGCTGGGGTGATGTCAAATGTCCCTGCGACATTAGGAAACGGACCGATATCGGCATAAGTGAGGTTTCCTTTTAAATCGAATTTTCGCTGGGCATTATCTGTACCATCACCAGAGAGCCAAGTAATCTCGGCATTCTTCATCGGTGCGGTGTAGGTATTGAACTGCACACGCACACGGGCATCCAAATGCTTCATCTGGAACGGAACCACATCCTCGTCATCATAGGTCACGGTATGAACTGTGGTGCCGACCATGGTATTATAGCCAGCATAAACTTTTATCTCTGTTCCATTATCAACGACATCATTGCTCCAGCACACAAAGGTATATTCCTTCCCGGGCTCGAGATACCAAGGGGTGGGCGTGTCGGGAATGAACTTACCGTTCTTCACTTCGCCTTTCAAACCGTCGTAGCGCTGGCCATCTTCGGTTTTGATGGCGTAAATCATGTAGTGGCCATCGCTGATGGGTGTATCGCCGGCACGTGTGTTGCCCATGCAACTGCTGTCGGGCTCAAGTGTCATCTCGGCCTCCATGCCGTTACCCAAGTCAACCACCTGGGGTTGCATTGCCGCACGCGTCGTGCTGCTGAATGTTCCCGGCAGGAATCGTTCCTCGCTGAACTGGAAGGTGATGCCTTTCGACACATCCACCTTCTTGCCCTCACCCACCATGTCTTCGCTGCTACAAGCGGCCAGCAACACAGCCACCGCCAAGCAAGCTAATTTCAGTATATTTCTTTTCATATTTTTTCTTCGTTCGTTGTTTCTATTCGTTGAACTTCTTCTTATACTATCTTGAATATCTGTTCCATTATCAGCAATAGAAGGACAGTGGCCACATTACAATTCATATTCGCCACCATCAAGGTCGCCACCATCTTCCCATCCTTCTTCGGTCGATCCAGGCACTTTCGGCTTCTCCTTTGGTCGCATTTCGGCAACGGGGCGGAGGGAGCTCCCGTTCGCCCGATTGTTGTAGTACTGCGGGTACACGTTGCCCGATAAGAAGAGCAGGTAGCAACCGTTGCTCGGGCCATTCGGAACGGCCACCCAAGAGATGCCGGCTTCGCCCACGCTGAGCAACGAGCCGTTGTAGACGGAGCGATAACCCGAAGCAGGGAAATATACGGTGGCATCAGGAGAAGATATCTTGTTGTTGAAGTTCCACCCGTAGTCCCAAGCACCGCTTACATTCTTTGGCCCAGTATTCTGACCATTCGTCGTGAAACCGGTGAAGGCGTTAGAGGCGGGCATGTGGAAACCTGCGGGGCAGGGGTCGTAGACGGTCTTGACGACGGCAATGTCATTGAAACCGCCAGTGGTGTTGTTCATCGACCAAAGGTTGTACTGATTGTAATTGCTAACCCAACTTGCCCCCCCTATGTAGAAAGTCTCGGGATGCTGGATACCGTTCTGAATGGACATGTTGTCACCGCCGTTCTTGTTGAAAGAACCGTCGGGAGTGGTATCGGTGCCGGGGAAGGCATCCTTACGGCCCCACTGATATAAGGTGGAAGAGATTTCCTTGACGCTGCCGGGATTTTGAGTGATGTCGATATAGGCATACCGCTTGGTTCCACCATTTGCGATGGTCTGCTCCACTTTTACACGAGCCATACGGGGCTTATCATAGGTGGAACCTATCCATTTGAGATAGGCAAAGCCCAGATTCCGCTTGGTGAACTTGTAGACCTTACCCTGATAATTGGTGCAGGGCACGGTATTGAGTACATCGCTGTGGTCGAACCACAGATGCCAAGACCACATCACGGTACCCGAAGCGTTCTTGACGGCGATGACGGCGTTGCCGTTCTTAATTTTGTCCTGCGGTACGCGGAAGTGAACGAAAGCGTTCGTTCCACTGCCTTCGATGCCGAGGCTACTTGCCTCTATGATGCCACTTTGGTCGGTCCAGACGATGCTGGCCTGTGTGGCAGGATCGGAAGCATTCTGTACATTGATATACGGAGAGGCGATGTCTACACCTGCATGATCCTTGAAATGCTGGAGGATGTAAGGACCACTGTTAGAGGTCTGATAAGATTTGGTATTGGTTATACCGTTCTTGATGGCATTGCCATAGACCAGCGGGATGCAATAGTACCCCGGGGCAGAGATGAGATAACAGTTGGCACTTTCTTCTATATTCATCATAGAGCCATTTCCACCGGGATTGGCCAAGTTGTAGGGATTGGCAGCTGTGCCTTTGGGCGTAGCATCCTTGAGCACTTGGTTGTAAGCGGCAAGTTTATCAACAACAGTGGCAGGTTTCACTGCAGTGTTACAAGCTTCGGCTGCTGTGCCGCCATTACCATGGTCGGTGAGGTCGCCGAGCCAATCGGGCTTTGTAGTGCCGCGGTCTACCCAGCCACCAGTGCCACCGTTGAGCGTATAGTCCCACTCCTCGTATTTGGAAATCTTCCAAGGTACGGCTTGTTGCGTTCCGCCACCTTCGCGATAGCTCTTCACTTGGAACTGTGCACTGCCCAAAGCGGTGCCCTGATAATCGAAGGCCTTGCTGTTGTCGGTGAGGGTTAACTGATAGCCCCATGAAGAGTTCTTCTGCGAGAGCTTATATTCTCGTGTGGTGTTGGCCTTCCATTCACCAGTCAAAGGGAATGAAATATGCTTGGTAGAACCACCTTCCTCGTAATAGATCG
>ERZ772945.235-NODE-235-length-46893-cov-50.404031_pt1 | contig 46893 bp, 35 predicted proteins | sample MGYA00511681_ERZ772945 | MGnify/ENA primary metagenome ERZ772945 (study PRJEB29015, sample SAMEA2737943) | human oral metagenome | biome: human oral; feature: human-associated habitat; material: dental | place: China | collected 2143 ...
CTCGTGGATGCTCGAGTCGCATAAGATGCACAAGGCAGAGGCGACGATCGGCGTCTTTGAAGTGCCTTGGGAAGAGGCGCCGCGCTTCGGCATCATGAATGCGGACAAGACGACGGGACGCATCGAGGAATTCGAGGAGAAGCCCGCGAAGCCGAAGAGCAACCTCGCTTCGATGGGCATTTATATCTTCAATGCGGACTATCTCAAGAAGTATCTCGAGGAGGATGCGAAGGACGAGACGTCGAGCCACGATTTCGGCAAGGACATCATTCCGAAGATGCTCGGCGATGAGGGCCGTCTCTACACGTATGCGTTCGATGGCTACTGGAAGGACGTCGGAACGATTGAGAGCCTTTGGCAGGCGAACATGGATCTCCTGCAGGATGAGCCACCGTTTGAGCTCACGGGCGAATGGAAGGTCTTTTCCTCGAACCCGTCGATGCCACCGCATTTCGTCGGTCCTGATGCATCGGTCAAGCGCTCCATGATCAGCGAGGGCTCGATGATCTTAGGCGAGGTCGAGCATTCCATCATCTTCCCCGGCGTGCGCATCGGAAAGGGCGCGAAGGTGACGAACTCCGTTATCATGCCGTCGACGGTCATCCGCGCAAATGCAACGGTCGATCATGCCATTATCGCTCAGAACTGTGTCATCGAGGAAGGTGTCAGTGTCACGGGCGAGCCGGGCGCGATTACGGTCATCGCGGAAGGCGAGACGGTCGAGGCGGCGGACTGTGGCAAGAGCGTCGGCTGACGCCGCCTGGCACTGTCCTTGATAGAACAGAAGATCGGAGTGAATTAAATGAAGTCAGTCATGGGAATCATCAGCCTGCAGGAGGAGAACGGACTGATCCGCGAGCTGACGGATCGCCGCGCCGTCGAGTCCCTCCCGTTTGCAGGGCGTTACCGCGTCATGGATTTCACCCTCTCCAGCATGGTCAACTCCGGGATCATCAATGTTGGCGTCATGCTGCCCGCGAAGCCGCGCTCCGTCTTGGATCACTTGCGCTCCGGCAAGGACTGGGATCTCGCGCGTCGTCACGATGGTCTCTTTTACCTCCCTGCCCCGCAGAGCGAGGAGCTGAGCCGCCTAGGGGATCTCAAAAACTTCTATCACAATCTCGACTTCTTTGAGCACAGCAAGCAGAAATACGTGCTCCTGACGAGCGGCAGCTTCGTCTACAACATCGACTTCTCCCAGCTTCTCCGCTTCCATCAGAACACGGGAGCGGACATCTCGATGATCTACCACGTCGCGACGAGTGAGGAGACGGGGCGCAACGTCGTCTTGGAGACGGCAGAGAACGGGCTCGTGACGGACATCGCCGAAAAACCTGCCGTCTACGACGGCTCGAAGGTTTCGCTTTCCGTCTACATGATGGAGCGTCGCATCTTCGTCGAGATGATCCGCTACACCTACGAGCATGGTGGGCAGGATCTCCTCATGGATGGCATCATCCGCCGCGCGAGCGAGTACAGCATCTATGCCTGCGAGCACGACGGCTACGTCGCGCATATCGACTCGACGGGCGCGTTCTTCAAGGCGAATATGGACAGCCTTAATCCCGAAAACTGGGAAGACCTCTTCATGGGCGAGCATCCCATCTACACGAAGGTCAAGGACGAGGTTCCCGTTCAGTACAAGGAAACGGCAGTCGTCAAGAACTCGCTCATCGCCAATGGCTGTATCGTCCGTGGCGAGGTCGAGAACTCTATCCTCTTCCGCGGCGTCACGATAGAGGAGGGCGTCAAAGTCAAGAATTCCATCCTTATGCAGCGTTGTACGATTCATGAGGGATCACTCATTGAGAACGTCATTTGCGACAAGAACGTCGTTGTCACGAAGGACAAATGGCTCAAGGGAGCTGCAAATTATCCGCTTATCGTTACGAAGAACGTCGTGATTTGATTTCTGCAAGCCGTTGTAAACGTGTTACCTCTATTTTTAATGGGTGGAACTGATTTACAACGGCTTATCTTTATATTACAATAAGGGTAGAGCGTTCAGATTATCAGCGCCCGGAAAACCTACGCAAGACCAAGCTAGAGGAGTGTTTTACTTGGCACGAGAAACAAAAGAACAAAAGCAGAAGAACCGCGAGTTTGAGAAACTGAAGGAAAATATCAAGCAGCGCTTCGTCAGTACGGCGCGCGCCGTATACGGACGTGACATTGCCGATCTTTCGGAAAATGAGATCTATCAGACGGTCGCGGCGACGGCGAAACAGTTCATCTCGGAGAACTGGATTCGGACGAACAAGACGTATGGCGAGCGCAAGGCGAAGCAGATCTACTATTTCTCCATCGAGTTCCTGCTCGGACGTCTCTTGAAGTCGAACCTCATCAATCTCGGTATTGAGGAAGCCGTGAAGGAAGTTCTCGAGGGCTTCAATCTCGACCTCGTCAAGACGTTTGACGAAGAGCCGGACGCAGGCCTCGGCAACGGCGGTCTCGGGCGCCTCGCCGCCTGCTTCATCGACTCGATGGCGGCACACAGCCTGCCGGGCCATGGCTGCAGCATCCGCTATCAGTATGGCCTTTTTGAGCAGAAGATCATTGAGGGCAACCAGGTCGAGATCCCCGATAACTGGCTCAAGAACGGCTTCGCCTGGGAGTACCGCAAGCCGGACAAGAGCATCGATGTCAACTTCTACGGAAACGCCTACATGAAGGAGCTCGCGGATGGAAGCCTGAAGCTCGTCTACGAGAACCCGATGACGGTCATGGCCGTTCCTTACGACGTGCCAATCGTCGGCTATCACAACCGCACGGTCAACACGCTGCGCCTCTGGAATGCAGAGGTCAACCGCGACTTCTCCGATTACGGCCGGCTGACGCAGGAGCAGATCCGCCAGAAGAACGACTACCGCCGTTTCGTCGAAAGCATCACGCATTACCTCTACCCGGACGACAGCACGGAGGACGGCCGCCGCATGCGCCTCATTCAGGAATACTTCATGGTGTCGGCAGGCGTCCAGAGTATCGTGCGCCATTACCTCAAGGTCGGCATGGACATCCGCAAGTTCGACCAGAAGATCGCGATCCACATCAACGACACGCATCCCGCGCTCTGCGTCGCGGAGCTCATGCGCATCCTCGTCGACGAACAGGGGCTCGAGTGGGGCGAGGCATGGGCGATCACGAAGGGCACGATCGGCTACACGAACCACACGATCATGCCGGAGGCGCTGGAGAAGTGGCCGGTCGGGATGTTCAGAAACCTCCTGCCGCGCATCTACATGATCATCGACGAGATCAACCGCCGCTGGCTGCTCGCCGTGCGCGAGCGCTATCCGGGGAACGAGGACAAGGTGCACGCGCTCTCGATCATCGAGGCGGACATGGTACACATGGCGCGCCTCTCCATCGTCGGCAGCCACAGCGTCAACGGCGTCGCAAAGATCCATACGGACATCCTGAAGTCGACGACGCTGCATGACTTCTACGAATACTACCCGCGCATCTTCAACAACAAGACGAACGGCATCACGCATCGCCGCTGGCTCATGGGGGCAAATCCGGAGCTTTCCGAGCACATCGATGCGACGATTGGCAGCCGCCGCTGGCATCGCCATCCCGAGCAGCTCGATCTCTTGAATGACTTTGTCGACGACAAGCCGTTCCTCGAGAAGCTTGGCACGATCAAACGCATCCGCAAGGCGGCGCTCGCAGACTACATCAAGGCGCACAATGGCATCGAGCTCGATCCGGACAGCATTTTCGACATCCAGGTCAAGCGCATCCATTCCTACAAGCGCCAGCTCATGAATATCCTGCATATCATGTACCAGTACAACCGCCTGAAGACCGATCCGGCGTACGACATGATCCCGACGACGTACTTCTTCGGCGGCAAGGCGGCGCCGGGCTACTATATCGCAAAGGAGACGGTCCGCCTCATCAATGCCGTCGCAGAGCGCGTCAATAACGATGCCGCGATTGGCGGCAGGATCAAGGTCGTCTTCATCGAGAATTTCGGCGTCTCGATCGGCGAGATCGTCTATCCGGCGGCCGACGTCTCGGAGCAGATTTCAACGGCGTCGAAGGAAGCGTCGGGCACGGGCAACATGAAGTTCATGATGAACGGCGCGATCACGCTCGGCACGCTCGACGGCGCGAACATCGAGATTCGCGAGGCGGCGGGCAAGGAGAACTTCGTCCTCTTCGGCTTGACGGCGGCAGAGGTCTTGAACTACTACGCGACAGGCTCGTATTCCGCGTGGGACGAGTACAATACGAACGAGGACGTCCGCTTCGTCGTCAACCAGCTCACAGACGGCACATATGGGAACTTCCAGCCGCTCTTCGATTACCTCGTCCGCGCCAATGACGAGTTCTTTATCCTGAAGGATTTCAGCGCCTACAAATGGGCGCATGAAGAGGTGCAGCGCCGCTACGCTGACAGGGGCGCCTGGCTCAGGGCTTCTGCCATGAACATCGCGAACGCCGGCCGCTTCTCGTCGGACCGCACGATCGATGAGTACGCCAAGGAGATTTGGCAGGTCAAGCCGGTCATGATTCCGTAAACTGAACGAATCCGCGGGTGGGTGGTGCTTTTTGCACCCGCCCTCTGGTTTCAAAGGGAGATACAGAGGGGGATTACGATGAAGACATCTGATTTGAGTGAATTTGACCTGTACCTGTTCCATCAGGGAACGAATTACCATGCCTACGAGATGCTCGGTGCGCATCCGGCGGAGCAGGACGGGAAAAAGGGCATCCGCTTTTCCGTCTGGGCGCCGCATGCGAAGTCCATCAGCGTCGTCGGCGACTTCAACGACTGGGACACGCGCCGCAATGCCATGTCGCGCGTGCGCGACGGAGAGATCTGGGAGCTCTTCGTCGAGGGCGTGAAGGACGGCGCGACGTACAAGTACGCGATTGAGCCGCAGTGGGGCGGCCCGCATATCATGAAGGCGGATCCCTATGGGTTCTACGCGGAAAAGAAGCCGGCGACGGCCTCGCGCGTCTACGACATGAACCGCTACGAATGGCAGGACGGCGCGTGGACGGAGCAGAAGAAGAAGGAGTCGTCGTATGAGCGCCCCATGCTGACGTACGAGGTTCACGCCGGCTCCTGGCGGCGGGGCGGCGAGGGCGAATACCTCTCGTACCGCGATCTCGCGGACGAGCTCATCGCCTACGTCCTCGATATGCACTATACGCACATCGAATTCATGCCGCTCTGCGAGCATCCGTTTGACGGATCGTGGGGCTATCAGGCGACGGGCTACTATGCGGTGACGAGCCGCTTCGGCACGCCGGACGACTTCCGCTACCTCGTCGACAAGGCGCATCAGGCGGGCATCGGCGTCATCATGGACTGGGTTCCCGGCCATTTCTGCAAGGACGAGCAGGGGCTGCGCCATTTCGATGGCATGACGCTCTACGAGTCCGACAATGAGCAGCTTGCCGAGAACTGGGAGTGGGGCACGACGAACTTCGACTATGGCCGGACGGAGGTGCAGAGCTTCCTGATCTCCAATGCGCTGTTCTGGTTTGAGGAGTTCCATATCGACGGGCTACGCATCGACGCGGTCGCGAACATGCTCTACCTGAACTACGGCAAGAAAGACGGCGAGTGGACGCCGAACAAGTACGGCGACACGGGCAATCTTGAAGCGATGGACTTCATCAAGAAACTCAATGAGACGATCTTCCGCTATCATCCCGAAGCGCTCATGATCGCCGAGGAATCGACGGCGTGGCCGCTTATATCCAAGCCCGTCTACATGGGCGGCATGGGCTTCAACTACAAGTGGAACATGGGCTGGATGAACGACATGCTCAAATACATGTCACTCGACCCCATCTACCGCAAGTGGAACCATGACAAGGTCACGTTCTCCCTCATGTACGCATTCAGCGAGAATTTCGTGCTGCCGCTCTCGCATGACGAGGTCGTGCACGGCAAGTGCTCGCTGATCAGCAAGATGCCGGGCGACTATTGGCAGAAGTTTGCTGGCCTGCGCTCCTTCTTTGGCTACTGGATGGCACACCCCGGAAAGAAGCTGCTCTTCATGGGCGGCGAATATGGGCAGTTCATCGAGTGGAAATACGACGACAGCCTCGACTGGCATCTCGTCGAGCAGTACCCGATGCACACGAAAATGCTCGCCTACAGCAAGGCGCTCAACCAGTTCTACTGCGACAACAAGGCGCTCTGGCAGGTGGACTTCGACTGGAACGGCTTCCAATGGATCGACTGCAACGACAACGAGAACAGCGTCGTGTCCTTCATCCGCAAGGCGGAGGACAGCAATGACTTCCTCATCGCCGTCTGCAACTTCACGCCGGAGGTCCGCCATAACTACCGCATCGGCGTCCCGTCAAAGGGGGGCTACCGCGAGGTGTTCAACTCGGATGCGGAGGAATTTGGCGGCAGCGGCGTCATGAATGCGGGCGTCCTCGCGAGCGAGGATGTGCCGTGGCATGACCGCGAGCAGTCCATCACGCTGACGATCCCGCCGCTTGCGACGATTTACCTCAGGCTCGACGGGCAGACTGGAGCGAAAGCGTCTTTTGATGCGGCTTCGGCGGATGTGACTGCCAAGGGCCATGAAGAGAAAGATTCCGCCGCCAAGGCGGAAGCCGCCGAAGCCAAACCGAAGCGCACGCGCCGCACCGCCGCGAAAACGAAGGGCGCAGAGGCGACTGCGAAGACCACGAAGGTCACAAAGACCACGAAGACGCGGACGGCAAAGCCAAAGACGGAGACAGAGAAGCCGAAGAAAACGACGGTGAAGAAAACCTCTGCTGACAAGGCAGTGGAGGATGGATCTGCCGCAAAGAAAACGGCAGCCAAGAAGGGCGCTGCAAAGCGGGCGAAGAAGGCAGCCGCTTCCGGAGAGGTGTAAAGGGGGATTCCGTAATGAAGGTTCTTTATGTAGCATCCGAAGCAGTTCCTTTCGCCAAGACGGGCGGCCTTGCCGATGTGGCAGGCTCGCTGCCGCAGGCGCTTCTCGCCGAAGGCATCGACGTCCGCGTCATCATGCCGAAGTTCGGCAAAATCTCGGAAACATACCGCAATGCAATGGAGCACGTCTATGACGGAGAGCTGAATGTCGCTTGGCGGCAGAAGTTCGTCGGGCTGGACAAGTACGTCCACAAAGGCGTCACCTACTACTTCGTCGACAACGAGGAGTATTTTGGCCGCGACGGCTTCTATGGCTACGACGACGATGCAGAGCGCTTCTCGTTTTTCAGCCGTGCCGTGCTCAACCTCCTGCCCGCGATGGACTTCTGGCCTGACGTCATTCACACGAATGACTGGCATGCAGGCCTTGTGAATGTCTTCCTGAAGCTCGAGCACATGGGGGATGAGCGCTACCAGAACATCCGGACGCTCTACACGATCCACAACCTCAAGTACCAGGGCGTATTCCCGAAGGATGTCATGGGCGACACGCTCGGGCTCGACTGGAAGTATTTCAACAACGGCGACCTCGAGTTCTACGATGCGGTCAACTTCATGAAGGGCGGGCTCATCTACGCGGACTACATTTCGACGGTCAGCAAGACGTACGCCGAGGAGATCCAGTACGCGTATTTCGGCGAGCATCTCGACGGACTCCTCAGAAGCCGCCGGGATTCGCTCTTCGGCATCGTAAACGGCATCGACTACGAGGCGAACAATCCGGCGACGGACAAGAATATCTTCGTGAACTACGATGTGAACACGTGCGAGCGCAAGATTGACAACAAGGTGGAGCTGCAGAAGCAGCTTGGCCTTCCCGTCGCGCGCCGCACGCCGATGGTCGCGATGGTCACGCGCCTCGTGCAGCCGAAAGGCATGGATCTCATCGTCCGCATGATGGACGAGATCCTGCAGCATGAGGATATCCAATTCGTCGTGCTCGGCACGGGCGACAAGGAGTATGAGGACTGGCTCAAGGGGCTCGCGTGGCGTTTCCCGAACAAGGTCTCGGTCAACATTTACTTCTCGAATGAGCTTGCCATGCGCATCTACGCATCGGCGAATATCTTCCTCATGCCGTCGGACTACGAGCCGTGCGGCATCGGTCAGCTCATCGCCATGCGCTACGGCGCGATTCCTGTCGTCCGCGCGACGGGCGGTCTCAAGGACACGGTTCACCCATACGACAAGTACGCGCGAGAGGGCAATGGCTTCCTCTTCGCAGACTACAACGCGCACGAGATGATGTACGCACTGAAGCGCGCACTGAGCCTCTACCGCGACTTCGGCGAGTGGCTCAACATCATCCGCAACGCGATGAATACCGATTACAGCTGGAAGGAGTCTGCCAAGGAATACAAGGCGCTCTATGAAAAGCTGATCGGGTGATATGAAAGTTCCATGTTTGTACCAAGGGGGGCAGCATCGCTGCCCTTTCTTGTGCAGGTTTTGTTGTTATGAAAGTTCAAGAAGGCAAGCCAAAGGCGCAGGCTGATTGGCTGCTTTCATCAAGGACGGTGCACAATGTCTACGAAGTAGACGTTTGTGCGGCATAAGTTTTTAAGTAAGGAGGGACACTTGTGCTGACGAACAACCAGGTCGAGCATAATTCTCAAAATATCTACTACCGCTCGCCAGTCGGCGCGGCGGAAGCAGGGACGAAGGTAAAGCTCGGCATCCACCTGCATACGAAGGCGGCCGTCCGTCAGGTGCTGCTGCGCATTTGGCAGGAGCGGACGGGAGAAAAGCACTTTACGCTCCAGACCGAAGCCGATGCGGATGCAGAGGAGAAGTTCTACTATACATGGCTTGAAATGCCGGAGCAGGGCTGCCTCGTATGGTATTACTTCATTATTGCGATGGACGATGGCACGACATACTACGGAAATAATTCCGAGCAGCTCGGCGGGCTTGGCACCGTGTCAGATCGCGTGCCGCCATCGTACCAGATCACGGTATACAACAAGGGGGCAAAGACCCCGGACTGGTTCAAGCACGCCGTCATGTATCAGATTTTCCCCGACCGTTTTTGTCGCGAGGGAAACTCCCTCACGGAGAAACGCGGCGCGGTTTTCCATGCCTCATGGGAAGATGATCCGTGCTACTACAAGGATCCCGACACGAAGGAGATCGTCGCATACGACTTCTTCGGGGGCAATCTGCGCGGCATCGCCAGCAAGCTCGATTACCTGAAGTCGCTCGGCATATCCGTCATCTATCTGAACCCCGTGTTCGAGTCGGAGAGCAATCACCACTACGATACGGGCGACTACCATAAGATCGATCCGATCCTCGGCACGAACGAGGACTTTTCGGCACTCGTCGCGACGGCGAAGGAGAAGGGCATTCGCATCATCATCGACGGCGTCTTCAGCCATACGGGAAGCAACAGCCGATACTTCAACCGCAACGGCGAGTACGATACGGTCGGCGCGTTCCAGTCGAAGGACTCGCCTTACTACGAGTGGTACAACTTCCGCAAATTCCCTTACGAGTACGACAGCTGGTGGAATTTCAGCACGCTGCCGAACGTCACGGAGACGAAGCCCTCCTACATAGACTTCATTATCCGCGGCGAGGACAGCGTCCTCCATCACTGGATGCGCGAGGGCATAGCGGGCTGGCGCCTCGACGTCATCGACGAGCTTCCTGCTGCCTTTTCGCAGAGTTTCTATGCGGAGCTCAAAAAGACGAATCCGGACGCCGTGATGATCGGCGAAGTCTGGGAAGACGCCTCGCACAAGGTCGCCTATGGCACGCCGCGCGAGTACCTTTGCGGGCAGGAAATGGATGCGGCGATGAATTACCCGTTCCGCAAGACGCTCTTCGACTTCCTTCTCGGCTACGATGACGGCGCCCATGTCATGCGCCGCTTCGAGAGCCTGCGCGAGAACTATCCAAAAGAAAACTTCTACGCGATGATGAACCTCATCGGCAGCCATGACGTGCAGCGCGCGATCACGATGCTCGGCGAGGCTGCGTACTACGACGGGATGCCTGCCGTAGAACAGAGTCGCTTCCACCTCTCGGACGAGCAGCGCGCGCTGGGACTCTCGCGCCTTCTGATGGCGACGCTCTGGCAGATGACGTACCCGGGCGTGCCAAGCGTCTACTACGGTGACGAGCTTGCAATGGAAGGCTTCAAAGACCCGTATAACCGCCGCCCATACAAATGGGGCGGTGGCGATCTCACGGCGCGCGACGCCTTTACGCGCATGATCCGGATGCGCAATGAGCACGTCGCACTGCAGACGGGCGAGCTTCTGCCGCTCCACGAGGAGGGTGACGTCATCGCCTACGCGCGCGTCATTCGCGGCGGGCGCGACGTATTCGGCGCGACGGCAAAGGACGAGGCGTTCGTCGTCGCGTTCAACCGAAATCGGACGGAGGCGCGCACGATTGAAGTCACGGTCAGCGACTTTGCGGCGGGCACATTCGTCGATGCATTTGACGCATCGGTATCTGTTCCCGTCGTGCGCGGCAGGCTGAACCTCACGATTCCGCCACTCACCGGCATCCTGCTCGCGCATCAGGCAGCGGAGCGAAAATACCCGCGCAAGGCGGGCGTGCTTCTTCATGTGACGTCGCTCCCGTCGAAGTATGGCTGCGGCGACCTCGGCAAGGAGGCGTATAAATTCGTCGACTTCCTCGCGGAGGCGGGGCAGTCGGTCTGGCAGATGCTTCCCCTCGTGCCCGTCGGATTTGGCGCATCGCCGTACCAGTCGCCGTCCGCCTTTGCGGGCAACACGCTCCTCATCGACCTCGACGATCTCATCGAGTGTGGCTGGCTGACGAAGGCGGAGGCGCGCGTCCCGTTTGCGGGCGCGAGCTCCTTCGTCGACTTTGAGCTCGTCCGGGGCTTCAAGAAGAAATGCTTCCGCAGGGCGTTTACGCGTTTCCAGAAGGACGAGAAAGCCGCGGGGGACTATGAAGCCTTCTGCACGCGCGAGGCGTACTGGCTCGACGACTACGCGCTCTTCCTTGCGCTAAAGCACGAATACCGTGGCAAGGCGTGGACGGAGTGGCCGGCGTCGGTGCGCGACCGCGATCCGAAGGTGCTGACGGATCTTAGAAAACGCCTCAGCGAGTACGTCGACCTTGAGAAATTCCTGCAGTACGTCTTTGCTGTGCAGTGGGGGAAACTCCACGGCTACGCGAAGGCGCACGGCATCTCCATCATGGGCGATATGCCGATCTTCGTCGCGCAGGACAGCGTCGACGTATGGGCAAATCCAAAACTTTTTGATCTCAATACGGATGGCACGCCAAAGACGGTCGCGGGCGTGCCGCCCGACTACTTCAGCGCGACGGGGCAGCTCTGGGGCAACCCACAGTACGACTGGACGGCGATGAAGGAAGAGGGCTACGGCTGGTGGAAGCGGCGCTTCAAGAAGCTCTATGCGCTCGCCGACATCGTCCGCATCGACCATTTCCGCGCCTTTGAGTCGTATTGGGAGGTGGACGGCAAGGCGGAGACGGCGATCAACGGCCGCTGGCGTACTGGGCCGGGCAAGCCGTTCTTCGATGCCGTGCGCGAGGAGTTAGGCGATCTCCCCATCGTGGCAGAGGACCTCGGCATCATCACGGATGCCGTCGAGGAGCTGCGCGACAGCTGCGGCTTCCCCGGCATGAAGGTGCTGCACTTCACGCTCTACTTCAACGAGTGCGGCCGCCTTGGCTTTGTCGCACCGGAAAACAGCATCATCTACACGGGGACGCACGACAACAACACGACGGTCGGTTGGTTCACGAAGGACATTGACGACGCGCTTCGCGCTGCCGTTGCGGGGCTCATCCACGCCGACGCGACGAAGCCGAAGGACGTAGCGGAAAAGCTCATCGAGTTCGCCTATGCCTCCGATGCGCGCATGGCAATCGTCCCAATGCAGGATTTCCTCGCACTCGACGAGCGCTCGCGCATGAATGCGCCGGGCACGGTCGGGCTGAACTGGAAATGGTGCTTGAAGCCGGATTATAGGACGCTTCTTGACGCAGGGAAGATAAGGGAACTCTGCGCGCGATATGGACGCTGAGCGGTAGAATCATTCATTTTGGGAAGAGGCTTTGTATAAATTAAAGTCTCTTTCCTTTTCTTTTTAGAAATATGTGATATGATATACGACGTGCGATAATTGCATGGAAGGGAAGGGCGCATAGCATGGATATGCCGGCAAGCTGGGCTGAGGCGATTGAAGGCGTCAACTGGGCGCAGTTCACGCAGAAAGTGGCGGACTATGAATCGGTACTTGCGGTTCTGCGTTCCACATGGTCGAAGGAAACGCTGGGGGAAATTAACGAAGGAAGACTCTTTGTGCCAGATGATGTGCTAAATGACGCAATCAAGCAGCGCATTCCACCCGATTCCAATGTCACAGCGCTGACCTTGCACGGGCAGAAGAATGGGCGGCTCTTGGTGCAGGCAGAGACGCGCTCATTTGGTGCGATTGAGCTTCAGGGGGAGATCAAGGAGTTTGTCCATCAAGGCGATGCCTCCTACATGGTCTACCGCGTGCGGGAGAAAAATCTTCCAAATCACGGTCTGATGTCGTGGGTGTTCTCGCGCATCTCGCTTTCTATGGCGGAGCGCATGGTGGGCAAGGTGGATTTTCCGGACAGCCTGCCCACCACAATCAAGGGCAATACGATACGCGTGGACTGCAGTACGGCGCTTGCCGAGTCGCAGCTGGCAAAAACGGAGTTCCAGGGGCATCGCCTGCTCGATATGGTGGAAATCGAAGGAGCGACGCCGAAGGAAGGCGGAATCGAATTTGACACGAAGCTGAACGTGCCCGATGACGTCAGGGACGCACTGAAGGCATTGTTGAAGGATAAGATGGAAGAACAAGAAGGGGAGAAGAAAATTTGAAGAAACGAGTTCTCGCACTTATCGCCGTGCTTTGCGTGCTCACTGCGGCGCTGCCGCTCGCGGAAGCGAAGCATCACGATGAGAAGAAGGCGCCAAAGATTGTCTACATACCGCATGACAATCGTCCGATTTCGGACAAGCAGACGGCAGAGGTCGTCCAGCAGCTCGGCTACGAGGTCGTCGTCCCGCCGAAGGAGCTGCTGGGAAGCCGCGAGGATCTGGGCCATCCGGCGGAGCTTTGGACGTGGCTGGAGCAGAATGCGGCAGGTGCGGATGCGGCGGTCATCTCGTCTGACTCGATGCTCTACGGAAGTCTCGTCGGCTCGCGCAAGCACGAGTATACGAAGGAAGAGGTCACGCAGCGGGCGAGCGAATTTCAGGCATTCCGCAAGCTTCATCCGAAGCTCCCGCTCTACGTCTTTGGCTCGATCATGCGCACGCCGCGCACGGGCGAGGCATCGGGACATGAGGAACCTGCCTACTACCGCAACTACGGATCGGATATTTTCCGCTATACCGTGCTGAAGGATAAGGAAGAGGTCGAGGGACTTACCTCGCGCGAGAAGAAGGAAAAGGCATTCCTCACGCGCCTCATCCCGCAGAAGTCGCTTTCCGACTGGATGGGCAGGCGGGAGAAGAATTTTGCGGCGAGCGAGAAGCTGATCGCGCTCACGCGAAAGGGTGTATTCAATTACTTCGTGCTCGGGCGCGACGATAATGCGCCGTACTCGCAGACGCATCTCGAAAGCCGCCATTTGCAGGCGGAGGGCGAGGATCTCGGCAAGACGAAATTTCAGGCAATGGCGGGCATCGACGAGATCGGCATGCTGATGCTCGCCCGCGCCGTCAACGACAGGACGCGCGAGATCCCGTTCGTCTACGCGCGCTACAACTGGGGCAGGGGCGACGCAACCGTTCCCTCGTATTCCGATGAAAAAATCGGCGATTCCATTGCCTCCGCCGTCGCGGCGATGGGCGGCATGATGGTCTCTTCGCCGGACAAGGCGGATTTCGTCCTCGCTGTCAACACGAACCCGAATGGCAAAACGTACGAGGCGAATGACCGCGCGAACGATGGCACGCCGCGCGAGGGGACGAAGTACTTCGCCGACATTGTTTCGGAATATGTGGGGAAGGGCTATCCGGTCGGCATCGCCGACGTCGCCTACGCGAATGGCTCAGACAATGCGCTGATGGAGGAGCTGAAAGAGCGCGGCCTGCTCTTTAAGCTTCGTGCTTATGCCGGCTGGAATACCGCGACGAACAGCACGGGCTTCGTCCTTGGGACGGGCGCGCTCGTCAAGCACATGACGAACGACAGCGTCGATACGCTGCTTCTGACGCGCTACCTCGATGACTGGGCGTATCAGGCGAACGTCCGCAATACGGTCGCACGCCAGCTCACTTGGCTGCGCGGCGACGGGGTCTACGGGAGTCTCGATGCGAAGCTCGATTCCGTATCGGCGCGCACGACGCGCCTCTTGCAGCGATTCGTCGAGGAAAATCTGCCCCCGCTCTCCTCGTTGGAGGAAATTGAAGTCACGTTCCCGTGGAATCGCATGTTTGAATCGGACATTCTCCACGAACAGCATAGAGAGGTCGGCTATTTCAAGCGGCAGGCTGCCGCAAAGGAGTAAGCCTATGGCTGCTGCATGATTGGTGCTATTGCTTGACTTATGCGATATAGCTATGATATGCTATAAAAAATTGAATCGGAAAAGGGAGCACGGAATGAATCAGTGTTTCCACAAGGCGGAGTCTGTTCACAAACGGGCTTCGTCTATTTTTTCGACAAGGATGCAGTTCAATACAAAGGAGGCTTTTGATTTTCATGGAAGTGTTGGCAGGTGTTCTCTTCGTCCTCATGTATGCGGTGATTGTTTCGGAGAAGATTCATCGCACGGTTGCCGCGATGGTCGGCGCAATCCTCATGATTCTCGTCGGAATCCTCGATCAGGAAACGGCGCTCCATCATATCGACTTCAATACGCTGGGGCTTTTGATCGGTATGATGATCCTCGTGAGCGTGACAAGCCAGACGGGGCTTTTCGACTACGTCGCCATCAAGGCGGCGAAGCTCGCGAAGGCTGAGCCGCGCAGGCTTCTCCTGTACCTCGGCCTTTTGACAGCGCTTTTTTCCGCGTTTCTCGACAATGTCACAACAGTCCTTTTGATGGTGCCCGTGACGTTTGCGATTACGATCAAGCTGGAGCTGAAGGTTGTCCCGTTCCTCTTGACGCAGATTATCGCCTCGAATATCGGCGGCACGGCGACGCTTATCGGCGACCCGCCGAATATCATGATCGGTAGCGCCGTGCCGGAGCTTACGTTCATGGCGTTCATCGAAAATCTTGCGCCGATTGCGATCCTTGACCTCCTTGCCGTCCTTTTCGTCATGGACGTACTCTACCGCAAGCATCTGACGACGCGGCCGGAGCTCCAGGCAGAGATCATGAAGATGGACGAGCGGAAGTTCATCAAGGATCCTGCGCTCCTTCGGCGCGCGCTCTTCGTGCTGACACTCACGCTCTTGGGATTTTTCACACATTCGATTACGCACATCGAGTCCTCGCTCGTCGCGCTTTCGGGCGGCTTTCTGATGCTGCTTTTCGCGGGCGGCAGCCACCATGTCGAGGAGGCGCTGCACAAGGTCGAGTGGCCGACAATCTTCTTTTTCATCGGTCTCTTTATTGCCGTCGGCGGGCTCATTGAGACGGGGCTTATCGGCGAGCTCGCGCGGCGCGCCGTCGCGCTCACGGAGGGCGACACGGTGCTGACCTCGATGCTCGTGCTCTGGCTATCCGCCATCGTTTCCTCTGTGCTTGACAATATCCCGTTCGTCGCGACGATGATTCCCCTGATACAGGATATGGGCGCGATGGGCGTCGCGAATCTTGAGCCAGTCTGGTGGAGCCTGTCGCTCGGGGCATGTCTCGGCGGAAATGGAACGCTCGTCGGCGCGAGTGCAAATCTCATTGTCGCGGCAATGGCGGCGGAGCGCGGCGTGAAGATTACATTCATGAGCTACTTGAAGGTCGGTTTTTCGATCATGCTCCTGACGATCCTGCTCTCCACGGTCTACGTTTACGTCCACTATCTGATTTGACGGACAATATGGAAGAAAGCCTTTCGCGTGAGGGCTTTCTTTTTCCGTTTGCAGGAAAAAGAAAAAAAGGAAAGAAGTTAAGAGGAGTAAAAGCATATACATCATAGGAGGGATTTCCTTGGCAAAATTCAGTCGGTGGGGAAACGGCATGGTCGTCGTATTCGTTTTTGTCGGCGCTGTCGTCGGCGGACTCGTCGGTGAGGCGATGCGCCACTTTCCTGTTTTTTTTGATATGCTGCCCTACCTTGCGGCGACAACGCCCGTATTTTCGATAAGCCCGACGGAGATCGATCTCTTTGCGTTCAAGTTCACGCTGGGACTTTCCTTTACGCCCAATCTGATGAGTATGCTCGGCATCGTGCTGGCGCTCGTCCTCTTCCGTCGTTACTAAGGCAGTCTTTTAGGCAGGTGATGGTCATGGCGGTCATGTTGCGCGATATGCCGACGGGGGAGCTTCCACGCGAAAAGCTGATTGCGCACGGCGCGGCAGCGCTCAGCAACGCGGAGCTTCTCGCGATTCTCCTGCGCACGGGGACGCGTGCGTGCTCGGTGCTCGAACTTGCCAATGAGGTGCTTGCCCACATACGGGAGCAGGGACTCGCGGCGCTTTCCTACATGTCCCCCGTCGAGCTTACGGACATTCGGGGACTCGGCGAGGCGAAGGCGGCGACGGTGCTCGCGGCGGTCGAGCTCGGCAAGCGCCTTGGCGCAAAGAGCGTGAGCCAAAGCGTCGTGCGCGGCCCAGAGGATGCGGCACGCTACGCGATGCCGCGCCTCCTCCATGAGCAAAAGGAGCATTTCGCCGTCCTCCTGCTCGACGCGAAAAACCACATCCTCGGCATGAAGGTCATCTCGATCGGCAGCCTGACGGCTTCAGTCGTCCATCCGCGTGAGGTATTCCAAGAGGCACTTCGTTTTTCGGCGGCCTCGTTGATTCTCGTGCACAATCATCCGAGCGGCGACCCGACGCCGTCGCGCGAGGATATAGCGACGACGGAGCGACTCGTAAAGGCGGGCAAGGTCATGGGCATCCCCGTCCTCGATCATATCGTGCTCGGCGGCCACGCTTTCCTGAGCATGAAGGAGCGCGGCATGATGAAGGGGTGAAGGGACGAAGTACCGATTTTAGTATTTTTTTCATTACAAACCTTGTGAAGTATGCTACAATAGGTTGTGCTATCATTTTGGCATCGAATGGAAGGGAGCTTACTTAAATTATGTGGAGTCTTTTTGGTGGTTTATCGCACGATATGGGCATTGACCTCGGTACGGCAAACACGCTCGTCCATGTGAAGGGCAGAGGCATCGTCCTGCGTGAGCCATCGGTTGTGGCAATTAAGAGCGATACGGGCGACGTCCTTGCAGTTGGCGAGGAGGCCAAGCAGATGATCGGCCGCACGCCTGGCAATATCATCGCCATCCGTCCGATGAAGGACGGCGTCATCGCCGACTTCGATGTGACGCAGGCGATGCTGAAATACTTCATCCGCAAGGCGATGGGCACGAAGTCGTTCGTCCGCCCGCGCGTCGTCGTCGGCGTGCCGTCGGGCGTCACGGAGGTCGAGAAGCGCGCCGTCATCGATGCGGCGCAGCAGGCGGGCGCGCGCGAGGCGTATCTCATCGAAGAGCCGATGGCGGCGGCGATCGGCGCGGGGCTTCCCGTCGAGGAAGCGACGGGCAGCATGGTCGTCGACATCGGCGGCGGCACGACGGAGATCGCCGTCATCTCGCTCGGCGGCATCGTGACGAGCCGCTCCATCCGCATCGGCGGCGACGAGATGGATTCCGCCATCGTGCAGTACATCAAGCGCATGTATAATCTCATGATCGGCGAGCGTACGGCAGAGGAGATCAAGATCACGATCGGCACGGCTATCGTGACGCCGGAGACGAACAAGTCGATGGATATTCGCGGGCGTGACCTCGTCAGCGGCCTGCCGAAGACGCTGACGATCGAGGCAAAGGAGATCCGCGACGCGCTCAGCGAGCCCGTCCGCAAAATCATCGACGCGGTCAAGAACACGCTCGAGAAGACGCCGCCGGAGCTTGCGGCCGACGTCATGGATCACGGCATCATGATGACGGGCGGCGGCGCGCTCCTGACGAATCTCGACCGAATGCTCGCCAATGAGACGGGGATGCCCGTGCTCGTGTCGGAGGATGCGCTCTCCTGCGTCGGCGAGGGGACGGGGCGCTCGCTCGAGAATATCGAACTCTTGAAGCGCGTCGTCATGACATCGAAGAAGCTGAGACAATGAGCCGATACGGAAGAGAAAAAAACGCTAAGCGAAAGACATGGGCGATCCTTTTCGTGATCGTCAGTCTCTTCTGCATCGTATTCTTTGCGGCGCGCGGCAGGTTTCAGGCGCCTGTCATGGGAAGGGTCGTTTCCTTCGTGCTCGCCCCGCTTCAGGGACCGATCTCGTGGGTCGGCAGCCAGATCAATTACATCTTCGAGAATGTCTGGGATATTGCCACCGTGCATCAGCAGAACAAGATGCTCCGCAGCGAGGTCGAGCAGCTGCGTGTGCAGAATGTCGAGGCGAATGAGTTCGCTTCGGAAAATCAGCGCCTTCGCGCCCTGCTCGGCTACAAGCAGCAGGCACGCCAGTTTGACCTCGTCGCAGCGCGCGTCATCGCGCGCGAGTCGGCGACGTGGTCGAGCATGATCGTCATCAACCGCGGGACGAACGACGGCATCGCCGTCGATATGGCCGTCGTGACGGAAAAGGGGCTTGTCGGCCGCGTGGCGGAGGCGGGCCCCGTGACTTCAAAGGTGCAGCTCATCCTCGATCCGCGCTCGTCGGTCGGTACGCTCGTGCAGCGCGCCCAGTCGCGCGTGACGGGCATTGTCGAGGGCGATATGAGCAATCCGACGATGCCGCACATGGTCAATATCCCAAAGATGGCCGATGTCGTGGAGGACGACGTCATCGTGACGTCGGGCTTCGGCGGCGTCTACCCGAAGGGGATTGTCGTCGGGATCGTCTCGGCGATCCGAAACGATCCGGGCGGGCTCTTGAAGATTGCAATCTTGGAGCCAGCCGTCGACTTCCAGAAGCTCGAGGACGTCATGGTCATCACGGCGTCGCGCGAGGCACCGCCAGAGCCGCTGAAGCCGCCCGCGCAGACGCCGGGGACGGAGACGGATCCCGCCAAGGAAGCGGCAGAGCTTCAGGCGGCGGCAAAGGCCGCTGATGCGGCGACGGCGGCAGCCGAAGCGGGAGGCGTCCAGCCATGACGACACGGAAGTTCGGCCTTTTGGCAGGGGGGGTGCTTGCGCTCTACGCGATCCAGACCTCCCTTCTGCCGCTTCTTGCCTATCGTGGCGTCACGGCAGACCTCATGCTGCTCCTCGTGACGAGTGCGGCGTTTTTGCGAGGCTCGCGCATCGGCGCGTTCATCGGGTTTTGCGTGGGACTCATGGAGGATCTCGCCTCCGGTTCGTTCCTCGGCATGAATGCGTTCACGCGCCTTCTTCTAGGCTATGCGGTCGGAAGCTGCTCCGATCGCGTGTTCAAGGATCAGATTTTTCTTCCCGTCGCCTCGTCGCTCTTCGTCACGGCAGCCAACTATTTTATTTTGGCGGTGCTTATGCTATTATTGGGGTATCGCTTTAATCTTGCGAGCCATGCGCAGTATACCTTGCTGCCCATGCTCGTCTACCAGCTCGTGTTTGCCTATCCCGTCCACCGCATCGTCTGTGCGGCGAACAAGCGGGTCGGTGCAAAGGTCTAAGATTGAGGCACCTTGCGGGGTGCCTTTCGTGTGGTTGTGGGAGTGGGACTGACGTGGGAGAAAATGAAGAATGGGGCGGCAGGCTCAGGGCCTTGGGCGTGATCGTCACGCTCGTCATCGCGGTTCTCATTGGCCGCGCCGCCTATCTGCAGATTTATGAAGGCGATTATTACGCCCGCCTTGCCGACGGCAACCGCATCCGGATCATCCCCTCCATGGCGCCGCGCGGGACGTTTTTCGACCGCAACGGGGAGCTTCTGGTGACGAATCGCCCCGGCTTTACGGTGTCGCTCCTGCCGCTCACGGCGCCGATTTCTGATGCAGTCATTTCTCGCGTATCGGATCTCGTCAAGGTTCCCGTCGAGGATATCAAGAAAAAGATTGCGGTGCATATCGGCTTCGACCCAATCCGCATCAAGGTCGACGTGACGCCGGACATCGTCTCGATCATCGAGGAGCAGAAGAGCCTCTACCCCGGCGTCGTCATCGAGGTGCAGCCGATCCGCAACTACATCTACAAGGAACAGGCGGCACATACCTTCGGCTACGTCAGCGAGATCAACGACATGGAACTCGAGAAGATGAAGGCGGACGGCTATAAGGCCGGCGACATCATCGGCAAGTTCGGGCTCGAGAAGGTATACGACAAGGAGCTTCGCGGCGAGAACGGCGGCGAGCAGGTCGAGGTCGACGTCGGTGGACGCCCCGTCCAGATTCTCGGCAGGAAAGAGCCAATCCCCGGCGACGACCTCGTGCTGACGATTGACAAGAATCTCCAGCTTGCAGCGGAGAAGGCTGTCGACGAGCAGCTGGCGCAAATCCATGCCAATGCGGCGGCAGCCGTCGCGCTCGACCCGCAGACGGGCGAAATCCTTGCGCTCGTCAGCCGTCCCGCATTCGACCCGAACCTCTTTGCACACGGTATTTCTTCAAAGGACTGGGCGACGATCAACAACAACCCGTATCATCCGATGGACAACAAGGCGATAACGGGCGAGTATCCACCTGGCTCGACCTTCAAGATCATCACGGGCACGGCGGCGCTAACGGAGGGCGTCGTTTCGCCGACGGAAAAGATCCTCGATACGGGACACCATTGGATTATCCCGAAGGGTAATGCCGAGGGTGAAGCGCTCGGCTGGATTGACTTCACGCAGGCGATGGCGCATTCCGACAACGTCTACTTCTACGAGATGGGCAACCGCCTCGGCATCGACCGTCTGGAAAAATACGCGCGCATGTTCGGCCTTGGCGCGACGACGGGCATCGACCTCCCGTATGAGTCGGACGGTCTCGTCGCGAATCGCCGCTACAAGGAAAAGAATTTTGACGATGGGGAGTGGTATCTCTCCGAGACGTTTGACGCGGCCATCGGGCAGGGCTTCAATCTCGTGACGCCCTTGCAGGCCGCGATGGTCATGGGCGAGATCGCGGCGGACGGCAAGCGCTACAAGCCGCACGTCGTCAAGCGCATCGTCGGGCCGAACGGCAAGACGGTGACGGACGTGAAACCGGAGCTGCTCTCGAAGCTCGAAGTGCCCGATAACGTCATCCAGCTCGTGCAGAACGGCCTGCACGACGTCACGAAGTACGGCACGGCGGCCTCGAGCTTCCGCGGCTTCACGATCGATATTGCCGGAAAGACGGGTACGGCGGAGAATCCGCATGGGCGCGACCACGGCTGGTTTGTCGCCTACGGACCGTTCGGCTCGCCGAATATCGTCGTCGCCGTCGTCGTCGAGCAGGGCGGCTTCGGCTCGCAGTCGGCTGTGCCAATTGGGCGAAAGATCCTCGAGGCGGCCTTCGGCGTGAACCAGCAGAGCGCTGCGCCGCAGAAGAAGTAGGGAAAAACAGGGATTTGTCAGGATTTATGGAGAGAACGCATCCATGAGTGAGATTGTAAAGATCAAAGGCGGCAAGGCGGGGCTTCAGCTCAGCTTTGCGCCGGGCGCGTCGTTTGAGGCGATTCGGAAAGACATCGAGGGAAAGCTTGCCTCAGGATCAGGCTTCTTCCTTCGCGGGACGCTCGTCCTCCTGCCGCAGGGGCGATTGGCGCGCGAGGAGCAGGAAACGCTCCAGAAACTCTTTCACGCGCATGGGCTGATTTGCCGGACGGCGCACAAGCGGGCGCAGGAAGCACCCAAGCAGGAGAAGAAGCGGGAGGAAGGCGCGCCAGCAAAGGGAGAGCCTCACGTGCAGGAGATGACGGTCGTCAACCGAACGCTCCGCGGTGGGCAGGAAATCCGAACGAACAGTTCCGTGCTCGTCGTCGGCAATGTCAACCCCGGCGCGCAGATCATCGCGGGCGGCAGCATCGACGTGCGCGGCACTTGCCGCGGCATGGTCCATGCAGGGGCATTTGGCGATACGCAGGCGATCATCGTCGCCGATCACCTGATGCCGACGCAAATCCGCATCGCGGGTCTTATTGCGCGCTCGCCGGATCAGGTGGAAGAGGCGGAAAAAGCGGAGCGCGCATCCATCAAGGACGGGCACATTGTGATTGAACCAATAGAAAGGTAGGGCATCTGCATGAGCGAAATCTATGTTATCACCTCTGGAAAGGGCGGCGTCGGCAAGACGACGACCACGGCAAATCTCGGCGTCGGACTTGCCATGCGCGGCAAGAAAGTCGTGCTCGTCGACACCGATACGGGCCTTCGCAATCTCGATCTCCTTTTGGGTCTTGAAAACCGCATCATGTACGACCTCGTCGACGTGACGGAGGGACGCGTGCCATACAGCAAGGCGCTCGTGCGCCACAAGAAGCACGAGACGCTCTTCCTGCTGCCGACCTCGCAGGTCAAGGATAAGAGCGCCGTCAATCCCGAGCAGATCGTAAAGCTCTGCGAGGAGCTGGGGAAAGAGTTTGACTACATCCTTATCGACTGCCCGGCTGGCATCGAGCAAGGCTTCCAGACGGCAATCGCCGCCGCCGATGTCGCGATCGTCGTCACGATGCCGGAGATCTCTGCCGTGCGCGATGCCGACAAGATCATCGGCGAGCTTGGGCGTGCCGACAAGGAGAACATCAAGCTCATCGTCAACCGCATCCGCCCACAGATGGTCGAGAGCGGCGATATGCTCGACATGGCGGATATCGACGACATTCTCTCGATTGAATGCATTGGACAAGTCCCCGACGACATCAAGGTCGTCACGAGCACGAACAAGGGCGAGCCGTGCATCACGATGAATGATTCTGTCGCAGGACAGGCGTACCGCAATATCGTTGGGCGCATCTGCGGGGAGACGATTCCCTTCATGGAGTTTCAGAAAGAGGGCTTCCTCGTACGGCTCAAACGGCGCGTTTTCGGTGACTGAGAGGAGGGGCGAATATGCTTGATGCATTGATGAAGATATTTGGAAAAAAGGAAAATTCGGGCAAGATAGCCCGCGACCGCTTGAAGGTCGTGCTCATCCATGATCGCGCGAACGTCTCGCCTGAGGTCATGGACAGCCTGAAGAACGACATTATCCGCGTGATCTCGAACTACATGGAGATCGACCAGCAGGATATGGAGATTTCACTCGCGAACGATGCCGACTCCGTCGCGCTCGTCGCCAATATACCCGTGAGCCGCATGAAACACGACAGAGGCAATCGCTGAGAAGAGATGGTCGAACGATGACGAAACGAATATTGCGCCGCATGGACTTCAAGCTCTTCTTCGCGGCAGCGGGCATCCTCTTGATGAGCATTGTGATCATCGGCAGCGCGACCCATATCAATACGCCGAGCGATGAGCGCTTTTGGTTCGTGCAGCGGCAGGGCATCTTTGCGCTCGTGAATGTTGCCGTAGCCATCTTCTTGATGAATTTCGACTATAAGATGCTGCAAGGGTATGGAAACAAGCTCTACGTGTTCAACCTTATCCTGCTGATTGCCGTCATGGTCGCCGGACACTCGGCGCTCGGCGCGCAGCGCTGGATCATGATCGGTCCGATCAGCATTCAGCCGTCGGAGTTCTCGAAGCTCATCATGATTATCTCGCTTGCGGCAATGCTCGACGACAAGGTCGGGAAGATCAATAATCTGCACGACCTCCTGCCGATTGCGGCCTACGTTGGGCTGCCGTTCCTTCTCGTCATGAAGCAGCCCGATCTCGGCACGTCACTCGTCTTTATGGCGATCTTCTTCGGCATGATCTTCGTCGCGGGCATTCGCCTGAAGCTGCTCGGCGGAATCTTTGCCGTCGGGATTGCCGTAATGCCATTTCTCTGGCACTTTATGAAGGACTACCAGAAAATGCGCATCATGGTCTTTATGGATCCGAACGTCGACCCGCTCGGATCGGGCTATCATATCATTCAGTCGAAAATCGCAATCGGATCGGGCCTGCTCTTCGGCAAGGGGCTTTTCAAGGGTACGCAGAGCCAGCTGAACTTCCTGCCGGAGAACCATACGGACTTTATCTTCGCCGTCGTCGGCGAAGAGCTCGGCTTCGTCGGCTGCGCAATCCTGCTGCTCCTCTATCTCGTTCTCCTGTGGCGCGGCATCCAGATCGCGCGCGACGCGGGCGATACGTTCGGGCGGCTGCTCGCAACGGGCATCACGAGCATGCTCGCATTCCACGTGCTCGTCAACGTCGGCATGACGATGGGCATCATGCCCGTCACGGGCATTCCGCTCCCCTTGATGAGCTATGGCGTCAGCTCGCTGACGACGAATATCATGGCGATTGCGATCTTGATGAATATCCAGCTCAGAAAGCAGAAACTCTTGTTTTAGATGGAGGAATCGAACGAATGGTACACCTCGCGCACGACGTGCTGCAGTCGGTCTTAAAGCCCTCGCGCTATACGGGCGGCGAATGGAACGCCGTCCGCAAGGATTGGGGGAGCGTGGACTGCACTTGGGCGCTTGCGCTCCCAGACGTCTACGAGGTCGGTATGAGCAATCTCGGGCTCGCCATCCTATATGAAATTCTGAACCGCCGCGCTGACGTCGCGGCGGAACGCGTCTATACGCCTTGGACGGATATGGAAGCGGAGATGCGCGCGCGCCATATCCCGCTTTTTTCACTCGAAACGAAGACGGAAATCGCAGCCTTTGACTTCGTCGGCTTCTCGCTCCAGTACGAGATGATCTACTCGAACGTCCTCAATATGCTCGACCTCGCGGGAATCCCACTTTGGGCGAGGGAGCGCGGCGAGGATATGCCGTTTGTCGTCGGCGGCGGGCCGTGCGTCTACAACGTCGAGCCGATTGCGGACTTCTTCGATTTCTTCATCGTCGGCGAGGGCGAGGAAGTCATCAGCGAGGTGTCGGACGCCTTCATCGCATGGAAAAAGGAAGGGCGTGCGGGCGGCAGGCAAGGATTTCTCACGCGCCTTCTGCGGATTGACGGCATTTACGTCCCGTCCTTCTACGAGCCAGCCTATACAGAGGGCGGCGACTATGCGGCACTGCGGCCGCTCGTGCCGGAGGCGAGATCCGTCATCATGAAACGCATCGTGCGCGACATGGACGAGACGATCTCCGTCGAGCATCCTGTTGTTCCTTACATGGACATCGTGCACAACCGCATCATGCTCGAGCTCTTCCGCGGCTGCTCGCGCGGCTGCCGCTTCTGTCAGGCGGGGATATGCTATCGTCCCGCGCGCGAGCGCACGGAGAACAATCTGCGAAGCATGGCGCGCGATCTTGTCGATTCCTCCGGGCATGACGAGATGAGCTTGACCTCGCTCTCGTCCGCTGACTACTCATGCCTCGGCAGGCTCGTCGACGACCTCATGGAGGACTTCAAGGGCGAGAAGGTCAGTTTTTCCCTGCCGTCGCTTCGAATCGACAGCTTTTCCATCGAGCTTGCCCATAAGATGCAGCAGGTCAGGAAGTCCGGCCTCACGTTTGCCCCCGAGGCGGGCACGCAGCGCCTGCGCGACGTCATCAACAAGGGCGTGACGGAAGAAGACCTCCTGCGCGCCTGCGGGGCGGCGTTCCGCCAGGGGTGGAAGCAGGTCAAGCTCTACTTCATGATGGGGCTTCCGACGGAGACGGACGAGGACATCCGCGGGATCGCACAGCTCGCGAAACGGGTTGTTGACCTCTACACGAAAATCAAGGGAAAGCGCGGCGTGCGCGTGACGATCTCCGTCGCGTGCTTCGTGCCGAAGCCGTATACGCCGTTCCAGTGGTTCGGGCAGCTTCCGATTGCGGAGTTTGAGCGCCGCCAGCAGCTTTTGAAAGAGGCGATCACGGATCGCGCGATCACGTTCCACTACCATGACGCGCGCCTCTCCGTCATCGAGGGCGTCTTTGCGCGCGGCGACCGCCGCCTTGCGCCCGTCCTCTATCAGGCGTGGAAGGACGGTGCGAAGTTCGATGGCTGGTCGGACCTCTACAAGGACGAGGTCTGGCATGAGGCATTCCGCAAGTGCGGCGTCGACATGGCGTACTACAATGCGCGCACGCGCGAGGAGACGGAGCCGCTCCCGTGGCTCGTCACGTCGCCGGGCGTCACGCAGGAGTTTCTGCTGCGCGAGTGGAAAAAGGCGCAGCGCGGCGCACTCACGGAAGACTGCCGCAGGGGAAGGTGCAGCGTCTGCGGGATATGCTCGCATCTCGGCGCGGACGTCATCGACTACGCGCAGAGCGAACTTGCGTGCCGCGATACGGAAGCGGCAGCGAAAAGCACGCCAAGGGCAGGGCAGCAGGAGAAGGGCGAGCCGCGCAAGGTGTACGCCTACCGTGCGGAAATCACGAAGGGCGAGGCGCTTCGTTACGTCTCGCACCTCGACTACGCGAATCTCTTCCTGCGCGCCTTTACCCGCGCAAAGCTTCCGATGGCGTATTCGGAGGGCTTCAATCCGCACATGAAGGTCGCGTTTGCCTCGGCGCTCTCGCTTGGCGTCACGAGCCGGGCGGAGTACATGGATTTCGAGCTTCTGCGCCCACTCTGCCAGCCGGAAGTATTTGACCGCCTGCGCGCCCAGCTGCCGCCCGGGGCAGAGCTTCGCGCCCTGCGCCCGATTGTGGGCAAGCACAAGGCGCTTATGGCCGAGACGGACGAGGGAACGTATGAGGTCCGCGTGGCGTTTGCAGGAGAGGCTGCAGCGGCAGAGCGCGCCGTAGCTGCCTACAACGAGGCGAAGAGCGCCGTATGGCATCGCGTCACGCCGAAGAAAAAGCGCGCGATTGAGACGACGGAGTACCTCTTGCGCCCCGTGGAAGGGCGCATCGAGGGCGATGCGCTCGTCCTTTCGATGGACATCTCCATCACGCCTGCGGGCAGCGTCAAGCCGATTGAGATCCTAAGTGTCATGGTGGAATCATTCGGTCTTGCAGCCGACCCCGCGCAAGCGAAAATCGAGCGCACGGGGCTTTTCGGCAAGGGAAAGAAGCTCATTGATCTCGTATAATTTTTAGGAAAGTGCTGATTAAATGAAGTTGCCCAGATTTGCATAGATGCGCTGTTCCTATCTAGGAGACAAACCACAGGCGTAGTGGTGCTACGCCGCGGATTTGTCGACGACGAGAGGACAGTGCAGATGTGCGAAGATGGGCGCCTGAATGAATCAGTGCTTCCTTAGAAAGGAGCGCCCCGCTTGAAGTCTATTCTCGTAAGCGTCGACCCGGAGGAAACGCGCGTCGCCATGTTGGAGGACGGCGAGCTTCAGACCGTCGAGATGGAGCGCTCCTCTCATGCGCACCTCGTCGGCAATATCTACAAGGGGCGCGTGCAGAACGTTCTGCCCGGGATGCAGGCGGCATTCGTCGACATTGGCGCAGAGAAGAATGCGTTTCTCTACATCGGCGACGGCAAGACGCACGACCCGATCAAGGCGGGCGATCAGCCCGTCCGCATCCACGTCGGGCAGAGTCTTCCCGTGCAGATCATGAAGGACGCCTACGGCACGAAAGGGCCACGTGCGACGATGCATATCACGCTTCCTGGGCGCACCGTCGTCCTCATGCCGACGGCGGCGTATATCGCGCTATCGCATCGCATCGAGGAGGAAGGGGAACGCGCGCGCCTTCACGCGATAGCGGAGCGTGTCTGCCCGGAGGGAATGGGGCTTCTCGTTCGCACGGCCGCTGTTGGTGGTGAGGAGGCGGCGATTGAGGAGGACGTCCGCCAGCTCGTGCGCCTCTGGCAGGCGATTCTCGCGCGCTACGAGCTTCCGGGCAGGGGCTCATCGCTGCTCTATCGCGACGCCGATCTCCTCATCCGCATCGTGCGCGACAGCTTTGGCGAGGAGACGGATAGCCTCATCGTCGACGACCGCGAGGCGTTCGCGCGCGTTGCCGAGCTCGTACGCGCCTTCTCGCCCGCGCTCCTGCCGCGCATGAAGCTGCACGGCGCGCGGACGCCGCTCTTCAAGGCGTACGGCGTCGAGGCGGAAATCGAAAAGCTCGGCGCGCGCGAGGTGGGGCTGAAAAACGGCGGCTTCCTCGTCATCGACAAGACGGAGGCGCTGACGGTCATCGACGTCAATACCGGGAAATACGTCGGGCGCACGAACCTCGCAGAGACGGTTTACCGCACGAATCTCGAGGCGGCGGAGGAAATCATCAAGCAGATTCGCCTGCGCGACATCGGCGGCATCATCGTCATCGACTTCATCGACATGGAGAAGGACGAGCAGAAAGAGAGCCTTCTCGCCCACCTGCGCGAGCTCGCCGCGCGCGACCGCACGAAGACGAACGTCGTCGACATCACGGGGCTGGGCCTCGTCGAAATCACGCGCAAGAAGTCGCGCCAGAACTTCGACAGCATCGTTTACAGCGCGTGTCCCGTTTGTCATGGGCTGGGTCGCGTCGAGTCGCCCGAGACGGTCGCCATCCGCATCAGCCGCGCGATTCGCCGCATGGAACGCACCTCGCACGCGAACGAGGGCTACGCGATCGAAGTGCATGAGAGTGTCGCCGACGAGCTGCGCTCGAACCAGCTCATGATGAACCTCGCCGCGCAGTACGGCACGGATATCAAGGTCACGGCAAAGCCGGGAATGCACCCCGAAAATTACGCTGTTTCGCAGCAGTTCTCCTGATTTATTCTATGATATACTCTTTCTGTGCGAGTGTTCGGACCGCATTGGAAAGCAGTGTCGTTCCTGCAACGATATCATCCAGCTTTGCATATTCCTCAGGATTATGGCTGATCCCGTCCTTGCAAGGAATGAAGATCATACCCGTCGGTGCGTAGTCTGCCCAATGCATGCTGTCGTGTCCTGCTCCGCTTGGCATCTGCCGGGCGGAGTAGTTTTCTTTTTGTGCCAGCATGGTCAAAAGCGAGACCACTTTCTGATTCATGACGGCGGGAGCCTCTTGACTGATCGTCTCAAGTGAAAACGTGAGATGACGCCGCCCGGCAATTTCCTTTATCGCGCGATGAATGCGTGCTTCCACGGAAGCTCTTGCTTTCACGTCGATGCTTCGAATATCGAGACCCAGACGGACCTTTCCGGGAATGACATTCATGACGCATGGCGTGACCTCGGCAATTCCCACCGTTGCGACAACAGGCGGCATCTCCTGCTTGCATGCGGACTGCTCAACGGCAAGAATGATTTCTGCCGCGGCGCATAGGGCGTCGTGGCGCAAATTCATGGGCGTGGCGCCGCTGTGATCCGCGCTGCCCTGCACCTCGCAGATAAGCCGCGAAGGAGCGGCGATTCCCGTCACGATGCCGATTTGCTTCTGTTCGTGTTCAAGTACTTTTCCTTGTTCGATGTGAAGTTCAAGGAAGGCTTTTACCTTTTTCGTATAGCGAGCTGTTTCGATACGGTCAGGCGCCAGGCCACGCCGCTTGAGAATGGAAAACAGGGTGTTTCCGTCGTGGTCTTTCAGACGAAGGAGATCGTCCGGAGAGAGCTCTCCCCGCATGGCGCGGCTGCCGAGCGTGGCGGCAGAAAAGCGACTGGATTCCTCGCACATGAAGAGCACGGCCTCAAGCGGATGATCGGGAATGAAATCGTCTTCTTGCATACTGCGAATGGTCTCAATCGCGCCGAGTATGCCGATGATACCGTCGTAGTTTCCTCCTTCCGGCACACTGTCTGCGTGCGAACCGAACAGGATGGGGGGAAGGTTTTCATCACGCCCTGCCAGATGCCCGATGACGTTGCCGAAGGCGTCGCTTCTTATCGTCAGTCCCGCTTCTTTCATCAAAGAGATGATATAGGCGCGTCCCCTCCAGTCGCTCTCGCTGAAGGCAAGTCGATTGATGCCGGCGCCAGGAGTCGAGATGGTGCGCAGCGTATCGAGTTGAGTTTTTAATCGTTGAATCGAAATCATAGGATGTTCCTTCCTGAACAATATGGATTGATTTTTCAATTGTACGCACGAGCCGTATACATTGCAAGTCACTTGACAAGCAACGTATTAGGAAATTATACTAGATGCGTATTTTATCATATACAAGGATTATAGAGGTTATCTGGGAAGGGGTCAAGAGATGGAATCACTTATGTTTGGGGCAGGCATCCTCGTCGTATGCGGCGTTATCGCGGCGCTGATCAAGGGATATGACGCGCGCCTCGTTTTGATTGGTTCAGGAATTTTGATGGCATGCATCGGAGGCATGCCGATGGAGGCGCTCAACGCCTTTGCGAAAAGCATGACGAACAGCGGGCTCATTCAGGCAGTCTGCTCGGTCATGGGTTTTGCGATGGCAGTTCGTTTCACGGGCTGTGACAAACATCTGATCAATGCGATGGCGTCCGTCATCTCACGCGTTCGCTTCTTCTTGATTCCGGGCGTTGTCATTGGGACGTATCTCGTGAATATCGCACTTCCGAGTGCGGCAGGAACGGCGGCCGCGGCAGGCGCAATATTCATTCCGCTCCTCATGGCGGCGGGTGTCGGTCCGGCGATGGCCGCCGCCGCTGTGAAATGCGGAACGTATGGCAGCATGCTGAATCCGGGGCTTGCACATAATCCGTTTGTCGCAAAGATCGCCGGCGTCGACGTAATGGATGTCATTGGCTTTCATTACAAGGCGAACCTTGTCTCTCTGCTCGTGGCGACAATCTGCATTACGGTACTGGCCCACTTCTTGAAAGAGGATAAGGGGCACATTCCGGAAAACCTTCAAATCGATGCGAGCTTCAAGGTGAATTTCCTCTATGCGCTGATGCCGGTTTTACCCATTGTCATCCTGCTTCTCGGCTCGACGAATCTAGTTCCGTTTCTCAAAATGGGCGTTCCGCAGGCCATGATTATCGGCGCAATCCTGACGCTCATCGTGACGCGTACGAAGCCAAAGGAAATCAGCGATGCGTTTTTTGATGGAATGGGACAGGCGTACGGCAGGATTATCGGCATTATCATCTCGGCGGGCGTATTCGTTGCGGGGCTTACGACGATTGGCCTCGTCAAGCTGTTCATTGATGCGATGCTCAACAATCCTGCCATTGTGAAGCTGTGCGCCGCTTTTGGACCGTTCTTTCTTGGACTCCTGACGGGATCAGGCGACGCCGCAACATTTGCATTTAACGAAGCGATTACGCCGTATGCGCAGCAGTTCGGGATGACGGAAGTGCAAATGGGCAGCATGGCAACGCTGGGCGGTACATTGGGGCGCACCATGTCGCCGATTGCAGGCGCGACGATTATTTGCGCAGGTATTGCAGGCATCAACCCGATGGAGATCACGAAACGCAATGCGCTTCCCATGCTGGCCGCCTTGATCGTTGGCATGTTCGTTCTCTTGTTCTAATGGGCGGGGACTGTCATTGGCAGATCCATATAAGGGTGTATGAATTTTACAGGAGGATACGATGGACTGGGAAAAGAAGCTTTTGGCTGTCGCAGACGGCTTGCAGGACAAAATGGTAGCTTGCCGACGGGATCTGCACCGTCATCCCGAAACGGGATGGACGGAATTCCGCACGGCATCAAAGGTGGCAGATACGCTTGCTGCGCTCGGCTATGAAGTGAAAATCGGAGCAGAGGTGATCGACAAAGGCAGCATGATGGGCGTTCCTGCGGCAGAGCGACTGCAAAAGGCACAGCAGCGTGCGATTGCAGAAGGGGCGAATCCGAAATGGGTATCACAAATGGAAGGCGGGCGAACGGGCGTTGTTGGAATCATGCATTTTCGTAATGGCGGCCCTGTTGCAGGTATTCGCTTTGACATGGATTGCAACGATGTTTCGGAAACAGCAGAACCTGCGCATAAAGCAAATCGAGAAGGATTTGCCTCTTGCCATGAAAATGCCATGCACGCCTGCGGACACGACGGGCATACGACAGTGGGGCTGGCACTGGCAAAAGTCCTGGTACGGTTCAAAGAGCGATTGAAAGGGACAATAAAACTTTGCTTTCAGCCTGCGGAGGAAGGCGTGCGCGGGGCAAATGCCATGGTAGCGAGCGGCATCGTCGATGATGTGGATTACATGTTGGGCGCGCATTTTGGATTCAAGATGAAAAAGACGGGTGGCATTGCCTGCAATGTCACGGACTTTTTGGCAACGAGCAAGTATGACGTCCGTTTTTCTGGAAATCCTGCCCATGCAGGCGCAGCACCAGAGCAAGGAAAGAATGCACTCCTTGCGGCCGCCTGTGCGGCACTGAACCTCCATGCTATCGCGCGCCATTCGGCGGGCGCTTCGCGCATTAACGTCGGGCGGCTTGAAGCGGGAAGCGGGCGCAATGTCATTGGGGATAAGGCACTTCTCTGTCTTGAGACGCGTGGCGCATCAAGTGCGATCAACGCCTATATGGAACGGGAGTCTGAACGGATTGTCAAGGCTGCCGGCATGATGTACGATGTTGACGTTGCAATTCAGAAAGTCGGCGGGGCGGCAGGCGGCAGCAATTCGCCGGAATTGGCCTCGCGCTTGGAGCATATAGCGCATGACTTAGGCATCTTCAATGAAGTTGTGGGAGAATGTCCCTTCGGCGCAAGTGAGGATTTCTCTTATTTCATGGAGCGTGTACAGGCGCATGGCGGGCAGGCCGCCTATATGATGATTGGTGCGGATCTTGCGGCAGGACATCACGATTCCCATTTTGATTTCGATGAGAGGGCATTGGGGTATGCGTTAAAGATGTTGAGCGCATCCGCCTGCAGATTGCTTCAGTAGAATAGAAAAAAGCTTTCCCTGCATTCTCTAAAGAGAATTACAGAGGAAAGCCTTTTTCTGTGTATGATATTTTTATGCCTTGACGGATTTCTTTTCTTCTCGATCCATGACGACAGTGACTGCCGCGTCGCCCGTGATGTTGAGGCAGGTGCGGAACATATCGAGGATGCGGTCGATGCCGGCGACGAGCGCGAGGCCTTCGATGGGAAGGCCGACGGACTGCAGAACCATTGCGAGCATGATGAGGCCCGCGCCCGGGACGCCTGCCGTGCCGATGGAGGCGAGCGTGCCTGTCAGGACGATCATCATCATCTGGCCTGCCGTGAGGTCGACGCCGAAGACGTTGGCGATGAAGAGCGAGCAGACGCCCATGTAGAGCGCCGTGCCGTCCATGTTGATCGTCGCACCGAGCGGCAGGACGAAGGAGGCAACCTCACGCGACGCGCCGAGCTTCTCCTCGCAGTTCTTCATGTTGATTGGGAGCGTCGCCGCGCTCGAGCACGTCGTGAATGCGATGAGCATCGCCTCGCTCATGCCGCGGAAAAACGTGATGGGCGAAAGCCCGCCCCAAACGCGAGCGAGCATGGAGTAGACGGCGACGGCGTGAATCACGCTGCCGATTGCGACGCAGCCGATGACGGAGAGGAGCGGCAGGAGCACCGCAGGCCCGTTCTTTGCGACGACGGGCAAAAGGAGCGCAAAGACGCCAATCGGTGCGAACTCCATGACCATGCCGATGATCTTGTAGCAGACCTCGGCAGCGGCATCAAAGAACTTGATGAGGACGCCGGCACGCTCGCCGCCGACCTTCAGGATGCCGACGCCGACGAAGAGCGCGAAAATGATGATCGGCAGGATGTCCGCCTTTGCCATCGCGTTCACGGGGCTCGTCGGGATCATGGCGACGAGCACCTGCATGATGGAGGGCGCCTCCTTGACAGAGACCGTCGCGTCACCGGGGACCGTCAGCCCGATGCCGGGATGGAAGATGGCCGCGACGCCGAAGCCGATGACGATGGCGATGGCCGTCGTCACAAGGTAGAGCGCGAGCGTCTTCACGCCGATGCGCCCGAGCTTGTCGATGTCGCCGAGGCTCGTCATGCCGACGACGAGCGAGGTGAAGACGATTGGCACGATGACCATCTTGATGAGGTTGATGAACATGGTGCCGATCGGCGCAATCCACCAGTTGATGAAGGGAAGCGCCTCTTCGCCCGCAATCAGCCCGACCACGACGGACAGGACGAGGGCAATGAAGATTTTGACCGATAGGTTCATGGAACAAGTCACTCCTTTTATAACATGATACAAAATTCATCATACCATAGAAATGGTTCATCCGACTAGGGGGCTTGCCATTGTATACCGTATTCATGCATTTTTGTTTTTCTGCTTGAATCCCTTGCTACTTGTTTCCATTTTATGGTATGCTTTAGAAAGATATTTTCTGAGAGAAGGATAGCGTATGGCAATCAAACAAAGGGCGCAGGGAACCGTGCTTGCGGCGATGGTCTGTGCGGCGCTTTCTGGCGGAACGGCATTTGCCGCGACGCCGGGCGGCATCCACGACCAGCAGCTTCTGGCGGCAGAGACGGCATCGGCGGCAAGGCCCGCGCCGCCTCTTCGTTGGGACAGCGCCCTCCCGGCAAGGAAAGAGCCGGCCGTCGGCGCTGCCGTGCAAAAGCCGCCAGCGGCAGGCATTGCCGCTGCCAAGCCGCAGCCCGTCATCATTACGGCTGAGGATGTCCGGGCGCAGCGGAAGCTTGAAAAGGCCGCTGAGGCGAAGGCAAGGCGCGAGGCGCGCCCTATGGTGCAGAATGATGCAAAGGCGCATACGGCAGAAACGCCGAAGGCGCCGGCTGCCGTCAAAGCATCGCCAGAGGAGGCACATGCTTCACCAGCTTCAAGCGTGCAGGACGTCCCTCCAAAAGCGTCACAGGAAACGATCCGTTCCGTGCCAAAGGATGCGCGCATCTCAGCGCCGGGAACGAAGCCGCTCTATGTGCCGCTTGCGCGAGCGGAGGCAGAGCCGGCAGAACCTGCAGCACCAAGTCCGGCGCGCCCTGCTGTGACACCAGAGCCGCAGGGCATGCAGCCCGATTCGGCGCACGCCGGCACGTCGTCCGCGCGGCCTGCCGTGCCGCCCGCGCCGCCGGATTCGCGGCCGATGCCGCCAAAGCCGGCGACAGCGCCGCGATCACTGCCCGTAACGCCGGGAACGAAGTACGCATTGCAGCCCAATCAGGCGGATCTTCCTGCCGCGCCGCCGGCGCGCGTGCGTCCCGCAGCGCCGAAGCGCCCCGTTCCGCCGGCGCTTTCTCATGCAGGCCGTATGCCGGCCACGCCACAGGCGGGACGGCAAGAGCGTCCCGAAGTGTTCCGCAATATTTCGGAGCGCGCCTATCGCCATATACAGGCAGGCATGTTCGCCATGCAGCACCAACTGCGCGAAGAAGATCTCGAGCCTGCGACGTACCGTCTGATCGAGCTCTTGAACGAAAATGACAAGCTCTCCCGCCTCGACAAGATCGAGTATGTCATCGGCATCTGCTATGCGATCAACCACAGCGATTTGTCGGAATGGCAGAAGCAGACCTTGATTGGCTTGGTCGCGAGGTATTTTTCGACAAAGCGATAAAATAGACGAAACGAGAAAATGCGTCCATTGGGACGCATTTTTGCTCATGACGCGTTTCCAGACAGGAAAAGCATAAACGCATGTATAATATAGATAATGCATCATGCGGATACGAATAAAAAATGATGGATTTATAGGAAGTGCTGATTAAATGAAGTTGCTCAGATTCACACAGATGCGCTGTATCTATCTAGGAGACAAACCACAGGCGTAGTGGTGCTACGCCGCGGATTGAAGGGCGACGAGAGGACAGTGCAGATGTGTGAAGATAAGCAGACGCTTAGCACTTTAGTGCTTAGCGGTCGCTTATGCAGGGCTGGGCGGCTGAATGAATCAGTGCTTCCTATAGTTTATAGAGGAGAGAAAAACCATGCAGAAGATACGAAAAGCCGTCATTCCCGCCGCCGGCTATGGCACGCGTTTTCTTCCTGCGACGAAGGCGACGCCGAAAGAGATGCTTCCGATCGTCGACAAGCCGACGATTCAGTACATCGTCGAGGAGGCGCTTGCAAGCGGGATTGAGGAGATCCTCATCGTCAGCGGGCATGGCAAACGGGCGATCGAGGATCACTTTGACTCCGTCCCCGCGCTCGAAGCGGAGCTCAAAAAGAAGGGGAAGCTCGACCTCCTCGCCATGGTGCAGGAGACGGCGGACATCAACATCCACTACATCCGCCAGCGCTATATGCGCGGGCTCGGCGATGCGATTCTCTGCGCGAAGTCGTTCATCGGCGATGAGCCATTTGCCGTGCTCCTCGGCGACGACGTGGTCTATAATCCCGAAAAGCCCGCCCTTCGCCAGCTTATCGACATCTACGACTGGACGGGCGGCAGCGTGCTCGGCTGCCAGAATGTGCCGGAGGACAAGGTCTCGTCGTATGGCATTGTCGCAGGCGAGGTGACGGACAATGCGCGCCTCATGCGCGTCTCGGACATGGTGGAAAAGCCTGCGCGCGAGGATGCGCCGAGCCGCCTTGCCGTGCTCGGGCGCTACGTCATTCGCCCGGAGATTTTTCCCATATTGGCGGAAACGCAGCCCGGCAAGGGCGGCGAGGTGCAGCTCACGGATGCGCTGAAGGTACTCGCGGAGCGCGAGCCCGTCTACGCGTATGACTTCGAGGGCGAGCGGTACGATGTCGGCGATAAGCTCGGCTTCCTGCGCGCGACAGTCGAGTTTGCGCTTCGCCGCGACGACCTCGGCGCGCCGTTTCGCGCTTATCTAAAGGAGCTTGCAGGGCGGATCTGAGGTGTGATTGTTGCAGAAGAAAAATAAGGCGAATCTCGCGCTCGGCGTGAGCGGGGCAGGCTTCCTTGCCACGCTCATGGCAGGCGGGACGGGATTTTCGGCAGGGCTCATCCATCACGGCTTCCTCGCCGCAACGATTGGCGGTCTTGCGGACTGGTTCGCGGTGACGGCACTCTTTCATAAGCCGCTCGGCATATCGTATCGCACGGACATCCTGCGGCGCAACCGCAAGCGCATAGAGGAATCCATCGTCGCATTTGCGAGTGACGACCTCCTGAGCACGGAGAACATCATGGCAGTCGTGCGCACGCAGGACGCGGCAGGGCTTCTCGTCGATTACCTCGAGCATCGCGGTGGGCGTGAGGCGCTGCTTTTGGTCACGTGCACGGCCGTCTGCAAGGTCGTCGATGACCTCGACAGCGAAAAAGTCGCGGCAGGCCTTGCGCCAGCGGTGCGCGAAGGGCTGAGCGGTCTCGCACTTGAGGAAGTCCTCGCCGACCTCCTGCTCCTGCTCGCGGAGGAAAAGCACGCGCGACGCATCTTGCACACGCTGCTGACGATTGGGATGCAGGTGCTCGAGAGCCCTGCCATGCAGCAGGTGCTTCTCTCGCATATCGCGGTCCTCCGAAAAGAGTATGAGGGCAATTCTGCCGGACGCGCCTTCGTCCTCTCTGCGCTTGGGCTTGACGATACGGAGCTTCTCGCGATTTTCAACACAAAGGCGCGGGCGGCCATGCAGGATATGCTCGGCGGTTCGACGGAGAGCTACGCGCGCGTCAAGGCGGGACTTGAGACGATGCTGCGCGCATTCGCGCATGACGAAAGGCTTCTTTCCGTCCTGCGCGACTGGAAGGAAAAATGGCTCGCGCAGGCGGATGTGGAGGGCTTGATCGCCTACGCGATCGAGCATCATCTAAAGGGGGAAAATCCCTTCTGGCTGCCGCACCTGCGCGCTTTCGTAGCCTCGTATATCGAGCGTTTCTGCGCGTCGAAGAGCTGGCAGCGCCACTTCGACACCGCCATCAAGGATCTCATCGAGCATCTCTTCAACAATCACCGCGACATGATCCCAGACCTCATCCGCGAGCGCCTGCGCGAGTTTGATGACGATGCGCTCGTCGCGTTTGTCGAGGGCAGGGTCGATGCCGATCTGCAGATGGTCCGCATCAATGGCTCGATTGTCGGCGCGCTCGTGGGCATGGGCCTCTACCTGCTCGTCTGGACCATGGAAAGGGTGTGTGCGCCATGAAAAAATGGAACAAGGCGGACGGCGTCCTCTTCTTTGCGTTCCTCGTCTTTCTGCTCGCGCTTTTCGTCCATATCCATATACCGCAGGAGACACTTGCCGACGGCTTTCTCTTCTGTGCGGAGGCGGCGCTCGTCGGCGGCATTGCAGACTGGTTCGCCGTCACGGCGCTCTTTCGGCGGCCGCTTGGCTTTTCGTACCATACGGCTATCCTGCCGCGCCGCCGCGATTCATTCATCAAGGCATCCGTCACGATGGTGCAGAAGGAGTTCTTCTCGCGGCGCAAGATCTTTCGCCATTTAGAAGAGTTCCACCTCATGCCGCTTCTCTTGGAGTGGCTTGCGCGGGAAGATACGCGTGCGAAGATCTCGCATGGACTCTACCACTACGCGCGCAATTTCCTCTTGCGCGATTGCGGCACGGAGAAGGTGCAGGCACTCTCCAGCGAGATTCGCGCGCGCCTTATGGCAGCCCAGCCGGAGGACTTTTTCGCAGAGGGCGGGCGCTGGCTGCGCGAGAGCGGGCGCGACAAGAAAATTCTGTCCCATCTTGCATCGTTCCTGCGCCAGCGCGCCGCGCGCCCCGAGACGGCGAAGGCAATCGAATCGATGCTCGAAGCATACGAAAAGGAGCGGACGAAGAGCACACTTTCCCTTTTCCTTGCGGGGCTTGCCGCCGCAATGGACCTCGTGAATTACGAGGAGGCGGCCGCCATCATGCAGAAGCAGCTCGTCGCCGTACTCGATGCGCTCGGCGAGAAGGATTCGCCGCTTCAAGCGGCCATGCTGGATCTTTTCTACGAAAAGGCGGAGGTGCTGAACGGCGACGCAGAGTTCCATGTATTCGTCCACGAGATGCGCGACAGCCTCGTCGCAGAGCTGCCGCTTGAGGAGACGATTGGCGGCGCATGGCAGAAGATGCAGGCACATTTCGCCGCTGACGCAGCGCGCCAGGTCGACGCGGTCGAGGAGCATCTGCCCGTCCTGCGCAGCCGCCTGCGCGACATTATCGAGGAAGAGTACGGCAGAGGCATTCGTCTTTTGCAGGAAGATGAAGCCCTGCGCCGCATGGTCGGGCACTTCCTCTACGACCTCATCGCGCGCACGGCGCTCCACGCGCAGACGCTCGTCGGCACCGTCGTCGAAAACGTGCTCTCGCGCCTGACCGACGAGCAGCTCAATCGCCTCGTCGAGGAAAAGGTCGAGCCCGATCTCCTCTGGATCCGCATGAACGGCTCGATTGTCGGGGCGGGGATTGGTCTTGTGCTCTTTTTGCTGTTGCTTCTTGTGCGGTGATAGGCTTATAGATAGTACGAGAAGGCAGATGGGATGCTGTACCTCTCGGCTAGATCCTGCCTTGATGCCCATACGAGCGCGCCGTTTCCCTCCGCGACGTGCGATGTTTCGTCTCCGAGCGTGATGGCCCAGCCGCGCATATTCCATTCGATATGGGAAAAGATATGGCGCGCATCGGGCAGTCGCTCGATTCGTTCTGCGGATAGACCCTGCTCGCCCAGATAGGTGAGCAGGGCTTTTTTCGTCGGATGGCCGCTTACATGCGGCAGCTCCCAGAGGCCTGCGAGCAGCCCTTTCGCGGGGCGCTTGCGTATGGCGAGGCAATTTCCTTGGTGCAGGCACAGCACGGTCATCTTTTCGATGCGGCGCTTCTTTGCCGCGCTCTTTACGGGAAGCTCCTGCTCGCGTCCCTCGGCGTGTGCGAGGCAGAGCCCTTCGAGCGGGCAGCGCGCGCAGTGCGGTGCGCCGTGCGGTAGGCAGATCGTCGCGCCGAGATCCATGAATGCCTGATTGAGCTCGCCTGCGGCCTTCCCGCTCGGATAGTGCGGCGCGAGCGCCTGCTCGATGGCGCTGCGCGTCGCGGGACTGGCGACGTCCGCGGCGCTCATCAGGAGGCGGCTGACGACGCGCAGCACGTTGCCATCAACGGCGGGCAGCGGAAGCCCAAAGGCGATTGAGCCGATGGCGCTCCCCGTGTAGCGGCCGATGCCGGGGAGTTTCAGCAGGGCATTAAAGTCGTGAGGAAGTGCGCCGCCATATTCTGCCACGATGATCTCGGCGGCCTTTTTGAGATTGCGCGCGCGGCTGTAATAGCCAAGCCCCTGCCATAGCTTCATCAGCTGCTCGTCATCTGCGGCGGCGAGCGCGGCGATGTCGGGGAGAGCGGCGAGGAATCGCGCATAGTAGGGGATGGCTGCGGAGGCGCGCGTCTGCTGGAGCATGATTTCCGAGAGCCAGACGTGGTACGGGACGGGCGCTTCGCGCCATGGGAGCGCGCGCTCGTCCGCCTGTGCGCGATACCACGCGAGCAGCGGGTGGATGATGCCGGGCAGCATTTCGACGTGCGCGAGTTTCGGCAGTTGTGTCTTTTTCATGGCAAAAGTCCTTTTCTGAAATAAAGACTATTATAGCATAGAATCAAAGAAGCGCTATAATCCAGCAGAAAGCAGATAGAAATGCGAGAGACAAAAGCCGATCCGATAGAAATAATTTTGAGGAAAACGTTCATGCCGCGGCTGGAACAGAAAACTTTATAAAAGCGACAAAGATAGGTTGACAAACGGGGCGCGTAGCGCAATAATGTATACATGTTTACAGCGTTACACATGGAGCTGGCACATCGCTGACAGCTCTGCGCGAACAGGAGATGAAGATATGAAGCACGTCTTGTCCGTCTTTGTGGAGAACCAGACTGGTGTCTTGGTTCGCGTTGCAAGCATGTTTTCCAGGCGCGAGTTCAATATCGACAGCTTGTCGGTAGGCGTCACGGAGTCCCCGGACTATTCCCGTATCACGGTCGTCGTGCACGGGGATGAGAATCTCGTCGAGCAGATGATCAAGCAGCTCGAGAAGCTTCCGGTTGTCCGTGCCGTTCAGCGACTGGATGAGAAGAACGCTGTCTGCCGCGGCATGACGCTGATCAAGGTCAAGGCGAATGATGAAAACCGCCTCGATGTCCTAAAGATGGCAGAGCTTTTCCGGGCTCATGTCATCGATGTGGAAACGTCGACGCTCATCTTTGAGATCACGGGGGGCGACGACAAGGTGACTGCTTTCTTGAGGCTGCTGAAGCCTTACGGCATCGCCGAGGTCATTCGCACGGGTCTGATCGCGTTGGAACGCGGTGAACATACCATTTATGAACACTGTGAGGAGAGAGAGTACTATGGCAAAAACTTATTATGATCAGGATGCCAACTGGGAAGCTATGCACGGCAAGACGGTCGCCATCATCGGTTATGGCAGCCAAGGACATGCACACGCGCTGAACCTCAAGGATAGCGGCGTTGACGTCATCGTCGGTCTCTATGAAGGCTCGAAGTCGAAGGCAAAGGCTGAGGCGCATGGCCTTACGGTTCTGCCCGTCGCAGAGGCAGTCAAGAAGGCTGACATCACGATGGTCCTGATCCCGGATGAGAAGCAGGCAGACGTCTACAAGACGGAAATCGGCCCGAACCTCAAGCCCGGCAGCGCTCTCGCTTTCGCACATGGCTTCAATATCCACTTCAAGCAGATCGTTCCGCCGGCTGGCGTCGATGTCTTCATGGTCGCGCCGAAGGGACCTGGCCATCTCGTCCGCCGCACGTACACGGAAGGCTCGGGCGTTCCGGCTGTCTTTGCCGTCGAGAAGGATGAGACGGGCAAGTGCTTCGACATTGCGCTCGCTTATGCGCGCGGGCTCGGCGCTACGCGTTCCGGCGTCCTCCAGACGACGTTCCGCGACGAGACAGAAGAAGACCTCTTCGGCGAGCAGTGCGTCCTGATGGGCGGCGTCTGCCAGCTCATGCAGACGGGCTTCGAGGTTCTCGTCGAGGCAGGCTATCCGCCTGAAATGGCATACTTCGAGTGCTTCCATGAGATGAAGCTCATCGTCGACCTCTGCTATGAGGGTGGCATGACGAAGATGCGCCAGTCCTGCTCCGATACGGCTGAGTACGGCGACTACGTGATCGGACCGCGCATCATCACGGAAGAGACGAAGAAGGAAATGAAGAAGGTTCTGAAGGAGATCCAGGACGGCACGTTCGCGCGCAACTGGCTCTTGGAGAACCGCGCTGCTGGCCGTGCGAACTTCCTCGCACAGCGTCGCCTCCATCAGGAGCACCAGATCGAGAAGGTCGGCGCAGAGCTCCGCAACATGATGCCATGGCTCCGCGACAAGAAAGAGCTTCAGTTCTGATTGTTGGAAACGCATAGCGATATATGATGATGAAAAAGAAGTCTTTCCGTGCGGAGGGGCTTCTTTTTTGGAATAGCAATGCCACGTTTGAAAAATCGAGAAATCTATTATACAATAAATGGCGGAAACCCCCATCACGACAGGCTTAGGAGGGCAATCTATGGGTATGAATATGAGCGAGAAGATCTTGGCGAAGCACGCCGGATTTGACGCCGTCCACGCGGGGCAGCTCGTGACGTGCAAGCTCGACATGGTGCTTGCGAACGACATTACGGCGCCGCCGTCCATCAAGATTTTCGAGGGCATCGGTCGCCCTGTCTTTGACCGTGAAAAAATCGCGCTCGTGCCGGATCACTTCCAGCCATCGAAGGACATCAAGAGCGCGGAACTTGCGAAGATCGTGCGCGACTTCGCGAAAAAGCACGAGATCGTGCATTACTTCGAGCAGGGGCGTGTCGGCATCGAACACGTTATCCTGCCGGAAAAGGGCATTGTCGCGCCGGGGATGCTCACGATTGGCGCGGACTCGCACACCTGCACCTACGGTGCGGTCAACGGCTTTGCAACGGGCGTCGGCTCGACTGACCTCGGTGCGGCAATGGCGACGGGCGAGGCGTGGTTCAAGGTGCCTGAGGCAATCAAGGTCACGCTGACTGGCAAAAAGCCGGCGAACATCAATGGCAAGGACGTCATTTTGACGATTATCGGCATGATTGGCGTCGACGGCGCGCTCTACAAGTCGCTTGAATTTGCGGGAGGCGGCGTCGCGAATCTCACAATGACGGACCGCCTGACGATTTCCAACATGGCAATCGAGGCGGGCGGCAAGGCTGGCATTTTCCCCTTCGACGCCGTCACGAAGGCATATATCGATGGGCGCGTGACGAAGCCATACGAGCCCGTTGAGGCGGATGCGGACGCCATTTACGCGCAGGAAATCACGATCAACCTCTCGGAGCTGAAGCCCGTCGTCGCATTCCCGCACCTGCCGGGCAATACGAAGTGCGTCGAGGACATTGAATCGCCGATTGCAATCGATCAGGTCATCATCGGTTCATGCACGAATGGGCGTCTCGAGGACATGGAAATCGCCGCTTCCATCTTGAAGGGGCATACGGTCGCGGAGCGCGTCCGCTGTATCGTCATCCCCGGCAGCCCGGATATTTACAAGGAGTCGATGAAGCGCGGCTATATTGATACGTTCATCGACGCGGGCTGTGCCGTTTCGACGCCGACCTGCGGCCCGTGCCTCGGCGGCTATATGGGCATCCTGGCGGCAGGCGAGAAGTGCGTCTCGACGACGAACCGCAATTTCCGCGGGCGCATGGGACACGTCGACAGCGAAGTCTATCTCGCAGGCCCGCACGTCGCGGCGGCAAGCGCCATCTTGGGACGTATCGCGATACCAGAGGAGGTAAAGTAAATGAAGCATGAAGGCAAGGTATGGCGCTACGGCGATAATATCGATACGGACGTCATCATTCCCGCGCGCTATCTCAATACATTCGACCCGAAAGAGCTTGCGAGCCACTGCATGGCCGATATTGACGAATCGTTTGCGCCAAACGTCGTGGAAGGCGACATCATGGTCGGCGGCAAGAACTTCGGCTGTGGCTCGTCGCGCGAGCACGCGCCCGTTGCGATCAAGGCGTCGGGCATTCCCGTCGTCATCGCCGCGAGCTTCGCGCGCATCTTCTACCGCAACGGCATCAACATCGGCCTGCCGCTGCTCGAAATCGGCGATGCGGTCGAGAAGATCAAAGCGGGCGACAAACTCCGCGTCGATACGGCAACGGGCGTCATCGAGGATCTGACGGTGGGCGATACATTCCACGCGCAGCCGCTTCCGGGCTTCGTGCAGGACATTGCCGCGGCGGGCGGCCTCATCAACTACATCAAAGCGAAGAAGTAACGAGGGGACGACATGGCATATCAAATCACAGTCATTCCAGGCGATGGAATCGGCAAGGAAATCACGGACAGCGCGGTCGCCGTGCTCAAAAAAGTCGATGCGAAATTTGGCCTCGGGCTTTCCTATACGGAAAAGGACGCGGGCGGCACGGCGTATGACAAGTTTGGCACGCCGCTGCCTGACGATACGCTCGAGGCGTGCAAATCGTCCGACGGCGTGCTCTTCGGCGCAGTCGGCGGCGACAAGTGGGACGGCGTCGAGCCTTCGCTTCGCCCTGAGCGCGCTATCCTCGGGCTTCGCAAGGGGCTTGGGCTGTACGCAAATCTGCGTCCCGTCAAGGTCGCGGACGCCCTCACCGAATACTCGCCGCTGAAGCCAGAGCTCGTGCGCGGCGTCGACCTCGTCATCGTCCGCGAGCTCATCGGTGGCATCTACTTCGGCGAGAAGTGCGAGAGCGAGCAGCATGACGGTGCGGAGCGCGCATGGGATCTCGAGAACTATTCCGTGCCAGAGGTCGAGCGCATCGCAAAGCTCGCCTTTGAGACGGCGAAGCTGCGCCGCGGCAAGGTGACATCCGTGGACAAGGCAAACGTGCTTGCGACGTCGCGCCTCTGGCGGCGCACGGTGACAAAGCTCGCCGAGCAGTATGAGGACGTGGAGCTCCATCACCTCTACGTCGATAACTGCGCCATGCAGCTTGCCGTTCGCCCCACGCAGTTTGACGTCATCGTGACGGGCAATCTTTTCGGCGACATCCTCTCCGATGAGGCAGCAGTCGTCGGCGGCTCGATCGGTATGATGCCGTCGGCATCGATCGGCACGAGCACGAGCCTCTATGAGCCAATCCACGGCAGTGCGCCCGACATTGCGGGCAAGGGCATCGCAAACCCCATCGGCACGATTCTCTCAGCCGCCATGCTCCTGCGCTATTCGCTCCACGAGGAGGAGGCCGCACGCGCCATTGAGGCGGCGGTGGACAAGACACTCGCGGACGGCTATCGCACGCCCGACCTCTGGAAAGAGGGCTTCACGAAGGCGGGAACGGACGCGATTACGAAGGCCATCTGCGAACGTATCTAAGGAAGCACTGATTAATTCAGCCACCCATCTTCACACATCTGCACTGTCCTCTCGTCGTCGACAAATCCGCGGCGTAGCACCACTACGCCTGTGGTTTGTCTCCTAGATAGATACGGCGCATCTGTGTAAATCTGGACAACTTCATTTAATCAGCGCTTCCCTAAGAGCGCCTTTGATTCAAGCGAAAGGAGCAGCCTATGAAAGGAGCACAAGCGGTCGCGCAGTGCCTGAAGGAGCAGGGCGTCGACACGGTATTTGGTTATCCGGGCGGCATGATCCTGCCCCTTTACGACGCTTTTTACGACAATGCGGATATCCGCGAAATCCTCGTGACGCACGAGCAGAATGCCGCGCACGCGGCAGATGGCTACGCGCGCGCCTCAGGTAAGGTCGGCGTCTGCATCGCGACATCCGGCCCTGGCGCGACGAACCTCGTCACGGGGATTGCGACGGCGTTCATGGACTCGATCCCCGTCGTCGCCATCACGGGACAGGTCGACACGAATCTCCTCGGACGCGATGCGTTCCAGGAGACGGATATTCTCGATGTCACCATGCCGGTCACAAAGCACAACTTCAAGGTCAAGGAGGCCAAGCAGCTCGTTCCGAGCGTGCACGAGGCATTTGCGATTGCGAAGAAGGGGCGTCCCGGTCCAGTGCTCGTCGATGTGCCGCGCGATCTCTTCTTTGCCGAGGTCGACTACGAGGCGGAGGAGAAGAAGGAAGCGCATCACGGGAAACCGGATGCCGACTTCATGATATGTGTGGCGGAGGCGGCGGACGAGATTGCCCGTGCCAAGCAGCCGATTGTCATCGTCGGGGGCGGCGTCATATCGGCGGGCGCGTCACAGGAGGTCACGGCCTTTATCGAGAAATACCATCTGCCCGTCGTCCATACGCTCATGGGGCTTGGCGCTGTGCCGAGCTCGCACCCGCAGTCGCTCGGCTTCACGGGAATGCACGGCGAGAAGGCGGCAAATCACGCCATTGGCGCATCGGATCTCATCATCGCCATAGGCAGCCGATTCGGCGACAGGCTCACGGGCAACGTCAAGAACTACACGCGCGGCAGGAAGTTCATTCACATCGACATCGATCCCGCCGAGATCGATAAGAACGTCGGCAGCGCACTGGGGCTCGCCGGCCCGATAAAGGAAATCCTCGCGCTCCTCATGCGCCACGAGGCAGGGGACAGCCGTGCGGACTGGTGGAAGAAGATCGAGGCGTGGCGCGAGAAGTACGCCTACGACTACCAACAGAACCGCCTAACCGTGCCGTGGGCGCTCCACCGCGTCGCCATGAGCACGAAGGGCAAGGCATACGCCTACGCGACCGACGTCGGGCAGCACCAGATGTGGGCGGCGCTTCACCTCGCCATCGAGGAGCCGCGCACGTGGCTGACCTCGGGCGGCCTTGGCACGATGGGCTTTGGCCTGCCCGCCGCGATGGGCGCGCAGCTCTATTACGGCAAGGAGCGCCGCGTCATTCACGTTGCGGGCGACGGCGGCATCAAGATGACGGGCAATGAGTTCTACACGATTGCGCGGCTCGGCCTTCCCGTCATCTCCCTCATCGTCAACAACAAGAGCCTCGGCATGATACGCCAGCTTCAAAAGGTCATGTACAAGTCGCGCTACATCGCTTGCGAGTTCGAGTATCCGATGGACTATGCAATGTACGCGAGGAGCTTCGGCATCGAGGCGGAGGACGTATCGACGCAGGAAGAATTTGCCGCAGCATTCGAGCGCGCCCTAGCCGACAAGGAGCACCCGCGCGTCATCGTGCTCAACGTATGGCGCAGCTTCGTCGAGCCCATGATAAAGGGCGGAGCGAGGATTGATGAGTTCGTGGAGTTCAAATAAAAGGGTTCTTTGTCAAATGTTGTGGTGTAGGCTTCCCCAGAGGTCAGTCGCTAGAGG
>ERZ772945.238-NODE-238-length-46449-cov-11.511833_pt1 | contig 46449 bp, 52 predicted proteins | sample MGYA00511681_ERZ772945 | MGnify/ENA primary metagenome ERZ772945 (study PRJEB29015, sample SAMEA2737943) | human oral metagenome | biome: human oral; feature: human-associated habitat; material: dental | place: China | collected 2143 ...
GCTTTTTTCAGATGACCCTCATCGCCACGATGTGTATTTACGTGATAGACAACCGTACTAATTTTGGGATTGAGCAGGCAGTTAAACGCAAATGCCTGCGCCTGAACCGAGGATGCCGACAAGCATTCCAACACATCACCGGAGCTGGTATCCGTTACGGTAACCTCGACGCGACCGGTATTTTCGTCGGCTTCCTGAACGGAAAAATCTTCCGGAAACTGCGTGAAGCCGTCTCCCCACTCAACACCGCCGCGCAAAGCGGAAGCAACGGTACGAACGGTAACCGATTCAGTCAGATTTGCGGTATTTGCCCGGCGAATAAAGCCGCACGACACTTGCAAAAGAACCACGCCGGCAAGAAACACCAGCATAAAGGTTACCGCGGTCCGCGTGATGACCTTCTCGACATTTGATCCGGAAGGATCGTTACCGCTTAGAGGATCAATGTCAACAGCCTCAGCGCCGCCGGCTCGACGTGCGCGTTCGGCTGCGGCTCGTTCTTCGTTGGGATGTCCAGTTTCATCAACCTTGGTAAAGAGCTCCTCAGCGGCGTCTGCGTCAAGCGCACCACGCTGTTTGCGAGCAAACTCTTTTCTTTGGGTCTTTGCCATAATCCTCTTTTCATCCACAACGATACGATTATACGCGATTTCTTCCTCTAGCCTTTGCGTGCAGTACCGTCTCCTTCAAAGCCAACTCCAAACTGCATACGATAATACGTTGCGTAGGTGCCTCCCTTTGCGAGAAGCTCGTCATGAGTGCCACATTCGACCACTCGCCCATTTTCAATCGTGATAATTTCATCCGAACCCATAATGGTTGACAGTCGGTGTGCAATGATGAGCGTGGTTCGATCCTTTGCCAACTCGGAAAGAGACTCTTGGACTGCGCGCTCCGATTCGTTATCCAGTGCTGAAGTGGCTTCATCCAAAATGAGCAGCGGTGGATTCTTGAGAAAGACGCGGGCAATAGAGATACGCTGCTTCTGTCCTCCCGAAAGACGTGTACCGCGCTGCCCGACCTCCGTGTCATATCCGTCAGGCAAGCCTTCCACAAAGGCCGCAATATTGGCGCGCCGCGCCGCCTCTTTAATCTCTTGCCGAGTTGCCCCAGGACACCCGTAGGCAATATTTTCCGCAATGGTTCCGTCAAAAAGGTACACGTCTTGTTGCACCAAACCAATGGCATCACGAAGCGAATGCTGTGTCACACCACGCACATCCTGGCCGTCAATGAAAATTGAGCCTGATTGAACATCATAGAATCGTGGCAATAAAGCGCAAGTAGTTGACTTTCCGCCTCCTGAAGGGCCGACAAGAGCAACTGTTTTTCCCGGCTCAATATGAAGATTCAAACCCTTGATAACTTCCTCGCCACTATCATAGGAAAAATGGACATCGTCATAGATAATCTCACCTGCAGAGACCCTCAAATCGGGAGCTCCTGGTGCATCTTCGATATCAGGGCGTGTATCCAGAATTTCCACAAATCTCTGAAAGCCCGCCAAGCCTTTCTGGAACGTTTCCGTAAAGTTCAAAATGTTTGAAATGGGGTTGGTAAAAAGCGACACATACAGTGCAAACGTTGCCAAATCCGCAGCGCGCATCTGCCCATGCGCAATCATCCATCCGCCAAATACCACGATGGTGGTATTGAGTATGCCCATCATCGAATCAATGGCGCCATGATAACGCCCCATTGCAAAATACATTCTCGCTTTGGAGTCCAAATAGGCATCGTTGCTTTTGCGGAACTTAGCGCGTTCGTGATCTTCAGCAGCAAAACCTTTGACCACGCGAATACCGGCCAGCGAGTCCTCAAGCTGGGTGTTGACATTTGAAATGCGCACGCGGTTCTCGCGAAAGATGGTTCTCATATGCACGTTAGCAAAGAAATTAAAGACAACCAATGCAATGGCAATAGCGGCCATAACAAGAGTAAGCGGGACATTAATGAAGGAGAGGATTACAAAGGAACCCACGATTTCCATAACACCAATGACGAGGTATTCGGGGCCATGATGCGCCGTTTCCGAAATATCAAAGAGATCGGAGACCAAACGACTCATGAGATCGCCGGTTTTATGACGGTCGTAATACGAGAAACCCATGCGCTCGTAGGCATCAAACAGATCCTCTCGCATATGGCTCTCCATACGAGCGCCCATAATATGTCCCCAGCTGATTACAAAGACACGGCAGAAGAAATGCAGCGCATACATTGCAATCAGTCCGATGGCGACAAACACGAGAGATCCTAAAATGGCATCTTCCCCTTCGATAAACAGGCCGGATGCAAGTTGCCGTAAAATTTGCGGAAACGCAAGTTCAGTCACCGCAATCACAAGCGCACACGCCATGTCTATAAAGAACAGATGGCGCTGCCCCACATAATAGGACAGAAAGCGCATAAAGATGTTTTTCCGGGGTGCGGCATTTCCAACAACGCACCCGTTTTGCTCCCCGCTTCCAATTTGTCTACGTTGTCTGCTGCTCACACGCTTGTTTTGCTGTCGAGAAGTACCGTCTGCCATAGAGCTATCCTGCCTGTTGAAAGAAGCGCCGCACTACGGATGTAATACGGCATCAAAACTACTGTATGAAAACTGCCGAAGGCTCCCTTACTGAAAGCTCCTCTGCCAAAGACTACTCTGCCAAGGGCTACTCAAAAGCTTGAAGCCGATGAGAGATCGAGTCACATAAAAGCGCTCCTACCACGGTCTTTGCGTCCTCAATCTGACCGTCAAGCACCGCATCAATAAGCTCAGGCACCTTAATAAGATCCACGTTTATAAACTCATCTGCATCAGGACTTGAACCTGCAAAAGTCAGACCGGTTGCCATATAGATATGAATGAGCTCGTCCGTAAAGCCGTCGGATGTTGCGATGGTAGTTAAAAACGCCATCTTCTCTGCCTTCATGCCCGTTTCTTCCAAAAGCTCACGGTGAGCGCAGTCCAGAGGATCCTCACCGGGATCCAGTTTGCCTGCGGGTATTTCAACGGTAACCCGATCAAGCGCGGTACGATACTGCCTGACCAAGCAAATACGCCCTTCATCGGTAAGAGCAACCACCGCAACGGCCCCGGGATGCCGTACGACATCTCTCAGGGCTTTTCGCCCATCAGGAAGTTCAACGCGTAGGCGGTTCACGTTAAAAATACGGCCCGTCCATGCAACGTCTTCCGAAAGAGGTTTCTCGATAAGAGCGGCGTCACGCGGATCTTTACTGCCAAGTACAAACTCCCGTTTGACGGGCTCCCCCGATGTATGGTGCACCTCAGCTTTGGCATCTGAAAAGTTACCGTCATACGTCAGCACATCGGCCGTGGCGCGTAAATCGGAAACCGCATCGGCAAAAGCACGCTGAACCTGTGTCCGTGCGTCATTATCGTGATTTTCCAGAACGGTAACGCCTTCATTGGAATCCACATTATCTGCGCATATATCAACTTCCGGCTCTATAATTTCGGGTTCAAGCTCTCCTGTAACCTCATGTTTTTTCTCGTCATTCATTTTTATGCCTCACGTGGACGCAGTGCCTTAAGACCTATGTCGCTTCTATATTGTTTGCCGTCAAAATGAACCTGATCGACGGCTTCGTATGCACGCGTGCGTGCTTGTTTAAAATCAGGTGCCAGCGCGGTTACGTTCAAAACACGACCGCCCGCAGTTACCAATCGGCCATCAGTGGTGCGAGACGTGCCCGCATGGCTCACCGAAACTCCCGAAACACCCTCGGCAGCCTCAATTCCGGTAATTTCTTTACCCTTTTCAATAGGGCCCGGGTAGCCGGCACTTGCAAGCACCACGGAAACGGCAACTTCATCCGACCAGTCAATGGTTTGGGTATCCAGTGTTCCCGCATCACAGGCACACATGATCTCGACAAGATCGCCTTTAAGTCTGGGTAGGATAACCTGTGTCTCCGGATCTCCAAACCTAGCATTAAACTCAAGCACCCGAGGACCCTCTTTTGTCAGCATAAAACCGCCATACAAGCAGCCGGAATATGAAATTCCCTCAGAAGCAAGCTCTGCGACAACGCGCTTCTCGATTGCAACCATATCGGCGTATTCTTTATCCGTAACATGTGGGCTGGGAGAAAAAACACCCATGCCGCCGGTGTTGGGACCGGCGTCACCGTCAAACGCACGCTTATGATCCTGAGCGGTGGCAAGCGGAATTAACGTTTTACCGTCGGTAAGTGCAAGAAGCGAACACTCCGGCCCCTCAAGAAACTCCTCGATGACAACGGTGGTACCGGCAGACCCAAACTGGCCGGAAAAACACTCGTGTACGCCTTCAAGAGCCTGCTCAAGCGTTGCGGCCACAATAACGCCTTTACCGGCGGCAAGGCCGTCCGCCTTAACTACTATAGGGGCTCCGACGCTCCGAACATACTCCTCACAGGCGGCTTCGTCGGTAAAAGACTTCCATGCCGCAGTAGGCACCCCCGCCTTTTCCATAATGCGCTTGGCAAATGCTTTGGAGCCCTCCATCTGAGCGGCTTTCTTACTTGGACCAAAGCAGGCGACGCCGGAAGCTCGCACCGCATCGGCAACGCCTTCTACCAAAGGAGCTTCAGGGCCAATAACTACAAGTCCAAGACCTTTTTGACGAGCAAATGCCGCAACTGCCTCGGGGTTATTCTGATCAACGTCAACCGCTTCGGCCATTGTAACCATGCCGCCGTTACCGGGAGCAACATATATCTTTCCTGCGTGTGGAGACTCACGGAGCTTGGTTAATATTGCATACTCACGCCCGCCGGACCCTAACAGCAAGATATCAATTTTTTCCATAGCCAGTTTTTCCGCCTTGTCATAGAGCTCCGTGGGCACAAACGCGACTCCCACCGACGTAGCCCCCACATGTAAGGAAAACTCTTTTGATGCAGGTCGCACTGCGAGAAAGGCGGCTTCATACTCATTGGTATCCAAAGGCTTTTGAAGTGCGGCCTCGGCACGACCGTCTCCCGAAGAAGTAATCACGTACGTGAGCGGTCCTTCGACCATGTAAGCGGCACTTAAAGACCTTGAAATACGCGCGGTAAGATCGGACAAATCATGACTATGCCCAATCTCCTTAAAAACTCCCTTTGCAAGCAAATACAAATACATCTCGGAAGACAGTCGCCTGCGCACATGTTCAAAACGCTGCTGTAGGGAAAAACGATGGGGACGTTTTTGATGACGAATCAACTTTTCGCCGTCCATGGTGATAAAAAGCGTACCTGCAGCTTCGCTCAACTCTCTGCCATACGCCGCCACAGCCGCAAGATTGGCCCCGGCAGCGCGCGCGGTACTCAGACGCTCCATAATAATGCCCTGAGCCGCAGGTGCGTTTTCCGTGTCGAGAAGTACGATCTTCTCGCTCGATACTCTGCAGTCCGTATCGCGGTTGGATATTCCCTCTCCGACCACATTTCCTCGCGCATCAACGGCGGTTCTATATGAAAGAGCGAGCTCAGAACCAACATGAACGGAGAGAATGCCGGTATATCCTTCCTCTAAGAGAGATCGATAGAACGCGGCAACTTCTTCGGCGCGTGCATTGAGCCTGCTGGGGATAAGAAGTACCCCAAGAGAATCAAGCTCTTCACGGCTCAAGCCGCACGGGTTGTCGGCTACGAGAGCAAAGGTTTTGTGATCATGTGGCTGTACGGCAGAACCCACGTATTACCTCCAGTAGCGATCGATAGTCTGTTCACGCTCGGGGCCAACGGTAATGATTGATATGCGCACGCCTGCCAACTGCTCCAAGAAGTCAATGTAATCTTTTGCCTCACGTGGGAGCTGGTAGAAATTGCGGACATCTGAAATGTCGCATTCCCATCCGGGCAATGTTTCGTAGATGGGCTTTGCGTGGTAAAACACGCTCTGGTGCTCCGGAACGGTTTCGTACCTCTTGCCGTCGCACTCGTAAGCCACACATACCTTGATTTCGGGGAGGCATCCCAATACGTCCAGTTTGGTAATTGCAAGGTCGGTAAGGCCATTGACTCGGGCGGCATAATTCACGACCACCGCATCATACCAACCACAACGCCGCTTACGACCGGTCGTAACGCCATATTCATGACCAACCTCACCGAGAAGATCTCCCGTTTCGTCAAAAAGTTCCGTTGGGAACGGACCGGACCCCACGCGCGTGAGGTATGCCTTGGCAATGCCAAGTACCCGGTCAATGTTGGTTGGGCCGATGCCGGATCCCGTAACGGCACCGCCGGCAGTGCAGTTGGAAGACGTTACAAACGGATACGTACCGTGATCGATATCAAGCATCGTTGCTTGGGCGCCCTCGAAAAGAATGTTCTTTCCTGCCTCAAGCTGCTCATTCAAAAACAGAGAAGATTCGACGATATAGGGACGCAGGCGATCCGCATAAGGCAAATACGTCTCGCAGATCTGCTCGACCGTATAGGTGGGCATTCCGTATACCAACTCGAGAATGGGGTTTGTGTATTCAAGTGCGGCGTCAAGCTTCTTACGGAAGATCTTCTCGTCAAGCATGTCCTGCATACGCAAACCCGTACGATTCATCTTATCCATATACGTAGGACCTACACCGCGCTTGGTGGTGCCGATAAGATTCTTGCCAAGCTTCTTCTCGTGAGCTCCGTCCAAATCTTTGTGATATGGCATCACGATGTGGGCATTACCGGAAATCTTCAGCGCATCGCACGAAATACCCTGTGCCTCCAGCATGTCTATCTCACCCAAGAGAATTTCGGGATCAACAATACAACCGTTGCCAATAACGGGATAGGTATTCTCATACATAACGCCAGAAGGTACCTGATGAAGCGCAAGCTTAGTGTCTCCGGCAATAACCGTATGTCCTGCGTTTGCACCACCGGCATACCGGCACACAACGTCAAAATCTCCGGAAATAAGATCGGTAACTTTACCTTTTCCTTCGTCGCCCCACTGAGTGCCCACAAGAACGGAAGCTGACATAACTTCTCCCCTATCGCAGTATGTTATTACCTACCATACAACCACAGCGGGTTGCTTATCCAGTATAGAACACCGACGTGCCGGAATGTATCGCACATCTCACATCACAGAGGTATCATTGCGCATACGCGCCGGTTTCCTCTTGTTGTTTGGCAATGCCGTCCGCATCATCGTAGCCCGACACAACCTCTACAAACTTTGTGGAGGACCCCACAAACGTCAGAGAAATGTCGGCAAGGGAACCCGAGCGGTTCTTGGCGATGATAAGGTTTGTCACGCCTATGTCAGGTCTCTTTTCCCGAGCCGCCTCTTCTTCATTCATGGAGCGGTCAAGCAAGATGACGATGTCTGCGTCTTGCTCAATGGCTCCTGATTCACGCAGGTCGGAAAGCTGCGGGCGCTTATCGGTACGGTTTTCAAGCGTTCGATTCAGCTGCGAGAGTGCCACAACCGGAACTTGAAGATCTTTTGCCATAATTTTAATGCCACGCGACATTTCTGAAACCTCTGTGGCACGGCTGTCTGCACGTCTTTGCCCTGAAGGGGGCGACAACAGCTGCAGGTAGTCAATAATCACAACGCCTTTTTTCTTTCCGTGGAGCATGCGCCGTGCTTTGGCTCGGATTTCGGTAACGGTGATGCCGGGCGTATCGTCAATCATAACGTCTAAGTTAGAAATTGCAGATGAGGCCGCTGCAAGGCGAGGCCAATCGTCGGGGGCAATCTTGGCCGAACGGATGGATGTCAAAGAAACTCGTGACGATGCCGCCAAAAGACGCTGCGCAATCTCGATTTTGCTCATCTCAAGCGAGAAGAACGCCACGCTTGCACCCTTGGCAGCTGCCTGCACCGCCAGGTTAAGTGCGAAGGAGGTCTTACCCACACCCGGGCGTGCGCCGACAACTATCATCTGTCCGGGACGCAAACCCAAAAGAGCTGCGTCCACCGAAGGGAAGCCTGTTTCAACCCCAAGCTCTGTTTCGGACTTGTTCGCGTTTTCTGCCAGCTCGCGATACAGATTTCCCATAATGTCTGAAATTGGTTGCTCACTTCTCGATACGTCGGCGTTCGTTACGTCAAAAATGAGCTTTTGTGCCGCGTCAACAACCTCTTTTGTATCCTCCGGAGCATCATAGGCAAGGGCCGAGATTTGCGCTGCCGCAGAAATCATCTTGCGGAGCGTTTTGTCGCGGTGGAGCATATCCGCGTGATATTGCCAGCCCACTCGCGCAAGAGGATCGCCACCAAGCTCTGCAATGCGATTGGGACCGCCTGCTTTTTCAAGTTCTCTGTTGCTCTTAAGCGTATCGGAAACCGAAAGGGGGTCAACGGCGCTGTTGCGCTCAAAAAGGGTTTTTATCGCTTTGAAGATATAGCGGTTGGATGGCGTATAGAAATCTTCTTCCGTCAGGCGCACAATGCACTCCGAGCGAGCGTCCTCATCGTACATCATGGCAGAAAGTACCGACATTTCCGCCTCAGGATCTTGAGGCATGGCAACTTTTTCAAGAGCCGTCAGGCGCGTGGGATTAATATCCCGTACAAGATCTTGTTTGACGTTATTTTCAGGCATACCTATCCAATCACTACCAATCCGTGAAAGAGAATACTAGCGCACTTTGCGCCAAAGAAATATGAGTTTTCTGGCAAATGGTATGCCCAAAAAAGTATTCAACATTGTTTTTTATGAGACGCCATCCCTGAGCGGTGTCTCGATAAGTTTTCAACGTTTTCAACATTTTCATCTTTTTTGGCTAACGGCAAAACCTCCACAACTTGTTATTTGTCCACATTATGCACAACGTGCTCCATCTATGCAGGATTCCTGCACGTTTTATGCATTGATTTTGAAAAAGCGCAGGTAATCTATGCTAAAAATAGCCTCTCTATAAAACCAAAGGTAAAACACCCCGGCATACATTTCTGTATCCGGGGTGCGTTTTTGCATACCATTCATGATATTTGATAGTTGCTTCTTTCGCTCAACTGGTAATTTTGTAGAAAACCCCAGTTGACAAAAAGCTTGCCATCGCCTACCTCAAAGCCTCTAAAAATCCGCCAGACTACTCCGCCGGATCGGCCTCAGGTGCGGCTTCTTCCTGCTGCACATCCTGTGCTGCGGGAGCCTCTTCTGCCTCATCGGTCTTTGGCTCTTCGGCAACCTCTGCAGTCTCATCAGGACCAACCTGAACGGTTACCACCGCCTCAACCTCACGATACAAATCAACAACAACATTGTGACGGCCTGCAGTCTTAATGGAGGAGCTGCGGACAATACGCTTGCGGTCAATTTCAACGTTAAGCTGCTCTTTAATTGCCTCGGCAATCTGTGCGGCTGTGATGGAACCAAAGAGCTGGCCCTCCTCGCCAATCTTGGCATCAACAACGACGAGCTTGCCATCAAGGGCAGCTTTGGTAGCCTCTGCGTCTGCAAATCGCTCAGCCTCACGCTTAGCAATGTTGTGACGGCGCTCCTCAAGCTGTTTGATATTACCCGGGGTAGCAGGCTGGGCAATCTTTTGAGGGAACAGGAAGTTCTCTGCATAGCCCTGAGCGACCTCTACAATGTCGCCCTCTCCGCCTTTACCACGAAGCTCGCCCAAAAGAATTACTTTCATGGGAACTCCTTAGGTCAATCGGTTTGAGCCGATTGATGTTCTGTGTCAGTGGTCTTCTTGTTATCAGGCATTCTTCCTCGTGATATATGTCGAAAGTTTGTCCAGATATCAATAAGACCAACAAAAGCTAACATACCAACCTGAATTTCAAGAAATGCTGCAAAAATAAAGAAAAGCATTGTCGTTATCGGAGAAGCCTTACGACGCTGCATAAACCAAACGCCAATGGCCATCCCCTGCACCGCAAGGACAAGCCTTACAAAGACAAGTACATTGAGTGCGCTCATAAGCACTGTGTCTTTGTACAGAGGAACCTCTGGGCTCGCCGCATATGCAGCGAGTGCAGCAATACCAAGTGCTACAAACCAAAGCGGCACGTCCATCTCCACAAAGCGCGAGAGATGTTTTTTCTCGCCACCAAGAGAGCGATACGCCACCCGTGCGCCAATGCGGGCAATGAGATAGTACAAAATTGACACCATCGTAAAGCCCGTTGGCCAAAGAAGTTGCATAAACACCCTCAGATAGGCAAAGCCTTCTGCACTATTCACCGACGACCCCACATACTGCGTGCGGTAAAACTCAAATGCCTCTTGTACGCGAGCGGATACGGATGACCCTTCCGCGGCGGCGAGAAGTTCATAGCCACCCATAAGGACCAGCGCTCCCACGCCAACAATCAGTATCTGTTTGCCGACGGTAAGCGATCCTCGCGCAACCAAAATACCTATGCTCATTGCGATGCCGGCGGCACCAATTGAGCTTATCAGCACTTCTGGTTCACCAAGCAGATAGCTCGCTCCTCCGGCAACAAGAAGTACGACTCCTGCAGTATACAGAGCCTCTTTGACGGTCTTTTGGTAGCACGTAACAACGGCTCCATAACTTATAAGAGCGGCGCCGATAAAAGTGAAATATGAGCAGACAAGCGCTCCCAAAGCCACCAGAAGGAGACCTTGCCACAGAGGCGTTTGCTTCTGTGCCTTTACGCGTCCGGCGCCGGGTATCACGATGCGACCTTTGCGGCCGAATATCGTTTGAGAGGCATCGTTTGAGCTTCTCTTTACTCCCTGCGGAACAGGAGGTATCCCGGTATTGTCACGCTTGCTATCCATACGTTAGTGCATCATTTCTTTCTTCAGGTTATCCGCGATTACGGTTTCCGCGGCTTGAAACTACCGCAACGGTATACGGTAGAAGCGCCATCTCACGAGCACGCTTAATAGCGAGTGCAATATCGTGCTGATGCTGCGTGCAAGCGCCAGTGACGCGACGGGGCTTAATCTTGCCACGATCGGTCATATACTTACGAAGAAGCTGAGTGTCTTTGTAATCAATGTACTCAGTATCCTCTTTGCAGAACTGGCAATACTTACGACGCGGCTGGCGCTGAAAATCTTGCTTCTGCTGAGCCATGTCATGTACCTTTCTTCGATCCTTCGTATGAAAAGATCCTTTGATTAAAACGGAATATCCTCGTCATAGACATCGGTCGCCGGTGCGACTGGTGCCTGCGGGGCTGGAGCGGCAGCGCGTGGAGCTGGTGCAGAATAGCTTGGAGCATTTGGTGTTACACCAGCAGCTGGGGCTGTAGGGGCCGGCGCAGGAGCTCCGCTGTTCTGCTGGTTCCTTGAAAGAAACTCAACCTCATCAACAACAACTTCAAGCTTACTGCGACGCTGACCTTCTCTTGTCTCCCAAGTGCTATAGCGAAGCTTGCCTTCAATGGCAACCTTCGAACCCTTGGAGAGGAAGCGGGAAAGCGCGTCAGCACGCTGGCCAAATACTACGCAGTCAATAAAGTTGGGAACGTCCTCCCATTCTCCTGTCTGCGCATTTCTACGGCGATCATTGACGGCCACACCAAACGAAAGAATCTGAGTGCCGCCCGCTGTAGAGCGAAGCTCGGGATCGCGCGTAAGGTTACCCGAAATATTTACCCTGTTAATGCTCATACTCTCACTACCTCTCAATGCAGATGTATTGCTACATCCACCTTCCACTCGGACTTAGTCCTTGTCAACACGACGCACGATCATATGGCGCTTAACAGCGTCATTGATGCGCAAAACTCGATCGAGCTCTGCAATCTGCGTTGGATCTGCATGGAAGTTGATGAGGGTATAGTCACCCTCGGTAAGCTTGTCGATCTCAAAAGCGAGCTTGCGCTTGCCCCAATCCTCGACATTGTCGACTTTACCGCCCTCAGCAGCAATAGCTACATCAATACGCTTCATGACGCCAGCGCGGACTTCCTCTGAAGAGGAAGGGTCAACAAAAAACAGCAGTTCATAGGCCTTCATATGGTCACCTCCTCTGGGCTAATGGCTTCGGAGAGTGAAGGTGCATCCGAAGCAGGAAAGGTTCGACCAAGCATCATACCATATAAACGCGCTTTTGGAGCCCATATCCCCAGATTCACTCCCAAATACACATCCACATACCAAGCCTATTACATCAATTTGACCGAATTCTGACCAAAACCTGACGAATTTTTCCTTGGTTTTCAACATTTTGCTGATAAAGAGTGGTTTTCTTTGTGAGCATCCGTTATGTGAGAAAAACGGTCATCACACAATCTGCATGATGACCGCCTCAAGAACAAAGACTTGCTTTGTCTTTTGCGCTATTTATCCGTCAAACAATTACTGTACCGGAGCAAACGGATCATTGCCGGTGTTCTTCTCGCCAGCTTCCTCACTATGATTTTCAACAACATCAGGCTGCGACACTTCACAATCAGATTGCGCGGCTACATTGTCTTCTGACTCTGTCACCGTTGTGGGAGCTCCATACGTAGGCTGCGGCTCAGCGGAAGCCACCGTGTTGGCGCTCTCTGTTGGCTCAGTTTGAGTCTCGGTCTGTACGGACTGCGGGAGTGCAGCGCATTGTTGTGACAAGGCTTCATCTCGAGGATCATATATAAACGGAGGCAGCGGATCTTTGCTCTGTCCCCACGCAGGAAGGTTAAACTGACGCATCCAGAGGCCAAGCGCTGCGTTAACGATAAGGTTGAGCGCAACACCGATTGTACCTGCAAGAATAAAGTTCAAAATAAACGATGGCATACTCATTGATGAAGCCGCTGAAACCATACGCAAAGCCGTACTTACCGTCATGGTTTTTCCGGGCAAAAATCCCTCTCCCATCAGGGCAACCACAAATGAGAAAAAAGAACCTGCCATAAAGATAGAACTGATGATACTGACCACATAATTGATAACGACACTAAGACAGAAAATACGACCCAGTCCTAAAAAGTCATGCTTCATCATCTGAATAATTGGTTTCACGGCAAAGCCTGCACCGATTTTCTGATAGATAGTTGCACGAAGTTGTGCGATACCAACGAAATATGTCAGAAACAACCCCAAGACAATCAAAAGTGGTACCAGACTACCGTTAAGCACCGGAATCAAAAATGCAATAAAAATTACCAAGCCGTATGCTACAAGATACACAAGGTTTATCACAAAAGCTCGCCAGCCGCTTGCAATCGACTGAGCAACTCCAATCTTATTGCCTTGAAGCCCAGTATTATTCCCCCATGCGATAGACCTCATCCATTCAAGGACATATCCAAGGGCTCCCAGAGGGCCAACGAAAGGAACGAAGCAGGCAAGCAAAAGAAGAATTGGTGTCTTCCACCAGCCCTTTTCTTTGGTAGTTAGTCTCAGTGCGCGTACAAAATAACGGTCTCGACGAAATCCCTCGAGCTCTTGATCGTTAATAATCATAAAATCTCCTTTCAAATACCCTAAACAGGAGGCGTATTTGTAAAAAAGGCTAACATTTTTTGTAGAAAAGGACAAACAACATGGCGGAGGAGGAGGGATTCGAACCCTCGTACCCCCGAAGGGGTAAACGGTTTTCGAGACCGCCGCATTCGACCACTCTGCCACCCCTCCAAGGGTGAAACGGCGCCCGTAGGCGCCGTGAATACTCTGGCGGAGAGTCAGGGATTTGAACCCTGGAGACGCTTTAGGCGCCTACACGATTTCCAATCGTGCTCCTTCGGCCACTCGGACAACTCTCCATATAAAGTGCATTGGTCAGTATAACTGAAATCTCCGTAAAACGCACGGTGATTTTTACTTCCATGTAAAGTAGCGAGAAAACATAGGTATAGTATGAGTCTGTTCTGATATAACTCACACATACGCGCAAAACACTTTGTGCACAAATATCAGCGTCGTACGTATTGCTCGTGGACTATTTGCGGAGGTTAACATGCCACCATTCTTCTCGCCATACGGAATGGATTATATCTCCGTAGCCGTTCCTTCCTGGCTTGACCTTGCAACGGTCATCGTCGGTGCGCTTGCAGGCATTATCGTGGCCAGAGAGCGGCATCTGGATTTAGTGGGCTTTGTTGGATTGGGTCTTCTCGGCGGTCTTGGAGGCGGGCTTATCCGCGACGTCATGATGCAACATGGCGGCGTTTATATGCTTGACAGCCCATACGCAATACCTGCCGCAGTTCTTACCGCCCTTGTCATCTTTTTGTTCCCTCGGCCCCTTGACGTGTTTCCGCGGGCACTCGAATGGGTTGACATTATCTCCGTGGCCCTGTTTGCGGTAGTCGGTACGGATAAGGCGCTCATCTACCACCTCCTTCCCATGTCTGTCATCTTGATGGGCTCCATAACCGGTGTGGGCGGCGGCATGCTCCGAGACGTCTTTTTGGGCGATGTTCCGCGCATCTTCCAGCGAAGCAACCTGTACGCATTTTGTGCGGTCGCAGGTTCCACATCGTATTGGGCAAGCGTAACGTGTGCGCACATATCAAAGCCGTGGGCGGCCGTTATTTGTGTCGTCGTAACCGTTGGCTTAAGACGGTGGTCGCTCCATTACGGCGTACTCTCACCCGCAGATGTAGACCTCACGCCGCACGTCATGAAGCGAATTCGCAAATTCCAAAAACCAGGTTCAAAACTCACGCGAGAAGAGCGTGCCGACGGTGTCACAAGCCAGACACACAACACACATCGCAAATAAGTGCAGACAGAATATGCCCATATAGGTTGGCGATAAGAGAAGGCTCTTCTCGCACTATTTCTTTACTCTACCGTTGCGAACCGCCCATTTACGACGCTCGGTTTCTGACAGAATACGCTTACGCATACGAATGCTTTCCGGTGTGATTTCAACCAGCTCATCATCCATGATGTATTCCAGCGCCTCTTCAAGCGTAAAGGTTCTCGGCGGCGTTAATTGCACCGAAATATCGGCCGTTGACGAGCGCTGATTGCCCAAATTTTTGGTACGGGCAATGTTTACCACCATGTCGCCGGGCTTTGATCTCTCACCGACAAGCATGCCTTCATAGCACTCGGTTCCCGGTCCCACAAAGAGCTGTCCACGCTCCTGTAGGGTGCCAAGCGCATACGCCACGGCCTTCTCGGTAGACATGGAGATCATGGCTCCATTTTGCCTGCCGCCAATGTCGCCGGCAAACGGACCGTATTCAAGGAAGGTGTGATAAAAAACCGCTTCTCCGTGCGTCACGTTCAAAACACGCGTCTTGAGTCCCATGATGCCGCGAGTTGGAATCTTGAATTCAAGATGTGTCTGCGTGGAGCCCGTGTCCATGCTCACCATGGTGCCGCCGGCGTTGCCAAACACCTCGATAACCTTGCCGGAATACTCTCCCGGGCACTCAACAACGGCCTGCTCTACAGGCTCAACTTTATGTCCCTGCGCATCTTTCTTAAAGAGAACTCGGGGGCGACCCACCTGGAACTCAAAGCCCTCACGCCTCATTGTTTCCATAAGAACAGAGAGATGAAGAATGCCACGTCCGGAAACTTCAATTCCCGTTTTATCGGGAAGCTCCTCAATGTGCATGGTAACGTTATTTTCGGCCTCGCTCATCAGGCGCTCTTTAAGCTGACGGCCGCCAACTATATCACCCTCGCGTCCTACCAAAGGCGAGCTTGATGGCTCAAAGATGATTGAAAGCGTAGGTGGATCAATCTCTATCGGTTCAAGCTCTACGGGATCTTCCGGATCGGTATAGACATCGCCAATATCGGTGGAATCAATGCCTACCACGGCTCCGATGTCGCCGGCCGCAACCTCAGAGGTTTCCTTCCTGCCCAGATAGTCAAAGGTAAAGAGCTGCTTAACCTGGCCCATTGCACGTGAGCCGTCGTTTTTTACCACCAAGATCTTATCGCCGGTGTGAATCGTACCGGAATATACGCGGCCGATGCCAATCCTGCCCACATAATCGGAATGGTCAATCGTGACGCACTGCATTGCCAGCGGCCCTTCAATGTTAACATCCGGTGCCGGCAATCCTTCGATGATCATGTCGAGAAGCGGCAACATGTCCTTATTGTCGTCGCCGGGCGCAAGGCGCGCATAACCGTTCACCGCAGACGCAAAGACCACGTGCTCCATGGTAAACTCAAGTTGCTCATCAGAGGCACCCAAGTCCATCATCAAATCAAGGGCATCATTTACAACCTCTTCCGGACGAGCTCCGTCGCGGTCAATCTTGTTGACCACCATCATGATGGTAAGACCCGCATCGATGGCGTGTCGAAGCACAAATCGCGTTTGCGGCATAGGACCTTCAGCGGCATCAACAAGCAAAAGAGCACCGTCTGCCATCTTGAGCACCCGCTCCACCTCGCCGCCAAAATCAGCGTGGCCCGGCGTATCAATGACGTTGATCTTGGTTTTCTTATATTCAATGGAAATGTTTTTTGCCAGAATGGTAATTCCGCGCTCACGCTCCTGATCGTTGGAGTCCAAAACACGTTCTTGAACCTGCTGGTTTTCACGGAAGGCGTCCGTTGCCTTCAACATCTGGTCAACCAGCGTTGTCTTACCATGGTCAACGTGGGCAATGATGGCAATGTTTCTGATGTTCTCTTGACGCATAAACTTCATTTCTCCCTGTCTGCACATGTGGCAAGAAGCACTCACGCGCAGCTTTTTAAACGGTTAGCTTTGGTACTTTAGTCCAAAATCACCGATAAATACAGAGTTTATTTTCGATAGACAGCATTTTACATGGAATTGTCGCGGGGATGCGTACGGAATTCCCAAAGAAATCTCTTATAGAAGCGGCTCAAGCTCTCCTGCAGGAGCGGGCTCGGTCCAGGTAAACCCTTCTCCTTCTCCCTTACCATCCACCAGCGAATATGCCGAGAAGCTCCGGTAGTTCTTCTCGCCAAATTCAAGAATAAGAGCATCCTGATAGGCGCCTTCAACATCCGCTATAGCGCCTTCATACACAAGAGCATACCGAAGGGGGTTGCCAAGTCCCTGCCCGGCGTCTCCCCCCTCTTTTGCAAGCGCGACAATGCGCCGGTGTGCTCCGTCCAAAAGAGCTTCCGGACCATCGTCAGCAAATTCATAGCTTGCTACGTTTCTCGCCTCGTCTTCAACGACTAAGCGAACATTCAGCTCGCCTCCATCGGCAAGAATATCAAACGCATCTCCCATGAGCTCAGACGACAACTCGTCAAGCTCAGGGGAAATACCGTCGCGGCGATCCTCCGATTCTTGTGACGACCCTGACACAAACACTCCTTACCGATATCTACAAAACGTGCACTTCATCTTTGGTAAAGTCGACAAACGCATGGTCGCCCACATTGTAAATCTTATGGGTGCGTGGATTGAAATCCGTAATCTTGATGAGCGTATCTCCAACCATGACCTGGTAGTTTTGATAATGCCCCATAAAACGAGAGAGCACCACTTCACAAGAAAGAGCACCCGTGTCGGCGAGACGCGCGGACTCGGGACGCAAAACAATGCAGCACTCACTGCCCTTCTCGACATGCGAGCAGCCGCATACTTCAAAATCTTGACCCTCAAAACGGCAGAGCGCCGTATCGGCATCAATCTTGTCTGTGACCGTTGCATGCAAGAAGTTTGACTCACCAATGAAGTCTGCGACAAATTCGTCTGCGGGATGATAGTACACCGTCTGCGGATCGCCGATTTGGTCCACGACACCCTTTTTCATAATGATGATATTGTCGGAAAGTGCCATCGCCTCTGACTGGTCATGCGTGACATAAATGGCGGTAATGCCTGCTTCTTGCTGGATGCGACGGATCTCATTGCGCATGTCAACGCGCAGTTTTGCGTCCAGATTTGAAAGAGGCTCATCAAAAAGAAGAACGCTCGGCTCAATGACCAAAGCACGCGCCAAAGCAACACGCTGCTGCTGTCCGCCTGAGAGCTGGTTGGTCATGCGCTCTTCCATGCCCTCAAGTCCAACAAGCGAAAGGATATGAAGGACCTTCTCGCGAATTGTTGCTTTATCCATTCTGCGCAGCTTAAGGCCGTATGCAACGTTGTCAAAGATATTGTAGTGTGGCAGCAGCGCATAGCTTTGGAACACCATGGCCGTATCGCGCTTGTTTGGTGTGAGTTCGTCGATTTGCTCGTTGCCGAGAAAAATCTTTCCCTCGTCAGGACTCTCAAAACCGGCAATCATGCGCAAAATGGTAGTCTTGCCGCAGCCGGAAGGACCAAGCAGCGTTACAAACTCACCGGGAGCAATGCTGATGTTGGCATCTTGAACGGCATAGAAATCCTTGCCGGTCTTTTGATCCTGGTAAATCTTAGAAAGATGCTCAAGGCGTACGCCCTTTTTCTCTATAGCCATGTGCTACTCCTCCTTGAGTGCCCGACTGGTGCCAAAGTGTTTGATAGCCCAGTTCATGAGCAAGACCGAGCCGTATGTAATAACAATCAAAATTGTTGCAAAAGCGCATGCCATACCGTATGAACCCTTGCCCGCAAACTCGTTGATCTGCACCGTAATAAGCAAAAACTGCGGTGTGACCAAAAGAATAACTGCGGAAATTGCGGTAATGGAGCGCACAAACGCTGTTACCAAACCGGACAAGAACGAATCTTTAATCAGCGGCAACGTAACCGTCATGAACACCCTGAAGCTATCGGCACCCATATCGTAGGCGGATTCCTCAATAGACTTGTCAATCTGGCGAAGCGCCGAGATACCCGAGCGGGTTCCGGTGGGAAGTGAGCGCACCACGAATACGATAATCAAAATGATTCCCGTACCATACAAACCTTGCAAAACCCCGGTATGCATAATACCGCTCGAAAAGCCGCGGATATAGCCAACGCCCAAAACCGTACCGGGGACCGCCATGGCAAGCATGGAAACGGCTTCAATAAACCCGCGGAAGCGGAAACGACGTTTTACTACCAGATACGAGATAATCATTGAGAGCAAGGCGGTAATGGGAGCCGCAATAAGCGACAGCATAAACGAATCGCTAAACGCCTGCAGGCCATGATATTTGGTGAACACCTGCGTGAACCATTTGGTTGTCAATTCGTAGTTTGAGCCCCAAGAGCGAACAAAAGAACCGTACGGGACACAGAGGTACATGGCAACAACAAAGAGAGCCACCGCGGCGCACAGGATAGAAAGCGGAATGCGCACGGAATTGTCGGTAATGAGCATCCTTGCACGTGTTGCCTTACCTGAAAGGGTTGACGTGCTCTTTGCCTCGAGTACAAACTTTTGAACCACAAACATGAGCAACGTAATGGAAAGCAGGATAACGGCCATTGCGGCAGCGCCCTGCTTGTCATATGCTCCGGTAATCTGCAAATAGATTGTTGTTGCCAAGGTGTCGTACGAACCGCCAATAATCATGGGATTGGCAAAGTCGGCGATGGATTCGATAAACGAAACAAGGAAGGCATTGCCTAAGCCCGGCAAAATAAGGGGCAGCGTAACGCTGGTAAACACCTTCCAGCGACTTGCTCCCATATCACGCGCAGCCTCTTCCAAAGAAGGATCAATGTTTTTGAGCAAACCTTTGAGCATCATGTAGCACACGGGGAAAAAGGTCATGGTTTGAACGATAAAAATACCCCAAAACCCATAGATGTTATTGTCGTAGATCCCCAAGAGCCCGCGTGTAATAAGACCCTTTTTACCAAACATCATAATCATGGAAAGCGACAGTACAAAAGGCGGAGAAACAACGGGCAGCATGGAAACCACGCGAAAAAGCCCTGTCATAAATCGCGTACGGAGCTTGACATACACCTCTACATAGGCAAACAGCAGCCCCGCAAGCGCTGACAAAATGCCAACGGCAAATCCAACTTTCAGTGTATTGGTAATGGCTCGGGTGAACGTGGGCATGGCCAAGATGCGCGTGAACACATCAAGCGTAATTCCTTGATCTGAAACCACGGAGTCCACCATAAGGATGGCAAGAGGATACAGAATAAAAAGGGTAAGGAAGGCGACAAGAACAACAATGGTCGACACCAAAATTGGATCGCCTAGGAGCTTTTTTCGCTCGAGCCGAGCGCTTTGGGTTTTTGCCATACTGGTCCTCACTCTGAAACACCCAACCTATGCATAAACCTATATGTGGAACTGGGTAGGCAGATCCCCGCCTACCCAGTACAGTCCGTCTTTCGAGACAAGAAAATGGTCTGTTTGCTTGTGCGCAGACTCTATTCCGTCTTAAAGCGGTTGTCTCCGCCACCTAAGGCTTCCATAACGTCCTTAACGTACTGCTCGGTGTTCTTCTTGGCATTCTCGAAGTCATAATCCATTACGTTATTAGGATCAAGCCCGTATTGCGTAGCTATCTCTGGCTGCTTTGCGTTGTCAATTACCAGGAACTGATACGAGCCGTTTTCCTGTGCGAGATTGACGCATGCCGGCGAAAGTGCATATTCAACCCAAAGTTTTGCTGCATTGGCATGTGCGGCTCCCTTGAAGATTGCCGTGGCACCAACCTCATACGATGCACCTGAGCTTGGAATTTGAAGGCCGATGTTATCGTGCTCCTGATCAACAATCTGATAGATGCCGTCGTGAAGCATACCGAGTCCAATGGTGCATTCTCCAGTACCGATTGCCTTGGAAGGTCCGGAGCCACTCTTGGTGTACTGAGCGATGTTCTTGTCGAGATCAACAAGGTATTGAACACCCTGGTCATGACCATACTTTTGAATGACCGTATTGATAATCAACTTTGCGGTGCCGGCGGTATTGTAGTTGGAAGACCAAATAAGGCCCTTGTACTTTGAGTCGGTAAGGTCTTTGTAGTCCTGAGGAGGATCAATCTTGAGGCGCTCAAGCTCGTTCTTGTCGTACATGATTCCCAAGATGCCCTTGTAAATGCCATACCAGTCATTATTGGTACTCTTGAACTTATCGGAGATAAGGTGCGAGGCATTCTTTGGCTCGTACTGCTCAAGCAAGCCCTTTGAAGACGTTACGTTGTAAGGATCGGTTGTGCCGCCAAACCATACATCGGCAGACGGATGTCCGTTTTCTTCCTCAATCTTTGCAGCAACCTCACCGGTAGACAGGCGCTGTGCTTGTACGTCAATGCCGTACAACTTCTTGAAGTTGTTGCACACCGCATTTAGGTACTCCTCTTCGCAGGAGCCATATACTACCAGTTTTCCTTCTTCTTTTGCCGCTTTTACCAGCTCTTCTGAAGCTCCAACGGTCTCAACAGAGTTGGTGTCAGCGGCGTCTTTTTTGCCATCATTGTCTGAGTCAGCCTTTTTCTCCGAGTTGTTGCAGGCCGTAAGACCCAATCCTGCTACAACTGTACTAACACCAAGAAAGCCGCGACGAGTAAGGTTCATCATAAAAACTCTTTTCTCCTTTTGTGGATATCCACAGCTTCAATGAAAAGAACGTGCTCTTGCATAAATCCTACTCAAATTTCGCAAAATCTTCTCGACTATTCGATAAGTGGACGATATTAACGGTTACCGGTATGTTCTTTATGTATTGCGAGCGTTGCTTGCTTTCGTGAAGCTGTGTTGTGCCTGCGCCGTACGCCGTACTTTTTTGCTAAAGAGCAAAATCTAAAGAGTGTGACACTAGCATTCAAACACGACTGGAAAACGATCCATTTGAGGGGTTTACGGGTGGTTTTTGAAAGTGAAATGCGTGTTTAGTGGTGATTTTTCTCGGATTTGAGCGTTTAGTGGTGAATCAAAACACCCGTAAACATCCAGTTTGGTACCAAACCGTTGTCTCATATGAAAAGCACAACTAAAGCAAGGCGGCTGCCTGCGGATTTGCAGACAGCTGTTGATACGCAATTTCAACGATCCGACAATAAAGCGAGAAGACCTTACGAGCATAATCTACTGACTAGTGCTGCCAAAAATACGCCAAGTATGGCTTGGACTGCCGGAAATGCGCCAAGTATGGCTTGGACTGCCATACTTACTGCAAGTTTGGTAAATCGTGCCCAACTTGCTGCAAGTTTGGCAGCGCTGTTCCAGCAGCACCAACTTGGCGCATTTTTGGCAGCGCCATTCCGACAGCACTAAGGCAAGCAAAGAGCTTCAGGTATCTCGCACAAAAAAAGGTAGCCGCCACAAAGCGACTACCTGCGATTTCATGGAGCCAGCTACCAGACTTGAACTGGTGACCCCCGCTTTACGAGAGCCGCGCAACTGCGGTCACTCGGGTCACTTTCCGCCAACCGGTCAAATTTTACACGCTGTTTAACCTGCGTTTTGTGTAAAATGTCAGAAAAGCGGTTCCAGAGTAATTTTAGAGTTTTCGGAAAATTTCGGAAAGATTTCGGAAAAAACTCGATAAAACTTGCAACTAATTAGAAGGGGCGAAAATGAAAATATCGGTGCGAAAGTATTATGGAAAATGGCGAGCGCGCATTGAATGGACAGACGCGGCCGGTAATCATCACGATGTGTCACACTCAACCGATATTCCATGCAATAAGAACGACAACACTAACCGCCAGAAGGCATTAGACGCCGCGCGGGCGTGGGCTAAATCACTCGACATCAAGCCACGGCGTAAAGAGGTGGCGGCATCAGTCTACGAATACTGTCGTAATCACTATGCTACGCGCTTGGCGATGCAAAATATCGAAGCGCGTACCGTGCTCGCGTATAAGACGAGCCTTAAATACATCGACGAATTTTTCGGTGAAAAATCCATTGCTCAGCTCTCAACAAAGGACGTGGAGGCCTTTATACAGTCGCTACAAGAGCGCGGACTGGCGCCGAACACCATCAAAAAGACCTTTAACGTCTTGCATCATTGCGTGCGTCACGCCGTGGCCGTCCGTGACATCGATTGGGACTTTTGCGCGGCGATAAAACCACCTAAGCGAGTGCTTATCGCTCCGAATCCCCTAGACGAGCCGAGCCGCCGAAAGCTCCTTACCATGCTTGCGGCGCTTGAGCCTACGCCCTATGTAATCGCGGTCTATCTCGCATACTTCACCGGCATGCGTCGCGGCGAGATATGCGCTCTCACATGGGAGGATGTGGCACTAAAAAGCAAGCCCGCTATACTGCGCGTGCGCCACGCTATCAGTACGAAAGAGGGTGGTACCTACATTAAGGGGACCAAGACCGGCCACGAACGGCGTATACCCTTGCCGGATGCCCTTGTGAATATCCTCAAGGCGCGGCGCTCTGAGATGGTAGAGGACTGCATGAGTCTCGGCATTGCTTTTGACGCCGGATTTTACGTCTGCGGCAATATCGACGGCGGCTACATGTCGCCAACACTGCTAACCCGCTGGTGGGGACAGCATGCCCGCGAGTGGGGACTTACTGGCACACAAGGCCGCACCCCAGTACTCCATGACCTCAGGCACACCTACGCCACAATAGCAGTGCGCACGGTTGACCCTAAGACCGCACAGGATATGCTTGGCCACTCTGATATCAATATGACGATGCGATACGCTGATACGTCACTTGAGCAGATAAGCGCCGCTAGCGATGCTATGGCCGCGGCGCTTGATGATGTCAAGGTAGACGGTGCGGATATCAAGACCTTTAGAGCGTCTTAGGCACCTTGCTATCCGCACCGGAAATCCACCGCACCGCGATACCCCTTTCATGGAGGGCGAAGGCCACAATTATCCCATGATAAAGCGCTCGACTGCTTGCGAGAGCGTAATACCCTCGCGACTCCTCAGCTCGTCAAGTATCGCCTTAGCCCTTGGCGACACCTTGACAAGAATTTGGACGTCCTCGTCGCCCTCTCCCGGGTCGACGAACTCGACGATATAATCGTCGGCGGAGAGGTGTTCTTCTGCCCATCTACGGGCTTCGTCGTAGCCGATAGGGGTAATGCCTTCGCCTGCGCCCCACGTGTCATAGCAGCGCTGGCGGTACGGCGATGCGGCATTTCCTTCGCCGTAGATAAAGTACTCTCCGGTGCGCTTCTGGTACAGCCCCTCCATGTACCAGGCAAAGTCATTGGCGTAGTGATCACTGCTCCATGCGCCAACCTTGCGTGCCGTATCGGTGTCGTAGACTTTGCCGTTGATAATCTTTTTCATGGTTTTTCCTTTTTTCTTTTGAGGGGAGGGCGTGAAACGCCCTCCATTTTTTCTAACTATTTCATCATTTCATTTCTTTTTTCAAAGCTTCCGGGGATAAGCGTATAAACGACTTTTGCAAGCTCTGGGCACACAGATTTCAAAATAAAGTTATCTTCGTCTATTTCGACTTCAAAATAGTTTTCATTCCCGTTTGCTCCATTCTTGAGCTTGTGATAAACCTCTTCGCGGCTTAAGCTATCGGTTGTGGTACGGATAACGTTGCCATTTTTATCAATGTCATCAACCTTGTAATCTTCGTAATTTTTCATCTCTAACCCCTTTCGGTTTTCGGTTGCCCTTGTGGCTCCCTGTTATCTAATATATTACTCTAGTTACTTAGTAAGTCAAGCGTACTTATAAATATAGTAACTCTTCACAATTCCTCCATAATTAGCAACTCAAGCATTTTTCACTATTTACAAAATAGCAGGTAAACGGCTTGCTGTAAGCCATTCTAAGCGCCCGGAATGTATGGCATGGAATACTTGCCCGTAAAAATCGGCATAAAAATAGCCCCCTCCCACACGGGAGGGGGTATATTTGCGCCGTAGCACACCCCGCCAAAGCGGGGCGCAAGGGGTCGCGCCTAGGAACGTAGCCCCCTGTAGGAGCTAGGGACACGTAGTACACCTAGCCCGTAGTTACAGTATAGCACTTAAGCCTTAATGCCGGACAAGTAGCCGGATGTGTCGATCGTGACCGTCACATCACCGACCATCATGTGGCCGTCTTTGTCAAAGGCGCAGAGCTTGCCCGCTCCGACGTCATAGATACAATCGGCAATCATAGCGCCGGACTCGTCGAAGTAGTACCAGATGTCGCGACCATCGCCGGTATCGTGGTACCAGCCGGTTACCATGCGACCGGTGGCGTCGAGGTAGTACATCTTGCCATCGCGCTCGACCTTGCCAGTGAGCATGTGGCCATCAGATGCAAGGAGATACCAGCCGTCCTTGTACTCGATCCACTTATCAGCTACCAGGGCGCCGGACTCGTCCATATACCACCAGAGCTTGTCGCCGTCTTGCCAGGCGGCATGTACCCATCCAGTAAGCATCCAGCCGGACGAATTAAAGTAGTACCACTTGTCGCCGACCTTGTACCAGCCGGTGACGTAGCTACCGTCTGCCAGCTGATACCACCATGAGCCCTTACCATCCGACATCCAACCCTCGCGCTTACCTCCGGCAAGAGCAACCCATCCGGCGGCATCGAGCTGAGCCACATTGAGGTCACACACACCGTCCGCGCTAGAGTACTGCCAGATCGTCCACGTAGCCCACGCGCCGGTATGGTAGATCATCTCCGGCGTATCCCAGCTAAATCGATTGTCCGGGTATCCGGCGATCCAGAGGGCGCACACGTCGGCACAGCTTGCCACTTGGTCGCGCCCGCCGGGATAGGTGTACACGAGCGGCCATATGCCGGTCTGTGCGTGGACGTAGTCCACAAAATCACGCGCCCAGGTAGTAGACCCCCACGCGGCATTAGTGCCGCTCTCCCAGTCAAGGACTAAGATAGCTTCGCCGATGTAGGGGGCGACGGCGCCTAAAAAGTGCTGCGCCTCAAGGGCGGGGCTTCCGCCGCGAGCGTAGTGATAGACGCCTAAGAGCTTGCCGTCCGCCTTAGCGCGGGCATACTGTGCGGACATGAGGGCAGAGGTATACCCCTGCCCCTCGGTTGCCTTGACGATGACAAAATCCGAGCCGCCGTAGGCCTGCTCGACCTGAGAGGACTCAAAAGCCCCTCCGGCCATGCCCTGCCATGCGCTGACGTCGATACCCCTAAGCATCGATGCTCCCAGTAAGCGGGCTCTTGCCGTCCTTGACCTCCGGAAGTCCGGCCACAGAGGTAAGTAAGGACACTACAGCCGCAAGAGCCGCCGCAGATGCCACTGCTGCCCAGTCCACAGCGGTGATGCCGATAGCATTAGTACCGATAAGGGCAACCGCCGTTTGTGCCGCCGTCTTGATAGCACGGACAAGTGCTGCTTTAATCCATGTGTTCATAATTTTTCCTCTCTAAACAAATAACAGTTCTTTTATTTCGTGTGCGCCTTTTCTAGGCGCTCTAACCTTCCCGCCTGTGTGCGGGTCACATCCTCAACCACAGCAAGACGTGTATCGTGTTGAGCAAGGGTATCTTTAACAGTTGAGATAACCTCATCGGTGCGTGCCATGTAGGCAGCAAACGCTTTCTGACTGTCTTCAGCGTCGTCTCTAAGCCGCTTAACACCTTCTTCAATGCGGACAAGACGCATAGCGTCTTCTTGGCTTGCACGGTTCATGGCACGGGTTCCGTTGATGATAGATATCATCATGCCAACGAAACTCACAGTAGCCACAATCTGTTCAAAGGTAATGGGGTTCACACTAATCACCTTCTTAGTGTGCAACCGTGTACGTCAAGATGCCCTGCCGCCAAGCATTAGAGACGGTGCCACCCATGTCTTGGATATACACCTTGCCGTCGGGGCGTACAGAAAGCGCCGATATAACGTCAGTGTGACCGGGGCACACGGCGGGGGCATAATAGATATACTCATGATCCTCAAACGGGTATAGAGTGCTGTCTACCGCTGGCGGTCGTGACCCTTCAGGGATCAAGAATGGGCAAGCTTTCGCGTCATATGTGGTGTTGCCTCTCAGCCATCCATAGAATTGCACGGTCACACTGTCACCAGTACGCCATACGTGCCAGTAGTTTTTGCTTGAGCTACCATCAACGTCTTGCACCGCAAACATTTCAAAATCATTTCCGCTGAGAGGTCGTACTTTTGGCGGTATGAGAGCCACAGACGGCTTCAGTCCGTCAAGTGTTACGCGCGCAATGGCAACCTGTGCTTGATAACTTCCCTTTGAGAGGTCTCCCGGCGTAAATGCCGGGTCTTTTGCTGCCGCTTCCGTTGCTGCTGGTGTACCTTGAATGCTTGACAGCGAAACACTACCAATGCCAGTTGATGCGTCAATGTTAATTTTTAGGATAATTAAATCCTTGCACCATTGGTTTTGGGCGCCATTCGCGATAGCAACTGTCTCCGGCTTCTCGTTAATCAAAAAATGCCCGTCTACAATAAGGGCGCCGGGAGCAATGCTAACTTGATTAGCAGATGCCATTGTGACTGCCAGCTCGTCCGCATAATCTGTTACAAACCTCCCCTTTCCAAAGATGGAAAGGTTAAGCGCTCCTGCCTGCTCTGCGGTTACGTGCGGCTTTCCTTGACGCGAAGTTACAAAATCAAATGCCATAATTCACCTACTTTCTCTTATTGTTCATGAAGTCTGATATTTCCTGATCTTGGCGCTGACGCATGTGATTCCATGCCATCTTGTGGCTAAAACAAAGGTCATACTTAGCAGTTTCGCCGCGTGAGTTGGTATATGGTGCATCGAGCAGCCATCCGTAACTCTCAGCGTCCTTTTTTGGCACATCAAGTTTTGCCTGGCATCCTTTTACATCACACTCCACATGGATGTAATCATTTTGTTTCACTGCTTATCTCCTGTCGTGTATGTCACTTTTGACACACCGTTTTTGTCAATCGTGACAACCTTTTTTGTAATGGGAGCGCTCACCGTAAGCCCTGTACGATCGTCTGACGCGCCGACAATATCGCCGATGTCATATCTATCTGCTTGGTCGGTCAGCTCCACAGATAGCTTTGTGGCTTCTTTCCAGTAATCCTTTAGGCGTTTTGTGCCATCTTTTATGAGCGTATCTTTATCTGCCGACGTGTAGTTATAGTATTCTGCCCGCTCTTGTAAACCAAAAAAGGTCTGTTTCTCGCTCACGTTACCTTTGGCATCAAGATACAGCTCAAGGGCTATACGCTCGTCTTTTTGACCAGTACCACGGCATACAAGGTGATTTACAGGCAAGTATTCCATATCTGCCGTAAGATTGACGAGATTTGCATCAAACTCTTCATCTTCTGCCCAATTCTTGACCGGAATAACTGACAAAACCGCCTTGGAGCCGTTATATCGTATGAGCAACTTCCCGCCTGCCGCTGATATAAAGCCCTGAATAGCATCATAGAGCGTTGCATAAAGCGGTACCTCATAGCGTTTTGGAGTGAGATTACACACGCTATCGTTAACGTCAAAAATGCTTTGCAGGTCATACTTAACGATTAACTCTTTAATTGCTCTGTGTATCTCACCATTCAGTATGAGATTCTCGCCGTCATGAGCACCAAAAACAATCTTATTGTTAAGTAGCCCGCTCCACGTCTGACCACACCATGTATAACCACTATCAACTTTTAGGCGCGTGATAATACCGCCGTACGCCGTTCCCTCGATATATACACGCATACCGCTTTTGATTATCGGCGCTTTGTCTGGAACAGAGAGCTCAAAATCATTCTCGGCGGTATCTCCTACACCGAAGGCGAGGTCAAAAGAAACGGGGTCGATAATCATTACATCAACCCCGTTTTCATCTTGCAAGATTATATCCATGGTAGCGCCGCCCGTCTCTCGATAATAGCAAGGTTAAAGCCCCATGATTGATCCCATGTAACCGTATGGTCTCCCGGTGTAATTTGCTCGAATATATAGCTCCCAGAACCCTTAGCGCCCCGTATACGGCTACTAAATACGTCTTGACAGTTACCGTATGCATCTTTTAGGACAACGCTGTCATGCGCCATAGATGCCTTTTTGGTGCTATCAATAACAAGTAGCCAGCGATCTTGCACAGTAACATTTACGCCATAGGTGTTATCGTCAATGTGTATCGTGGGCTTTATGGCATACCCAAAAACTGTAATCCTAAAATCACACGGTGTATGTGCATCTACCGTAAAGGTATCTGCTCTACCAGATGAGCCGTAATCATGCGGGTAATCATGCGGGTAATCAATGCCGAAAATTTCTTGCTCTGTGCCTTGCTGCGGAATAAAATCATAAGATGTTTCGCGCCGCCACAAAGGACTGCTGACGCTTAAATCAAGCGACCATACACGGTTTTCTGGATACCAATTTGCGACGCTACCTTTAGTGATATTGCACTCGATATACCAGCCATCTACTTCTAATTTATCAGGTAACCCTCTTTCAGTATCATAATCGGCAAGCATTAAGAGCTTCTCAATGCGCTTGCGCTGCTCTTTTGTAGCAGCCACAAGCTCAACGCTATACGTTCGTTTCTCACGGACAAAGCCGCTGTTAACACTATTCCACTCCCAACCGGCAAGGTCGGTACCAAACATGAGCGTGTCAAAAGCACCGCTCACGTCAAATACCGACCCATCCGATGTAGTAAACGTTGCTTTATACATTTACCATCATCTCCCGAATACGGCGCTTCTCTTCTCGCTCAGACACAACGGTTACCGGCGCGCCCTCTGCAATAAGGCGTGGGAGATTGCCGTTCAGCCATGCTGCTATATCAAAGTTGTTCAAGCGATTTGTTACACTTTCGGCAATGATGTCCGCAAATGGCTGTGAATACCTGCGGTTAGTCAACGGGACGATAGCTTCTGCCCCCGCTTCTCCAACAATATCAAGCGGTGTAGCCCTCGTCGCTATAGCACCGTCTGCATGGTAGCGAACTCCGCCTGCGGCGTTCGCGCGAATACCTCCGGAAGCGTTAGCGTGTAAATGCGCCGTAAAAACACCCGAAACTTGCGAAAGCATACCAAGCACATGGCTAATCGTGCCTGATGCATGGTCTTCTGCCACAACTGAAAAATACTTATCACGTATACTTTTTGCGCTTACATGGTCGATGCCAAGTTCAGCAGCCGTAATGGTGCCATCGTCGTTGACCTCATAATGCTTTCCGTTGATAGTCATGGCATTAAAGTCCCAGATGTTTCCGGCTTGGTCTTGGATAGTCCCGTCATCAGTCACAACAAACTCTTTTGGGTCAACTCCTAGCGCATTAAGGTTTTGAATTGACGTGACCATCTCACTCACGCTGCCGTTACTCGCTGTAGCCAGTGCCGAAAACATATCGGTACCTAACGCAGAAACTTGTTCAGCTGAAATACCAGCCTGTTGTAAACCCGCTGATAGCTGGTCAATATCAAGCCCAACGTTTGCCATGCTTTCAATAGCTTTGGAGCCAAGCCCAGATATAACATCTGAGAAGTTTGAAGCGCCGCTTGCTGCGTCTCCTAAGCTTTTCTCAAGGCTTTTTACAGATTCGTTTGCGCTGTCAAGTGATCCTTTTGCTTCGTTAGCATCTTTCTTTGCCTGGCTCGCAGCAGCTCTATGTTCAGCAGCTGCACGAGCATATTCCTCACGAGTTTTGCCGGATGCTTCAATCGTCTTATCAGACGCTTGCATTCCGATTTCGTACCCTTTTTGGTACTCGTCATTAACGGCCTTTACTTTCTCTTGATAGGTCTTAGCAGCTTGTATTTGAGCTTCATACGCTTCGGCAAGATTTTTAGACAGAGCATTTACACGAGCTTCCTTTTTCTTTGCTTCAACAAGCTCGTCAATACTTTCTCTAAGATTGTGTACCTGCCCGTTTTCGTCAGTATATTGGTTGGCCAAAACGTCTGATTTGCTGATGTTAATGTCGTACTGATCAGCGAGCGTCTTTAGCGCCCATTCGAGCCTTCCATTTTCCTCAGCGCTTAGATCTACCTTTCCTGACGTACTGTTAATAACATTTTGTATTTGCGTCAAAGTGCCAATGGTATTCTCTGCTTCGTCATTGTTTGCCTTCATGGCTTCCGCATGACGCTGAAAAGAGCTGCGCAAGTCCTCAATCGAGTATTTCGCAAGCTCACTTTGCTTTTTAATGCTATCCGAAACGGTGTAATAGTGATCAAGTCCACTAGAGCGTTTAACTTCATCAGAAAAAGCGCCGTATGATTTTGCTAGCGCATCTTGCTCTTGTCGAGCCGCAAGCATCGAACCACCGACAACACCTATAACGGAAGCCACGGCAGCAAGACCTAAAGTAACGGGGTTAATAGCACTCGTAAGGCTTAAAAAGCCATATTGAAGACTATCAATGATACCAAGTGTTTTAACTGCACCTACAACGGTTTTTATTACCGGAACAACGTGTTGCAATCCCATGAAAGCAGCGACACCGATTGCGACACCCGGAGCAATCCCAGCAACCACTGGCGCGATAGTTTTCAAAATACCAACGATTGATGGGATATAGCTATTGACCGTCTTAAAAGCGTCACTAATGCCTTTTTTCAAGCCAGAAAACATGCCGCTGATGTTCTCGTTACCAATAGCTTTTAGCGTATCAGCAAGTCCACGTGTAATGGCGTTAGAAGTGTTTGCCATCTGTGTTTCAATGCCACCAGCTGCGGTTTCTGCCTGTTCCTTAAAGCTGGTTAGATGTGAACCGCCTTCAAGGTCAAGCTTAATCATTGCATCAAGCAGCTGATCCATTGAGATAGTACCCCAAAGATCGCCGCCTTCGCTTTCTTTGCCGCCACCAAGGGCTACATACAAATCTTTTGCTCCAGCTGTTGGACCCAACATAGCCTTTGCCAGCTGGTCAAGCTGCCCGGGCATAGCTTGCATAAGGCTTTTCCAGTCCTGCATATCAGGACGACCTTTAGAAAGCACCTGCCGGAACTGCTCTGTCGCTGCCGTTGCGAGCTGTTGATTTGCGCCGGATGCTATAAGCATGTCATTAAGTGCAAGACCCGCCTTTGTCGCTTTGCCGAGGTCTTTCGTAATGACTGATATGCCTTTAACGGTTGTTACCATATCGTCAAGCCGTGTGGGGAGTGCCTGCAACCTGTCAGACATGTAATTAACCCACTGACTCGCTTCCTTGGAAGAATAGCCTAGACTTTGCATTGTCTTAGGAAAGAGGTTAAGCGTATCAAGTCGCTTTACTGCCGAGTCAACGTGACTTGATACGGTTGATATTGCGCTATCAACCGCACGGGACACAACACCAGATACAGCACCGGCAATGGCAAAACCTTTACCAAAGCCTTTTGCGGTATTTTGACCCATACGGGTACCGGCCGATGTCGAAACCTTACCGTCTGCGGATCCTAAAGCCTTGTTAATCGTGCCGGAAAGGTTATCAAACTTCGGAACAATGAGAAGTGAAGTTGAGCCGATATTACCCACTTGTAACCTCCTTCCATTCTGTTGTTTCCATGATTTCTTTTACGCGCTTTAACTGCTGTTTTTTGCGTTCGGTATTTTCTTCTGCCCGCTTACGCTCGATAATGTCACGCGGCCTTGTTACGCGCTCTGGCTGATCTTGTCCCTCATAGCGAACCCCGTTACCCCACGCAATCATATAGAGCAAATCTTCAACATCTGCTATTGCTTCTCTTGTCTCACTCCATGCCCATTCGGGACTTATGGCCGATACATACAGAGAGCCACGGGGAAGGGTGAGAATGAGGTCTACACATTCGGAGATGTTTACTATCTCGTCATATGAGACGTGGTAATACGCTCTGAAATCATGCCTGAGCTCGCGTATATGGCCTTCTTCAAGCTGTGCGAGCGCTAGAAGTTTTTTAGTTCTTCATTTTCAAAGACAGAAAGGTACGCATAGGTGAGAGAAGCCATGTTTACAAGTCCGTCATCCTCGGTGCAATGAGCGTAAATATCGTCGAACTGCTCATCCCCAAGAACAAGGCGCATGGCTTCAAAAAGCTTGTCATCCGTAAGGTTTTTGCCATTCAAAAGATCGCTCACGCGCTTATCGTGCAGGCGTTTTACCGGCACAGTATACACATTGCCAAAAATCTTGATATCTGCTTGTTTTGTTAGGTGTTGCTTAATAAACTCGCGCTTTGCTTTGACACCTTTAAGCTTAGAGCAATCAAGCTCCATAGCTCGGGCGTATAGGTCAAGTTCTTTGGCGCTCATATTATCAAAAATTGAGGTATCCATATCACTCCTACACTTAAAATACCCCCTCGAAGTGAGGGGGTATAAAAACGTCGTTTACGCCACTTCGGCAAAGTACTCTTTAACGACCTCTGAGCCGTCATCAGGGGTATTTGCGGTAATCTCCATACCGAATACCATAAGGTCGCCGCGCTTGTGGGGTACATCGTCAAAGGAAGTGATGACACCCTTCTCAACAACGATACGGTGCAGACGAGTGTCACTCATAAGCTCCTGCAAAACAAATGGGTGCTTCTCGCCCTTATAAGGCTTACGCTTAATGGCGGTAATCTTACCGGCTGTCTCTGTTACAGAGTCGTTCCCGTAGCGCAGTTTTGCTACAGCGGGGCGATTAACTTCGAGAAACTCGACCTTAATTTTGGTTGTATCATCATCAACGGTTGTCATGATGATAGTACCGTGATAGCCCTTGTGGTCAGTCGTGGAAATCGAGCGACTATCGGTAAAGCCGTTTTCGCTCAACTCACCCAAGCTCACAAAGTCAGCAAGGGCGCTCATTTTGGTTGTTGCGTCGGTTGGAACTGCCGCATCGGCCTTAAATGAGGTATAGACAACACCGCCGCCTTCGATACCGATAGAAGATGTTGCAAACCCGGGATTGAGATCGGTTGTTGCTTTGGCTGGTTCTGGCATAGTTACTCCTTAAAAGTTGAAAGATTGTATGAGAGATGCCAACGCGGACAGCCTGCGTCCGTATCAAAATCGCTGTAAAAGCTGGTCTCATTGATTGAGCCGTAACCGGCTAAAAACGGAAGCTGATGCATAAGGTCGGAAACCTTTTCAGCAGCTGCAAACGCTTTTTGTTCGCTGGTATCCCATACCAAAATGGTTAGTGTTGGAAAATCGAGGTATTTATCTCGTCCGCCCCCCGAACGGCGAACAACAATCAGCGGGTATTTACGTTTCTCGGGGACACTTACGGCTACATGAAAGCCGGGAAGTGCCTTAGCGAGACGGTCGCGTATATCCGCTTGCACATTTAGTCTTGGCATACTAGCCGCCTAAAAACTCGTCAAGATCGCCATGTAAAGCTTGCGCCTTCAAACCGCGCGTTCCGGTTGTCTCCACAATGCCGACAGCTGACTTGTCAAGAACTTTCACTCGGCCACGATACGCAGAGCGCATCCATGCGTCCTTGTCATCGCGTCGCGATGCTTCCTTTGCGCTTGCGGATGCGGCAATACTCGCCGCCATTGGCGCAAGTTGGCTTTGTACGGCGCTACTTTTTGCAATACGTGCGACTTCGGAAAGATTGAGTTTTACCGGTGAGAAATTACCCATTGAGAACACCTACCTCAGCAATCATGTTCCAGCGTGTCGGGCATGGAACAGTACGGTCAGGCGCGCCGCTTACTCTCAGCGCTGCATCAACATCAGACACGTCTCCGCCGCGCTCTATGAGCACAACACGAGCATGTATGAGGTTTCCTTTGTATGTTTTGGGGAACGCTACAGAGTATTGAACAAACACACCATCAGGGCGCATACCGTCAGATGAACTGCGAGAATTGGTTAGGTCAGAGCCTGCCAAAGGACGCACAAGGCAATCATCGACAACCTCACTTGCCCACGTATAGACCGGCTCGCCCATCTCGTCAGTACCTGTCTTAGAGCGCGTCAACACCGCAACGCGCTCTCCTAATTTCAGCATGAAACCACCACCTAATATGGCGATACAATGCCGATACGCTGCGATTTCCCTAAAAGTTTTTTTAGGGTGTTAAGCGTGTCGCGATCGAAATAGGCGCTGCCGCTTGGATTGGTAACTGCTACCTGAGCCTGAAACCCGTTTGCCGAAAAGCTCGCAGACTTCGCACCGGATACATCCCCGAAACCCTCGAGCGTTGGCGGAATAAGCGTTTTACGCGCAGCGTCAACGACCAACAGACGCGCTAACATCTGCTGGTCGTCAGTAAGCTTTCGCTTGCTCGTAATGCCAAGGTGTGCTCGCAACTTTGCTGATTGTTGCTCAAGTGTCGCAGATACGCGCAATTTATCAGTCGTACTATCTCCCGTATCGTTGCGGTACTGCTCCACGGTTGCGTAAGCACTCATTACGACCTCGCTTATTTAACCTTGATAGTGCCCTTGACGATATAATTTGTGACCTCTGCGACAAAGCGAGCACCGGCAATAAAGTCAGACTCGACAGAGACACGATCCAGCGCTGGCACGTGTGCAACGCCGATAAGGCCGTTCTCGTCAGAGAGATACGGGAAGCCGGCGGCATTAAGACCGGCCATATCAACGCCATATGCCTTAATGTTCTCGGCTGCGGTAACATATACGGCTCCCTTATCAACCTTAGAAGTGGCAAAAAGGCCACCAAGGCCGAGGAAGTCGGCAATGTAAGTCATGCCAAAGAGGGTTTGTGTGGTAACAGGAGCATCACCAAGATATGCATAGATATCCTCAGTGTTCGCGATAACGATTACCTGACTTGTAGCGTCCCCATTGCCCTCCATAGACGCATTAAGCTTGCCAATAGCAGCGGCGATGGCCGCCTGAAGGTTCTTGCCCTCAGCAGCGCCGGTACCAGCCTTAACGGTGGCAATAAAATCACCAACAACGCCATTGCGAACAAGAGACATGACCTTTCGATCAGTTCCCAATACTGCAACGTCCATACCAGAAGCAAGAACAGCCTGCGCGGTCGTAACACGACGATAAGGCTTGAGGTCGATCTTACCGATAGGCTTCTTTTTAGCCGTAATCTTTGTCAGTGGTACCTCGTCGCCCTCGGTATAAGCATCTGCGGCAAGAGTGCCGGTGTACTCGATTTGCTCCAGCTGATGGCCTGCCTGTACCGTCTCGACACCGGTAATGCCAAGAATTGCGCTCAAGCGGTCAAAATCGCCTGTAAACTGCTTAACTGCAAGCTCGCTAAGGGCGGTATTTACCGCGTCAGCGGTAGTGGTATTCGGAATAACTGCCATAATAAAACTCCTTTTACTTGTTTGTTAATTGCTTCGTGCGTGCGCGGACAAACTCAAGCGGGTTTTCAATGCTGTTAACATCAATTACCTGTGCGTTTGCTGCGCCACCTTTGTCTTGTGGATAAAGAGCCTGCGTCTTCGCAAATGTTGACGCGTACTCACTCACCGCTTTTGCAGACGCGGAAATATCGTCTTCTGTGACACCGTGAAGAAGGTCTACCGGGACGCCGGTCTCTTTTGAAACGCGTACCTTTACTTTCAAGCTTTCGTTTTCCTGCTCAAGCTCAGATACACGGTTTTTGAGTCCCGTATCGTCTCCGGCATTCTCAAGCTGTTTTTTCATCTCTTCGAGCTGCTTGAGGTTTTCTTTTGCACGGTCTTCCCACTTACGGCTTTCCGCCTTCCAGTCCTTCGTTGGCTCCGTATTGGTACCGCTAGGAGCACTTTGCGCCTGTGTAGGCTCACTCTGTGTTCCTGATGCTTGTACTGCCGGATCGCTTGCCGTCGGATCTGTTTGTGGATCTTTTACGTCTGCCATGTTTTACTCCTTTGCTTTTCGCATTGGTTTTTGGGCTTTTCGCCCCATTTGCATATGAAAAAAGCCACCCTTTCCGAGTGGCTTTAATCGACTAATGTTTGTGTGCTGGTATGCCTAGATCGTGTGCCATTTGGCTCACTATCCGATTGCGTAAATACGCATCATATGACGGCGTCCGCCCGTTTCTCGTATACTTCGCACGCTCATCTTTGCTCATAGCGTTCCAGTCATCACGAGCGCCTTCAAGTGCCTTTTCTCGCGCTTCGCTGTACGCGTCCAAATATTTCTTTTGGTTGTACCCCTCAAGACCGCCGCCGTCAAAGTCAGGTGTTGGAGTGCACCGGCAATGGTTGTGACGCGCTACCGTGTTTTTTGTACGGTAAACAAAACCTTGCGATGCAAGGAATACACACCATGCACACGCATCAGCATGTGGAACAAGCGCCCAGCGAGGATGCGCGTTATCTCGCTTTGAGTTATACGTGATAGTTTCATCCGCGTACTCATACGTTCTTCGGCTCGTGTATCCCTGAAGCTCAGCGATAATACTCTCAAGGTCTGCATTCTTTTGTGTTGAGCGCTTTACGTCCCCTTGCAGCTTATAAAGATATCTATCTAAATTCGGTATCTCAGCCTCATAGTCAATTGAAACACCGGCTAAGCTGCGCTGTTCTTCGTAGAACTCAAGCGCCACAGCGGCGGCACGCTCTCCATAAGTGTTGACTATGGAGGGATATACCTCTGAGAGTGCTTTAGCAATGTCAGAGCTCGAATTTCCGTCTAGGCGCTCCAGTAACCCACCTACAGCCTTAACGGCAAGATTTGAATTAGTGACTAAAGCACGATCATATCGCTCAAAATCATCACGTGAAATCATTAGGCACCCATCCCGTCCGCTATACGGTTGAGGGCGTTAATAGCGCCGTTTTTGCGCTTCTCTGCCATAAGGCGGTCAATTGTGGGCTGTGACAGTCCAACACCCTCATAAAAGACGCGAGTACCCGCAATAGATGGGTCAGATGCGGCAAGCTTCGTCCATGCGTCAGCACGCGCTGAAATCGTTGGCATTGACGGATCGCGCATATACGCTTGAACGCCCTTCTGTTCGTCTGTAAGCGCGTCTAAAGTTGTATTTCCGGCAACTGCCATAATCATGCGCCCGATGGTTTCAAGCGTCTCTGAATTACGCCTGTTGGCTGCTTCGACCTCTAGGATAAGCGGGTTATTTGCTGCACCAAGCGCATCAGAAGAGGTATACGTATTCGATAGAACACCGAGCTGAGATAAAGGTACGTTTGTAGCACCGCTAAACCTCTGCGCATCGTTTTCAAACACCCTGGTAAAGTTTTCAGCATTACCGGCGGCAAACTGTCCGACCTGCGGAACATCACCGTTTTCATCGCGCGAGATGGCAAGCATTGCGCCAAAATACGCCTTGAACTTTTGCTCAGGTGTTAGACCACGTATCTCTTCTTTACTCTCTTCGTCCTCGTTCTCCTTATTCTCCTTATTCTCCTCGTTCTCCTCGTTCTCCTCGTTCTCCTCGTCTTCAGTTTTACCGGTGAGCATTCCCTCAGATACGCCAATCATGTAACGCTGCGGATACGTAAAGAGCGTCGCACCGACCTCCATGTTACAAAGGTCGCGAACTGCCTTATCAACAATAGAGATAAGCTCAGGCGTAATCATGGAATGGCCAAGTGGGCGATCAGGATCAGGTTCATTGACAAATACATCCATAAGCGGGCGCCCGAGCGCATGCGGCTCAACGATATACTTCCATGTACGCCTATCATCGACGGTAAACATATCGATAACGACATCCGGGAAGTGAAAAACAAACCGTGTGGGTTTACCGCTTTTATCAACGTCGGAGAGTACTACACCGCAGCCGATACGGTCGGCGATGTTATCCCAGAGCACCGAGAATTGATTTGCCGAAAATACACGAACCTTGGCTTTCGGCTGGCCTGTACTCCCACGCATAACGGTTACGGCTGAAATGCCGTAAGTAAGAGCGCTCGTCCATGCTTGCTGATACAGCGACCGTAAGCGATTAGCCGTAACAAGCTTGTCAAGACCTGCATCAGCCTGTCCTGCGAACACATACCCGTCAAAAACAGAGCGCATAGCATGAGCATGTATTGCTTTTGAACACCAACCCACAACACTGTTAAGGTTTTGCTTGATACGCAGCGGCAAAACATCTATACCAAGGTCAATAAGGACATTTTTCATGTTGTAATACGACTTAAGATTGGCGTTTCTACTCTCGACAGCGTTCCATGCGGTAAAAAGGCTGCCTGCGCGCTCCTGATACTCAAGAGGAAGCACGCTTATATCTGGTCTAAGCATTTATAAGAACCTCTGTTTTCTTTTCGGGTTTCTCTTCGTTGTCCTCGCTCCCCAAAGAGCCAAGGTTGCAGCTTCTATCGGTGTTGGGTCTGTGTCATCAACAGACCCAAACCCCCACCCGCCACGATTACCAATAAAACGGCGCACACAGCCAAGAGCAGAGTTGTTAAGCGCGCGCGAATAGGTATGAAAAACGGACTTATCACTAAGTCCGTCATAGAAGCCTTGAGCTGCTGCGATTACCTCGCCGGTTTTTGGTCTGACAATATAACCTCGCGGTACTTTTAAGCTCTCAAAGTTCGTCATAAGTGCTTCTGCGCCGCTCAGGCCGTCAACGACACACACGCTGGTGTTCTTTGCACGCTTGGAAAGCGCCTCAGCAAGCGACCGTGTGCCGCCCTTGGTGTCTCCAATTTCCACAAGCTCAATAGCGGCTTTTCCGTTTCGGGCTAGTTTGCATCCTACAAGGGCGTAACGGGAACCATCTTGGCTAAACTTCACGCCAAAGGCTTTCTTGTACTTATACTTATCGCCAATGGACTTGATGTAAGCAGCTTTCCAGAGTGACTCTGTAATTGCAGGGTTTTGTTTTGTCTGCTTCGACCACCAGCCTAAGCGCTCGCGGGCAAAACCATCAGGTGTAACGTCATCTGCTTCTGCGGCAATCGTATCTTCATCAATGAGATAACCAAGCGACGGGTTTGTCTCATACCAGCGCTCAATATCATGTGGATCACCGATTTCATCAACCGCCCATTCAAGCCATGCGGTGCTTTTGGTATCTCCGTCATGTACTCTATCGTGTAGCGGCTTAAAAACATCCGCAGGTGCCTTGTTATTTGGCGGTGTCCCAAGATAGATGGTTTGTGCATTGTGCTTTTTGCTTGCAGACGTAACAAAGCGTGATGCGTCTTGTTGTTCGCGAGTTAACTCCTGCGCTTCGTCATAGATTACTACATCGTAGCTTTTACCACGAGCAAGGTTGTTTGTGCGCGTTGTAAAGCGTATCATACCGCCGTTTTTGAGGTAAATTGCTTGCTGCCCGTTGGTTTTACGTACGGTATCTAAGAGGTCGTTTAAGTCCTCATTCTCCTCGTCCTCAAATGGTGCGGAAAGCTCCTTAAACATCCCATCTGCGGTATCGCCGTGCTGGCATGTGTAAAGAATCTTCTCGCCATCGGCAATTAAACCGTAAAAACAACGAGCGCGGACGCTCCAAGACTTACCGTTTTGCCTGGAAAGAGATAACCCAACCGTTTTGAACGCATATTTATCGCGTTTATTGCGCGCAAGCATAACATCAAGAAAATGTTGCTGCCACTCGAGCGGTTCGTCCCAGAACTCAGATGCTAGAGCTGCCGCCTGTTCACCGTCGGTATAAGCATATTTGCCAACTACCTCAAATGTCGGCTCTTGCCTACCATATCGTTTAGCCACTCTTTACTCGCTTTGCTTTCTTCGCGCGATCGTCCATAACAAATTGCAGTGTTTTACCTTGTTTTGTTTTCTTTTTCTCAGGCTGCACCGAATCATTGATGCCAAGCTGTTTGTTTATCTGCCTGATTTCTGCACTCGCTTGTTTAAGCTTGTCAATCTGCGGTAAGGCTTTGAGGTCGCCAAGCTTGTTTTGGTATGCAACTTGCCCAACCTCGTCAATATCATCCATACACTGCTGCGCGATTTGATGCCAATAAATCAAAATCGTCAATGTTGGTATATCCGATGGTGAAAACTTACGACCTTGTGTGATTTCTTGCCACTTAGCAGCTTTGAAAGAATCGTTTGCCACGCTTTCCGGCATTTCAAGGCTTGAAGAGCCAGCCTTTTGTTCGGCTTTTTTACGCGGCATATTTCACCTACTTATTTATGTTTTTAAGTGTTTTATCCACAAAAGACCGAGCAGCATCTTCTACAGAAGGCATGCCGTAATTACTAAAACTTGTGTCAACATTTAATTTCCCTGTTTTAGCGTCAATATAAATGTTAGCCCAGCGCAAGCGCCCTCCATCGGCATTACTTACTTTCTCACCAAACCAATAAGCAGAACTGATATTGCCACTCTTGTAATAATCGAGATCGGCACCAATAGAGGTGGCTTTGATATAAAGCCTATCATGCCCCCCTTTACTCCATCGTTTCACGCCAGCATTTTCGAGCGCTGCAATTTGTTTTTCTGTAAATGGCTTTCCTTCCCAAGCTACACCCATAGCCGATGCGCTTGATGCACCACGTCCGCCCATAAAATCACCTCTAACAAAAAAGCCGCCCAAAGGCGGCTAATAACAACGGCCAGGAATTGCACCTGAGTCATCTCTAACAAGGGCACTGCTTACTATGCTACGCGTTGTTAATGTAATTTTCCCAAATAGAATTTACCCTGTCAACCATATTTCTTTCTTTTACTGTCAATCGTGCGGCACCCTTCTTTGTGTCATTTTCTGAATGATACTGTCCATGGTGTGTGTGCGGCTGAATACCTCTGTGCTTATGTCGTAAATCTATTTGTTTCATCCTTTTTAGGTCGGTACCATAGTAAATTACCGAAGAAATTTTCTTGTTTTTTACAAGAACATATACTCTGCCACGCGTCATAGTTTCAAGCGGCTGTTCCAGTTTCAAATCAGTAGCTTCTATAAATTTGATATTCCCAACTTGTAAAATTGATTTATATTCGCTGCCATATGTACGGCCTTTTTGACTGATCCCGCTACTCGCCCCTCTTCCACCCATTAAACACCCTATCTACCTAAGAAACTGAAAATCTGCTTATCAAGACGCTTTTGTGCTCTTTCATACGTTGTGGTCGTAATATAGCGATGCGTAGCTTGACCAAAACCATTTACAAATGTCTTTGGTGGCTTAGATTGCTCTTCCTTCTTGTGCTGCGCTTCTATTTTTGCCAAATCACGCTTGTGCTTTTCTTCTCTCAAAATGCTATATTGGTCACGAGCGCGGTCATATATAGCGCGAGCTTCTTTTTTAGTGCCAGGGACTTTAAGCCCATAATTTACAGCATCGTAAGCGTTCTCCTGCATAATCGCATCAAGTTCTTTCATGCGCTGCTCTATCTGCTCGTCAGTAAGGCTAACTGGGTCTACAAGAAAAGAACCAACTTTCTTAGCAGAGATACCCCGACCTTTGACACTAACGCTTGAACTTCCTCTACCGCCCATGTGCGAGCCTTTCTGTTACGTGATTTTTGTATTCCATGACTTCGATATCGCCAAAGTCAAAATCAATCGTGCCGCCGTAAAGTAGTAACCGCTTCGGCTGCACTGCTTTAATTGCAGCTTTAAGACCGCTCTTAAACGCCTTGAGTGCGTCTTTATCACCTTTGATACCAACAGTCGATGTGGCAACAGTCGAACCTTTTGGAACGCCTTCAAAGGTGAACTTATAACTCGCCCTGTCTGACCACGTAAGCAAAGGAATTACCTTAATGCCTTGTGTTAGCCAAAAGTACGCCAGCGCTTGTGAGCGATAGCGATTCCATACCTGCATGGGATACGGCATATCCATGTACAGTGAGAAATCAGGAGCAATGACATAATCAAACTGTTTTAAGATGTCAACATACTCGCGAGGACTATTCCACAAACGCTCAAATTGGTAATCATCCAAGAAGAAATGACAGGCTTTTCCTTTCTTTTCCTCAGCCGATGTTGACTTTGCGTAATTGAAACCCATGAAATCATCAGGTTTACAATCGATTGCCGGAAGTTCCGGCATCCCAGATTCTCCGCAATCGTAACGATTAACGATATCGAGGTTATAGCCTTTGTCTGTTTTTAGTCGCTCTGCGCCATACGTGAGGTTTTTACTCTTGAAGTCACAGCCGAACTTTGACATATCCAGCTTGCCAATGCTTTTAACCTCGCTTTTAAGCATGGAAATGTTCCATGTTGAAATCTCGCCTGTTTTGTTGTCCGCGATACGATATGCCTTGATCTGATCCTCGGTAAGACCGTCACAGTACGCGATATTCTCGTCCGGTATCTCCGTCCAGCCGAGCGATTTACACGCTTCGACGCGCGTATGACCCGTGACAATAACCGGGTTTTCTCGGCTTTCTAGGACAATTTGGCCACGTAAACCAAACTCCCGAATAGAGTCTGCAACAGCTGGAATTGCCTTCTTGTTATGCCGTGCATTACGCTCATACGGGATAATGTCAGAAATCTTCACATGAAGCCTTTCAGACGATGTATTCTAACTGCTGTTTTGTAAAAAACTACCTCGGGGGGATATTAGCCCTGGTGCGGAAGGATGGCGGCCAGGTCGTTTATAAAAGACCCCCCTATCTACCTGCGGAAACGTTACCAATCGGTGGTAGTGGTTGGCGGCTCAAATTGTACAAAATCACGTTTATGCAGCTCAAAAGCTTGTGCAGCTCTCACGAATTGTTGAGGATTAAACCATTGAGCTTTAAGCTTTGCGAGTTGTGACTGAACAGCGCGAACATACTCAACACTCCGCGCTCTCCGCCAGTTGTTGCAACACCTATGGGTTGCGGAAATGTTAGCGGTGTCATATGGTGAGCCGCCAAGGGATACTGGTATAAGCTCGTCCGCCTCGTATGCCTGGGCATCCCGAGCAGGTAGGCTATAGTCTATCGGAAGTCCACATATCCAACAGCAAGTATCACGAGCACGGACACGAGAGCGTGCGGCATTGCGGCGGCTGCTGTTGGCTCTGCGTGCATTGCTCTTTGCCATACGCCAATACCTCCGTGCCTGTGCCAGCCGTACCCCATACCTAAAACAAAAGCCCTCACTTCCGTAAGGGCTTGCGTTACTCTCGATAGAACAACCACGCTAACACACTAGCACATATCGACGTGATAAAGTGTGCCAAAATGTGACAAAGTATGACAGGATTAGTACTCCTCAAGCAAACGCTTGTACTGCCTGTATATTTCACGATTGACTAAAACAATGTCTCTATCAGTCAAGGAATACTCATGAGCTCTTTTGAGAGCTTTACGAGCATCAGCAAGAGCATCTATCACCGGTAGAGCTTCATATCCTATCTTATCGCGGTCTCCCCAGCTAGACACATGATTAATAATCCACTCGGCGTTGTCATCAAGTATCTTGGCCTCAAACTTGCGCTCGATTAAATCAAGTGATGTTGATATGCTTTCGTACTCATTGCATAAATCGCTGTGCTTATCCTCGATATCCGTAATTCGCTTGCTGATACACCAATCGGCAAATAGAATCGCCGTCATCTCAACAAGAACAACCACTGATAACACGGCGTTAATCATCCCAACTCCTCCTCATTGTCCTTGAGCCATACGCACATACAGCGCAGGTCGTCTACCACATCGGCAAGCCCTGAACGCTGCATACGTACCGATACCGTGCCGACCGCATTACTCAGCGTGTAATAAGTGCCATCAACTGCGGCCTTTGGTGCTGGTAGTCCCTCTACGTGCTCAGTCGTAACAGACAAGTGCATACCATCCGGTAACTCTGTCATTGCGCATCCTCCTTGTATATGTGCTCGATATACCGCTTTAGCTTGGCAATCGATATAAGGTTTTCCTCAAGCGAATATCGGTGTGAGAGTACGAGCACAACACCCTCAAGACCGATAGTCGTACTGTCAAGACAATGTGCATCTATTTCCTGCACAAGCATACTTCCGCGCACCTCAAAGCGTGGGTTTGCGTTGCGTCTGATGTACAGCCCATCAGGCGGCTTTACCTCTTTACGGTTACGTACTGCTTTTATTTTCGTCATTGTGTGGCTACCCCTTTACCTTCTCTGACCTTTGCCAGCCCGTATGCCTCACACATGTCAAGCGCCGTATCAGCGAACCTGTGACACGCGCGAACGCTGTAATTCATGCTCTTTGAAACCTCTTGCCAGCTCATAGCCTTAAGGTATCTAAGCTCGAGCGCGTCTGTGCACTCATAGCCTGCAAGCGCTAAAAGGCCGCTCTTGCAATTTCGACCGTAGATGATGTCGTAAGCGGCGTTGATAATCTCCACAAGCTCGCTCATACGCTTGATGTATCGGCTTTCTGCATCAACTGCTTGCTCAACAGCAGGTATACCACTCTGCGCGGTGCCATGCGCTATCGTAGGCTTTGAATAATCAATGCCGCCGACGTCCATCTGATACGGCAAGCCCTCAAGCTTTGAGCGTATGCCTTGCAGCTCACGTACTGCTTCTCGCGCCTGCTTGAAGTAATCCCGCGCGTAACTCATAGCAAGTCTCCAAAGTAGGCGGCAACGAGATCTCTTGCGTATCTATGCAATAGAGAATCAGAATCAGTGTTAACTATTGTGTATCCGCTATCAAAGAGGACGAGTACCGAATCAAATGCACCAGCAACAATCTCAGCATGAATAGCAAATCTATCAAACTCGAAAGAGTAAAACTTGCGATAGCCATCATCATTTGTAATTTCGTAACCTTTTGGCTGCATAATGCTAAGGTCTGATAAATCAGCGGTCTCTGATACCATGCCAGTTAACTTCTCGATAAACGCTGTCATGTCGTGCGCAGCCGCAAAATCAACGGAATAATCAGGCTTATTGCTCATAATTATCCCCCGCGACAAGGTTTACATAATCGATGCAGGGAATGCCGCACGCTTCGGCTGTCTTGCGCTCAAGGCTTGCGCCTTTGCTGTCGCGCCAGCCTGGCAAGGATACAAGCACATTGCATTTAGGTGTAGGTACCTTGCTGTATGTATCACTTGTTGTGAGCATGTGCAGACAGGTGAGCATTGCTTGCTCTTGCGTACAGGTAGGGCGTATCTTGCGAATTGGATTATAGACATAGCGGACGCCGAATCTCTCAAACAGTACTTTTTCAGCATCAAGAAAAGCTTTGGCGTTGTGGTCTGGAAATCCTGATATCGCTCCCGAAAGAAAGACAAACGCGTTTTTGAGTGAATCCATAGGTATAAAGCCTCCTTGTTAACTATCGTGAGTTTTCAACAATCATGTTTTTAACTAATGCAACCATTTTACCAGTATGTATATTGAGTTTTCAACATTTGCTTACAAGCAATCAGAAGTTTTCAACATTTTGGGAATTTCGATACTTAAAAAAACGGTTGAAAGTTACCCATCCGGAGCGAACCGGCAATCTTAATCTGTCTGGGCGCACAGCAGGGAGATTTTTCCTTCGGTCTCCCCGCTGTGCTGAGCGCCTCGAAATGAATCTTTAAGTCTGATTATATTTAGTTAAGCTTTTGAATTTTGTCCGTAAGTGACGCGAGTGACGCTAATGTACCTGAGTGACTGTAACACACAAAAAAAACATAACTCAACTGCAAAAACGAACTGGTAGTAACCAGTAGGGTATTTTTGCTCAACTGGGGTTTTGTGAAAATTAGTGAAAAATGGCTGCACGTTAACATAAAGCTAAAGAAAGTTTAGAACGGTATATCCTCGTCGTAAACGTCTGCCGGTGCTGCTTTTGGCGCTGGCTTTGCAGCTCTCACAACGGCGGGCGCGATGCCTCCGGGATATACTGGGACGGCTGCCTTAGGCGGTATGGCTGCCGTCGGTGCCTGTGCTGCTGGTGCGGCCTGTTCTTTCCGTGCTCCCATCAGTTCAATCTCGTCGATGATGATCTCGATTTTAGAGCGCTTCTGCCCTTCTTGCGTCTCCCAAGTGCTGTAACGAAGTTTTCCCTCAATGGCGACCTTAGAACCCTTGGTGAGATATGGTGCCAGAGCTGTCGCGCGATTGCCAAACAGCACGCAATCAATGAAATTGGGCACGTCCTCCCATTCGCCTGTAGAAGGGTTCTTGCGGCGATCATTAACAGCGACGCCTA
>ERZ772945.247-NODE-247-length-45113-cov-47.658085_pt1 | contig 45113 bp, 43 predicted proteins | sample MGYA00511681_ERZ772945 | MGnify/ENA primary metagenome ERZ772945 (study PRJEB29015, sample SAMEA2737943) | human oral metagenome | biome: human oral; feature: human-associated habitat; material: dental | place: China | collected 2143 ...
AAGCACCCTTGTGTCATTCTTTTATTTCAACAATTGTTGCACTTAGATTGTACATTCGCCATTTTTCTACGACAAAGGAGCGTTGCCAAGGTAATCTGTTTTTTCATGACGCATATCCTCCTTCGCTGCTACCGATTCGTTGCATCTTGCGTAAGCTGCTGGCCTTTCAGTTTAGACAAGCGATTCATAGAAATAAACATATCTTTGACGTTACCCCACTGGAGCATGTCAATCTTGACAGTATAGGCTTCGCCAGTCGGTTTGTAGACGTTCGTTAAGTTGGCGTTGAAGGCATACTGGCCTTCCAGTTTGTTCGCATGGAAGGCTGCGTCGTATTCGTTGATTTGACGAATCGTCTGGCCTTTCATGAAAGTCATTGCGTCGATGGTGTTGTTATATTTTTCTACATAGAGTTTGCAGTTTATATTTTCAATGCTGTTCGGGTAGTCCATGGTCTGCATGCCGCTAATGGAATCCATGTCGACATAGACGATGCCGTCTGGTTCGGTGCTAATGACGCGGTACCGGTCTGGATTGGAGAGGAGGGTCTGCGAATCCATGGCGTTTGCCGTGACAGCGTCAAAGGCAAGTATACAAAGGAGGGAGAATAACATCGTGAGTTTTTTCATGTGTATCATCCTTTCGTGGGACAAAGTTTAGAATTTCTTTGGTTGTGTCAATAGTTTTGTGTAAACTCTTTCTGCAAGTGCCATCGTGGTTTAGTCACTGAACACTTTACAGAAAAGGAGCTTCTTTTTCAACGGGAATTTTCAGGAGCTCTATGAAGTTTACACAAAAGATTTTACACTATCAGCCATGTCACCGCAACATTTATTATAGAACAAAGAATATGCAGACAATACGCACGCCTTGCAGGAGCAGAGGCAATATGTAGGTAGGACAGGGAAGAAAGGAGAAAGGGAACGTGGAAATTATGACGCATATTTTAGGAAAGTTGCAGGATATATGGGGCGTGAAGCTCTTATTGTCCATCGGTATGGCATTCGTCGCGGAGGCGCACGTGCAGCTCTTTTGGGGCTTCGCGGTACTGGTCTTTCTCGACCTCTTCACGAAGTGGCTTGCGCTCTCGCGCCAGCGGCTCGTAGACATGGGAGCAGAAAACCCGACCCTCTTTCAGTCGCTCATCGGGCTTCGCGCCGCGCGCCGTGACGGGTATATCCGCAGCGAGGAAATGCGCAAGCGGTTCGTGAACAAAATGCTCGCGTACATCTGCATCGTCGCGTCGAGCGTCGTACTGGACTGGATGCTCGCGCACGCAGGCGCGTCCACATTCGCTATGCCGCTTGCGATCAGCTATCTCTCCATCACGGAGCTCGTCTCGATTTTGGAGAATATGCAGAAGTCGGGCGTAGAGGAAGCAGGCGGAATCTGTGAGCTCATCAAGAAAAAAGGGGATATGGGAAAATGAAAAAGGGCATTGACGTAAGCGAGAACAACGGCGTAGTAGATTGGGAGGCCGCCCGGGCAGCAGGCATAGAGTTTGCCATCGTCCGCGCAAGCTACGGGCGCACGGAGATTGATGAGAGGTTTTTGGAGAACGTCGAAGGCGCGCACGCGGCGGGGCTTATCTGCGGCGCTTATCACTACTCCTACGCGTTGAACGAGCAGCAGGCATGCGAGGAAGCAGCGCATTGTCGCAAGGTCATCGAGGACGCGGGCGTTCTTCTGGAGCTTCCCGTCTTTTACGACATGGAGGACGCCGACCAGTACAAGAAAAACCACGGATTCGCTTTTGACCGCGAGGAAATTACGGCGATGTGCCGCGTGTTCCTCGAAAACATCAGGCTTGATTGCGGCGTATATGCGTCGCTCTCTTGGCTGGAGGATTACATCGACTGGCAGAGCCTTGGTTGTGCCGTCTGGAATGCGCAATGGAGCAACACGGACGATCTGAAAGGCTACATGTGGCAGTACACGGATCACCTCATCATCGACGGAAAAGCATTCGACGGGAATATCCTCTACGAGGAAAATGACTGAGAGGGGCAGTGAAATGTATGCGAAACTGGAAACCTATTTTCGTTATCTTTGCGGCAGCGAAATAGCGAGCATAAAAAGCCCGGCATCTCATCGAAGGTGTCGGGCTTTTTGCCGTCTATCTCAAATCAATGGCGGCAAAATGGCGGCAAATCGCGCTTGCCGCAGTCTGCAAACCGCGTGAAATAGCGTCACGACGCGGTTTTTGTATTTTCATTTTGTAACTGAAGTTACAGAATGAAAACACTTCTTCTCCTATACTACGAGTGAAAACAGTTTTATGACATGATTTGTAAGGGAAGAAGGAACAATATATGATTACCGAGCAAATGACATTGGCTGATGTCGTCAAAGACTATCCGCAGACGATAGGTTTTCTCAATGGTCTTCATCTCGATTATTGCTGTGGCGGGCATGATGCGATTGCGATTGCCGTGAAGGAAAAAGGGCTCGATATGTCGAAATTCCTAGAGGAGTTGAACGCAGTTGCGAGCCGTCCTGTGGCATCGGGAAAAGATGTTCATGCGGAAATGGAGGCGTTCAAGGCGCGCAGTGTTCCCGAAATGCTCGATGACTTGGAAGCAACGCATCACGTGACGGATCGGAAGCTTATGCAGGAGACGGAAGAACTCTTGAATAAGATCCTTATCGTCCATTATCCGCATCATGGGGCGCTCCTGACGGAGTTGCACAGCCGCTATGCGAAACTGAAGGCAGAGCTCGAGGAGCATTTTGCAAAGGAAGAGCGCTATGTGTTCCCGCTCATGCGCGACAATCTTCATCCGACGGAGGCGACGCGCGCCGAGGTTCAGGCTCTTATCGACGAGCATACGGTCGCGGGCGACCAGATCAAGGCGATTCAGGAATTGACGGAGAACTTTACGCTCCCTGCGGATGCCTGCCCGACGTTCCGCCTGACGTATCAGACGATGCAGGGGCTGTTTGATGATATTTTCGTGCACATCTTCAAGGAAAACAGCATTGCGTTCCCAGAGTATATCGAATTGGAGTAAGGAGCGAAAAACAAAGGGATGAAAGAGAAAAGACAGAAGGACATCATCATCATCGGGGCAGGCATGGCAGGACTTACGGCGGCGCTCTACGCGGCGCGCACGAACCTGTCCACGCTCGTCCTTGAGAATGCGATTGTCGGCGGGCAAATTGCCAATGCGACGGGCATCGAGAATTATCCGGGGCTGCCGAATGTCATGGGCAGCACGCTGATTGAGACGGTCCAGGAGCAGGCGGAGAAATACGGCGCGGAGATTGACGAATTTGATTCGATCGAGCGCGTCGACCTTACGGCGCAGCCGAAGATCGTCGAGACGGAAGGGGCGCTCTACGAGGCGAAGGCGGTCATCATCGCGACGGGCATGGAGCGCCGCAAGCTGCCACTTGCGGATGCCGCGCGCTACGAGAGCCGTGGCATCCATTACTGCGAGCTGTGCGACGGGCATCTCTATGAGGACAAGATCATCGTCGTGGCGGGCGGCGGCAATGCTGCCGTTGACGCGGCGAATTACCTCACGCGCCACGCGAAGCACCTCTATCTCGTCCATCGCTCTGCCCTGCGTGCCGACGCCGCATCAATCGAAAAGCTCTACGCCAACGAAAAGGTGACGGTTCTCCTCGAAACGGAGATTCAGGGGCTGAAGGGCGAGGGGCGGCTCGAAGCGCTGACGCTTCTCGACAAGAAGACGGGCGAAACGCGCGACCTTCCCGCTGACGGCGTATTCGTCAATATCGGCGTTGTTCCACAGACGAAACTCTTTGAGGGGCAGGTCACGCTCGGCGAGACGGGGCGCATTGCCGCAGGCGAGGACTGCCGCACGAATATCCCCGGCGTGTTCGCTGCAGGTGACATCCGTGAAAAGGAAGTGCGCCAGCTGACGACGGCTGCGTCCGATGGCACGACGGCGGCTATCCTCGCGGAGAAGTATATTGCAAAGCTCAATGCTTAAGGAGGGAATGAAATGGTAAAAGTCTATTCCATCAATCAGTGCCCGTGGTGCACGAAGGTCAAGAAGTATTTGAAATCAAAGGGCGTCGACTACGAGGAGCGCAACATCGAGATGAACGACGAGTACCGCAAGGAGTGCGAGGCGCTGAGCGGCGACACGATCGTTCCCGTGACGACGGCCGACGACAAGAATTTCGTCGTCAGCTTCGACAAGGAAAAGCTCGACGCGATTTTGGGACTGTAAATAGAAGGAGAACAAAAAGACCGCCCGTTTGGGCGGTCTTCGTTTCAAATGGCAGGGGTAGCTGGACTCGAACCAACGAATGCGGGATTCAGAGACCCGTGCCTTACCAACTTGGCGATACCCCTGTGTCTTTCGACTTCTCCTATTATAGGGATGGGGAGGGAATCTGTCAAGGAATTTTTTCAAAAAGCGGCGTCGTTTCGAGGTAAATCTCAAACGTCCGCGGCCACGGGTAGCTTGTGTCGAGCGTGATGTCATGCAGGTGGAGTTGCTCGCCTCCTTCTTTTTGAATGGGGAAGGGTGAGCGGAAGGAGGGCGTGCTTTTGTAGTGGGCGAGGCTTTTCTTCATGGATTTCTGGAGCATGGCGTTTGCCCATCGGTAGTTTCGCGTCAGGTCGAGGTCGGCTGTGTTTTGATAGCCGGCCTTTTTCAGTGTGCGGTTCACAGTGTCGATGGTATTCTTCAAGTAAAAATAATCTTCCATAATGCGGTTGTCGAGGAAGCGGGCGTTTTCCGCCGTGATGGCAAGGCGTGTGGATGCGCCCTTTTCTTCGGCAAGGCTCGCGCGGTAGAGCGTGCTCTCGGCGAGGGCTGTGCCGAGCGCGTTGCTCGTCGTGTTCCAGCCCGCGTAGGCGGCGAGTGTGTGGATGGGGAAATGGCGCGCGAGGAGCTGGGGCAAGACGGTTTCCTCAGCGGTGAAGTGGCGACTTAGGTCGACGAGTGCAACGTCTTTTTCCTGTGCCGTTTCATCGAGCCATGCAGCAAACGGTGCACGGCTGCCGAGCGTGTCTTTTTCGCTGTCGTTCGTCGAGATGGCAAGGACGAGGTCGGCGTTTTCTGGCGCGTCAACCAGTGTGCCGCCTATGAGGCGAATCTTTTCGCGCGCGCAGTCGCCCGTGCTGACCGCCATATAGGGCATGGTCGTCTCTTCCGATTCGGGATGGTTGTAATGGGGGTAGATTTTCGGGTGGAATCCCGCCTGATCATTTTTCCATGCGGCGAGCAGGGTAAGCGCGATTTCGTCCGCGCCATGCGTCAGAAAGACCTGCGCTTCCGTCAGTCCCTTTTGTGCGAGGTAGGCGGAAAGCGCATATTTTTCGATGTTGGGGATGCCGTATGCTTCGCTGTCGTCCTGTCCGAGGACGAGGCGCGATAGGACGCCTTCCTGCGCGAGGTCGATGAGGCGCTCGCTCATCGCGGCGTTTTCGGAAAAGTGAGCGAGGTAGCGCGCGAGGTTTTCGGGCGGAATCGCGTCCTTTAGGCGCGCGAGCTCCGCTTCGTCGACGGGAAGGCCTGCCGCCTTTTTCCCGGCAAGGCGCGAGTAGGCGACGAGATCCCTGCGTTCCTCGTAGCCGTCGATGGTATCCTGCGGCATGAGGCGCGGCAGGATGGAAAAGGCGTAGATGGGCGTCTTCGGGTGCGCCGCACGGAGGGCGCGCAGGAAGAAGATCATTTCCTCAATCTCCGCCGTGCTCGCCTCGTGCTCGCGCGCGGCGAGCAGCCCGCCGTAGAGGATCTGGTCGATAGACACGATGATGGCGTCCGCGTCCTGCTGCGCGAGCAGCCACGCGCGCATTTCTTTCGTTTCGCCGGGCTGGGAATAGTAGTCCTGGATTGCACTGGGGGGCACGATGACGTCCGTGCCGCTGATTTTCCCCGCGTCGATGACGAATTGGCGGCAGGGCGGGCGCCCGTCGAGCGGCACGAGAAGGACGCGGCTCGAAAGCGGGCACACTGCACTTGCTGGTGCAGCTGGCGCGGACGGGAGGGACGGCAGGAGCAGCAGGGCGCAGAGGGCAATGAGAAGCGCGGCGCGCCCGTATGGATGCAACAGATTTGGCACGGTTTTCCTTTCAATCTTAAGATTTTGCCTGTATTATAGAAACTAGAGAACAGCAATTTCTGTTATTATAGCATAGCGAGGTTCACGAATGGCATAAAATATGATAGAATAGGTCTGTTTCCACGGTGAGGACGGAAGGACAGGAGGGCAGAAGGACGATATGCGAATCATCACGGGCACGGCGCGCGGCGCACGCCTTCAAGCGCCGAAGGGCTGGCGCACGCGTCCGACTGCTGACCGCGTCAAGGAGTCCCTGTTCAATATTTTAGGCACGCGCGTGCAGGGCGCTCGCGTGCTCGATCTCTTCTCCGGGACGGGAAGCCTTGCACTTGAGGCGCTTTCGCGCGGTGCGGCGTCCGCCGTGCTCGTAGACAAGGCGACGGCATCTGTCCTTCGCGTCAATGCGGTGCATACGCGCTTGGCTGACCGCGCGGAGATTCGTGCGGGGGATGTCTTTGCGGAGCTTTCGCGCCTTGGGCGCGCTGGGCGGCAGTTCGATCTCGTCTTTTGCGATCCGCCGTACCATCTGGGGCTCTGGGAGAAAATACTCGCGGCGCTTGATGCAGGGGAAATCCTATCGGAAAATGGCATCATCGTATGCGAGCACGGCGCGGATGAGAACGAGCTTCCTGCACTTTCGCAGCTTTCCTGCGTGGACAGGCGCGCTTACGGGAAGACGACGCAGCTGAGTTTTTGGGCAAGGCGAGAGGAGAATGCGCCATGAAAAGAGCCGTTTGCTCGGGCAGCTTCGATCCCGTGACGAATGGGCATATTGATATTTTCGAGCGCGCGAGCCGCCTCGCCGATGAGCTCATCATCTGCGTGTTTGCCAATGTGGCAAAGAAGCCGTTTTTCCCGGTCGAGGAGCGCTGTGCGATGATTCGGGAGGCGACGCGCCATATCCCGAACGCCCGCGTCGATTCGTTTTCCGGGCTGATTACGGATTACATGAAGGCGCAGGGCGCGAGCCTCATCGTCCGGGGCGTGCGCTCGGTCAAGGATTTGGAGTATGAGCAGAACGAGGCGTATATGATTCGCCACTTGGAGCCGGAGATCGACACGGTATTCTTGCTGACGCGTCCGGCGTACTCATTCGTAAGCTCGTCGGGCATACGGGAGCTTGCCCGCTTCGGCGGGACGGTAGAGGGGCTCGTGCCGGCCTGCGTCGAGCAGGCGATTAAGCAGAAGATGGAAAGGATGTAAGCGGAATATGGCAGTACGCGATACGTTGGATAAGATCGAGGGCATGGTGGCAGGTGCGCGCACGCTGCCGTTTACGGAGCGAATCCTCATCAACGACAATGACCTCGTGCATTACGTCGAGGAGCTGCGGAAGGATCTTCCGAAGGAACTGAACCGCGCCGATGACATTGTCAAGCATCAGGAGGAGATTATCGCCGAGGCGAAGCAGGAGGCGGAGCGCATCGTCAATGAGGCGAAGGAGTACGCGGCGCGCATGACGGAGGAAAGCGAGATCGTCGTGCAGGCAAAGGAGAAGTCGCGCACGATCCTGCAGCAGATGCAGGAGCAGGAAAAGGAGATCATCGAGCGGACGAAGGCGAATGCGACGCAGATCCAGGAGGAAGCGAATGCGAGCGCGAAGCAGCTGCGTGATAACGCGAATGTCTACGCGGAGCAGGTGTTTGACCAGCTGATCGCGCATGTGAATGCGACGTGCCAGAGCGTCCATCAGGCGGAGAACATTCTGCAGCAGGCGCTGACGGTGTTCCAGCAGGCAAAGGATCAGATGAAGGAGCAGAGCCGCGCCGCCGAGCAGGCTTCTGCACAGCCACAGAACCAAGCCGTGCAGTAGTGAGGGCTCTTGCGCGCCGTGGATGGCGGCAAGGGGCGTCTCTGTATGATAAGAAGCGAGTTTTATGACAGAAAAGGAAGCGGCGGAGCTCCTGCACGCATACAAGGTCGGCAGCCTGCCCGAATCGGAGGCGATTCGGCAGATGCAGCGGGGCGCGTTCGAGGAGATGGGATTTGCGGAGGTCGACCACGACCGCGAGGCGCGGCAAGGCTTTCCAGAGGTCATCTACGCCGCAGGCAAGACGAAGGAACAGGTGCTCGCTATCATGGAGCGCCTCGCGAAGGCGAGCGCCAAGAGCATCATGGCGACGCGCGCGAGCGCCGAGCAGCATGAATATGTGCGCGTCGCGCTCCCAGAAGTGAAATACGATCCCGTCTCGCGCATCTTGTATCTGGAACGCGCGGTCGCGGCGCGCGATACGTCGCACCGCATTTTGATCCTCTCGGCCGGCACGAGCGACATTCCCGTCGCCGAGGAGGCGCGGCTGACGGCGCACCTTATGGGCAATGCGGTCATCACGCATTACGACTGCGGCGTGGCGGGCATCCATCGCCTGTTTGCGCATATCGAGGACATACGGACGGCGCGCGTCATCATCGTTGTAGCGGGCATGGAGGGCGCGCTCGCGAGCGTCATCGGGGGGCTTGCGAGCTGCCCCGTCATCGCCGTGCCGACGAGCGTCGGCTATGGCGCGTCCTTTCATGGGCTTTCGGCGCTCCTCGCCATGCTCTCAAGCTGCGCGGCGGGGACGGCCGTCGTCAATATCGACAATGGATTCGGCGCGGGCGTGCTCGCAAGCCGCATCAATCAGCAAGGAAAGAACGAATGAAAGCAATCTATCTGGACTGTTTCGCCGGGATCAGCGGCAATATGCTTTTGGGGGCATTCATACAGGCGGGCGTGCCCGAGGCATACCTGCGCGAGGAACTCAAAAAGCTGCCAATCGGCGGCGAGTATGCGCTCCATATCGACACGGTGCAGAAAAATGGCGTCCATGCCGTCTATGTCGACGTGGAGCTTTTGCGCCATGCGCATCATCATGGTGAGGAGGAAGGGCATCACGCGCACCCGCATGAGCACCGCACGATGAAGGCAATTCGCGCGATGATCGAGGGCGCGCATCTTTCTATGGCAGTCAAGCAGAAGGCGCTCGCCGTCTTTGAGGCGCTCGCCAAAGCGGAAGGAAAGGTTCACGGCAAGCCCGCGGACGAGGTCGCATTCCACGAGGTCGGCGTGGTCGATTCCTTGATCGACATTGTCGGCACGGCAGTCTGCCTCGACTATCTCGACGTCGAACGCGTCTATGTGTCGGCGGTCAACACGGGCTCTGGCTACGTGGCGTGCGCACATGGCAAGATGCCCGTCCCCGCGCCTGCGACGGCAGAGCTTTTGCTCGGCTTTTCCGCCTATCATGCGGGCGAGCCGCGCGAACTCACGACGCCGACGGGCGCGGCGATCCTGCACGCGTTTGCCGAGCAGTCGGCGGACATTCCAAGCGACTTTGAGACGGAGGCGATTGCCTACGGGGCAGGGACGTGGGATCTCTCGATCCCGAATGTCCTGCGCATGTACGTCGGGACGTGCCAGAAGGCAGAGAAGCGGAACTTCTGCGTCCTTGAGACAAACATCGACGACATGAGCCCGCAGATCGTCGGCTATCTCTACGAGCGCTTGCTCGAAGCGGGCGCACAGGATGTCTGGACGACGCCGATTTATATGAAGAAAAACCGTCCCGCCATACTTCTTTCTGTGCTCTGCGAGGAGGCACATCGGGCGGATTGCGCCAGGATTATTTTTTCCGAGTCGACGAGCATCGGGCTTCGCGTCTTCCCCGTCGCCGATCGCCTTGAGGCCGATCGGCGCACGGCGCTCGCGGCGACGAAGTACGGCGAGGTCAGCTGCAAGGTCTGCGCGTGGGACGGACGTCTCACGAACGTCTCTGCCGAGTACGAGGACTGCCGCCGCCTCGCAAAGGAAAACGGCGTTCCCCTGAAGGTCGTGCAGCGTGAGGCGTTGAAGGAAATCTGCATGCGCCTTGGCGAATGATGCGACACAAGCGCCATTCCTTGACAATGGGGATATGCCCCATTATAATGGACTGAGGTTGATGTTGATGAAAGTAAATATTGCTGATTTGGCTGAAAATGCGGGGAAAGAAGTCGCGTTCTCCTTTCAGGAAGCTGCCGAAAGCCTTGGCGTTGATGCGGCGGATTACCGCATTGAGGGAGAGGTTTCCGTCGCGGGCCGCGTGCTCTATACGGGGCGGTGCTGGCGAGCGGAAGGCACGATTCGCTGCATGAGATCGTTTGCCTGCGACCGTTGCCTTGCGCCCTGTGAGGAGGCACAGGAACACGCCTTTTCCGAGGAGTTCCAGCGCGCGGGCGAAGACCTTGGGGAAAATGAGGAAGCGAACGTCTTTACGGGCGATGCAATCGACCTGACGGAGCTCGTCCGCGACACGATCCTCGCTGCACAGCCGCTCAGCAAGCTATGCAAGCCAGACTGCAAGGGGCTCTGCGCCGTATGCGGCGCAAACCGCAACGAGGGCGACTGTGGCTGCGACCGTCACGTCGTCGACCCGCGCCTCGCCGCCCTGCAAGATCTCTGGCGAGAGGCGAAAGAATGACGAGAAAGATTGGGAGGTGTAGTAAATGGCAGTACCAAAGCGCAAGACTTCAAAGGCGCGCCGCGACCAGCGCCGCGCGAATTGGAAGCTCACGACGCCGGGCTTCGTTTCGTGCCCGCAGTGCCACGAGCCGAAGATGCCGCACCATGTATGCCCCGAATGCGGGTATTATGACGGCAAGGAAGTTGTCGCGGCAGCAGAATAACCGAATGGAAGGCAGGATAGACGTCCTGCTTTTTTCGTGCTTGCTTTTTCGGATAAATCCCCGTATAATCGTATGAGATAATAAAAACAGGTGCTAATTTAGAGTAAGGAGGGAAGGCGCATGGCACGCGTGAGGAAGAAGGAACGACACGAGCTGCTGCTCGCGCAGATACGGGAAAAGCCGTTTCTGACCGATGAGGAGCTGGCGCAGCGCCTTTCCGTCAGCGTCCAGACGATACGCCTTGACCGTCTGGAGCTCGGCATACCGGAGCTTCGCGGCCGAATCCGTGCAATGGCGGAGGCGGCACAGGACAAGGTCAAGTCCATAGAGAGCGCTGACGTCGTCGGCGAGATTCTCGACCTCGAGCTCGGCCGCTCCGGCATCTCGCTTCTTCGCATCACGGATGACATGGTATTCGGGCGGACGCAGATTGCGAAGGGGACGTATATGTTCTCGCAGGCGAACTCGCTTGCGCTCGCCATCATCGATGCGCCGATGGCGGTCACGGGCGTTGCAAACGTCAAGTACAAGGTGCCCGTCCGCGTCGGGGAGAAACTCGTTGCCAAGGCGGAGATCGTGCGCGTCCGCGGCAACAAGTATTTCGTCTGGGTCAAGACGCGCAACGAGACGCAGGAGGTATTCCGCGCGAAATTCATTTTGGTTTCGTGGGGAGAGGAATGATTCGGACTCTTTTCATATTGAGTGCGTATAATTAGGAGGAGCTATTCGTGAAAATTGCAGTCGATGCCATGGGCGGCGACTTCGCACCGCGCGAAATCGTGTTTGGGGCGGTGCGTGCGGCAAAGAAATACAAGTGTGAGATCGTGCTCGTCGGCGACGAGGCGCAGATTCGGGACGTGCTTTCCCATGAGGAGGGCTGGGAGAAGCTCGGCATCACCATTCACCACGCCTCGCAGGTCATCGCGATGGACGAGCACCCCGCTGACGCCGTCCGCACGAAGAAGGATGCGTCCGTCGTCGTCGCGACGCGCCTCGTGAAGGACGGCGTATGCGACGCGGTCCTCTCGGCGGGAAGCACGGGCGCGGCCGTCACGGCAGCACAGCTCATTTTGCGCCGCATCAAGGGCATCGGGCGGCCGACAATCGCGACGCCAATGCCGACGCCGAAGGGCGTCACGCTCCTCCTCGACTCTGGCGCGAATGTCGACAGCAAGCCGGAGCACCTCGTGCAGAGCGGCATCATGGGCTCGCTTTACGCCGAGTACGTCTTTGGCAAGAAAGAGCCGCGCGTCGGCCTGCTCAATATCGGCGAGGAAGAGACGAAGGGCAACGAGCAGGCAAAGGAGACGTACGCGCTCCTAAAGACGATGCACACGATCCACTTCTGCGGCAACGCCGAGGGGCGCGACGTGCCGAAGGGAAACTTCGACGTCGTAATTTGTGATGGATTTGTTGGCAATGTTGTGCTAAAATTTGCAGAGGGGCTGGCAAAGACCATTCTGAAGCTCATCAAGGAAGCGATAAAGGACGGCGGAATCCTCGCGAAGCTCGGCGCGCTCCTCTTGATGCCGACGCTCAAAAAGCTCGGCAAGCGGCTCGACGTAACGGAGTACGGCGGCGCGCCGCTCCTTGGCGTCAATGGCTGCTGCATCATCAGCCACGGCTCATCGAATGCAAAATCCATCTGCAGCGCAATTGGCGTGGCGAACGACTACGTGCGGGAGGATGTCCTCGCGCACATCCGCGATACGCTTGCAAAGGAGGAGATCGCTACAAATCATGGCGAACAACACGGCGAATAGGAAAAGAGCGGGCATCCTTGGAACGGGCTGGCACGTGCCAGAGGGCAAGGTGACGAATGCCGACCTCGAGCAGATGGTCGACACGAATGACGCTTGGATTCGCGAGCGCACGGGCATCGCAGAGCGCAGGAGGGCGGCGGAGGGACAGCCTGTCTCGGATCTCGCCGAGCGCGCGGCGCGCATGGCGCTCGGTGATGCAGGCGTGGCAGCGGAAGACTTGGACCTCATCATCGTCGCGACGCTGACGGGCGACCGCATTATCCCGTCGACGGCGTGCGTCCTGCAGGACAGGCTCGGCGCGCATCATGCGGCTGCCTTTGACCTTGCGGCGGCGTGCTCCGGCTTCGTCTATGCCTCGGCCGTCGCCTGCCAGTTCATCGAGTCGGGCGTCTACCGTCATGTGCTCGTCATCGGCGCGGAGACGCTTTCCAAGGTCGTCGACTGGACGGATCGCAATACCTGCATTCTCTTCGGCGACGGGGCGGGCGCTGCCGTCTACGGCGTCGTGGAGGACGGGCTCGGCGTGCTCGCCTTCGACCTCGGCAGCGACGGCTCAGGCGGCGACGCGCTCGACATCCCAGCGGGCGGCAGCGCGCGCCCGATGACGGAGGAGCGGCTGCGCGCGCACGAGCAGTTCGTCCACATGGACGGCAAGGCGGTATTCCGCTTCGCCGTCAAGGTCATGGGCAAGACGGTGGAGACGGCTCTTGCCCGCTGCGGCCTCTCGCCGGACGACATCGACTACCTCGTCCCGCATCAGGCCAATATCCGCATCCTCGATGCGGCGGCAAAGCGCCTTCACCTGCAGAAGGAGAAGGTCGTCGTCAATATCGAGCATTACGGCAATATGTCGGCGGCATCGATCCCCGTAGCCCTCGCGGAGGCGGCGCACGCACACCGCTTCAAGAAGGGCGACACCATAGCGCTTTCCGGCTTTGGCGCCGGACTGACATGGGCATCCTGCATCATGAAATGGGCTAAGGAGGACTAATTCGGATGTTTGAAAACAATGCAATCTGCAACCTACTCAATATAAAGTACCCGATTTTCCAGGGCGGCATGGCGTGGATCGGCACGGCGGAGCTCGCCTCCGCCGTCTCGAATGCAGGCGGCCTTGGCATCATCGGCGCGGGGCACATGCCGCCGGACGTCCTTCGCGCGGAGATCCGGAAGTGCAAGGGCTGGACGGATAAGCCGTTCGGCGTCAACGTCATGCTCATGAGCCCGTTCGTCAAGGAAGTCATGCAGGTCGTCATCGATGAGCGCATCCCCGTCGTGACGACGGGCGCGGGCAATCCGGGCGAGTACGTCCCCGCACTCAAGGAAATCGGCTCGAAGGTCATCCCCGTCGTCGCTTCCGTCGCGCTCGCGAAGCGCCTCGTCCGCGTCGGCGTGGACGCGCTCATCGCGGAGGGCATGGAGTCGGGCGGCCATATCGGCGAGATCACGACGATGGCGCTGATCCCGCAGATCGTCGACGCCGTCGACGTGCCGGTCATCGGCGCGGGCGGCATCGCGGACTCGCGCGGCGTGGCGGCGGCGTTTGCGCTCGGCGCGCAGGCCGTTCAGATGGGCTCGCGCTTCGTCGTGAGCGAGGAGTGCATCGCGCACCCGAACTACAAGCAGATGGTGCTGAAGGCAAAGGATCGCTCGACCGTCGTTACGGGACGCTCGCTCGGCCATCCCGCGCGCGTCCTCCAGAACAAGCTCTCGCGCAAGTACGAGGAGATGGAGGCGGCAGGCGCATCGAAGGAAGAGCTCGAGCAGCTCGGCGTCGGCTCGCTCCACCGCGCGACGCATGAGGGCGACGTCGAAAATGGCTCCGTCATGATCGGCGAAATCTCGGGCATGCTCCACGACATCAAGCCCGTCAAGACGATTATCGAGGAGATCGTGGCAGGCATTCCAGCTGTCATCAAGACGATTGAGAGCGATTGCAAGTAAAATCCTTTCTACGCATATAAAAGCTATCATATTACATCATAGAAGAAATGGAACTAGGAGGTAGTAGGCGTGAACAAACTCGCATTCGTATTCCCCGGACAGGGCGCGCAGACGGTCGGCATGGGCAAGGATTTCTTCGAGCAGTATGACGTGGCGAAGAAGCTCTTCAAGGAAGCGGACGAGGCGCTTGGCTATTCGATTAAGGATATGTGCTTCGATGGGCCGGCAGAGGATCTGAAGCTCACGGCAAACACGCAGCCCGCCATCCTGACGGTCAGCGTCATCGCGGGCGAGATCCTGAAGGAAAACGGCATTCGTCCCGCGGTCGCGGGCGGCCATAGCCTCGGCGAGTATTCCGCACTCGTCGCGGCAGGTGTCATGGACTTCCAAGACGCGGTGCTCCTCGTGCATAAGCGCGGGCAGTTCATGCAGGAAGCCGTTCCCGTTGGGGAAGGCGGCATGGCGGCGATCATCGGCCTTTCCGATGACGTCATCGTCGAGGCGTGCGCGAAGGCAGCGGCAGTGCATGGCGCAGTCGAGGCGGTCAACTTCAACTGCCCCGGGCAGACGGTCATTGCGGGCGGCGCGAAGGCGGTCGAGGCGGCAGTCGAGCTGCTGAAGGAAGCGGGCGCGAAGAAGGCCGTCGTCCTGCCCGTCTCCGCTCCGTTCCACTCGACGCTCATGAAGCCGGCGGCCGAAAAGCTCGCGGCAGAGCTGGATAAGGTCGAGATCCGCGATGCATCGTTCCCCGTCGTCGCGAACTATACGGGAAAGCTTCAGACGAAGGCAGAGGAGATCAAGAAGAATCTCGTCGCGCAGGCCGACCATCCCGTCAAGTGGATCGCCTGCGTCGAGGCGATGAAGGCCTTTGGCGCGGACACGTTCGTCGAGGCTGGCCCCGGCAAGACGCTCTGCGGATTCAACCGCCGCATCGATAAAGCGCTCACGAGCATGAACGTCGAAAATATCGAGAGTTTACAAAAAACGCTTGACTATTTCGGGGAGGTTCGTTAATATGCTTTTAGACGGAAAGGTTGCCATAGTGACGGGGGCGAGTCGCGGCATTGGGCGCGCGATTGCCATTCGCCTTGCGGCGGAGGGCGCTTCCGTCGTCGTCAACTACGCGGGCAACGAAAAAGCCGCCGAGGAGACGAAGGCGGCGATTGAGGCGGCGGGCGGCAAGGCGCTCTGCTTCAAGGCAGACGTTGCGGGCGCAGACAGCGTCACGGCAATGTTCGCAGCGGCGGTCGAGGCGTTCGGCACGGTTGACATTCTCGTCAACAATGCGGGCATCACGCGCGACGGGCTTCTCATGCGCATGAAGGACGAGGACTTTGACGCCGTCCTCGCGACGAATCTCAAGGGCGTCTACCTCTGCACGAAGGCAGCGACGAAACTCATGATGAAAAAGCGCAGCGGGCGCATCGTCAACATGACGTCGGTCGTCGGCCTCATGGGCAACGCAGGGCAGACGAACTACGCGGCGGCGAAGGCTGGCATTCTCGGCTTCTCGAAGTCGGCGGCAAAGGAGCTCGCCTCGCGCGGCATCACGGTCAACATGGTCGCGCCGGGCTTCATCGACACGGACATGACGGCCGTTCTCTCCGACAAGGTCCGCGAGGCGATGGTCGGCGAGATTCCGCTCGGGCGCATGGGCGCGCCTGAGGATGTCGCAAATGCGGTGCTTTTCCTCGTATCGGATCAGGCAGCTTATATTACGGGTCAGGTCGTCAATGTAGATGGCGGCATGGTGATGTGATATAATCTATAAGATACTAATTGAAGGAGGTGAAACTTCATGACAACTTTTGATAAGGTTCGTGACATCGTCGTCGAGCAGCTCGGCGTCGAGGCCGACGAGGTGGCAATTGATTCCACTTTTATCGATGATTTGGGCGCTGACTCCTTGGACATCGTTGAGCTTATCATGGCCTTCGAGGAGGAATTCAATATTGAGATTCCCGATGAGGCTGCGGAAAAGATCAAGACGGTTCAGGATGTAGTGAACTACATTGACCAGCACAAATAAGGATACGCCTTACCTTTTAGAGAATCCCGTGAAGTTTTCTTCGCGGGATTTTCTAAAGGAAGTGCTGGCGCGTTTTATTCATGCGCCCTCCATTTCCTTTGGTTGGGCTGATTGGAGGAGTAATCGTGAAACTTCCCGAGCTGAAGATTGGCAGCAAAGTTGCCCGCGTCCCGATTCAACAGGGCGGCATGGCGATCCGGCTCTCGACGGCAAGACTAGCGGCAGCGGTTGCAAATGAAGGCGGCATCGGCCTCATCGCGGCATCCGGTATGTCTCACGACGAACTGCGCTATGAAATCCGGCTCGCGCGTTCACTTACGTCTGGTATCATTGGCATCAATATCATGGTAGCAGCTAGTGATTTCGCCGAAGTCGTAAAGACTGCAATCGATGCGGGCATTGACCTCGTCGTGGCAGGAGCTGGCTTTTCGCGCGATATGTTCGCGCTTGGCAAGGAGTCTGGAACGCCAATCGTCCCGATTGTTTCCTCGGTTAAATTAGCAAAGATCTCAGAGCGTCTTGGCGCAACGGCAATCGTGCTCGAGGGCAAGGAGGCCGGCGGTCACCTTGGCACGGACACCTCGGTGTGCGACCTCGTTGCGGATGTCAGCGCGGCAGTCAAGATCCCCGTCATTGCGGCGGGCGGCGTGCTGCACGGCCAAGACATCGTTGATATGATAAAGATGGGCGCGAGCGGCGTCCAGATGGGCTCACGCTTCGCCGTGTCCGAGGAATCGAACGCGGCGCCGGCGCTCAAGGAATATTACTTGAAGTCAAAGCCGGAGGATGTCGTCATCATCCACAGCCCGGTCGGGCTTCCGGGCAGGGCCGTGCGCACGCCGTTCTCGGCGCGCGTCATGGAAGGGCCTGTCCCGCCGAAGCAGTGCGACGCATGCCTCAAGGCGTGCCAGCACAATTTCTGCATCATCCGTTCGCTGATCCGCGCACAGCAGGGCGATGTCGAGACGGGGCTCGTCTTCACGGGCGAGTACCTGCCGCGCATCAACGAAATCCTGACCGTGCACGAGATTTTCGAGCAGCTTCTGCGTGAGGCTGACGCGGCGAACTGAGACGGAATAGGGAAACGTTTAGGTATAGTGAGAGGAGTCTTTTGTCTTGAAGAATCGCGTTGTCATTACGGGGCTTGGCGCTATCACCCCGATCGGTACGGGCAAGGAAGCGTTCTGGAATGCGCTGATGGAAGGCAAGAACGGAATCGGCAAGATCACGCACTTTGATGCGTCGGACTACGGTGCGCAGATTGCAGGCGAGGTCGAGGACTTCGACCCGACTGCCTATATCGACAAGAAGGAATCGAAGCGCATGGACCGCTACGCGCAGTTTGCCGTCGCGGCAGCAAAGCTCGCGATCGAGGACGCGAAGCTCGACCTTGAGGCAGAGGACACGGATCGCATCGGCACCTACATCGGCACGGGCATCGGCGGCATCGAGACGATGCACGCTTCCTATAAAAGGCTCTTCGAGAAAGGGCCGTCGCGCATCTCGCCGTTCTTCATCCCGATGATGATCGCGAACCTCGCTGCAGGGCAGGTCGCGATCACCTATAAGCTCCACGGCCCGTCGTCGTGCATCGTCACGGCGTGCGCGTCGGGAACGAACAGCATCGGCGACGCATTCCGCCTCATCCAGCAGGGCGAGGCCGACGTAATGATCGCGGGCGGCACGGAGGCGGCGGTCAGCGAGGCTGCCGTCGCGGGCTTTGCGGCAATGAAGGCGCTCTGCATGGATCACAATGACGACCCGGCGCACGCCTCGCGCCCGTTCGACAAGAACCGCAGCGGTTTTGTCATGGGCGAGGGCGCAGGCCTCGTCGTCCTCGAGAGTCTCGATCACGCGAAGGCACGCGGCGCGCATATCTACGCGGAGCTTGCAGGCTACGGCACGAACTCCGACGCGTACCACGTCACGAGCCCGGCGCCGGGCGGCGACTATCAGGCAAAGTGCATGAAGCTCGCGCTCGATGACGCGGGTCTTGCGCCTGCCGAGGTCGACTACGTCAACGCGCATGGCACGTCGACGCACCTCAACGATGAGAGCGAGACGCTGGCCATCAAGGCAATCTGGGGCGAGGCGGCGAAGGACGTCTCCGTTTCCTCCATCAAGTCGATGACGGGTCATCTTCTCGGCGCTGCGGGCGGCGTCGAGGCAATCGCGACAGTGCTTGCCGTCGCAAACGACATGCTGCCCCCGACGATGAACTACGAGACGCCGGACGAGGGGCTTGACCTCGACTACGTGCCGAACAAGGCAAAGGCGAAGACGGTCCGCGCGGCAATCTCCAATAACTTTGGCTTCGGCGGGCACAATGCGTGCATCGTCATGAAGAAGTACGCGGAGTAAGACATGGAAGCCGTACTTTCTCCGGCGAGAAGGCGCGCGCTTGAGGCGCTTGAGGAAAGGCTCGGGGTTCGCTTCGGCGACCTCGCGCTCCTCAATCAAGCGCTCACGCATACGTCGTTCGCCCATGAAGCAAAACGAAATACGGTTCATAATGAACGCCTGGAGTTTTTGGGCGATGCGGTGCTGGAGCTTGCTTCCAGCACTTATCTTTATGCGCATTTTCCCGCTATGCCGGAAGGCGACCTCACGCGGACGCGCGCGAGCGTCGTCTGCTCGGAGACGCTCGCGCAGCTAGCCGACAGGCTTTCCCTCGGCGACTACCTGCTCCTGGGGCACGGCGAAGAGCTGAGCGGCGGGCGCACGCGCCAGACGAACCTCGAGGACGTCTTTGAGGCCGTCATCGGCGCGATCTACCTCGACCAGGGCTGGGCGGCGGCGGAGCGCTACGTCGTGCGCCAGCTTGCGCCCGCCTTTGCGCGCGCGCAGCACGGCGAGGCGTTCAAGGACTACAAGACGCTCCTGCAGGAGCTCGTATTCCGGCGCGAGGGCCAGCGCATCGACTACGAGCTCGTAGGCGAGACGGGACCGGATCACGCAAAGGAATTTACATTCCGCGTGCACGTGACGGGGGAGATCCTCGGCACGGGCACGGGGCGCAGCAAGAAGGAAGCGGAGCAGCGCGCCGCGCGGCAGGCGCTCGAACGACTTCAGGCGCAAGGCGCGCATTGATGCGACAGGATAGGAGTGGTGAAAACGAGAAAGCTGACGATGCTCGGGACGGGCAACGCGATGGTCACGAAATGCTACAACACGTGCTTCTTCATCGAGCTTGACGATGGAAGCCTCTTTTTGACGGACGCGGGCGGCGGCAACGGCATCCTGCGCCAGTTCGAGCAGACGGGCTTCGACTACGCGAAGTGCCACCGCATGTTTGTGACGCACGGCCACACCGATCACATCCTCGGCGTGATCTGGGTCATGCGCAAGATCGCCGACCTCATGAACAAGGGCAAATACGAGGGCGAGTTCCACATCTACTGCCACGACGTCGTGCGCGAGATGCTGCTGACGATGACGAAGCTCACGCTCAAGAAGAAGGACTTTGCGCGCGTCGGAAACGGCATTTTCCTCCATGAGCTCGTGGACGGGCAGACCGTTTCCTTTGAAGGCGTCACGCTGACGGCGTTTGACATCCTATCGACGAAGGCGAAGCAGTTCGGCTACGCGCTTTCCTTCCCCGATGGAAAACGGCTCGTCTGCCTCGGCGACGAGCCGTACAATGAACACGCGGAGCGCTATGCAAGGGGAGCAGACTGGCTGATGGCGGAGGCGTTCTGCAAGTACGGCGACCGCGACCGCTTCAATCCCTACGAGAAGAACCACTCGACCGTCAAGGAGGCGAGCGAGCTCGCCGAATCGCTCGGCGTAAAGGCGCTCATCCTCTACCATACGGAGGACAAGACGATCGCGACGCGCAAGCACGACTACGGCGAAGAAGCGAAGGAATACTTCGCCGGCACGGTCTATGTGCCAGACGACTTGGAGGAAATCGCGCTTCCGTAAAACATCGTTTCGATCGTGCCGGAGACCGTCTCGAGACTCTGGCGGAAGGATTCGATCTGCGCGGCAGAAAGCCCGGCGAGCCGTTCGGTGAACCGGGCTTTTACTTTTTCGTCCTGCTCGTTGAGCACGGCGCTGCCCTTCGGGGTCAGCGTGACGATGCTGCACCGGCGGTCGGACAGGTCGCGCCGCTTTTCGACGTAGCCTGCGGCGCGTAGCTTGTCGACGATGGCGGTCATCTGCTGCTTGGAGACGCAGAGATTCTCCGCAATCGCCGAGAGGGAAAGCTCGCGCTCGTTTCGCAGGACGACGAGCACGGCGAACTGGTTCAGCGGCAGAGGAAGCTGCGTCTGCCGGTAAAAGCTACTGTGAATGAGCAGCAAGAGCTCGACGAACTGGCTCGACAGCCCTTGCCCTTCGCGTCCTTCCGTCATATAATTGCACCTTTCGTCATGAAATTGCTTCTTCTTGACTTTTCTTCAGATATAATATACTATATATTCCGTCGATAGTAAATATTTATTTACTATTCTAGGAAACTAGAAGAAACTCTCACGAAGTCTTAGGAAAAATCCTTTTTATTTAAGGAGGTCATTTGTTTGTTTTTCACGAAACTGACGAAAAACAGAAAGCTGAAAGCCTTGGTGTTCGCAGGGCTTCTTGCAGGTGCCCCCGTCTATATCGCGGGCTGCGGACAGCAGCAGCGGGCGCAGCAGTCGAATGCGGTGCAGGTCAAGGTCATGCAGGTCATGCAGCAGGACACGCCGATCACGAGCGAGTACGCAGGTCAGATCACGGGGAAAGACGAGGTCAAGGTCCAGTCGAAGGTGTCCGGCAATGTCGTCGAGAAGTACGTCAAGGGCGGGCAGTTCGTGACGGCAGGGCAGCCGCTCTACCGCATCGACTCGCGCCAGTACGAGTCGGCCGTGCTCTCAGCGCAGGCGACGCTCGCGCAGTCGGAGGCGATGCTCGGAAACGCGCAGACGGACCTCTACCGCGATCAGCAGCTCCTCGCGTCGAACGCGATCTCCGAGCAGACGGTGACGACGCAGCAGGCGAACGTCAATGCGTACTCGGCGGCGGCAGCGGCCAATGCAGCGCTCCTGCAGAAGGCGCGGCAGGATCTCGATGACACGGTCATCTACGCGCCGCTTTCCGGACAGCTCGCCGTCGACGACGTCGCGGTCGGCACGTTCGCCTCGGCGGGCAATACGAACCTCGTGACGATTGGCTCGTCGAATCCCGTCTATGCGGAGTTCAGCATTTCCGAGACGGAGTATTTGAAATTCATGAATATCCGCTCCATGCGCGCGGACGGCGCGGCAGCGCCCGTGATTGGCGTCTCGCTGACGCTCGCGGACGGCTCGGCGTATCCGCTCGACGGGCGCATCGTCGAGACGGATCGCTCTCTCGCGCAGCAGACGGGCACGCTGAAGCTCAAGGCGCTCTTTGAGAACCCGAACGGGCTTCTGCTCCCCGGAATGTTCGCGCGCGTGCGACTCTCGGGCGAGACGGTGCCGAACGCGCTCCTCGTGCCGCAGCGCGCCGTGCAGCAGATGCTCGGCAAGTCGTTCGTCATGGTCGTCGGCGCGGATGGAAAGAGCGCAGCGCGCACGGTGACGCTCGGGCAGAAGGTCGGCAGCTACTACATCGTGAAGGACGGCATCTCGACGGCCGACCAGGTCATCGTCGAGGGGCTTACGAACCTGCAGGAAGGCAGGGATCTCGCCGTCACGACGGTCACGGCGGAAGATATGGGCTTCTCGCTCACTGAGGATATGACGCAGTTTGACGACAACACGGTTGTCGGCGGCGGGAAATCCGAATAAGGGGGCGGTACTTTGTCGAAATTCTTTATCCACCGCCCGATCTTTGCGATTGTCATATCGCTCGTCATCGTCATCGTCGGCCTCATCGCCGCCGTGCAGCTGCCGATTGCGCAGTACCCGCAGATCTCGCCGCCGACGGTCTCCGTCAGCACGACGTACACGGGCGCAAGTGCCTCCGTCGTCAACGAGACGGTCGCGCAGATCATCGAGCAGCAGGTCAACGGCACGCAGGGCATGAGTTATATGAGCTCGAACTCGGACGACACGGGGCGCTACAGCCTCTCCGTCACGTTCGAGGTCGGCACGGACGGCGACATGGACTCGGTCAAGGTGCAGAACAACGTCGCGACGGCGAACGCGAGCCTGCCGACCGACGTCAAGACGGTCGGCGTCACGACGCGCAAGGCGTCGAACGACATGGCGTACCTGCTCTCGCTCTACTCGGAGGACGGGCGCTACGACCGCGCCTTCCTGAAGAACTACGCGGATATTTACCTCATCGATAAGATCAAGCGCGTCTCGGGCGTCGGCAACGTGCAGGTGTTCGGCTCCGACTACTCGATGCGCGTCTGGCTGAACCCGGACAAGCTCGCGGAGCTCGGCCTCACAATCGCGGACGTGTCCGCCGCCATCGAGGAGCAGAACGTGCAGGCGCCTGCCGGCACGGTCGGCGCACTCCCCGCACCGAATGGGCAGGAAAAGCAGTACACGGGCAAGATCTCCGGCCGTCTCGTCACGCCGGAGGAGTTCGGCAACATCATCCTGCGCGCGGGCACGAACGGGCAGATCGTCCGCTTGAAGGACGTCGCGCGCGTCGAGACGGGACAGCAGTCGGCGAACATCATCTCGAAGTTCAACGGCTATCCGTCCGTCGCATTTGCGCTCAATCTGACGAATGACGCAAATGCGAAGACGACGGTCGCCGAGGTCAAGAAGATCCTCGAAGAGACGCGTCCCGATCTCCCGCCCGGCATGAAGATGTCCGAGATCTTCGATAGCACGAACTACATCAATGCCTCAATCAACGAGGTCGCGCACACGTTCGTCGAAGCGCTGCTGCTCGTCGTGCTCGTCATCTTCGTATTCCTGCAGAACTGGCGCGCGACGCTGATCCCGCTGCTCGCGGTTCCGGTCTCCTTGATCGGCACGTTCGCGGCGTTCATTCTGCTCGATTTCTCCATCAACACGCTGACGCTCTTCGCGATGGTTCTCGCCATCGGCCTCGTCGTCGACGATGCGATCGTCGTCATCGAGAACGTCGAGCACCACATGGAGCAGGGGCTTTCCCCGATGGACGCGACGGAGCGCGCCATGCAAGAAGTGCAGGGCCCTGTCGTCGCGATTGCCTGCGTGCTCGCTGCCGTCTTCGTCCCCGTGGCATTCCTCGGCGGCATGATGGGCGTGCTCTACAAGCAGTTCGCGCTGACGATTGCAATCGCCATGGCGCTCTCGGCATTCGTCGCCTTGACGTTGACGCCGGCGCTCTGCGCGATGATCTTAAAGCCGCATGACAAGAAGGATGACGAGGGAATCCTCGGCCGCTTCTTCACGGGCTTCAATAGTTGGTTCGACCGGACGAAGCGCGGCTACATGGGCGTTGTCGCGCAGTTCATCCGCCACTCGCGCCTTGCGGTCATCTTCCTGCTCATCGTCTGCGGGCTTGCGGGCATCGTCTACAAGAACCTGCCTTCGACGTTCGTCCCCGATGAGGATCAGGGCTATCTCTTCGCGGCGGTCAATCTGCCAGAGGGTACGTCGACGAACCAGACGCAAAAGACGATGGACAAGCTCGCGACGGCTGCCCAGCAGCAGCCCGGCGTCAAGAACGTCATGTCCATCACGGGCTTTGATATCATCTCGAGCGGCGCGAAGTCGAGCGCCGGCCTTGTCGTCCTCGGCATGGAGGACTGGTCGCAGCGCAAGGACGACTCGCTCTCCGTCGCCTCCACCGTCAGGAAGATGTTTGGCATCGGCGCGCAGCTCGCGCCGGAGGCGTTCGTCATGGCGGTCAATCCGCCCGCGCTGCCGGGTCTCGGCTCGGTCGGCGGCTGGACGATGCAGCTCCAGGATATGTCCGGCCATACGGAGACGGAGCTCAACGAAATCGTGCAGAAAATCGTCGCGCAGGCAAACCAGCGCCCCGAGCTGCAGGGCGTCCGCACGACGTATGCGATCAACTCGCCGACGTACGAGTACGAGATTGACCGAGAGAAGGTCAAGACGCTCGGCGTCCAGCTTTCCGACGTCTTCACGGCGATGCAGGTTAATTTCGGCGGCGCGCAGGTCAACGACTTCAACCAGTTCGGCAGAAGCTACAAGGTCATGCTGCAGTCGGATCTCGCCTATCGCAATGAGGCGGATGCGGCGAAGTTCGTCTTCGTCAAGAGCTCGTCCGGCTCGATGGTGCCGCTCGACACGCTCCTAAAGCCGAAGCTCACGACCGCCCCGACGCAGATCTCGCGCTTCAACGGCACGCGCACCGTCCAGATTCAGGGTAACGCGGGCACGGGCTACTCCTCGGGAGAGGCGATGAACGCCATCGAGGAGATCGTCCACGAGAACGCGCCGTCCGGCTTCAACATCGAGTGGTCTGGCCAGAGCCGCGAGGAGAAGAATGCGTCAAATTCGACTTTCCAGGTACTCGCGCTTGCGCTCGTCTTCGTCTTCCTCGCGCTCGCCGCGCTCTATGAGAGCTGGAGCGTCCCGTTCGCCGTCCTCTTGACCGTTCCGACGGGCATCTTCGGCGCACTCGTCTCCGAGTACGGGCTCTCCATGCTCGAAGCGATGTTCGGCCACCCGAACCCCGGCCTCCAGGACAGCGTCTATATGCAGATCGGCATCATCATGATCATCGGTCTTGCAGCGAAGAACGCGATTCTGATCGTCGAGTTCGCGAAGGTGCGCGTCGACCGCGGCATGGAGCCAGTCAAGGCGGCAATCGAGGCGGCAGGTCTTCGCCTGCGCCCGATTCTCATGACGAGCTTTGCGTTCATCATCGGCTGCTTGCCGCTCGCCGTCGCATCCGGCGCGGGCGCTGCAGCGCGAAACGGCATGGGCGTCGCCGTCGTCGGCGGTATGCTCTTCGCAACGGCGCTCGGTATCTTCTTGATCCCCGTGTTCTTCGTCGCGGTCGAATGGATCGCGGCAAAGCTCGGGCTCGTCAAGCAGGAGCACAAAAAGACTTCGGTCGACTATATGTAAACGGCTTTTCAGAGGCTTGTCGTCTATGGCGGCAGGTCTCTTTTGGTTCTATAATAAATGTTGTGGTGCATAGGTCAGCCATGCCACCGCAACATTTATTGGTTCTTTCGTGCCACATTGTTCAGCAGAAGTATAATTCTGCGACGGAAGTGCTCAAAATTACGGAATCCGAAGCAAATGCGTTTCAATACCTTAATCGTATTGTTGCAGCCTTCTGTGAAGCCATTGTTGCACTTAGATTGTACATTCGCCACGGGAAAAGTCGCCGCTCTTGCCGCCGCTCTTGCGGTCGAGGTGGATTGCGCCGATTTCCATGCGCTTGTCGATTGCCTTGCACATATCGTAGATGGTCAGGAGGGCGACGCTGACGGCGTGCAGCGCTTCCATCTCGACGCCCGTCTGCCCCGTCACGCGCACGGTCGCCCGCGCCTCGACTGCGACCTCTTCTGGCAGCATGGAGAAATCCACGCTGCATTTTGCGATGGGGAGTGGGTGGCAGAGCGGGATGACGCTGCTCGTCGCCTTTGCCGCGAGAATCCCCGCGATGCGCGCCGTGCCGAGCACGTCGCCCTTTTTCGCCGTACCCTGCTCGATGGCGGCGTAGACGTCTGCACTCACGAAGATGCGCCCCGACGCGACCGCCTCGCGGTGCGTCTCGCTCTTGCCGCTGACATCGACCATGATCGCCTTTCCCGCGGCATCGAAATGCGTGAGCCTGTCCTGCGGGTTTTGTGTTTCTTGTGCGCTTGTTTTTTCCTCTGCCATGAACGATCTGCTCCTTTTTCCTGCGCGAATGATTTTCGCATTATGTTGTGCTATACTGGTATTGTAGCAGAGCGTCAGGGGAGCGGCAAGCGCGTCCCTGCAAGCGCGACAAAAAAGCAAGGCGCGCATCGACGCGATTTCCCCGAGGGTCGTCGCGCCACTCGCTGCCGATGCGTTCAACGGGCTTCGCGGCGGCTCCTGCAAGAATATGTTTGCCAAGTCCCCGGCAGGCGCATTCATCACGGACTCGGACTTCCTCATCGACGGCGGCGCGACGGCGTCCTACTTCTATGGCCCGTTGAATCCGCATGCGGCAGGCATGGCAGAAGGGGAACAGTAAGACTAGGCCGCTTGCAGGAAGCAGGATAAATATAAAAAAATAGAACGGATAAAGGTCTACCATGCAGCAATATGACATCGACAAGAAATCCCTAGCGAACGCCAAGCGGCTTTATGCCAGCGGCGATATTGCGACATTCGAGATCGGCACGGTTCGAGGCTTGCAGCAGATTCACCGATACCTGTTTGACGGGCTGTATTCCTTTGCTGGTGAGATTCGCAGGCAGAATATCGCCAAGGGCAATTTTCGCTTTGCGAACAGCCTGTACCTGAATGAGGCGCTTGCCGCCGTGGCGCGTATGCCGGAGGATAGCTTCGAGCATATCGTTGAAAAATACGTGGAAATGAACGTCTGCCACCCCTTTATGGAGGGCAACGGGCGCAGCACCCGTATCTGGCTGGATAAGATTTTGAAGCGAAGCCTTGGGCAGGTGGTGAACTGGGCACAGGTGGACAAGATTCGCTATCTGCAGGCGATGGAGCGAAGCCCTATCAATGACCTTGAGCTTCGCGTGCTGCTGCAGGCGGCGCTTACAGACGATACGGAGAATCGCGACGTGATTTTCAAGGGGTTGGAGCAGTCGTACTTCTATGAAGGGTACAGGGCGGAGAATTAGGGAAGCGCTGATTAAATGAAGTTGCCCAGATTTGCATAGATGCGCTGTATCTATCTAGGAGACAAACCACAGGCGTAGTGGTGCTACGCCGCGGATTTGTCGACAACGAAAGGACAGTGCAGATGTGCAAAGATGGGCGGCTGAATTAATCAGTGCTTCCTTAGGGCGTGTTGATTCAATGAGCGGCAGTGGAATCAACACACCCTAGCCTGTTTCATTGACTTCTATTGGGCGGTCTGCTAATATTGTAGGGAACGTCTATCAAAGAGCAAAACAGGAGTGATTCGCTTGCTAGGATTCATCAAACGATTCTTGGGTGACAATAACGATAAAGAAATCGCGCGCTATCGCACGATTGTTGAACAGATCAATGCGCTTGAGCCGACGTACGAGGGCATGACGGACGACAAGCTGACGGGGCAGACGCAGCGTTTCCGCGAGCGGCTCACGGCAGGGGAGACGTTGGAGGACATTCTCCCCGAGGCGTTTGCCGTCGTGCGCGAGGGCTCGCGCCGCGTGCTCGGGATGCGCCATTTTGATGTGCAGCTCATCGGCGGAATGTGCCTTCACGAAGGCAAGATTGCCGAGATGCGCACAGGCGAGGGCAAGACGCTCGTCGCGACGCTCCCCGTCTACCTCAACGCGCTGATGGGAAAGGGCGTCCACGTCATCACGGTCAACGACTACCTCGCGCGCCGCGACAGCGAGGAGATGGGCAAACTCTACAATTATCTGGGGCTTTCCGTTGGCCTCGTCGTGCACGACATGGACTTCCCGGAGCGAAAGTTCGCGTATAGCCGGGACGTCACGTTTGGCACGAATAATGAGTTCGGCTTTGACTATCTGCGCGACAATATGGTTATCTCCGCTGACCAGATGGTGCAGCGCGAGCTTCACTATGCCATCGTCGACGAGGTCGATTCGATTCTCATCGACGAGGCGCGCACGCCGCTCATCATCTCCGGGCCGGGCGCGAAGTCGACGGAGATGTACGCCGTCATGGCGCGCGCCGTCGCGGGGCTCAAGGAGGATATTGACTACAAGGTCGACGAGAAGCAGAAGACCGTCGCGCCCGTCGACGAGGTCGTACCGCGCATCGAGAAGATGCTCGGCATCACGAACCTCTATGCGCCCGAGAATATCGAGCTTTCCCACTGCTTCACGGCAGCACTGCGCGCAAAGGCGCTGATGAAGCGCGACCGCGACTACGTCGTAAAGGGCGATGAGATCGTCATCGTCGACGAGTTCACAGGACGCCTCATGGAAGGGCGCCGTTACTCGGACGGCCTCCATCAGGCCATCGAGGCGAAGGAGGGCGTCAAAATCCAGCGCGAGTCGCAGACGCTCGCGACGATTACGTTCCAGAACTATTTCCGCATGTACGGCAAGCTCGCCGGCATGACGGGCACGGCAAAGACGGAAGAGGACGAGTTCATCAAGATCTACAACCTGCCCGTCATCGTCGTCCCGACGAACAAGCCCGTGCAGCGCAAGGATCTCCCCGATCTCATCTTCAAGACGAAGCGCGCGAAATACAAGGCAGTCGGGCTCGCCGTCGAGGAGCTTCATGCAAAGGGACAGCCTGTGCTCATCGGCACGACGTCCATCACGCAGTCGGAGGAGCTCAGCACCATTCTGAAGCGCCACGGCATCCCGCACAACGTCCTCAATGCGAAGTTCCACGAGAAAGAAGCGGAGATCATCGCGAACGCCGGTCAAAAGGGCGCAGTCACGATTGCGACGAATATGGCAGGCCGCGGTACGGATATCAAGCTCGGAGACGGCGTGCCGGAGCTCGGCGGCCTCTTCATCGTTGGCACGGAGCGCCATGAGTCGCGGCGCATCGACAACCAGCTGCGCGGCCGTTCCGGCCGTCAGGGCGACCCCGGCGCGTCGCGCTTCTACCTTTCGCTCGAGGACGATCTCCTGCGCCTCTTTGCCTCCGACCGCATCGCGGGCATCATGGACAAGCTCGGCATGGAGGAGGACGAACCAATCGAGCACCGCCTCATCACGAACTCCATCGAACACGCGCAGAAGAAGGTCGAGGCGCGCAACTTCGACATCCGCAAGCACGTCCTCGAATACGACGACGTCATGAACCAGCAGCGCGAGGTCATGTACGGCGAGCGCCGCAAGATCCTCCTCGGCGAGAACCTGCGCGAGAATATCCTCGGCATGATCAACCACATCATCAAGGTCGAGATGAACCAGTACGCGAGCGCCGACCTCTACCCGGAGGAATGGCAGCTCGACGACCTCATCGAGGACGCGGAGAAGATCTATGCGCCAGAGGGCAAGCTGAAGAAAGAAGAGCTTGCCGCGATGAGCCGCGACGACCTCAAGGAAACGCTCGAAGGGCTTGCCGAAGCAGGCTATCGCCAGCGCGAGCAGCTCTTTGGCGAGGCGAATATGCGCGAGCTTGAGAAAGTCGTCATGCTCCGCGTCGTCGACAAGAAGTGGATGGAACACCTCGACCACATGGACATGCTGCGCGACGGCATCAACCTGCGCGCCTACGGTCAGCGCAACCCGCTCGTCGAGTACAAGATCGAGGCGCTCGATATGTTCGAGGAGATGGAAGCGGCAATTCAGGATCAGATTGCCTCCCTGATTTTCCACGTGAGCATCGTATCGCCGGAGCAGATGGCAGAGCAGAATGCAGAGGCGGAACGCGCACGCGCCGAGGCGGAGCTCCAGAAGCAGAAATCGCAGCTCGAGGATCACCTAAAGACGGCGCAGGCGTCGCACGGCGATACGGTCAGCGCCGCTGAGGCGAAGAAAAAGCCCGTGCAGGCAAGCGGCAAGAAGATCGGCCGCAACGATCCGTGTCCCTGCGGCAGCGGCAAGAAGTACAAGAATTGCTGCGGCAAGAACGAATAAGTATGGGGTGCGCTTCATAAGAAAGGAATAAGATGCTAGAAGAACTCAAGCCTCGCCTCGGCGAGCTGAAGGAAAAGCTCGATCAGATGGAAGAATCGCTCGAAGTCCCCGCGAAGGAGGAGAAGATCGCCGAGCTTGAATACAAGATGGGCGAGCCGACGTTCTGGGACGACGCGGAAGCGGCGCAAAAGCTCAATCAGGAACTCAACGACGTCAAGATCAGCGTCGACAAGTACAAGAGCCTTCGCACGAAGTTCGAGGACGCGCAGGCGCTTTGGGAAATGGGCATGGAGGAAGGCGACGAAAGTATGGAAGCGGACGTCAAGGCAGAGCTTGACGCCGTCGCGGAAGGCCTCGAAGCGCTCCAGCTCGAAGTCCTGCTCTCCGGGCCATACGATGCGAATAACGCGATCCTCACGCTCCATGCGGGCGCGGGCGGAACGGAGGCGCAGGACTGGACGCAGATGCTCCTGCGCATGTACGGCCGCTGGGCGGAGCGCCACGGCTTCACCGTCGAGACGGCGGATCTTCTGCCCGGAGACGAGGCGGGCGTCAAGAGCGCGACGATCTTCATCAAGGGGCATAACGCCTACGGTTTTTTGAAGTCGGAAAAGGGCATCCACCGCCTCGTGCGCATTTCGCCGTTTGACGCGAATGCGCGCCGTCATACGTCGTTTTCCGCCTGCGACATCATGCCGGAGATCGACGATGCTGTCGAGGTCGACATCAATATGGCGGACGTCCGCGTCGACACGTACCGCGCGTCGGGCGCAGGCGGGCAGCACATCAATAAGACGTCGTCCGCCGTCCGCATGACGCACGAGCCGACGGGCATCGTCGTGCAGTGCCAGAATGAGCGCTCCCAGCTGCAGAACCGCGAGCAGTGCCTCAAGATGCTGCGCGCGAAGCTCTTTGAGCTCGAAATGGAGAAGAAGGAAGCGGAACTCGCAAAGCTCGAAGGCGACCAGCAGAAGATCGAATGGGGCAGCCAGATTCGCTCCTACGTCTTCCAGCCCTACACGATGGTCAAGGATCACCGCACGAGCGCCGAAACGGGCAACGTGCAGGCGGTCATGGATGGCGACCTCGATCTATTCATCCGCGCGTATCTCTCGGCAAAAGCGAATCACGAAATCTGACGTATGACATATATAGATGAGGTTTGTTTCCACTCGTTCCAAGCCTCATCTTTTTCTATTTTCGCTTATGCCTTGCGTTGGGAGGGGACAAAATGCGAAAAGCCTTGACTATTGCAGGCTTGTTCTTCATAATATTAGTCGTAATCACGGAATTTGTCCTGCCGGGACTTGTGCGCGGCACGCTCCGGACGAAGGCGGCGAGCCGCCTCGCGACGTCCGATGTCACGGTCGCCGTGGACTCTGCGCCTGCGGCGCTCCTTGCGCTCGGCGAGGCGGACACGCTTCACGTCGTCGCACATCAGGCGAAGGTCGGAGACGTCACGGTGCAGGAACTCACGCTCGACGGGAAGGTCGTGCGCTTTGACGTGCCCGCGCTCGTGCGCGGCGAGGGCGTCACGGTGAATGGCGCGCGCGAGCTGCGCCTGCAGGGCATCGTCTCAGAGGACGATCTTCGCGCGGTCATCGCGCAGAAGGTGGATCGCCTCGAAGACGTCGCCGTGCGTATCACGCCCGATGGCGTCCTGACGACGGCGAGCGTGAAGCTGTTCGGGCGCAAGGCAGATGTCGAAATGGAGGGCGAGGTCGTCGAGGACGGCGGCGCGCTCTACTTTCGCATGAGACGGCTGAATATCAAGAACGCGCTTCTCGGCACGGCGAAGCTCGGCGATATGTTCGGCAGCTTCCAGCTTGCGGCGGCGGACAAGCTGCCATTCGGGCTGAAGCTTCAGCGCGCCATACAGAAGGACGGCATCGTTCTCCTAACGGCGGAGCGCGAACCGGGAAAAGCAGCGCAGTAAGAGAAATCGGAATAAAGGTGGATTCATTACCATGAAGGACTTCCAATACAATCGCTTCCTTATCCTCGTCATCGTCATCGGGCTCATTGCCGCATTCTTTATCGGCGTCGAGCGCCACCATATCGAGCGCGCCAGCCAGCAGGTCGATCTCGCGATTGACTACGAGGGGCTGCAGGAGCTCGCACTGCGCGAGGGGCTGCCGGAGGCGGACGTGCTGCGCGCGGCAAAGGAGGCGGGCATCACATCGCTTGCCGTCTACGAGACGACGTTCAAGAAACTCAATGCGAACGGCAAGGTGACGGCGATTGCGGGAAGCGACATCCTCGCAAGCTACCATGCGGGCTCGCTTACGGATGCGCGCTGGCGCGCGCTCGTCGCGGCGGGCAAGATCATCGGCACGGAGGTCTACGTCGTCGGAAACGATGCGCAGACGTACCGCGAGGTGAAGGAGGATCTCCTGCGCCGCCTCGGCGCGGACCGCGTCACTGTGCTCACGGTCGGCACGGAGGAAGTGCTCGCCGTCAAGGCGCACTATGAGTCGCTGCTCAAAATGAATATCGGGATGCCGACGGACGAGATGAAGGCCGTCAATGATGCCGGCTTCTACGTGCTCGCGCGTCCGAGCAACTACGAGAGCTGCACGCCGGACGATGTCGCCGCCGTCTTTAGGCGCATGGAGGGCGTAAAGATCTCGGAGATCGTCTTCTCCGGCGCGCAGACGCTCGGCGCGCCGAAATCGCTGCAGGCGACGATTGATGCGATGAAGGAGCGCGATCTGACGCTCGGGCTCATCGAGGCGACGACGCAGCTGCAGTTCTACAAGCAGGACGGCATGGAGGAAATCGCGAAGGGACTTGGCTACGACAAGATCGCGCGCCTCTACGCGATCCCGAAGGACGAGCAGCCGAAGCTGAAGATCGCCGCTGCCGTCGAGCGCTGGGCGAATACGGATGAGGAGCGCAATATCCGCATCGATCTCATGCGCATCTACGACAAGCCCTCGCCGAATATGAGTCTCTTTGAGACGAATATGAAGTACATTCGCGATACGCGCGAAAAGCTTGAGGCGAGCGGCTTTGCGATTGGCCCGGCGGGTACATTCGCCGACTACCATCCCGCGCGCGCGGCGCGTGCGCTCATCATGCTCGGCGTCGCGGCGGCAGGCGTCCTGTACCTCTCGCTTGTCTGGCCGAAACTCAACGCGCGCCCGAAGTACCAGTACATCTTGTTCCTCGTATGCGGCGCACTTGCCGCCGTGCCGATCCTGATGGGAAGCGGCTCGAAGATCCGCGTCGTCGCGGCGCTCGCGAGCGCGAATCTCTTCCCCGCGCTTGCCATCATCTGGCAGCTCGACCGCGTGCGCCATTTCCGCGCGAAGGCACGCATTTCTCTGCCGCGCCTCGTCGCGACGGCAGCGCTTGCACTCTTCGTCGCGGGCGCGATGTCGTATGTCGGTGCGGCGTACCTCTCCGGATCGCTCGCCGATACGATGTATTTTCTGGAGTTCAACATTTTCCGTGGCATCAAGCTGACGTTTGTCCTGCCGCTCGTGCTCGTCGCGATTGCCTTTTTGCAGCGCTTCGATATTTTCGACGGGAAGATGGACGACACGAAGGGCGTCATGGCGCAGCTTCGCCGCATCCTCGATATGCCCGTCAAGATCGGCACGCTCATCGGGCTGTTCTTCGTCCTCGTCGCAGGCGTCGTATTCGTCGCGCGCAGCGGCCATACGTCCGGGATGCCCGTATCGAGCACGGAACTGCAGTTCCGCGCATTCCTCGAGCAGGCGCTCTACGCGCGCCCGCGCACGAAGGAGCTTCTGATTGGACACCCTGCCTTCATGCTCGCGGCAATGGCGCTCTTGCGCAAGTGGCCGACGATGGTCTTCTTCGCGCTCGTGCTCGTCGCGACGATTGGGCAGGGCTCGATGGTCGAGACGTTCGCGCACATGCGGACGCCCGTCTATATGTCGTTCGTGCGCGGCATCGGCGGCATCGTGCTCGGCGCGGGCGTCGGCGCGGTCTTCATGGTGCTCGCCGAGCTTTGGCAGGCGCTCATGGCGAAGGCAAGTGAAAAGGGGAGTCAGAGAGACTGATGGAGAAACGGATTGTCGTATCGGGCTACTACGGCTCAAAGAACGCAGGCGATGAAGCAATGCTCGCCGCGATGCTCGAAGTGCTCCGCGACCTCAACCCAAAACTTCATATCACGGTCATTTCGGCAAGCCCGGAGGACACGGCGAAGCGCCACGGCGTCGAATCGGTCTCATGGATTTTCATGCCGGCCGTCTTTTGTGCGCTTTCGCGCGCCGATCTCCTCATAAGCGGCGGCGGCAGCCTGCTGCAGAATGTCACGAGCAGGCGCAGTCTCTACTATTATCTCGCCATCATCTTTCTCGCCGTCCTGCTCGGCAAGCGCGTCATGCTTTACGCGCAGGGCATCGGCCCCATCATCGGCGGATTGGCGGAGACGGCAATGCGGCTCGTGCTGAATCGCGTCGACTGCATCACCGTGCGTGACAAGGGCTCGCTTGAGGAGCTTTCGCGCCTCGGCATCGGAAAGCCCGCCGTCACCTGCACGGCTGACCCCGTGCTCGCGATCCATCCCGCGGCGCGGGAGGCGGGGCAGGCGATTTTTTCCGCCTATCACGTCCGGGAGGGCGTGCCCGTCGTCGGCATTTCCGTGCGCGACTGGCAGCATGAGGAGAAGTTCAAGGCCGTCATGGCGGAAGTCTCGGACGCTATCGTGCGCGAGCTCGGTGCGCAGGTCGTATATCTTCCCATGCAGTTCCCAGAGGACGTGCACGCGGCGGAGAGTATCGCTGCGCTGACGCATGAGCCGTGCACAGTGCTCACGGGCGAGTACACGACGGCGGAGTTCCTCTCGCTCGTCGGCAATATGGATCTCATGCTCGGCATCCGACTCCATGCACTCATCTTTGCGGGCGTCATGGGCGTGCCCCGGATCGGCATTTCATACGACCCGAAGATCGACCGCTTCCTCGACTCCATCGGCGAGCACCCCGTCGGAAGCCTCAGCACGATTACGGCAGACGAACTAATGGAAGTCGTGCGCCGCACTTGGGTGACGCGCGGGGATCGGGAGCATACGCTTCCCGCCAAGCTCCGAAGGCTGGCGGCGCAAAACGCGCAGATGGCGCTCGACCTCATCGCGCAGAAAGGAACGAGATGACGCGCGACTCTATAATAAACTTTGTGGACATACATTTTTTAATGTATATCTGCAAAGTTTAGGAAGCACTGATTAATTCAGCCGCCCATCTTTGCACATCTGCACTGCCCTCTCGTCGCCCTTCAATCCGCGGCGTAGCACCACTACGCCTGTGGTTTGTCTCCTAGATAGATACAGCGCATCTATGCAAATCTGGGCAACTTCATTTAATCAGCGCTTCCTTAGCTGTCGCGACTGGTGAAAATGCAGCGAGCATATGCGGATACATCATGACGCAAAGGAGTTATCCACCGTGGTAAAGGTTATAACATACGGCACATTTGACCTCTTTCACGAGGGGCATTACCGCCTCTTGGAGAGGGCAAAGGCACTCGGAGACTATCTTATCGTCGGCGTGACGACGGAGAACTTCGACCAGGCGCGCGGCAAGCTGAACGTCATAGACCCTCTAACCGTGCGCATTGAAAATGTTCGCAAGACGGGCTTCGCCGATGAAGTCATCATCGAAGAGGCGGGCGGGCAGAAGTTCAACGACATCAAAAAATATAGTATCGACATCTTTACCGTGGGGTCGGACTGGACGGGCGCATTCGACTACCTGAAAGACTACTGCAGGGTCGTGTATTTAGAGCGCACGAAGAACATTTCCAGCACGATGCTCCGAGAGAAGAGGCGTTCCATACAGCGGCTTGGCATCATCGGCACGGGGCGGATTGCACGCCGCTTTCTGCCTGAGTCCAAGGCGGTCAGCGGCATCAACCCGCAAGGCGTATACAATCCGCATTGGGAGAGCGCAGTACGCTTTGCGCAGGATACGGATATGGCGGCGTACCGATCCATGGAAGAATTCTGCGACAACGCGGACATCGTCTACATCGCCTCGCCGCACGAGACGCATTACGCCTATATAAAGACGGCGCTCGAGCACAGAAAGCACGTCCTGTGCGAGAAGCCGATGGTGCTCCAAAAGGTGCAGGCGGAAGAACTCTTTGCGTTCGCCCACGAAAAGAATTGCATTCTGCTAGAGGGCATCAAGACGGCGTACGCACCGGGATTTCAGAAGCTTCTAGGCATTGCCGGCAGTGGGCATATCGGCAGCATTCGTCACATCGAGGCGTGCTTTACGAAGCTTGAGAAGCCCAATAGCCGAGAACTGACAGATGAGAAATACGGCGGCAGTTTCCTAGAGCTAGGCAGCTATGTGCTCCTGCCCATACTCAAGATATTCGGCGTGGAGTACGACACCATCGACTTTGACTCCATCAATGACGAGAAGGGACTCGATCTCTTTACGCGCGTTACACTGCGCTATCCCTATGGTCTGGCGACAGCGATCTGCGGACTTGGCGTAAAGTCGGAGGGACATCTCATCATCGCCGGCACGAAGGGATATATCATCGTGCAGGCGCCGTGGTGGAAGACCTCGTATTTTGAGGTGCATTATGAGGATGCGTCCGAGACGCAACGTTATGCCGAGACATTCCTCGGGGAGGGACTGCGCTACGAGGCGGCAGACCTCCTCTCTCGCATAGACGGCACGGCTAAGGGGGACTACAAGCTGACGAGAGGCGAGTCCATTGCCCTTGCCGGCATCATGGAGGAATTTTTGCGCCGCCATAGAGACTTAGAGGTGTGAGCATTCTTTCACGCAGACGAAATTATCATATGTAGGGGTAGAAAAGCATGACGAAGATCATTGCACACCGCGGGGCAGGCGGATGGGACGTGCAGTACGCACCGGAGAACACGATATCCGCCTTTCGGTTGGCTCTCGAGATGGGCGCAGATGCCATAGAGATGGACGTGCAGATCAGTCGAGACGGTGCGCTCGTCGTCTGCCATGACGAAATGATCGACCGCACGAGCGACGGCGTGGGTGCGGTGAATGCCTATACACTTGAAGAACTCCGTCGCTTCAACTTTTGCAGCGTCCACACGGAATATGGCTTCGTCGAGATACCGACGCTAGAAGACGTGTTGACGCTCATCAAGGATAAGGATATCCTCTTAAACATCGAGCTAAAGACGGGACTTGCCTACTATCCTGATATAGAGAAAAAGACAGTCGATACTGTACGCGCCTACGGACTTACGGCGCGCGTACTATACTCCTCGTTCAACTATGAGTCCCTGCTGAAACTCCGCGCATACGATGCAGACGCACGTATCGGTGTGCTCTGCGCGGCAGATTATGTGCGTATCCCCGAGGATATCCATAGACTACGGGCGGAGGCAGTACACTCGCCGCAGGCAATCGTCACGGGTGAGTACGTAGAGAAGTGCCACACGCACGGCATCGCTGTCAACACGTGGACAGTCAACAATAGAGGGAGAATGCGCGAGCTTATAGCGATGGGCGTAGATGGCATCTTCACCGACTGTCCCGATACAGGGCGAGGGATTCTAATAGGAGAAGGATGACATCGTGGATGACAAATATCAAAGAGAAATAGACGATTTTCGTCTTGCTTTTGCTAGTCATCGAGATCAAAAAATGGCAATTTATGGTCTTGGTCGCAGAACGATGACGCTTCTTTCTGGGTTGGAAGACTTTCACATAGTAGCGCTTTTGGATCGAGACCGTGCAAGCCTTGGACGCAAGATTGCAGATATTCCCGTTGTCACGCTAGAAGATGCAGAACGGCTGGCAGATTTGATTGTGATCTGCTCTGACCCCACAAATTACCAGACAATTTATCGTAGAATAGAGAGGACAGCTCTGCCCGTGTTCTATGCAACAGGGGAACGTGCGTCACTGCCGAAGGAAGACTATCAAGCGGATATTTTTTGGCAGAGAACAGAAGCGGTGCTCTGGCGTGAAATCGAGCGGCATGATGTCGTAACGTTTGATTTTTTCGATACGCTTGCCATGCGTCGTGTGTTATCGCCGACTGATGTGTTCCACTTGCTTGCTCGGCGCGCCTTGCCCATGCAGCTTCCCTTTGATGTGGCGGAGGCGCGGCAGAGAGCAGCAGCAGATGCCATGCGACGCAGAGTGCCTAATGAGGTGCGGCTTGCAGATATATATGTATCGCTTATGGAGAGAGAGCATATTACGCAAGAGCAATGTACACATTTGATGGAAATGGAGCTGGCACTAGAGCAGGAGTTATGTGTGCCACGCCGCAAGGTCTGTGCATTGCTCCGCCGTGCACGGGCAAAGGGCAAGGACGTTTACATCGTCAGCGATACCTATTTTGGATGGACGGAGATGCAGACATTTCTAGCCAAGTGCGGCTTACAGGACTTCCCAAAAGACAAGCTCATCCTATCCTCGGAATGGAATATGTGTAAGGCGGATGGCAAGCTGTGGCGTGCATTTGCCGAGCTGCACAAAGAACGGAATATTTTGCATATCGGAGATTCGGCGCTTGCCGACGAAAGGATGCCACTCGCTGCGGGGATTGATACATGGCGCATCTTGAGTGGGACAGAAATGCTCTCTCGGTCCAGTCTTTCATCACTTCTGCCAAAAGTGCAGACCGTGAATGATTCTGTTCGACTAGGGCTTCTGGTGGCGCATTTCTTCCATGATCCGTTTGCGCTCTGCGCTTCGCGAGGGAAGCCTGTTGTTTCAAATGCACGGGATTTTGGTTATATGGTCTTTGGAGGCGTAATCACAAGATTTCTTCTATATTTGTACGACATGGCAAAAAAACATGATTGGAAGCGATATTTGTTTTTTGCACGGGATGGCTACTTTCTGCAAAAGAACTTTCAGCGCATGCAGGAACAAATGGGGTTATCGGGTGAGGATGTTGTGCATAGCGACTATGTTCCCATTTCACGCCGCTTGATTTATATGGCAGGCATGAAGACGGAAGAGGATTTTCGGCGCGTGGCAACATTCCCTTACAGTGGGAGTTTTCACGAGTATTTAACATCTCGCTTTGGGCTGTCAAGTGATGTGGAAGGAGGTGAAAACGTACATTACGGGGGGGCAAATGTTAACACTGCAAGCGATGGAGAACGCATTTTGGAGTTGCTTGCACCCTACAAAGAGGCGATTTTTGCACGTTCACATTGGGAGAGAGAGAATTACCTTCGCCTGCTGGCAGACCAGCATCTCACACCGCGACATGGGGATGCAGCCGTTGACTTTGCGTTCTATGGGACGAATCAATATGAGTTTCAGAGATTGACGGAACATGCCATGGACGGATGCTACATGATTGCCGACCTGTCTGAAAAAAATCCGTATAGGAGTGCGTGTACTATGCATGCGTGCTTCAATGATGCACAAGATCCACACGGGGATCGCTCCGCGCTCAAGAAAAAAGGCGCTTTCATGGAATCATTTCTCACGGCTCCCTATGGCATGATACGTTTTGTGGATGAAAAAGGAGAATGTGTAACAGAGCAGGCGAAGATGAACCAAGTGCATTTTGCAGTGAAGGAAGAAGTAAATGAAGGTGCCATGGACTATCTGCGTGATGAGCTTGCCCTCCTAGGTAGAGATGGGTGTGCGGGAACAGATGCGCCGCTTGTAGGAGAGACATATGCCGCGATTCTGTCCCACGGCATAGAGGTCGCTCCTGAGATTCTGAAGGGGTTTTATTTTGACAATGACATGACGGGCAGTAAGGAAATGCCATTGGAGGTGTGAAATGGGCGAAACTAAACAGCAATCAGCGGGGTTGCAAGGGGACTGGTCAAAGATAAGAAGATTGATTCCCTACGGATTCGGAGCGGAGGCAAGAAAATCTCTACATCGGATTCTGCAGGATTTCTCCGTTCCGTTTATCGTTGATCAGGATACGGAAAAGCAGGGACTGTTGATGGAGGGCGTTCCTATACTGTCGCCAGACGAATTGAATCATTTGGAAGAAGGAGACAAGGTTGTCATCACAATCGCTAAACGCCGCTATCATGAAATAGGGCAGGTGTTAGAGCGATATGGGTTAAAGGAGGGCATAGACTACTGTCATCTCTCCCATCTCATCACGCAGTGGTACCCACGCTACGCCCATACATACTGTCTGTCATCCGTTCATATTGCGCTTACGATGGCCTGCACTCTGAATTGTACACATTGTAATATGTTCGTTCCCTATCACAAGCAGCCCTATATGGCATCTGCTGCGGACATTGAGCGCGATCTTACGTTGCTCTTCGATCGCATGGACTATGTGTTTAGCGTGGATTTGATCGGAGGGGAAGCACTATTAAATCCGAACCTGCCGGAGATTCTCCAAATGATCCAAGAACGATTTGCTGAGAGAATCGGGCAGGTGAATGTCACAACCAACGCGGTGGTATTGCCAAAGGCGGAGACCGTAGAGGCCATGAGAAAATACGGCGTCTTTGTGGCGATTAGTGATTATACGGCTGCGATCGGCAATAGGGCACAGGTAGACGCAATGTGCAAGCTATTGCATGATGCGCAGGTTCCCGTGACAGTCATGCGAAATCGCGTTTGGACGGATTTTGGATTTCCGACGAATGCATGGCATCTGCCGAAAAAAAAGGTACGGGAACATATGATGACCTGCGATCCTGGGTGGAGGGGCTTAAATGATGGAAGGTTATACTTCTGCCACGTGGCATGGAGTATCGAGCGTGCAGGAAAATACCGATTAAAACAGGGCGACTTTTTGGAACTTCGTGATCTGCCACCGCATGAAGAGGCTACAAAAAACCGGATTCTGCAATATTGCCAAGGGGATTTAGGCGTTCCCTATATGAGTTTTTGTCGTGTGTGCGGCGGATGTGGAGCGGATAATGCTAATTTCGTATTGGCTGGCGAGCAGATGGAATGAGCTGTCTCACCGTAGTCTGTGGTGGAGATGAATACTTACGTAGTACGTCACTTTAGGCAATCATATACATGAGGTTGTGGGATAAAAGATGTGTAAGAACTGCGCATTGGAACTGGCTCGGGCAAAAAAGACGCGCCGCATCTTTTATACGTCCACCGTTGAGATCTATGGCGAGTGGAAGCGCGAAGAGGGGATTCGCGAGGAGGATATGGGACCGATGCGTTGCGATACCCCCCGCGCCTGCTATCCGGAGGCAAAGCGCCTCTGCGAGACGATGCTAGCCGCCTACGCTGCACAATATGGCATCGACTACGTGGGCGTGCGCATGTCGCACACATTTGGCCCCGGCATATCGCTGACGGATGGACGGGCATTTGCAGAGTTCATCCGAAATGCGCTGGAGGGAAAAGACATCGTCCTCCATACGGATGGCAGTGCGGTCAGGACGTATACATATGTTGCGGATGCCGTCGGCGCAATGCTCCTAGCGGTGACGAAGGGCGCACCCGCGACATTCTACAACGTTGCCAATACGGATAATGCGTGCAGCATCCGCGAGATCGCAGAGATCATCGCGGAACTCGCTCCAACGGGGAATGTCAGCGTTCGACTAAGCGAAGGAGTAGAAAAAAATCTGCAATATCTTCCGTTCAAGCTCGGCGTTATGAACGTAGATCGTATTCGTTCTCTTGGGTGGAAGGCACGCGTGGACGCGAGACATGCGTTCAAGTATACGATGGAGTCCTTCGAGCAAAGGGATCTGAAGTAATGCGAGAAAGACTTTACGTTTGCCGAAGACTGCTCTGGGGGAATATACCGTAGGAATCTCCATCGGCTCTTCCGCGAGGCAGACATGGTAGAGGACGGGCATGCGAGCGAGCACGTCGCAGACTTCATAGAATCGTGGCAGGAAAAACATTGCTGATAATTGTTAGGATGGTATCATGAATAGAGAAAATAGAACCGTTTGCGACGATGCGCGAGAAATCTTCTCCGCATTGGGAGATGAGCTTTCATGTAGAATATATGAAGAGCGCGTCTTACATTCTCTGACGGGCGACTTGCGCCCTCTGCGTCGCATCTTGCTTTTGACGGAAGAAGGAAAAGCTTTTCAGGATGCTTTGCACCTACTGCCGGCAGGAGTACCACGACTCATCTATGGTGCGGGCGAGCGAGGAGCGTATCTACCCTTCTGGTGGGACAGTCACTTTACTGCGTACATCGACGCGGATGAACGCAAGCAGGGCACTCGTCTCAACGGATTGAGGATTTACGCCTTGGAAGATGCTCTCAAAGAATATCCGGATGCCGCTATCATCATCACGAACCGTTATGGTTTTGATGAGATTGAACAAATGCTTCTGGCAAAGGGGGTAAGAGAAAATCGGATTATTAACTTTGCCAGACTGGATCATGCACTTGAAAAAAAGCAGTATTTTGACCTTGCTGAACTTCCACATGTAAAAGAAGAATGTTTTGTAGACGGTGGAACATTTGACGGTGCGTCCTCTCTTGCGTTCAAAGACTGGTGCGGTGCGGATTATAGCCACGTGTACGCCTTTGAGCCGGACGCCGCAAATCGCTTTCTGTGTGAGTGTGCTTTTTCCGCAAATCTCCCTGCGGGGAGCTATGATGTGGTGCCCAAAGGATTGTGGGAAACAGGGGAGGAACTGACGTTCTCCAGTGGTGATGGGTATGTTTCCTCCTTCAGAGACGATGGCAAAGAAACTGTGCCAGTCATATCCATGGATGAGGCATTGCATGGAAAACGCGTTACGTTTCTCAAGTTGGATATCGAAGGAGCGGAGTACGCGGCACTTCGCGGTGCACGGAACATCCTTCTGGAACAGCAGCCGAAATGTGCGATTTCCGTCTACCATAAGCCAGAGGATATATTCGTACTCCCAAAGTTCCTGCGAGAGGTTTACCCGCAAGCAGTGTTTTATTTTCGGCACTATGTTTTGAGGGAGTACGATACCGTTATGTATGTTGTTACGGGCAAAGGACAGTAGAGACTTCCGTGGTTATGTGAAAAGGCTTCAAAGGACAGTGGCGCGAGGTGACATTTGTATGGAAAATCAGGGGATAAAGGAACTTGTCTCTGTCATCGTTCCAGTCTATAATGTGCAGGATTGTTTAGATGACTGCATACGCTCTCTTGTCGGGCAGACCTACCGAAATATTGAAATTCTTTTAATTGATGATGGCTCTACTGATGATTCTGGGCGTATATGTGCATCATGGGTATCGTGTGATACTCGTATCCACTACTATAAGAAGAACAATGAAGGTTTAGGACCAACACGAGAATACGGTGTACAGAGAGCAAAAGGTGAGTTTTTCGCGTTTGTTGATTCGGATGATTGGGTGGAGGCGCACTATGTAGAGCTGCTACATCGTGCAGTTTTGGAAGAAGATGCAGATATGGCGGAATGTGAGTTTTGCCGCATATCACAAAAAACAGGAGAAAAAAGCATCGGGCGTGTGAATGGCGTGATGGGAAAGCCGTATACAAAGGAACAACGTATTAGGCATGCAATGAATAGCCAATGGAAGATTTTATTTCGGCGAGAGTTTTATGTAAAACATTCGTTTGCACAACCGAGGATTCCCTTTGAGGATCAGGCGGTTTATGCGTTGGAGGTTGCTTGCGCGAAGCGAATTGCTAGTGTCAATCAGCCGCTGTATTATTATCGGAAGCATCGGGGCTCATCAATCACATCTCATGCCAGTTTTTATTTTCAGGCACATCGTGCTATGCAGTATCTCATTGATGGATTCAAGAGAGAAGGTGTATTCGATACATATAGTCAAGCACTAAAACAAGAGCTCCTGCAATTTACGTACTATACGCTTTCGCAATATCCATTGGAGTTAAATATGTTAGAACACCAACGCCTACGGGAAACATTTGCGCAGGTGTTGCGGAATAATTTCCCCGATTATAGTGACGAAACGGCAATGGTATGGGGGAGTTATAATCTAGCAAAAATTGTGTCATTGACGGGACTGATGGAGGATGCGTATCAGAGATTTTCATTTTCTAGCATTGTCTCTCTGATATCGCTTATGCCAGAGGAGCTTGTAGCAGAGCATCCGAATCGGTACCGCAGACGTATGATTCAAAGAGAGCTGCAACATCGGTTTTGGGAGCAATTACGAGAAGAGAAGCCCCATTATCTTATATTGGATTTCATTGAAGAGCGGCATGATCTTATTGAGAAAGATGGCGTTATTTTGACGAAGAGTGATGCCTTGGAAGAATCCGATTTCTCATTTTCAGGCTGGCGGCTGATATTACGTGATAGCGAAGAATGTAAGATGTTGTGGGAAAAGGCGTGCCTTGCTTTCATTGCAGAGCTAAAAAAATACTTTTTACCACAACAAGTAATACTTGTCGCAAATACTTTGGCTGAACGCTATGGTCGTGTCGATCAACTTCATGAATACGAGAATATCCAGCAGATTCGCAAGACAAATGCGATTTTGCGTGGGTATTATGACTTTTTTTGTGAGCATTTTGCAGGTGTGCAAATGGTTGACGAAACGAACGATGCACTTTATGCGACGGACGAGCATTTTGAGTATGGATGCTATCCTTGGCATTTGAATGAATGGATCAATGAAAAGATTGCAAAGCAGATGCGATGTGGTAAACTATAGAATTGTGAGGATAAGCGATATGGGGGCTAATCACGAATCTGAATGGTTGCGTATCTTCCATCCAAAAACTCTGAACCATTGTCTGCCGTAATGCTTTTAAGGAAGTGCTGATTAAATGAAGATGGGCGGCTGAATTAATCAGTGCTTCCTTAAACACTTGCGTGAAATCTCCCTTCACGCGGCGATGGGCACGCCGAACTGCCTGCAACACTTCCTTTTGTGTTTTGTTTTTCACGAGCACATAGATGGATTTGCGTGTTTGCCGTTCTACCAACGTCAAGATTACAGGTTTGCTTCCTTGTCGCCCCACCACCAGATCAATCTCCCAATGCCCAAATTCTTTCCTTTGGTTCACCCGTTCCGGGCGCTCTTCTATGCTTTTGCCAGCTCGGTTGTTCCAAGCAACTTTTCGCACTTTGCGCACGGCTTGTTTTTCCCCTTTCTTTTTCTGTAGCAGGTCTTTGTTGCTGATTCCAAGGAATAAGTCTCGATCAATATAATGGTATAGGGTTTTGACGCAGATCCGGACGGCAAACGGCCATCCTTTTTGCTCTAGGTCGCCTAATACAGCCGCAGGAGACCA
>ERZ772945.248-NODE-248-length-45084-cov-50.661218_pt1 | contig 45084 bp, 28 predicted proteins | sample MGYA00511681_ERZ772945 | MGnify/ENA primary metagenome ERZ772945 (study PRJEB29015, sample SAMEA2737943) | human oral metagenome | biome: human oral; feature: human-associated habitat; material: dental | place: China | collected 2143 ...
GGGACAACCGGCTGTTTCTCACACAGGTGATGAAGCATTCGCAGATGCTTGTTTCAGCCAAGATGAACAACACCGGGAAAGACCTTTCCAAGGAAACCAGAGAGCATATCGATGTCTATAATCGGGATGCATACGAACCCCTTCCCAAGGGCATTCTATCAGAAGACATGAGCCAGGAAGCTCTTCCGCAGGAGCGATACCTGCAGAACAAGTCCTATAGTGCTGGCTTCAACGGCCTCATCACACTATCGAAAGACGCGACACTACGCAGCAACGTGCTTTTCTATGGAGACCATGCCAGATACGATCGATTGACGGAAAACCGTTACGGGGGACTTGTCCCGACTACACTGGAAACCACAGAATGGATGAAGCAACGCACGTTTCGCATCGTACCGGCGCTGAAATACGAAGAAAACAGCACGCGGAGGTTTCTTTCTGACGAACTGCAATACTCCTTCGGACGACAGACGGTCGGGAACCAAGCAGTCACGAACGGCATCGGAATTACCGAACAGGCGCACATAAAACCGTCTTATATCAGGAACTATCTCTCTTCTACTTTCAAATCGGGAAAGAGTGTGTGGCAGATCCACTCGCTCCTGAGATACGCTGACCGTAGAGAAGAACTGACTGCGGCCTCCGATTCCTTACCACTATATAATGTGGCAGAACGCTTTGCAACACGGTCGGCCATGACCCGAAACGTTATCATGACTTCTATCCCTGTACTGGGAAATGACCTGGATATATCCTTCCAGGCTTACTACAGGGATAACTCGTATAACTACCAGGACAACATCCACCATCGTACCTTCAAGTTACAAGGCGAACCGGGCTATACGTGGAAACACAAAAGGCAAAGCTACGTAACCTTCGGACTCCCCGTGGAATGGACAAGAATCAGCCTTTCAAAGAAAGACGACAGGCTGTCTGCACGCAACTTCATGGCATTCAAGCCCTACCTGACCCTGCAGCAAGAACTGACAAGCACACTGACGGTGAACCTCTTTTCCTCTTTCTCAACCGAAGGCAACTCTCTTGACTTCTATGCCCAGAAGCCTTTGAGAGAGGGATACAGAAACATACAAGTAACAGGAAATGACATCTACAAGTCCACCCATCTGTACACTTCGTTCCATATCCGCTACCATAACCTCGCAACCATGCTGTTTGCAAACCTTTCGCTTGCCTGCTCTGACACGAAAAGCGAGGCTTACAGCCACTATGAATACAATGACTCGATGACAAACATGACGTGGGTAAAAGGCGACAACCACCGGCATAACACAGCCATAAGTGCGATGGTGGACAAGACTTTCATCCCCATAGGACTGTCCTTAAAGGTTGATGCGACATATAACAGGGAAAGTTATCTTGTTTCGCAGTCTGGCGTCATGGTCAACAACCATTCCCACCATGCCTCCGGAACACTCACTGCAAGTTTCCAGAAGCTGTCCTGGCTGCGCCTGTCAGCTGCTTTCACAGCCGGATATTACTGGGAACGCAGCAGTATCATGAGACAGGATGTCCTCTCCTCCTACACAACCAATGCAGCTCTTTACCTCTTCCCTGCAAAGAAGATGGAACTGAAGATGAAATTCTATAACCTTACAAACGAAATCATGGATGGGCATTACCACACCTGTGGGCTGCTGGATGGCGATTTCAACTACAAGATCAACAATGTGTGGGAGCTGGGGCTGTCAGGAACAAACCTGTTGAACAGCAAGTCCTACAGTATTACACAGAACACAGGAATCAATATTCTCAACACATCCCTGCCCTTACGTGGGCGTGAAGTAATCCTCCGCCTACAGTTGAGACTATAAAGACACATATATCCTGAAAACCGTCCTCCACCACTTAGAAGCATCCTCTTCCAGATAGAAAGGCACACCTGTTCCGACTGTCGCCAATGTCGGGACAGCGACAGAACGGCAACAAGTCCAATTTCCTTTCACGAAAACAATCATTTTTTTTCACGAAGAAAAACATTTCTTTTCATGAAGAAAAATATTTCTTTTCATGAAAAGAATTGCTTGTACATGAAAAGACCTTGCAACAACAGTTCAGTCAGGCCGCTGGACAGACACACTGAAGGTTTCGGCGGTCATGCTTCACAACGGCTTCGGCACGATATCATCACCGTCCTCCTGCATCGTCCGTTCCCAATCGTGTTCTGGTTAATCCTGTGATTACCGACCCTCCACTTTTATCCACCCGGAAGAAGGCCCTGCAACTCCAATCGATGATACTGACAGGGATGACAGGATTCTACCAACAGAAAATCCCGCAACTCCATAGGGGAATCACGGGATTCTGTCTTTTGAAGAAGCATAGCGGCAGTCCGTCAGGCGGATGCCGGAAGCTTGTCATCCATCAGTCTGCGAACTTCGCTTTGATGAACTCACGGTTCAGGCGGGCGATGTTGGCAATCTTCTCGTTCTTAGGGCAGACAGCCTCACAGGCGCGGGTATTGGTGCAGTTACCGAAGCCCACCTCATCCATCTTGGCAACCATCGCCTTGGCACGCTTGGCAGCCTCGGGTTTCCCCTGCGGCAGAAGAGCCAGCTGGCTGACCTTGGAGGAAACGAAGAGCATGGCAGAACCGTTCTTGCAGGCTGCCACGCAGGCTCCGCAACCGATACAAGTCGCACAGTCCATAGCCTCATCGGCATTCTCCTTGGGAATGAGGATGGCATTGGCATCCTGTGCCTGACCGGTACGGATGGACGTGTAACCGCCGGCCTGGATGATCTTGTCGAAAGCGGAGCGGTCTACCATACAGTCCTTGATGACCGGGAAACCGGCCGAACGCCACGGCTCGACAGTGATGATGTCGCCGTCGTTGAAGCGGCGCATATAGAGCTGGCAGGTCGTCGCTCCACGCTCGGTCTTTCCGTGCGGAGTACCGTTGATGTAGAGCGAGCACATACCGCAGATACCCTCGCGGCAGTCGTGGTCGAAGACGAAAGGTTCGTCGCCGGACGCGATAAGTTCTTCGTTGAGAATATCGAGCATCTCAAGGAATGAAGTGTCATCCGGGATGTTCTTCATCTCATGTGTATCGAAATGGCCCTGGTCCTGCGGGCCGTTCTGCTTCCAATACTTGATTGTGAATGATATATTTTTTGCCATTGTATTTATGTTTTAGCTGACAAGTAAACAAGTTGTGAAGTAAACAAGTTATTTGTCTGAAATTTAATTAGGAACAAATGTCTTGGTAGAACAGGCTGACGACTTGTCAACTCGTCTACCTGTCAACTCGTCTACTAATTCTTATAGTTACGTGTTTGTACCTTGATTGCCTCATACTCGAGCGGTTCCTTGATCAGCTCCGGAGCCTTGGTGTCATCACCCTGATACTCCCAGCAACCGACATAGAAGAAGTGCTCGTCATCACGTTTGGCCTCGCCTTCCTCTGTCTGGTGCTCTTCGCGGAAGTGACCGCCGCAGCTCTCTTCACGGTGCAGTGCATCGTAAGCGACAAGCTCGCCCATGAGGATGAAGTCACGGAGGTGGATCGCCTTGTCGAGTTCGACGTTCAGACCTTCCTTCTTTCCAGGAATGAAGAGGTTCGTGTTGAATTCCTCACGCAGTGCCTTCAGCTGCTTCAGACCCTCTTCAAGACCTTCCTTGGTGCGTCCCATGCCCACATGCTCCCACATGATGTGACCGAGTTCCTTGTGGATGGAGTCGACAGAACGCTTGCCGTGGATGCCCATCAGCCGGTCGATTTCCGCATCGACGGCCTTCTCAGCCTCATCGAACTCAGGACGGTCGGTCGGAATCCTGCCCCAGAGAGCCTGGTCGGCAAGGTAGTTCTGGATAGTGTATGGCAATACGAAGTAGCCATCGGCCAGTCCCTGCATCAGTGCAGACGCTCCCAGACGGTTGGCACCGTGGTCGGAGAAGTTGCACTCGCCGATTGAGAACAGGCCCGGCACGGTCGTCATCAGTTCGTAGTCGACCCAGATACCACCCATCGTGTAGTGGATAGCGGGGAAGATCATCATCGGATTGTAGTACTTCACGCCGTTGATTTCATTGGCAACCTCACCCGGATTGACATCTGTAATCTCCTCGTACATATCGAAGAGGTTACCGTAACGCTGCAGAATCGTGTCGATGCCGAGACGGTTGATCGACTCGGAGAAGTCGAGGAACACAGCCAGACCGGTGTTGTTAACACCGAAGCCCTTGTCGCAACGCTCCTTGGCAGCACGCGATGCAACGTCACGCGGCACGAGGTTGCCGAATGCCGGATAACGACGCTCCAGATAGTAGTCGCGGTCTTCCTCGGGTATATCAGACCCTTTCTTCGTGCCGGCCTGTAATGCCTTGGCATCTTCGAGCTTCTTAGGAACCCAGATGCGGCCGTCGTTACGCAGAGACTCTGACATCAGGGTCAGCTTCGACTGCTTGTCACCGTGTACAGGGATACAGGTCGGATGAATCTGCACGTAAGACGGATTGGCCATGTAAGCGCCCTTGCGGTAGCACTGGATGGCAGCCGTACAGTTGCAGCCCATGGCGTTGGTCGACAGGAAGTAGGTGTTTCCGTAACCGCCGGTGGCAATCACAACCGCATTGGCAGAGAAGCGTTCCAGCTTGCCGGTGATGAGGTTCTTGGCGATGATGCCCCGTGCGTGACCGTCTACGATGACGACATCCTCCATCTCGTAACGGGTATAGAGCTTCACCTTCCCGGCCTGGATCTGTGCGCTCAAGGAAGAGTAAGCACCGAGCAGCAGCTGCTGGCCGGTCTGTCCCTTGGCGTAGAAGGTACGGCTTACCTGTGCGCCGCCGAATGAACGGTTGGCCAGCATACCGCCGTACTCACGGGCGAAAGGTACGCCCTGGGCGACACACTGGTCGATGATGTCGTTCGACACTTCCGCCAGACGGTAGACGTTCGCCTCACGTGCCCGGTAGTCACCGCCCTTTACCGTATCGTAGAAAAGACGGTAAACAGAGTCGCCGTCGTTCTGATAGTTCTTGGCGGCATTGATACCGCCCTGTGCAGCGATGGAGTGCGCACGGCGCGGTGAATCCTGGATGCAGAAGTTCAGTACGTTGAAGCCCATCTCTCCGAGAGAAGCGGCGGCACTGGCACCGGCCAGACCTGTACCGACAACGATCACATCCAGTTTCAGTTTATTCTTTGGGTTAACCAAACGCTGATGAGCCTTGTAGTTGGTCCATTTCTCAGCTACTGGTCCTTCTGGTATTCTGGAATTTAATGTCTTAGTCATGATTGTTCTGAATTAAATTTTCAATTTAGATACTTAAATTATGCAGCAGCACAGCAAAGGCTCGGCGCACAATGGAAAGCAAATGCAAGTACTACAACGAGGAAGCAGAGCATCAGCAGGGTCACGTAAACGACACCGATGGTCTTCCAGCGGCTGAACCATACCTTACCGTTGATGCCGACCGTCTGCATGGCACTCCAGAAGCCGTGAGAAAGGTGGAACCACAAGGCAGCGAGCCAGATGATGTAGAGAACGACATACACCGGATTGGCGAAAGTTGCCTGGATGTACTCGAAACCATGCGAGGGCGGTATCTTGACCGCCATCCCCGTCAGTTCTGCAAACATCATGTTGTACCAGAAGTTGAAAAGGTGAAGCCCGATGCCCAGCAGCACGATAATACCGAGAACGAGCATGTTCTGGCTTGCCCACTCCACGCTTGCCGGCTTCTCCGTCACGGCATAACGGTTGTCACCACGCGCACGGCGGTTCTGCGCCGTCAGGATGAACGCATAGACGATGTGACAGACAGCCAGTGCCCCCAGTGCCACGGTAGCCACGACGGCATACCAGTTGGCCCCCAGCAGCTCGCAGATCATGTTGTAGGCTTTTCCGGAGAAGAGCGCGACAAGGTTCATACAGCAGTGGAACGTCATGAATAGAATCAGTGCCATGCCGGTCACGGACATAATCACCTTTCTACCAATAGATGAATTGATTAACCACATAAATGTTTTGATTTTAAATATTTAAACTGTTAAAATGATTATTCCACATCAGGTCAACACGCCGGGAGGACAGTCATCCGTCTCCCCCTCGAGATCCGTCCTTTCACTTCAATACCCAAAAATCGGTATAACCGCATACGTAATGCGTTGCAAAAATACTATATTTTAATGATTTATCAAAGTTATTTAATCAAAATATCCAGTATTTAGACGGAAAATAAGGACCGTTCTTCTATCCTAATAAATGAGGATGTGTCAAATGCAAACTTATCATCTGCTTTTGGTGATTTTTTCCTGTTTGAAAGTACATTCCATATCCGGTTCCCAGCATACGGACTATTGCCTGTCCTTGCGAGATGCGGACACGGGCACCGCAGCAGACCACACTGACCGTGAGGACCGGTGCATCGGGAAGTCTGTTCCCAACGGCCGGGAATCCTGTTCCCGATGCCTGGGAACCGTATTCCCAACCGGTCGGGAATCGTCTGTATGCAGTTTGGAACTGTCCGCATGAGGGCTTCCATCATGAAAAAGCAGCGATGAATCCGTACAAAAAAGCATTTTCTCACCTCTTGGAAGCCATTGGAGAGCAGCCTGCAGAGCCATGCAGAGCAGGAGAAAAAACAGAAACCGGTCAAATAAAAAGTACTATAAGTAAACATTTATAACATTTATTAGCCTTATCTTTGCGGTCAGATTACAATAACTGAAAACATAAACTTAATATTTATTCGACCTATGAGAATAAAGATTCTATTACTAATGCTGCTGTTCCTATGCGCGGGCATGACGGCAACGGCGCAGAACCCGACAGTCACCGGGAAGGTAACGGATGCACAGGGAGAACCGCTCGTCGGTGCTACCGTCAAAGTAGATGGTACAAAAAACGCAACCGTCACCGACATAGACGGCCTGTTCTCCATTACAGCAAAGAAGTCGGAAAAGCTGACGGTATCATATATCGGATACCAGAGCAGGTCCGTCACCATTGACAGGATGCAGAATCTGACGATCGTACTGGATGCCTCGCTCAACGAAATGGACGAGGCAATCGTCGTCGGCTATGGTCTGCAGAAGAAAAGCGACATAGCCACGGCGGTGTCATCTGTCAACGTCGAAGACCTTGCCAAGAGCGGATCATCGCAGGTGCTGCAGGCCCTCCAGGGCAAGGTGAGCGGCGTACAGGTCATGTCGTCCGACGGATCACTCTCCGGCAATATGCAGTTCCGCATACGTGGCGTCAACTCCATCACCGGCGGCACCCAGCCGCTGTTTGTCATTGACGGCGTTCCGATGCCCGTCCAGCCCATAGACGAGACGACATCAGGACTTTCCAACAACCCCATGATGGGCCTGAACCCCAACGACATTGCCTCCATCGAGATACTGAAAGATGCAGCGGCAGCCGCTATCTATGGTGCGAAAGGCTCCAACGGCGTCGTACTGATTACCACCAGGCAGGGGCAGGCATCAGCCCATCCCAAGTTTGCTTTCGGACTGACGACAGGCCTTGACTTCATGCCCAGCCTTCCGCTCAAGACCCTGAGTCCCGAAGAATATGCCTACAAGATGCGCAAATACGGAACCTACGACAGTCCCAACCTCATTCAGTTCTGGGACAAGGTCATCGAGAATCAGGGCTGGAACGACCCCTCCGTACACAACTGGCTCGATGAGATTACGCAGACGGCACACAAGACGGAGCTGAACGCAAGCATGCAGGGCGGCTCAAAGGGATTGACCTATATGCTCTCCGCCGGCTATGTAAACAATTCCGGTGTCATCCGCCGTTCCCGCTTCGACCGTTTCACCTCACGCCTCAACCTCACCCAGCAGCTTGGCGACAAGGCAAGCGTCGGGCTGAACTCATCCTTCTCTACGTCAAAAGACCGGAATCCTACCACCGACTGGTCGCAGGCAGGCGTCGTGCTCAACGCCCTGCAGCGTTCGCCGTTCCTGTTCTATCCGGGATTCGCCGGCATCATGAACTACAGCAACATCAATATCATGAGTCCGCTGGTAGCCGTCGAGCAGGTGAACATCAACAACAAATACGACGAACTCAACTCCAACCTGTGGTTCTCTTACAACATCCTGCCGTCTCTCACCTTCAACACCAGCGGTTCTTACCGCCGCTACACGGTCAATTCAACCCGTGAATGGGGCTCGGAGACCTGGTTCGGACAGTCAGAACAGGGACGCATGGAACTGGGCAGCCGTGAAGAAAACAGCTGGGTATGGGAAGCACGCCTGCAGTATGCCCGGACGCTGGGCAGGCATTCCTTCTCGTTCATGGGCGGCTTCGAAGCGAGCAAATGGTGGAGCAAGAACCTCTATGCCAAGGCAACGAACTTTGAAGATATGCTGCAGGGCATCTACGGCATCAACAAAGGACTGGTCACCTATGCGCCTTCCTACCTCTACGACAGCAACAAGATGGTTTCGTGGATCGGACGTGCCACCTACAACTACTACGACAAGTACATCATGAACGCCTCTCTCCGCGTGGACGGGTCTTCCAAGTTCGGCCGGAACAACCGCTTCGGTTACTTCCCCGCAGTGTCGCTGGCGTGGCGTGCCTCCAACGAGGAATTCATCCGCAACATCGAGTTCATCAGCAATCTCCGCTTCCGCACCAGCTTCGGCATGACGGGCAACAATCAGATTCCCTCCTACCAGTCGCTGTCACAGCTGGGCGACAACAAGGCCGTCTTCGACGGCAATACCGTCGAAATCGGCCGTTATCCCACCAACATCACCAATGACGACCTCAAATGGGAGAGTCAGAAACAGTTCAACTTCGGGTTCGACCTTGCCGTATGGCAGAACCGCCTGCAGCTGACCGCCGACTTCTATTATAAGCGTGTCGACGATATGCTTCTGCAGGTGAACATCCCTTCCACATCCGGATTCGGCAACGCATGGAAAAATGCAGGCTCTCTGGAGAACAAGGGTATGGAATTCCAGCTCACGGCCCACTGGCTGAGAGGTCCGCTGCAATGGTCGACCGACTTCAACATCTCCTTCTACAAGAACAAGCTCCTCAGCCTTGACGAAAGACAGTACCAGCAGTTCTACGACCGCGGGCTGAACTCGAAGATCACCAGCGATGTCCTCCTGCGTGTCGGCAGGCCGGTGGGCACCTATTACGGCTATATAAGCGACGGCGTGTACAATAACGACACGGAAATCCGCAACGGTTATCCAGGTGCCAACCTCAAGCCGGGAGAGCTGAAGGTGGTCGACGTCAACCATGACGGAGTCATCGACGCCTATGACCGTGTGCCGATAGCCGATGTCAACCCGACCCATACGGGAGGTATCGGGAACACGCTGCGATGGAAGAACCTTGAGCTTTACTGTTTCTTCCGCTGGTCATACGGAAACGATGTCATCAACGGAAACGCCTACTATCTGCAGGGAGCTACGAACATCAACAACATCATGTCGAACATCAACAACGAAATCTGGAGCAGCGACGATCCGTCCAGGAACTTCCCACGCAGCGGTGCCGGGACATGGAGCGAGGCCGTCATGCGCAGCGACCTCGTGGAGGACGGCTCTTTCATCAAGTTGCAGACCCTGTCGCTGGGGTATGACCTTCCGCACACGCTGCTCCGGAAGCTGAACCTCTCCAAGGCCAAAGTGGTCCTGACAGGATCCAATCTCTTTACCATCACCCGCTATTCGGGCTTCGACCCGGAGGCCAACACGGGCGTATCAGCCGTCTCGCGCATTGCTCCGGGCCTGGACATGAGTCCGTATCCCCGTCCGCGCTCCGTGTCACTGTCACTTGAGATCGGCCTGTAACAGCATTCATCCAATCGTTTTCAAAACAGCATCAAGACAATGAAAAAATATCATCTTTTAGTCGCTTCCATCGCCCTTCTGGGCTTAAGCAGCTGCTCCGACTTCCTGGAGGAGGAACCGAAGAGCACACTCACCACCAAGGACTTCTACAAGAACGAGGGACAGGCACGGCAGGCCGTGAACGGCGCTTACCGCAATCTTGCCGGCTCGAATGTCACCGGATATGAAGTCCGCGAGATTCCCAACGACCTCCTGAAACGGGCCACATGGGACGAGGCGAACGGCCTTGCCAACTTCACCTATACGGCAAGCAACAACTACATCACCACCATGTGGCAGGGACATTACGCCGTCATCAAGGACTGCAACTCGGCCATCGAACGCATCGAGGCCGGGAAAGACAATATTCCCAACTGGGAAAGATACCTCGCAGAGGCCAGAGGGATAAGAGCCTTCCTCTACTTCGACCTCGTCCGATGGTTCGGTGACGTGCCTCTGGTCCTCACGGAGACGAAGACACTTGCCGACCTTCAGGTCCCGCGTGCGCCGCAGGCTGAAGTGTTCAAGCAGATAATCGATGACTTCAAGTACTGCATGGAGCATACGATGGACAAGGGCGACACTTCCCACGGCTATCAGTACGGCAGAATGACGAAGGATGCCTGCCGCGGCTTCCTTGCAAAGGTACACCTATGGCTGGGAAGCGTGGCCCAGCGCGACAACAAGGAGATACTCGGCAGTGCTGACAGCAACTTCAAATCGGCCATGGACTATGCCAAAGCCGTCATCGACGGACAGCGTTACAGTCTCTGCGACTACTATCCTGACGTCTTCGATGCCAAGACAAAGGAGAAGGCGCGAGAGGAAGTGCTCTTCTGCACGGAAGGCATGACAGGCGACAACACGGGCACCTGGACCGGAATGATGTTCGGCATCCGGGGCAGCCAGGAGAAAGGAGGTTCCTGGGACAACATCTCCAGTTCCGACTTCCACCGCATGATGTACGAGCCGAGCGACTCCGTACGCCGGCTCTGGAACTGTCCCCGTGTACAGCTGCAGGAAGACGGGACACTCTGGGGATGGGACTACCGGAAGTACTGGGACACACGCTCTGACCAGAAACTCAGCGAAGCCACCGAGAACAACAACTGGGTGCAGTGGAGCATCGGAAAGTTCCGCCGTTATCCGCTGGCAAACCCCAGCTCCTACAATTACACCAACTTCGGCATGGACGAGCCGCTCCTCCGTTATGCCGACATCCTGCTGATCTACGCAGAGGCTTACAACGAGGTGAACCACGGACCGGGCAGCTACACGCCAAGCACCGGTACCGACCTCAGCGGTGCAGGCATACGGTCGGCCTACGATGCCGTCAACCTCGTCCGCAAACGCGCACGAATTGCCAACAGCGGCATCATACATGAGGACCCGCTTCCCCGAGTACTGAAGAAAAGCTACGCTTCGCTTGCTGACGACTGTGTCCCCGACTGGCGTCCAGGCTCCTACGGCTTTATTTATGACGGAGTGCGCAATCCGATGACCTACAACCACTACCAGAACGACTACGATGCTTTCCGCAACGAAATCCTGAACGAACGGGCACGTGAACTGGTAGCCGAGACAACCGACCGTTGGTGCGACCTGGTAAGACGCGGGAAACTTGTCTCCCAGATGCAGATGTGGCGGCAGTACAATCCTTTCATCAGCTCCACGGAGCGCAATGTCCTGACACCGGGAGCACCGGAGAACATCTCTGAACGCAATATGCTGCTGCCTGTTCCGTTGAGTGAAATGGATGTCAACAAGAAGCTGACACAGAATCCCGGCTACTGATCGGCTTTCAGGCAGAACAATGTAGAAAACAGTTTAAACAGACAATCACAGTTTATGAAACCATATCCTATCCATATAGCAGCCCTCATGGGGGCACTCCTCTTCACCGGATGTGAGAGCGAAGCACCGGAAGTAGACTTCAACGTTACGGCCGACAAGACAGAGGCGGCCGTAGGCGAACCCGTCACTTTCTCCATCAGCCACAACGATATGCTGCTCACCGTCTACAACGGCGAACAGGGACACAACTACGACCTCAGCGCCGACTTCATTCTTGCCGGGAAGACCGAACAGGACCTGCAGGACAACAACTACCGGCCCGCCGACCCGGAAGTCCGGCCTTACAAATGCGACCTGGCCGACACGGAAGCGGGCAGCACGACCGTCAAGGACAACCTGCTTGAGGTGCGCAATGCCAACTCGGGCGACAACCTTATCGGTTCTGAAGCCAGCATTGTCAACGACAACACCATCAACCGGAATGCGGTCAAGATAACTTCCGTCCATCCGAACTGGTGGTACCAGGCTATCCGGGTCAACACCAATACAAAGCTCGGCAGCAACAAGACCATGACCCTGCGTATGCGCTTCGACAAGGATTATCTCTCCAACATCGACAACGGAACGAAGAATGCAGACATCACCACCTTCCCTGTCGTCATCAGGCTCGGAGGGATAGCAGAGAACGAGACGGACGTGACTTTCAGTGACAATACCGTATGGGACATCTACTGGAATCCGCACACGGCATATACCGACTACACCGTCGACCTCTCCCGCATCATCAAGGCATGGGAAGACGGGACCGGCAAGAAAATGGCGAAGCTGGCTTATGCACAGTTCCTCTTCACGGCAAACGGCAATGTAGGCTATGTAGGCGACTTCTACGTACAGAAAGTTTCGTTCGGCGACTACGACTACAAGGCTTTCGATACAGGTGAGGCGATAAGTACAAATGCGGGGCCAGGTGTTGTTACTTACAGCCATGCTTACAGCAGGCCCGGTACCTACAAGGTGGTGGTCATCGGCTCTACCGTCAGCAAAAAGAATTACGGCAACGGCGGTTACAAGAACGGCTATGCCGGAAAGGTATCGGCAGATGAATACAAATATGGGAAAGTATTGAAAACAATTGAAGTCACCGTCAAATGACGATAAGGGTATATCGCTGATATCCGTGCGGAATCATCATCCGTGCGGATATCTGCCCTTACCGCCAACGACGCAGGAACAACCTCCCTGTCCAGACGATTTGCCCCCTGCCGTCACGCTCTCAGTCAGCTTACAAGCTACTTGAATGTCATAACCAGATGAGAACAGCAACACGAATACTATTGTCTTTTATGTTCCTTCTGGGCTCCAGCCTTTCCGCTGAAGCCCAGAACAGTCTTTCTTTCCATCATCTCACAAGAGCAGACGGACTGTTGCACGACAATGCGACCTGTGTCGTACAGGATTCTCTGGGCTATATCTGGATCGGTACCCACCGTGGCATCAACCGCTTTGACGGTTATACCATCGACTCTTACAAGTACACCGTGAAACAGAGAAACATCGTCCCTGTAAACAGGGTGTACAGCATGCAGGTCATCGGACGATTTCTCTGGCTGGCTACCGAGGGAGGACTGGCCTGCTTTGACACTCATACGAAGAGATACACCGCTTATCATGTTGCCGACAAGGTCAGGACAGACTTCTTCAAACACATAAAGAGCATACGGCGTTCTACCCAGAGAGACCATCTATGGCTCATTGCCGACAAGCAGATACGCCTCATCCACATACGGCAGGAGACGACTGCATCCGGAAAACGGCAGCCTACTGTCAGTTCTGTGAGAATCGGTGACAGCCGTGGATTCCTATGCACCGAGACAAACCCCAAAGTAGCTGAGAACGGAAAAGGAATCGTATGGTTTTCGGGCAACAGGACCGTTTCCATCTACCGTTACAAGGCACGGAAAGGGATTGTTTATACAGGCACTGTCGACCGCAATGATCTGTCCGGACTGCGCGATATGGTCTTCCAAGGCGGATACCTGTGGGCAATCTATTATGACCGGATCGTCAGGTACAAGGCATACGGAAACGGCGTATTGCACAAAGATGCAGAAAGAACATTCAAGACACACGGCGGACTGATTGCACTCAGGCTGAGCACACGTCATGTCTGGCTGGCAGCCAGCGACCAGCTCATCCGTATCAGCAGACACGATCTCAAGGATGTACATATCTTCACGCACTCTTCGTCACTTCCCAACACGGTTGTCAATGACATCAACAGCATCTACATTGACAGGAACGACAACATCTGGCTGTCGGGATGGATGTCGGGAGTGGCTTACACCTATACTCACCAGGAACTCTTCCATACCCTCAAATACAGTCCGAAGCAGTATTCCGCAACGACAGGAAGTGCAGAATTCATCAGTGCGCTATGTTATGACTCCAGCGACGGATATGTATACATCGGCCGGAAGTTCGGCGGTATCAGCCGGCTGGACACAAAGACGAAACAGGTGGAATGGGACTACTGTGTCCAACCGCAGCTGCAGAACAGCATCACCTGCCTGCAGACCGACAGGCAACATATCTATGCAGGAATCGGAAACAACATTGTCGTCATAGCCAAGGACACAAAAAAAGTAATCCAGATTCTGCAGACGAGCAACCGCGGGTACATCTTCTGGCTGTGTTTCGACAGATTCGGCAGACTATGGGCGGCTACCTATGCCGGGCTGGAGTGCATGGAGAAGACAGACGGGAAATGGACTGTCAAGATGACCTTCACCACCAAGTCGCCCCTGCCCCGCCGTCTTTCCACCAATTACCTGCACAACATCTGCTATGACAGAGAGGCCAACGAACTGATCGTCACTTCGACAGCAGGACTGAACCGGGTAATCCTGGACAGCAGGGGCAACGTCCAGAACATCGTAAGCTATGTATCAGACAATTCTCCCGGCAGCCTCAGCAACAACTTCACATGGGCCATCAGCAAGGGCGCAAAGGGTGTCTACTGGGTGGGAACGATGGGAAGCGGACTCAACAAAGTGACTTTCCTTGACAGTCCTGACGGCAAATACACTTACAGATCCGAACATTTCGGCATCAGGGAAGGTGCTGAGAGCGAAGACATGGAAGCCATCCAAGTCGACAGATACGGAAGAATATGGTGCAGCGGATTCAACCTGAGCTGCTTTGACGAACAGACAAAACGATTCAAGACATTCAATGTCAGCGACGGACTGCAAGGGCCCACCTTCGCCACCTCCAGTTCTGCCTGCGATGCACAAGGCACACTTTACTTCGGCGGTTCCAATGGCATGAACTACTTTCTGCCCGCCAGTGAGAACAGCATGCCTGCCTCCATGCACGTCTATTTTACCCATCTTGTGGTCAACGGGACGGTCCTCAACACAGACATCGAATACACCCGGAATGTAACACTTCCCTATCCTGAGACCAACTTTACCGTAGCCTTCACCACGCTCGACTACAACTCCGTAAGGCATACACGGTTCAGATACAAAATGGAAGGCTATGACGAATGGCATGAAATCCAGGCAGGAGAAAAGCCTTCCATCACCTATCAGAACCTGCCTTACGGCAGCCACACACTCGTGGTTGAAGCCGGAGACTGGACCGACTGGAGCGGTGAGGCCTATACGCTGCAGGTTTACGTTACACCTCCCTTATGGCGAACGTGGTGGGCTTACGTCATTTATGTGCTGACAGCAGGTTTCCTGATATATACCGGCACGAGATACTTCATCAAATGGACACAGATGAAGAACTTCATAGCCATGCGGAAGCAGAAAGAACGTCACAGGGAAGAGATGATGCAGATGAAGACCCGCTTCTTCATGGACATCTCTCATGAATTCCGCACTCCTCTCACGCTGATCAGCCATGCCGTACACGAGTTGAAAGAAGAAGACAGACCCGGGCAGAACAGATATGTAGATGCCATCCTGCGTAACTCCCGCCTGCTTTCAAACATGATCAACGAGCTGCTTGACCTCCACCGTGCAGACATGAAGTCTTTACGTCTGCACGCCACGAAGACGAACATTACAGAATATATGTCCGCTTTCTGCAGCGAGTTCTCCCTGTGGGCCGAGAGCGTGGGGGTCAATCTCCAGCTCACTGTCCACACTCCCAACCTGCAAGTATGGATAGACCAGGAACAGATAAGCAAGATCTTAAGGAACATCGTTTCAAACAGTCTGCGGTACACGCCAAAAGGAGGCAGCATCGATATAAGCATCGAAGAAGGCGAACACAACAGCATATTGCCGCTGCACAAGGACTTCTATGAATATACTGCCGCCATGGAGAGGGGGAAACAGATCATTATCCGCATAGCCGATACGGGGACCGGAATCCCCAGAAAGGAACTGCCCAAGGTATTCGACAGACTGCACCAGGTGGAGAGCAACAGCCAGCAGAACATAGGGACCGGTATCGGACTGGCACTCGTGAAGTCGCTTGTCACACGCCATCATGGCGGAATTGTCATCAGCAGCAGTCTCGGACTGGGCACAGAAACCATCCTCTTCCTGCCCCTCTCCACTCATTATCTGAAAGATGAGGAAAAGGAAAAGTCAACGGACTTCAGCCTCCGTGAAATGTTCGATTCATCTTCTACCGGCTGCCAGCCTGCAGACGACGGAACGATGGAAGAAGAAACACCAGACGGCAGCAAACCCTCTCTTCTACTTGTGGAAGACAACGGCGAAGTGCTGATGATGATGCAGGAATACTTCAAAAAGGAATACAATACAATCCTCGCAAAGGACGGGCGGGAAGCTCTGGTCAAATGCAAGGCGGCAAATCCGGACCTCATCATTTCCGATGTGATGATGCCGAACATGGATGGGATGGAACTCTGTGCGAAACTGAAGAACGCCATTGCGACCTGCCATATCCCCATCATCCTCCTGACGGCAGTGACACAAGAGGAGAAACAGATAGAAGGACTGGAACTGGGTGCCGATGCCTATATTCCGAAACCTTACAACCCACGTGTCCTGAAAGTGATGGTGCGGAACCTGATTGTCAAGAGCCGCCTCATCCGGACCAGTATGCAGCTCAATGAGAACATACGGGAGAAGATCGAAGACGAAAAAGACCGGCAGTTCTTCGACCGCTTCAACCAGATCATACAGGCCAACCTTGCCGACAACGACTTTTCCATCCAGCAGGTAATCAGCGAGCTGGGAACAAACCGTACCAGCCTGTACAATTTCATCAAGACCAGTACCGGGATGTCGCTGGGAAAGTACATCATGAAGCTGAGGCTGGACAAGGCCGCCCGGCTCCTCATCAGCAGCGATATGTCTGTTTCAGAAGCCAGTCTGGAAGTGGGCATAGACAGCCTGTCTTACTTCACCCGGTCGTTCAAGCAACAGTTCGGTGTCACACCGACAGAATTCATGAGGACGAAACGCTGAAAAGAAGCCCACATTCACCGACAGAAACCAACAGCAAACAATATCAGAAATCTATATGAAAAGATTCATCTCACATTTACTCGCACTAACATTGTCAGTATCCGTGCCGGCCGGTGTCTGTGCCCAGACATCAAAGACGATAGACATTCTCCCCGGAGAGACGTGGTGGGGGGCGGCGACAGACCTCGGCACACGGTCTCCCCTGAACCTCCATCGGGTCGCTGCAGACCTCCGGACACAGAACTTCAACAACCAGGCAGCCCCTCTGCTCGTGTCCAACAAGGGACGAGGTGTCTGGGCAGACGGACCGTTCAGTCTCAAGGCCGAAAAGAACAGACTTACGGTCAAGGTCCACAGAGGCTCCTTCAGCCTCACCGGGAAAGGAAAGAACCTGCGTGACGCCTACCTTGCCGAAATGCAGAAGCACTTCCCCGCCACCGGGAAATGCCCTCCGGCTCTCTTTTTCGACAAGCCTGTCTACAACAGCTGGATAGAACTTACCTACAACCAGAACCAGAACGACATTCTGAGATACGCCCATGCCATCATCGACAACGGGTTCCCCGCAGGCGTACTGATGATTGACGACAACTGGCAGAAAGATTACGGCGACTGGGAATTCCGCCCGGACCGCTTCCCTGATCCCAAGGCAATGGTAGACACACTGCACGCCATGGGCTTCAAGGTGATGCTCTGGGTGTGTCCGTTCGTGTCCCCCGACAGCAAGCTGGGACGCGACCTGGAGAAAGAAGGCTATTTCGTAAAGGCGAAGGACTCGGAAGACGCTGCCGTGGTAAGGTGGTGGAACGGCCATAGTTTTGCGTACGACCTCAGTAATCCCAAGGCTTTCGCCTATCTCAAGAGAACTTTCAAGAATCTTCAAGCAAAGTATGCCGTCGACGGATTCAAGTTCGATGCGGGTGATCCGGAACGCTACCTGAAAGAAGATGTCGACATATATGACGGAAAATCATACGATGTTGAACAGACGAAACTGTGGGCTACGATGGCCCTGGACTTCCCCTACAACGAGATGCGTGCCTGCTGGGAACTTGGCAACCAGCCGCTCATTCAACGTTTAGGCGACAAGAAATACTCCTGGGAAGGCGTTTCCCAGCTCGTCCCCGACATGATCGCAGCCGGACTGCTGGGCTATGCCTATACCTGTCCGGACATGATCGGAGGCGGCGAATACGGCAGTTTCTACGGTGTCGACCCCGGGAAGTTCAACCAGGCTCTCATGATTCGTTCCTGCCAGATACATTCCATGATGCCTGTCATGCAGTTCTCGGTAGCACCATGGCGCATGCTCAGCAAAGAGAACCTTGCCATCTGCCGCCGCTTTGCCAAGTGGCACGAAGAACTGGGAGGCTATATCAGACAGCAGGCAGAACTTTCAGCCCGTACCGGAGAGCCCATCGTACGCCACATGGACTACAGTTATCCGGACGAGGGATTTGAGAACGTCAACGACCAGTATATGCTGGGCGACCGCTATCTCGTAGCCCCGGTATCTTCAGCCAGCACCCAGCGCACGGTGAAACTTCCGCAGGGAAAGTGGAGGGATGACCAAGGCAAACTGTACAAGGGCGGCAGAAGCTATCAGATCAACGTTCCCCTGGACCGCCTGCCATGGTTTGAACCTGTATCAGAATAAACGAATCGGAAAAGAAAGACAAACATGAAACAGCATATGAAAAGCCTTCTGGCTGCTACCCTTCTGGTTATCGGCAATCTGTGTTGCTGCTCCAGCTGCACAGCCACATCTGTCACAGCTGAAAGCCCATCGGACATAAACGATGGGAAAACTGCAGTGACAACCATTGCCTATACACCGTCGGACAAAGAAATCATCAATCCCGAACGGGGTATGTTCACACACCATGAGTTCTACTCGGACAAGAACAACGAACTGACACTGGAACAGCTGCAACAGCTGAGGAATGAGGGAATGAGCCTCATCTTCACCGTTTACGTGATGAGAGACTTCCGTAACAAGGACATTTCCACCCCTTACCTGAACAAGATAAGGCGTAATCTGAGGGCGATAAGGCACAGCGGTATGAAAGCTATCGTGCGTTTCTGTTATTCCTACTCGGAAAAAGACAAGCCCTGGGATGCCCCATGGGACGTCACCAGATGCCATATCGAACAGCTGAAACCGGTCCTCCGGGAGTATGCCGACGTGATTGCCGTGCTCGAAGCCGGTTTCGTAGGCGTGTGGGGAGAATGGTACTACACGGACAACTATGTCTTCCAGCCGAAAGATGCATCGCAGTACGGACCGAGGAAGCAGGTGCTGGAAGCTCTCCTTGAAGTCATGCCCAAGGACAGGTTCGTCGCCGTCCGCTATCCCAGAGCCAAACTGGGCGTATATAACCTCCAGCCTACGGACACCATCAGCCGGGCAACGGCCTACGACGGCAGCGACATCAGCCGTACTTCCTTTCATAACGACTGTTTCCTCGCCACGGCCGACGACATGGGGACTTTCCTTGATGTGGCCGAACACCGCAAATACTGGATGTGGGAATCACGGTATGTGCCCATGGGAGGCGAGACCTGCGCTCCGTCCGACTACTGTGAAATCGGGAATGCATACAGGGAATTCGCAGCCTATCACTGGTCCTATCTCAACAAGGACTATCATCCGGATGTCCTGTCAAAATGGGAAAAACAGAACTTCATGACGACTGTCAGGAAGAAACTGGGGTACCGCTTCGTACTCAAGGAGGGTAAATTCACCAAGACACCACGCACAGGAAAACCCTTCAGCATTGACCTGCAGATAAAGAACGAGGGATGGGCAGCCCCCTTCAATCCCCGCCCTGTGGAAATCATACTGAAGAAAGGAGGAAAGAAATATACCTTCCACGTGGATGCCGATCCCCGCTTCTGGATGGCAGGCGAGACTATAGACCTGAAGGCTGCCATAACCTTACCGGGCGATATGCCGGAAGGGGAGTACGAGGTGTTTCTCAACCTCCCTGACCCCGACGGACAACTGCACGACAACCCTGCTTACAGCATTCAGTTTGCCAATGAAGGGGTCTGGAAGAGGAAAGAAGGCTACAACAGGCTGTGTACCGTCAGCATCGTAAGGCCGTAGACATATATCAGAAAGGATAATCAAGCCTTCCGAAAGCGGAAGCAGCAGAAAAGAAACAGGGACGCATGAGCAGTGCGTCCCTGTTTCTTTTCAACCGTTTCCGCCCTCCTTACCTACCGGCCTGTCCACGGAAAGCATAGCGACTTTTCCCATTAAGTGTTGTCTGCATTACAGCTGGCCTACCTGCAAGTCAAGCAACGCCTGCTTGCAAGCCAAGTAAGCACCTTTTCTTGGGCGACTCATAACCATCTGGGACAAAGGTGCTTGTTGCCAGCCTTCCACCGCATTTACTTTCTCTTCGGAATAATCTCATAGACATCGGCCTTGCCGACCAGCTCGATGCGGGCCGCACCCTTTGCGACGGCTGCCGTAAAGAACGGATCACTGTAACTTGTCTCCGCCTTCAGGCGGTTGCGCCTGTCGTACTGACGCAGGCTGACGCTTCCTCCTTCGGGCAATGAAAGGAGGAAAGTGTACGAGGTCGTACCGTGCGGCACCTCGAACGAGACAGCGCCCGTGTTCTTGAAGGCCGTACAGGGCCGATGGTCGAAGGCCAGAAGAACACCGTCTGATGCAGCGGCATCCCCGCCGAAAGCAAGGGAAGCCCCGGCCGCAGGAGTCACCACGAACGAACGTATGGAAGCCCAGTTGGTACGTTCGGAATCGAGCCTGCGGAGACGGATATAGCGCATCTCTACCGGTTCGACGGCCTTCCACAGAACATCATACCGGTTACGCATATCTGAAAGAAGCGGCAGCCATGTCTTTCCGTCAACGGAACACTCCAGCGCAGCATGGTCGTAGAAATCGCAGTCGTCCTTGGAATTCCTGCCCTGCAGGATGTGTACCTCGCGCACTGCCATTGTCTCGGGAAGGGCGACACCCATCCAGTCACCCGCCTTCTGGCTCTCTCCGGAGGTATAGAACGTAGTGCTGTCGCCGTCAAGCATCAGACGGCTTTGTGTCGTCGCAAGACTCCTGTAAGTTCCGATTCCGTGCAGCGTAAAGGCCTTTTCGCCCGACTGCTGCTCGTAGAACGCATCGGCGAGGTCGGCCATGGCACACGCATAGAACGGCTGCAGCTTCATGGTTCCCGACTTGTGTGCCTCGTACGCTTTTTCCTCGGCGGGCGTCATGCGGTTCTGCACATACGCCTTCCAGAAGGCGGCAGCGTCTCCCGAGCGGTAGAGGTCCATCAGTTCGATGGCCTTCCTGCCACGCTCGCCGAGCTTGCCGAACTCCGTCAGCCACGGACGAAGCTCCTTGATAAGCAATGTATCGGTGCAGCCTGCCTCGATTTCGGCAGGAGCCTTTGCGACACGTTCGAACTCTTCATAAAGCCGGTCACGCTTCTCCTTTGTGTAATCAGCGAGCCGGAAGGTCTCGGTCTCCCATGACTCGTCGCGGCGGTAGCCTGTCTCCGTATCGGCCGAATGGATGGCGAACGTGCGGTAAGCCTCCCTTGCACGGGGCATCATCACCTCCAGGCCACGTTCCCAGCTGTCAATCGGATTGTAGTCCTTTGGATTCCACGTGTAATCGGCCACGCTGTAAAGCGAGAGTTTCGAGGCCTCTCCATGTTCCATCGGGTTGCTGACAAGTCCGCACATATCCCTGTCCGTGAGCGAGGTGTCCAGTCCGTAGACCGGACCCTGCAGGATAAGATTGCGCACGTAGTCGGTAACGGCGTAGTTCCACCAGAAGAGAGCAGGCCGCTTGATGCGGCTGTCCACCCAGTCGAGCGTGCTCTTCGTCACGTCACTGCACACGACATCACCCGTCCAGAATACCCGGACAGAGGGGTCGAGCGTCCTTCCATAGATACTCAACGGCCCGTCTTCACCCGGTTTCGCCCATAGTCTGGAATAATCGGTAGGGCAGATAATCAGCGGAGAAACGTCGCCCTTCGCCTTCACAAACTCCTTGGTCAATCGGTTCAACAGCTCGACTTGCCTGTCTGGATTGGTTCCTTCACCCTCAATATCATCGAAGAAGATGGCGAACGAACGCACACCATCAGCATACATGAGGTTGAACTTACGGACAAGGTTCTGATAGTCTTCCTCGTTCCACTTGATATCCTTGCCCGGATGGATGGCCCAAACGAAATCTACACGATTCCGTTTACAAGCGTCAACAAGTTCTTTGATGTTCTTTTGTTCACGTTCGGGATAAGGCAGACGCCAGTTGGGCGAACTGTGATAAGGGTCGTCCTTCGGACCGTAGATATAGATGTTGAGCTTGTACCTGCCGTAGAAGTCAATCAATGACAGGCGTACGGCATGCGACCAGGGCGTACCATAAAAGCCCTCGACCACGCCACGGTAAGGGAATACCGGTGCGTCCATTATCTTTATACAGGGAAGTTTCTTTCCACCTTCCACCGACGGGTTCTCCATGATCTGGCGCAAGGTCTGTATGGCATAGAAGACACCTGTATCGTCAAAGCCGCTGATATCGATTCCACTCGGAGTTATCTGCAGTATATAGGCACCTGGAACATTCTCCACACCATTGACCGACGGCATCTTGCCATAGGCCGCCCGCAAAGGAAAGCCTTGCTTGTAGTGCGGAGAGCGGACGTTCAGAAGAGGCAGGAAGTCAAGGTCGTCGTCGTAAGGCCTTTCACTGTCATGCTTCGGGACGACAGTCCGGATGCCGCCGCTGATGTCCACCGTCTTCTCTCCCGTCAGCTTCATGTAACGTGGGGTAGGATTGATGACAAGTCCGTGATGGTCCATCTTCTTGCCGGGAACAGGATTTACCAGCTGTACTTCCGAACGTTGGCTGCCTAAGTCGAAATCGTTGTCCTGCGCCTGGGCAGCCGTAAATGTACACAAGCCCACGGCGAAAGTAACGAAAAGTCTCTTTTGTTTCATGTAGGTTCTTAATATTTTGCTTCCGACTGCCACTGCTTGTCAACACAGACAGTCAGGTGATTGTTATTGCATCGTATTACGGTTTGCATCTGCAAAGATAAGGAATAAAAAGGAATTAATCCTATGTTAATACCGCAAAATAGTATATGTCAAATAAGCGGATAAAACAACTTGTGTTATTTATTAGGGCGTCCAGTTTGATGTTCCGAAAAACAGATGCTGAAATCACCCATTAAGTTGTTAATACAATGCTCTGATATTTAACGTTTTAAGCAACGAAATGGTTCTTTAAAATTTGCACAACTCGTTGATTTTTAGTAACTTTGGATGTAATTTTAAGATACATAAATCAATGAAAAAGTTAGATTCAAGCCATGATGAAGAGACACTCCAGGAGGAGGTAAAACGTCTTCGTAAAGAGAACAAGAAACTTGCATCTCAAAAAGACAAGTTCAAGTTCAAGTATGACAAAGCCCAGAAGGAGCTTAAAAAGACACCCTAGTTAATAATATTTTCCGTTTTTTCCATTCCACCTCCAATATGAGTGACACCTGGCTTGGCACTTTCTCGCTTAATAATTTCTTCTATTTTCTCATTGTGTGCTCCTGTTCCCTTTGTCTTGGGCCCTGGTTTCTTATATGGGGTTCCATCTTTTTTGGTTTTTATCATCCATCTTTGACCAGACAATCCAAATATATCAATGTATGAACTAGGATTTGGTACATAAGCATATAGATTATCCCCTCCTGCCAACCCTATCGAATCCTGGCTGATATAACTCCCCGCATTCGGGTCGTAATACCTGAACCTATTATAATAAAGTCCCGTCTCCTCATCAGCATATTGTCCCTGGTACTTGAATGGTATGAACGCGGATGGCCGTTTCCTTTGCCGCCCGTAGATGTCCAACTCCTGCTCCCATACTTTCTCGCCGTTCTTGTCGTAGGCCTGTATGGGCGTGCCGAGGTAGTCGGACACGATGGAGAAACACTCACCGTTGGCAACCAGCTTGGCAGCAGGTACGAACGTGTCTTGCTCGAAGAGCCAAGTTACCACCTCATTTTCTTCCGTCCATTCGTGCAGCGGCACGTTGCCGTCCCAAACGAAGTGCGTGGTTGTTCCTGCGTATGTCTTGCGGATACGGCGGCCGAGGGCGTCGTAGGCGTAGGTCGTCACGTTGCCCTTCACGTCGCGCGCCCACACCATGCGGCCGCGGCCGTCGTAACGCCAGTCGCGGTGCAGTCCGTCGGGGAAGGTGAGCCGTATCAGTTCATGCCGCTCGTTGTATGCCAATGGAAGGTACGCCCCTCGCCGTCGGTGATGCCGGTCAGGTCGCTCCCTGCGTGATAAAAGCCTTAATGGCTGATGATACTTCTTGTATGTATTTCGTGAGAAACATCGAACTCCTTTCATCACAGATAACGGATTATGCCATAAATTCGAAATTAACAGAAGGATTATCCTTGTGCAATTTGTTGAAACAGCAGGTAACTAGCGAGTCTGCCGGCATTTCAAACGAATTCAGTGGCAGGTTGTTTATTTTTAATTGCAGAAGGGGGTGTAAATTGGGATGACCAACATATAACCCTCTGTTATGGCGCAATCTTATCCACATCAGGATTTCTGGTGGAAAGAGGAAGTATTGAGCGGAAGAGAACTCCAAAAGATTCCCATCATGCTCGTATTCGTCACTTTGTGAGACATGGAAATCGCATAAGTCGATAAGCAGCTTTTCGAATAACGCCTTATCACACGTATCCCAATTTTCAAGTGTTCTCTCATATACCCCCATTTCTGTGGGGTATTTCCAAGAATCTTCTATTGATGCGTTGTTGGAACGCAAGTATAAGTCAAGGATAAACCAAGGGAATGTTGGATTATCTGGAAACATGTTAGATTGTTTGCCATTTAACATTTTTGTTAGCAGGGAACAATACGTGGCGGCTTCTTGGCTTAAACCTAAACATACCAATTGCGCCAAATGCATAGAGCTGTCGGTAAACAACAGCGCCCCGTCATAATGTGTAGAGCATTGCCCAATGGAATAGGCCCATTTGTTGGCCGAGATTCCATAATAGGTGCTTCGCGCAAGTAGGTCATATTCAGCCCTGTCGTTTTGGGTGAACTCATAGATGAAATTCCATAGATACCAAGAGCATAAAGAAGAGAATCGCGTGCCTACTACAGTATCATAGGCCTTGTCTTTTATATAATCATCAATCTTTTGTATAGCTCTTTTAAAATGAGACCCTTCCATTGTCTTTATCTTATGGGGCATCATTTCTTTTGTATAACTAAAGGCTTCTTCTAAACTATTCATAGTAATTTATTTTAATTGCTTCACACCCCAAAATACGGCAAATCACACGATAATATGACACAAATCATTTCAAAAAATCATTTGCTTTTATGCCTGATGAGCCTTATTCTCCGAGACTTCTATATAGGTCTACGACACAGGAAAGCTGCTGTTGGCGTGTTTCAAGCAGTTCCATTTGGGCATCAAGCGCATCGCGTTCGGCCCCAAGTACATCGAGATAAGTAGCTCGTCCGTTCATATAGAGTTGACGAGATACCTCAACCGAGTGTTCCAAAGTCTTCACTTCTTCCTCTTTTAGCGCATAATAGGCGACGAGATTCTTATGCTTTGACAGCAGCGTACATACCTCAGAATAGGCTGTAAGCAGTATTTTGTCATATTCATATAAGGCTTGTAGCTGTGCGGCGTCAGCCTGTTGGAAGTTAGCTTCGATAGCTTTTCGGTTGATAAGTGGTGCAGTTAGTCCTCCCACGACACTGTAAGCGAGCGACTTTGGCATACGCGTTAGGTAGGTAGGATTAAAGGCTTCAAGTCCCAAAGTGGCACTAATGTTTACCGAAGGCAAGAAGGCTTTGCGCGCCGTTTCTACGTCCCAATGAGCTGCAGCGAGTTCATGTTCAGCCTGACGGATATCGGGTCGATGGCTCAGGAGATTGGAAGGAAGTCCTATAACGACCATTTTCACGTCTTCATTCAACAACTGTTTGGCATCTCGTTGAATAGGCGTTGGGTAACGACCGAGCAGTAAGTTGAGTGCATTTTCACATTCAGTAATCTCTTGTTTCAATGCAAACTCCTGTGAACGCGCCTTTGCAAGCTCTGCTTTGAACTTCTCAACAGCCAGTTCTGTGTCGCTATCGGCCTCCTTTTGTATCTCTGCTATCTTTTCCGCCTGACGCTGAAGATCGATGTATTTGCGTATAAGTGTGAGCTTGTTATCTAGAGCCAATAAGGTATAATAATTGCTTGCGACTTGTGAAATCAGTGAAGCGCGCACGGCATTCTGGCCTTCTAAGGTTGCCAAATAACGCTCGACAGCCGCTTTTTTGCTTGACTTCAACTTGCCAAAGAGGTCGAGTTCCCAATCAAAGGCAAAGCCCGGGTGATAGTTCATGAGTGGATCGGGGATGAGTTTTCCTGGAGTCATCTCGGTGGAAGCATTGCCGGCACCCTCACTTGTGTATCGTCCGGCCTTGCTAACTCCTACTTCTGCCCCCACGGAAAGCGATGGAAGCATGGCTCCTTTGGCTGCAATCATTCCACTTTTTGCTACAGCTATCTGCTGCAATGTTATCTTTAAGTCTTGATTATTGACTAAAGCGGAGTCGATAAGTGCCTTGAGTTGTGGGTCGGTGAAAAACATTTTCCATGACGTAGGCGTAGTCTTCGCCGTCAGCGTATCACCATTATATTGCGTGGGTAGCTGCAAACGTGTGCGGCTATTGACTTGCGTCGCTTGGGGAGTCTTGCAAGATGACACTCCGATGGCAAGCAGAATAAGAAGGAAAATATTATTTCTTTTCATCATTTTCAAGTTTATATCGTTTGTCTTTCTCTTCAGTCAATGGCTTGTTTCGTTGGTAACGAACCATCTTTACATGGTCGGCCATGCGTCCAAAGATATAATATAAGCCCGGAACAAGAATGAGTCCGAAGCATGTTCCGAATAGCATTCCACCCGCAGCTGCCGTGCCAATGGTTCGGTTTCCAATAGCCCCCGCACCGTGAGCAAATACCAACGGCAGCAAGCCGGCTATGAAAGCGAACGATGTCATGAGTATAGGACGGAAGCGAGCTGCCGCACCTTCGATGGCCGCTGCACGTATACTCTTGCCTAAGTTGTGGCGTTGCACGGCATATTCAACCATTAACACGGCATTCTTTCCAAGCAAACCAATCAGCATGACCATAGCAACTTGGGCGTAGATGTTGTTTTCCAATCCCGTGAGTTTTAGGAAAATGAACGTTCCACAGATGCCTGCGGGCAGACAAGTAATAATTGGAAGTGGCAAAAGGAAGTTCTCATATTGTGCTGAAAGGATGAGATAGACGAACGTTAAACATACAATAAAGATGATCAACGCTTGGTTTCCTTGGTCTACTTCGTCTTTAGTGATGCCGGCAAAGTCGTAATCATAGCCGTGAGGTAGCGTCGAAGTAGCCACCTCTTCGATAGCTTTGATGGCCTGACCACTACTGTATCCAGCTGCTGCTGAGCCTGTAACTTCAGCAGAATTATATAGATTATGACGCGTCATCTCACTCATTCCATATACCTTTTCCATGTGTAAAAAGTCGGCATAAGGCACCATTTCACCCTGGTTGTTCTTAACATTTAACTGCATCAAGTCTTGTGGAAAAGCACGATATTTTGGGTCGGCTTGCACGATGACCTTATAGGGCTTACCAAATCGAACGAAGCCCGTTTCGTAGTCAGAACCAATCAATGTGGAGAGATTATCCATGGCTGTACCAAGTGTAATGCCTTTTTGTGCGGCGATATTATTATCTACTCGAAGCATGTATTGAGGGAAACTGGCCGAGTAAAAGGTAAAGGCTGAGCCTATCTCTGGACGCTTATTAAGAGCTGAAACGAAGCTCTTGCTGACCTTTTCCATAGCATGATAGTCGTTACTTCCAGTCTTATCAAGGAGTCGAAGCTCGAAACCTGACGCCGCACCATAGCCTGGAATAGAAGGTGGTTCGAAGAATTCTATGTTGGCATCTGTTATCTGTTGGCACTTGTTTTCAAGGTCATTGATAATCTCTTTTGCCGTCCGACTGCGTTCCTTCCAAGGCTTAAGATTAATCAAACACGAACCCGAGTTGGCACTGGTTCCTTCAGAAAGGATCTCATATCCAGCCAAAGAAGACACACTTTCTATGCCATCTTCCTTTGCAATTATACTCGCAAGTTGATGTGCAACCTTATTCGTTCGCTCAATAGTAGCACCAGGTGGTGTCTCAATTACAGCGTAAATCATGCCCTGATCTTCTTGAGGAATAAAGCCCGAAGGTAACGAATTGTTGATAAAGAAGGCTCCAATGCAGAACAAAAGTAATAGCGGAAGCGTGATAATCTTCCTCGAAACAGTGCGTTGAAGCACGTTGCGATAGCCGCCGATTCCTTTGTCAAAACCCGCATTAAACTTATCAAGTACACGATTAAGCCACGTCTTTTTGATGTGGTTATCACGCTCTCGAGTCAATATTAGCGCACAAAGCGAGGGCGTAAGTGTTAGGGCTGTGAAGCCCGAAAGCACGATACCAGAAGCTATTGTGATTGAAAACTGCCGATAAAACATGCCTTCTGGCCCACCCATAAAGGCTACAGGTATGAACACAGATGCCATAACCAATGTCACGGCTACTATGGCTCCACTGATTTCTTTCATTGCCTTTTGCGTGGCTTCCAAAGGTTCTAAGCCCTCTTTGGCTATCTTTACATTGACCGCTTCGATTACCACAATGGCATCATCGACCACGATTCCAATCGCCATTACTAAGGCAAAGAGCGATATCATGTTAAGCGTTATGCCGAAAGCATTCATGACTGCGAAGCTACCTATTAACGAAACAGGGACTGCAAGGCATGGAATGAGGGCAGAACGCCAGTCTCCAAGGAACAAGAATACAACGAAACCAACGAGTATAAAGGCTTCAAACAGCGTGTGAATTACCTTTTCTATAGAGGCATCAAGGAATCTACTGATGTCGTAACTCAACTCATAATGCATGCCCTTTGGCATGTCTTTTTGAAGATGAGCCATTGTTTTCTTGACGTTCTGGATAACTTGTCGCGCGTTCGATCCATAGGCTTGTTTCAGTGTTATGGCTGCGGATGGGTGACCATTCAACGTAGAATATATGTCATAAACCTCACTCCCGAGGCTCACATCTGCTACATCTTTGAGTCTAATAAATTGCCCATCAGGAGTTGATTTCACGACAATATTGCTATACTCTTCAGGCGTTGTATAGCGTCCCGGATACTTCAACACATACTCAAAGCTTTGTGCATGCTTGCCCGAACTTTCCCCAAGCTTGCCTGGAGAGGCTTCAATGCTCTGCTGTTGTAAGGCATCTGTGATGTCGGTTGCAGACAAACCATAGGCTGTAAGCTTATCAGGTTTGAGCCAAACACGCATGGCAAAGCTCCTCGTTCCAAGGATATCAAGATCTCCAACGCCATCAACGCGGGCGAGTTCTGGTGAGATATTGATGTCCGCATAATTGAAAAGGAAGTTCTGATCGACTTTAGGATCATCGCTATATAGGTTGATATACATGAGGATATTAGGCTCCTCACGAGATATTTTCACACCTTCGCGCACAACAGCTGGCGGTAGTTTGTTGGTCGCTGCCGACACTCGGTTTTGCACATTGATAGCATCGACGTTGGGATCTGTACCAAGTTTGAAGACAATGTTTATCTCTCCTTCGCCGTCATTGCCTGCATCCGACTCGATATACTTCATTCCCGGCACACCATTCAGTGCCTGTTCAAGAGGAATAAGCACTGACTTAATCATCAGTTCATTGTTGGCTCCCGGATAATCGGCTACCACATTAACCTTTGGAGGGGATATAGATGGGAACTGAGTAATGGGTAAATTGAACAGCGAAAGAATGCCAATGAAGACGATTACCAATGAAACAACGATGGCAAGTACTGGTCTTCGAATAAACTTTTGAAACATATTGACTGTTTATTAGCGTCTTTTTTTCTTCTTATAAATGGTTGTTCTCATCATGAAATAATATGGTGTGAGAACCTTTTTCTGTTGTAAAGTGTGATGAAAAGCCACCTGAAAGCCTTAGTCGGCATTCAGTTGAACACGCTTCATGGCTTCACTTGGTGTGTAATAACGCGTCTTTACGTGTTGACCATCATGCACTTTCTGCACTCCACTCAATAGAATCTTGTCGTTGGCAGTTACTCCTTCGGCGATAATAAACACCTCTGGTTGTTCAAAAGCCACTTTAATCTCACGTGAATGTGCATAGCCTGCGCCATCAACAACAAACACATAACGGCGGTCTTCCTCTTCATACGTGGCCTGTTGTGGGATTACCAACACATTGTGTAAAGGCATATTGATGCGCACTGTGCCTGTTTCACCATTGCGAAGCAAGCCTTTCGGATTGGCAAAGCGAGCACGAAGAGCAATATTTCCAGAACTACTGTCAAACTCACCAGCTATATTTTGGATGTAGCCTTTAGCTGAGAAGGCACTTCCATTGGCAAGAATCAGCGTCAAAGGAAGTTTGTTTCGCTCGGCAGAATGTTGCTGATAGTCTATATATTCGGGTTCAGAGATGTTGAAATATACGTTGAGTGACGAGTTGTCGGATAGTGTAGTGAGCAAGTCACCTCCCTGCACTAAGCTTCCAATCTTTTTCGGAAGACTCCCTATAACGCCTGTAAATGGGGCGCTGATTAAGCATAACCGTGCTTGAATCTGTGCCAATTTATAATCTGCCAAGGCTGCATTGAGCTTCGCTTTAGCCATTTTTTGTGCATTGGGCGAAACAATTTGCCCCCTCGTTAGCGTTGTTGTGTTTTGCAGTTCAATGCGTGCTTGCTCGGCTTCTGCCTTTGCCCGCGCCACATTCTGTTGCGCTCCAACAATCGAAATGCGGAAAAGAGGCTGACCGGCTCGCACCTGTTGCCCTTCTGTGACATAGACTTGCTGCAGAATTCCCTCCTGCTGTGCGCGTACTTCTATGTTTTTTCGCGATTCAATATTGGCCACATAGTTCTTTGAAACTTGTGTATTGGTTACCCAAGGAGACGTTACTGTGTAGACCGTTTGGTCGCTGTTTTCCTTGTTTTTGCGGCATCCTGTGACTACAATCAACGTGATGATAGCCATCAACAGCATCTCTTTCTTCATACCTAACTAATGGGTTATCCGATTATCTTTTACTAATGATTCAAGAATTAAATACAAATTTATAGATTTTCTAAGTAGGTTGCTGTAAATCTATCATTAAAAAGATTTAATAGATAGGAATTAATTGCTTCTTTAACTCATTTTTTATATAATGTAAAGTGAGGTTAATCATCTCGTAATCTGTCTCATTTCATCGTGCGTTTTGCCCCAGATTAGGCTACAAAGTCATAGGAATTGTGAGCGCATCTCACTTGTTGTGTTTTTTAATCCAACTTTACCCCCCTTGTCTTTAGATTTGGCGTGGGTTATCATTTGGCTTTCAGCGTGCTGAAATAAAACACTATGCGGTGCATCATACAATAGAAGTATCTCTATAACTCCTTTGAGAAAAGAAGATGATTTGTTTGCTTTTTTACAAAAACAATGCAGGATTTTGTAAATAAGTTATGACATTTTTCATTTATCTTTGTATTTAAGAACGAGACAAAAAGTTTGTTTCTATAAAACGTTATCATTGCTTATATGGCATCATCTCAGTTGATTTCTCTGCCGAATGCATTGTCGGTGTCGTCGCTTCTCACGATAGTAAGGGGTGCTTTCCAACGTGAATCGTGCTGTGCATCAGCGCTGAGTGGCGAGTCAATCAAAGCAAAACGTCTACACCTTATATATAATAGGGGCTCTCGTTTTCATCAAATAGTCGGCCCCTATGCCTCACTTTTCCTCGCGAAAGGGCAGGATAGGTGCGACAAACTGCGGCAAAAGCCGACTTTTTTTGTGTAAAAAGAGTCGATTCTTTATAACTCTTTGATTATAAGCACTTATAAAATTGAAAAAAGGAAAAGGGTTACGATTTGGTTACTACTCAAATTCCCCGGACATCCTTGATTTGCTGTCGTTTCAAACAACTCTTGTTATTGATGCAAAGATAAATAAAATGTGCTGTCCGACCAAGGAAAACACTTATTTTTTTCTTATTGGACAGACTTTTCAGTTGTCATTTCGATGGTTTAATTGTCTTGTTGAAATTCTCCTCATCTTCGGCAGAAACAAGTTATGCCCTCTCTTCGTAAGCTTCGCTATCAGCATAACCTATTCCTACCTTTGGTATGGCCGACGAAAAGAGGCAGGGAGCAGTCTGTCGAAAGAGTTTTGGCAAATCTGCTTCCTGCCACATTTCTGTGTATCGGCCATACTTTCTAAGGTATGGATTTCAACAAGACAATTTTCAGTACTTTTTCTCTTTTGGTATTTTCTTTTCTTGGAAGCGGTCGTAAAAGCCGCATTGTTTGTCGTCGGGGAAGTCGGAGCTATTCAGGTGGTGATAAATCCCTCACCCGTTTACCTCCGACACATTCGACTTGTCTGCCAAAGCCGAAGGAAAAGTACACGCCTGCCTGTCGCAGCAAGCCCAAAAGGCAGACTTCGTACCTTTCCTCTTCCGTCTTTGTCTTCTATAGGTGGTTTTTACACGCCCGCTTCATTACGCTTTTTACTATCTGATTGTATGGCATGCAATCAGATTTTTTACTTTTTCATCCGAATCTGTCTCTTTTCCGTTTACCTCCATTTGGATGCGGTCTTCACCGTATCGCATCCGTTGGTCGTCCCCGTTCAGGCGCAAAGGTAATTTCGGGATGCTCCGCTGCTGCAAGGTCGGTGCCTTCGGCTTCGGAGAAAATCTCCACGCCTGCGCTCGACTGCATTTTGCTCCGGGTAGTATTTTCCCTCAAAAACCTTGCATTCGCTCATCCCTACCTTTGTGGGGCACCTGAAACGAAAACGACCGATGCGGCAGGAAGACGCATTAAAAAGAATTCCCAAACTGGACTATATGTGGTTGATAATGTTCAAATCTCTCCTATCCCTGAACCCCCGACTTAATTTTAATATACGTTGCTGTCAGTTTCAATATCTCACATAACCAACTTAAAAACAGAATCTTACAACAACAAGAAGCAGTGAACACGGAATTCTTTTCATGAAAAGAAATAATTATTTTCGTGAAAAAAATATTTTTCTTCATGAAAAGAAATATTTTTCTTCGTGAAAAGAATTCGTGATTAACAATATTTCGTATCAAAAGAAACTGGCTGTTAGGAAAAAATTATGATTACGACCGCAACCTGCTGGTATTCTCCATCGGTGACAAGTGGTTCTGCTTTGTGAATATTGAGGTCTTCGACTTCTGCGACCTGAAGTCTGCCCCAGATGTCTCTGCCGACTTACAGGCTGAATACGAAGCTGTAAAGCCCGGCTATCACATGAACCACAAGCATTGGATATCCGTCTACTTCAACCAGGATATACCCGACAAGCGTATCTTTGAGCTTATTGATGATGCCTACCAGCGAGTGCTGGACTCACTGCCTAAGCGGGAACGGGAAAAGTACAAGGTGTCAAATATTTAATGAACGATACACGGCAAACTGATAACTTAAAACGCAGATAATACTGAGAAACAGTCCAACATCAGGTCCTGTTTCTCCGTTCTCCATTTACTTTAACTATAAAAAAGCTGTTTTCATCCAATTAATACGTATCTTTGTCGCAGGAACAACACTATCCGCATGAAGATTAGTATAGAGGTATAGTATTATAAAACAGGGGTGTAGTCCTTATCAAAACAAACAGAAACATTATCAACAGGAAAGAAAACAATGATGACCTATCGTAAAAAAGGGGTAAGGATAGCTTTGTGTCTGTCTCTCCTCACACTCGTTCCAGTGCGCTCAATGGCACAGGACAACGACGACTTCTCGCCAGACGCACCCGGTGCAACAACCGGCGTCAGCATAATGCCCCAAGGAAAGATTGACTGGGAAACTGGTTTCTCGCACAAATAGAACAGGAGAAACGGTGCGCATGAACGTACATGGACTGTCAACACATCAATGTTCCGTCTCGGAATGACTCCACAGGCTGAGTTGAGACTGCAGATAGACGAATGTCTTACCCACACATAGGAAGGAAACTACGGAGGCATCGCCAATGCCGCTATTGGTACGAAAATCAAGGTTTATGAGGGTGGAAAGAGCTTGCCGAAAGTTGCTTTCATGGGTACATTGCTCATTCCCGGAGGCAGTCATGCACGCTACCTGCCCGGTCATGTCGGCTTTCAGGCGCATCTGCTGTTTGAGAACGAGCTGAGCAGTAAGTTCACACTGACCTATGAAGTGGGGAATGATTGGAGCGGCGACACGAACAATCCCGACCTTTTCTTCGGTATCAACCTAACCTATCAGCCTTCTGACAAGTGGAGCTTCTTCGTCGAAAGCTATAACCGCTACAACTCTCAGCGACAGGACGACTGGGCAAAAGCGGGACGCAGCAGCCACTTCAACTGTATGAGTGAGCTCGGACTGGCTTATATGCTTACGCCTCGACTGCAATTGAACGCATACAGCGACATCTGTTTCAACGAGTTTTCCCGATACAACAACATCGGCTTTGGCATTGCGTGGCTGCTGAATTAACCAAGGGAGCTTATTCATCAAGGAACTTTTCTACCTATAATCTATTCATAATCCGATTTTATTTCTTAATTTTGTGACGTTTTAAATTAGGGGTGTTGTGCCCCTATACTTTTGTAAGAAGACGATGAAATTCAAGTATGATGTACTTGTTATCGGCGGTGGACACGCAGGTTGTGAGGCTGCTACGGCAGCCGCCAACATGGGTGCAGATACTTGTCTGGTGACAATGGACATGAATAAAATCGGGCAGATGAGCTGTAACCCGGCCGTTGGAGGAATTGCCAAAGGACAGATAGTCAGAGAGATAGATGCTCTTGGAGGCTATATGGGACTGGTAACCGATGCCACGGCGATACAGTTCCGTATGCTGAACCGGTCCAAAGGCCCTGCCGTATGGAGTCCGCGCGCACAGTGCGACCGTGGCAAATTCATCTGGGAATGGCGGAAAAGACTTGACCACACGGACCATCTTGACATCTTTCAGGACCAGGCTGACGAACTGTTGACAGAGAACGGCAAGGTATTGGGTGTCAGGACAATATGGGGTATCTGCCTGTATGCGCGGACGGTAATCGTCACCGCCGGCACCTTCCTCAACGGACTGATGCACATCGGCAGACGGAAAGTAGAAGGCGGACGATGCGCCGAGCCGGCTGTCCATCACTTTACGGAAAGCATCACGCGCCACGGAATCCGCTCCGAACGCATGAAGACAGGCACTCCTGTGCGCATAGACCGCCGGTCGGTTCACTTTGACGAGATGGAACCGCAGCCGGGAGAGACAGACTACCATCAGTTCTCTTTCTTCGGCCCGCACCGGCAGCTTCCGCAGCTTCCCTGCTGGACCTGCAACACAAACGAGCAGGTACACGAGGTGCTGCGTAGCGGACTGGCAGACTCTCCCCTTTTCAATGGACAAATTCAGAGTACAGGGCCACGCTACTGCCCTTCCATAGAGACGAAACTTGTTACCTTCCCTGACAAGCATTCGCATCCGCTCTTCCTCGAACCGGAGGGTACGGACACGAATGAAATGTATCTCAATGGCTTTTCTTCAAGCATGCCATGGGAGGTTCAGCTGGAGGCCATACACAGGATTCCGGCTCTGCGCGATGCTAAGATCTACCGGCCGGGGTATGCCATCGAATACGACTACTTCGATCCTACGCAGCTGAAACACTCACTGGAATCGAAAGTCATAGACGGACTGTTCTTTGCCGGACAGGTAAACGGCACGACAGGATATGAAGAGGCTGGCGGACAAGGTACGGTTGCAGGAATCAATGCAGCCCTGCTTTGTGCCGGCAAAGCACCTTTCGTAATGAACAGGGACGAAAGCTATATCGGTGTGCTGATTGACGACCTCACGACAAAGGGCGTTGACGAGCCTTACCGCATGTTTACTTCGCGTGCAGAATACCGTATTCTTCTACGTCAGGATGATGCTGATGCACGTCTGACGGAACGGGCGTATGAAATCGGCATCGCCAGACGCGACCGATACGAATGGTGGCTGCAGAAGAAAGCAAACATCAACCGCATCACTGACTTCTGCAACAACACTTCGGTGAAGCCGGATGTTGTTAACGGTCTTTTGGAACAGCTGGGGACTTCTCCGATAAAAGGTGCGGCCAGGATTACCGACCTCGTAGCCCGCCCGCAGGTGAACTTCAAGAATCTATCAGCTGTTGTTCCAGCTCTGAAAGGAGCCATCGAAGCATCTCCCAACCGTCAGGAAGAGATTGCGGAAGCTGCGGAAATAAAGCTGAAGTATAAGGGGTACATCGACCGTGAGCGTGTGTTCGCCGAAAAGATGCACCGACTTGAGGACATAAAAATCAAAGGATATTTCGATTACAGCAGACTTCACGACCTCTCGACAGAGTGCCGGCAGAAGTTAGAACGAATACAACCGGAAACACTCGCACAGGCAAGCCGCATCCCGGGAGTAAGCCCAAGCGACATTAATGTGCTGCTCGTCCTCATGGGAAGATAGTCAGCAAAGGGCTTCTGAAAAAGGAACATCTCCCCAAGAACACCCCGCAGAAGTACGGAACAGGCTTCCGTTTCACGTGAAACAAACGCATAAAACAAAACAATATAACAAATTGGAAATGAACAAGAAACTATTATTGGACAACCTGAGATGTATTCCGGACTGGCCGGTCAAGGGAGTCAACTTCCGAGACGTAACCACCCTGTTCAAGTCACCAGAAGCTCTTCAGGAAATTACAGATGAGATGGTCGACCTTTACAAGGGGAAAGGCGTGACAAAGATTGTGGGCATTGAGAGCCGGGGCTTCGTCATGTCGTCAGCAGTAGCCACACGCCTCGGTGCCGGCATCGTGCTCTGCCGCAAACCGGGGAAGCTCCCCTGCGAAACCGTACAGGAAAGCTATGCCAAGGAATACGGCGTAGACACCATCGAGATTCACAAGGATGCAATCAATGAAAACGATATTGTCCTGCTGCATGACGACCTGCTGGCAACAGGTGGAACAATGAAGGCTGCCTGCGACCTTGTCAAGAAGTTCCACCCGAAGAAAGTATATTGCAACTTCATCATCGAACTACACACGGAGTTTCCGCACAGTCGTGAACAGTTCGACAAGGATGTCGAAATAAGCTCGCTGCTCCGATTCTAAACGGTGACGGAACTGTAAGGAAGACAAATCCCAGCCTTCTCTGAACAAGGGAGGGAATAAGAAAAAAACAAAAGAATGAGGAGCTGCCAACAAAAGGGGCTGCTCCTCCTTGCTTTAAGACAATGCTCTCACTCCCAGCCTACCGATGCCCAATTTTAATCGGCCATACCCGCTATTGATACTCCACGGCCTATCAATGCCCATAAATGATTATTCCTTTCCGCCAGCTCATAGCTTTTCGACTTCACGTTCCACGTGAAACAAAATTGCTTAGAAGCCCTTTATACAAAGGAGTTACAAAAAATGAATAAAGAAGACAACTTGAAGCGATTGGCTTATCTGAGGAACATTGTACTCAATATGCCTGAGAAACCTGGTACGTATCAGTTCTATGACACGGAGCATACCATTATATATGTCGGTAAAGCAAAAAACCTGAAGCGTCGTGTATCATCCTACTTTCACAAAGAGGTTGACCGTTTCAAGACAAAAGTACTCGTCTCAAAGATTCACGACATATCCTATTCCGTCGTCAATACAGAGGAAGATGCACTGCTGATAGAGAATCAACTGATCAAACAGTACAAGCCGAAATACAACGTACTGCTCAAAGACGGGAAGACTTATCCCAGCATCTGTGTGACGAACGAATACTTTCCCCGTATCTTCAAGACACGAAACATCAACAAGCGTTACGGCACTTTCTACGGCCCTTACAGCCATATCAGCAGTATGTATGCCATTCTTGACATAATAAAAAAGGTATATAAACCGCGGACTTGCCGCTTCCCTATTACGAAAGAGGGTATAAAACAAAGGAAATACAAGCCCTGCCTGGAATATCATCTGCACAACTGTGGTGCACCATGTATCGACAAGCAGAGCTATGAAGACTATCAGGAAGCAATACGGCAAGCCCGGGAAATATTGAAAGGAAACACCCGTGAAGTACAAAATCTTCTAAAGCAACAGATGCAGAAATATGCAGAAGAGCTTCGGTTCGAGGAAGCTGAAATATGCAAACAGCGTTACATGGCTCTCGATAATTTCGCAGCAAAAAGTGAAATCGTAAGCCATACGATTACAGATGTCGATGTATTCACGATTATAGATGATGACACAAGGAAGAATGCCTTTATCAATTATATTCATGTAAAGAACGGTGCCATCAACCAGAGTTTCACATATGAATACAAGCGGAAGCTCGATGAAACCGATGAAGAGCTTCTGAATGAAGCCATCCCAGAGATACGTGAACGCTTCAACAGCACTGCCAAGGAGATTATCGTACCCTTTGAACTAGATTTCAAAGTGAAAAGTGCAGAGTTCTTCATCCCACAGCGGGGCGACAAACACCATCTTTTAGAGCTTTCAGAGATGAATGCCAAGCAATACAAGTTCGACCGCTTGAAACAAACAGAAAAGCTGAATCCAGAGCAAAAACAGACCCGCTTGATGCGAGAACTACAGGAAAAGCTGAAGTTAACGAAGCTACCTTATCACATAGAATGCTTCGACAATTCCAACATCTCGGGTACTGATGCAGTCGCAGGCTGCATTGTCTATAAGGGAATGAAGCCCTCCAGGAAAGACTATCGCAAATACAACATCAAGACTGTAACCGGTCCTGACGACTATGCCTCCATGCAGGAAGTCGTAAGGCGACGCTACAGCCGGATGCAGGAAGAGGGCACTCCCCTCCCCGACCTCATCATCACCGACGGCGGAAAAGGGCAGATGGAAGTCGTCAGAGAGGTCATCGAAGATGAACTTCACCTTTCCATCCCCATCGCAGGACTTGCCAAGGACGACCGACACCGCACAAACGAACTTCTGTTCGGCTTTCCCCAGCAGACAATTGCCTTAGATGTCAAGGGAGAACTCTTCAAAGTGCTCACACAGATACAAGATGAGGTACACCGTTTCGCCATAACATTCCACCGTAACAAACGCTCTAAGCATCAGCTACACAGCGAATTAGACGATATAAAAGGAATCGGAACGAAGACCCGTGAGGCACTCATGAAGCAGCTAAGAACTGTTAAACGTATCAAGGAATCTGATATTCAGACACTTACAGGAATCATAGGAGCAAGCAAAGCAACCATCATCTACAATTATTTTCATACAAAATAAACCATAAATCAAATAAAAATCGTATATTTGCCGTATGAGAATCGTAATACAACGTGTCAGCCAAGCCTCTGTAACAATTGACGGACAGACCAAATCTACCATTGGAAAGGGATTCCTCATTCTTATCGGAATAGGTAGAGACGACACGGAAGAAGACATTAAATGGCTGGTAAACAAGATAATAGGACTCCGCATTTTCGACGATGAAAAGGGAGTTATGAACTGCAGCATCATGGACATTGACGGCGAGATACTGGTCGTTTCACAGTTTACGCTCATGGCAAGTTACAAGAAAGGCAACCGCCCCAGCTGGATCCATGCAGCCCCTCACGAGCTGTCCATACCACTCTATCGCCGCTTCTGCAACACTTTGAGCGAGGCCTTGGGCAAACCTGTAGGCACAGGAGAATTCGGAGCAGATATGCAGATAGAACTTCAAAACGATGGCCCCGTCACCATCTGTATGGACACGAAGAACAAGGAGTAAAGAGAACCCACCTATGAACACCTATCAACACTCATCAACGCCCATCATCGACTAAAAGAAAAGAAAACAATGACACTCAGAGAAGCCCAAGAAGCCGTAGACAAATGGATAAAAGACTACGGCGTACGCTATTTCAGCGAACTTACCAACATGGCCTGCCTGACCGAAGAGGTAGGCGAACTGGCCCGTGTGATGGCACGCACCTATGGCGACCAGAGTTTCAAGAAAGGCGAGCAGCCCAACATCGGCGAGGAGATGGCCGACATATTGTGGGTCCTGATCTGTCTTGCCAACCAGACAGGCATCGACCTTACGGAAGAACTGCGCAAGAGCTTCGACAAGAAAACCATACGTGACAAAGACAGACATAAAAACAACCCAAAATTGAAGTAAAGACTGTTTTATTCAATAAAATAGACTATAATACAAGAAACAATCTTTTTAAGGGCAGAACAAGGCAGTCCCAGACTACGGAAAGAGACACCCCTTCAACATTCCTCCATCCTTCTGCAACCCCAAAGGGAAGCTGTCCCGGCAACATCCTCTGCCTTCACCCTGAGGAACAGAGAACAACAAATATAATTAAAACAAATCATGGGAACAATCAAAGACACAGTAACAAAAGACATCCAGGCACAGAAAGCCGATGGAATCGTAGAAAAAAGCAAGTATGATCAGGCTCTGGAACAGTACGACCTCAACATCACCGATGAGGAAGTAAAGGCCGCAGTAACCAAAATCATTGCAGAGAAAGTTTCAGAGAACGACAATCTCGAAGTGAAAAAATTCCTGCTGGGCAGTGTCGAGCTGACTACCCTCAGCACATCAGACACCGAAGAGAAGGTCCTCGCAATGATAGAGAAGGTGAACAGGTTCGACAGCGAATACCCGGACCTCCCGCACATTGCAGCCGTCTGTGCCTACCCCTGCTTCACGAAGCTGATGGCCGACAGTCTTGAAGTAGACGGTGTCGAAATCACCAACGTAACCGGCAACTTCCCTTCTTCGCAGACCTTCTTAGAAGTAAAAACCATCGAGACAGCACTGGCCATCAAGGATGGGGCAACAAACATCGACATCGTCATGCCCGTGGGGAAATTCCTATCAGGCGATTACGAGGGCGTATGCGACACCATCAGCGAGATAAAACAGACCTGCGGAGACGTGCCCATGAAGGTGATTCTTGAGACAGGCGACCTCCGTAATGCCCGTGACATCAAGACCGCTTCCCTTCTCGCCATGTACGCCGGCACCGACTATCTGAAGACAAGTACGGGAAAAGAGAAGGTCAGTGCGACCCCCGAGTCTGTCTACATCCTCTGCCAGGCCATCAAGGAATACTACGACAAGACAGGCATTCAGATCGGTCTGAAACCAGCCGGCGGAATCAATACCGTGATGGATGCCGTGATTTACTATACCATTGTCAAAGAGGTACTCGGCGAAAAATGGCTCACCAACTACTGGTTCCGGATGGGCACCAGCCGTCTTACAAACCTCCTGCTGAGCGAGATTACAGGCACTGAGACCAAGTTCTTCTAAACCTCTTTATCCTCACAGCATTCCGTTCAACAGCCAGCACATATTGTGCAGAGCAAAATCAACCCGACAGGGGCACACGGCTTCGTGCGCCCCTGAATTATATCTGCCAATAGAAATAAAATGAATACGTACTTGAGGGGAAATCAAACTACACTCGAGGGGAAAAAACAAACAAAATAATCTATAATTACTATATATATAGTCTATACAATAAATTTACAGCTTACACAACCAATCGGGAATCCCTCTCCAAAGTCCGTCCCAACACCCATAAGACATAGTCCAAAACACACTTCCCACTGCGGACCACCTATTATCAACCTATCCACTGCCAATACTTACAATTCTGAAAAAATCTTACACAAAGTATCGTCAGAATCCCTTGAAAACAAGATAAAGCCCCAAAAGACATCATGATTAACAAGCTACGAATCAATAAGTTACAATATGCGGTAACAAGAGATGCTTAGTTAGACCTCTATTAAGCCTTACTTAGCCATCAACAAAGCACCTATTGAGAGCCAATTAAGGCTTGAATGAACGGCAATCAGGCACCGGCAGGACTTGAAAGATAAAATATTACGACAAAACAAGCCTCTTAAGCACGTCTATTCCACTCCTTGAAAGAAGACAATAAGTTACAAGAGAACAGGCTTACCAGTTTCGTAAACAAGATTGCACTATATCCTACTGCTCCCGAATATTGCCCGGAACGGGAAGAAGCAGGAAAATACATAACTGCCTGGAAAAATCAAAAAAAACTTCATGGCAAGGGAAATCACCATGAAGATAGCCCGACCCTGCCGTTACAGATACCGACAGGGAAAAACTGGCAAAATAGAAAAAAACACTTCAATCAGCATACCGGCCAGCAGTCATTTCTCCCTTTTAATTACATAATCAAGATAAGTCTGAAGCGAAGTACGGATACTTTCATCCTTCACATATTTGTCAAGGAAAGTCTGTGCTTCAGCATGGAAATCCCACATACGGCGTTCTGCATATTCTATTCCACCACTCTCCTTGGCAAAAGCAACCAGTCTGCCGATTTCTTCACGTGTCACCTCGTGCGCCTTTACCTTATTCGCCAAAGCAAGCATCTCGTCATTTTTTGCCGAATTCAACGCATAAATAACAGGAAGCGTGAGCTTTCCCTCTGCCAGGTCATTCCCAGTAGGCTTGCCGATATTCGTTTCAGAGTCATAATAGTCGAAGATGTCATCGCGAATCTGGAACACAATTCCGAGATTCTTTCCGAAACATCTTGCCGCATCCACTTCCTCTTCAGAGGCACCGGCAGACACTGCCCCGATTGCAGCACACGCTTCAAAAAGTGCGGCGGTCTTGCGTTCGATTATCCTGTAATAAGCTTCTTCCGTGATATCTTTACACTGGATATTCGACAGTTGCAGAATCTCTCCATCACTCAATGTCTGCCCCAACCCCGCCAATCTGCGGACAATAGCCTCAGAATGTGTGTGACTAACATACAACAAGGCCGTTGAGAGCACATAATCACCCACCAGAACGGCCACCTTGTTGTCGTAGTCGGCATTGACACTCGCCTGCCCTCTCCGCTCAGCAGATTCATCAACGACATCATCGTGAACAAGTGAAGCCGTATGCAAAAGCTCCAGTCCCACAGCAGCGTGCTGTGTTGCTTCAGAAACCTTACCAAAGTTCTTTGCAATCAGGAGGATAAGGATGGGGCGCATCCGTTTGCCGGCCCGCTGGCGGATATGGTTCAAAACCGTCTGCAACAAACCGTCTTCGTGGTCGAGAGCATGATTAAAAAGGTCGATGAAATCGTCCAGTTCCGCCTCAATCGGCCGTTTTATTAGAGAAAGGGTATCCATTATTAATCTGAAATTTGATACAAATTTACTCATTTTATCGGAGATTATGGAAGAAATTTAGTAATTTTACGGCTAAAAACAGAATAATTACTTATGGCAAAACTCTTCCTCCTCGACGCATACGCACTCATCTATCGTTCGTATTACGCATTCCTCAGGACTCCCCGCATCAATTCCAAAGGACTGAACACTTCGGCCATCATGGGATTCTGCAATACCTTGAACGAAGTGCTGACAAAGGAGCACCCTACACATATCGGCGTAGCTTTCGACCATGGAAAAACCTTCCGCCACGAAGTTTTCCCGGCCTACAAGGCACAGCGCGAGGAAACGCCGGAAGACATCAGACAGTCAGTTCCCATCATCAAGCAGATTCTCGAGGCGATGCGCATCCCTATTCTGCAGGTAGACGGCTTCGAAGCCGATGATGTCATCGGAACCGTTGCCACCCGGTTCGGTGCCGATGGAATCGATACTTTCATGCTTACCCCGGACAAAGACTACGGGCAGCTGATCGGGCCGAGGGTCTTTATGTTCCGTCCACGTCATGGAGGCGGCTATGAGACGCTGGGTGAAAAAGAAGTGGAATCGAAGTATGGCATTCCTACCCCAGCCCAGGTAATCGACCTTCTGGCACTGATGGGTGACTCGGCAGACAATTTCCCAGGCTGTCCGGGTGTCGGAGAGAAAACAGCTGCTAAACTGATCAACCAGTTCGGCTCCATCGACAACCTGCTCCGGCACACAGATGAGATCAAAGGAAAGCTGCGCGACAAAATCGAGAATGCTGTCGAAGACATAAAAATGTCAAAGTTACTCGCAACCATCCGTACTGATGTTCCGCTACAGCTTAGTCTGGATGAACTGAAGGTAGAGCAGCCCGATGAAGTCAAATTACGCAGCATATTCGAAGAACTGGAGTTCAAGACGCTTGCCAACAAACTTCTTAATAAAAGTGAATTAAAACCGAAAAATGTAGAAACACAGCTCGATCTCTTTTCCGTAAACACACCCAATGGACAGGAAGAACCGGAAAAAACGAATTATGAAACCCATAAAACAGTTCCACATGAATATAAACTCATTGACAATGAGGAAGAAATGGACCGGCTTTGTGACTTTTTTATGACAAAAGAATTTGTCAGTATAGACACGGAGACCACTTCTACCGATGCGATCAGGGCCGAGTTGGTAGGTCTGAGCTTCTCTGTCGAAGAAAATAAGGCGTTTTATGTGCCTCTTCCCGCCAACCGTGAAGAGGCGTTAAAATATGTCCGGACATTCAAACCCTTGTATGAGAACGACAATATCCTGAAAATCGGCCAGAACATCAAATACGACTACGAGGTACTTAACAACTATGGGGTGACACTCCAGGGGAAGATGTTCGACACAATGATAGCCCATTATCTCATCCAGCCGGAACTCCATCACAACATGGACTACATGGCAGAGACGCTGCTCGGCTACCGGACCATCCACATTGAAGAGCTGATCGGTCCGAAAGGGAAGAAGCAGAAGAATATGCGCGACCTCTCTCCTACTGACATCTGTGAATATGCAGCAGAGGATGCCGACATCACCTTGCGCCTGAAGCACGTACTCGAACCACGCCTGAAAGAACTGGGCTTGGAAGAACTCTTCTGGAACATCGA
>ERZ772945.250-NODE-250-length-44786-cov-12.570566_pt1 | contig 44786 bp, 59 predicted proteins | sample MGYA00511681_ERZ772945 | MGnify/ENA primary metagenome ERZ772945 (study PRJEB29015, sample SAMEA2737943) | human oral metagenome | biome: human oral; feature: human-associated habitat; material: dental | place: China | collected 2143 ...
CGTTTGACTACGAATCAAAAGGCCAGGGGTTCGAATCCCTTCTGGGTCACCAAATCATTTAAAAGCGAACTTTCAAGAGTTTTATCACGGAACTCTGAAAGTTCGTTTTTATAATTAAAGACAATTTCAATGTGATCTTCATATATAGTTACATGATGAACAAAAGCCTCTATAATCCTAGCACGCCCACGTAAGGTGCTAGGGTTTTCTTTTGCCATTTTTAGCAAAAAGAAACGGATATGATCTTCTGTAAGTTCTACAGGGATAATGGTATTTTCGAGGTTCGTTTTTATCTCAATGTGGTCTTTTAATTCTTGTTCGGTAGTTTCAATTCTGTGTTTTAATACATCAGAAATAAATCCATTTGCAATGGCTGTCATATAATTGTCTAATGATTTTTTCAAATCACGAATATGGGCGTCAATTATATCAATTTGTGCAACAGTTTCGCTTTGAAGATTTTTACCTGAGCTGGCAGCATATTTAGCTATTTTATTAACCACATTAGGTTTATTTAGTATCGCAAGGGTTTGGCTTATGACAATATCATCAAGGGCATCTCGTCTAATATTTTGAGCCTTACAAGCATTTTTGCTACGTCTATTGCTGCATACGTAATAATGGTGCAGGGCACCTGTTTTAGATGTACCCGTTGAGCCCACATAATTTCCTCCGCAACGTCCGCATTCTAGCTTTCCGCATAGTTGGTATAGCTCACTTCGATTGCCTTTCTTTTTAGCACGTAAATTTCGTTTGTGCTGTGCTTTTTCAAATATATTTTTATCTATGATAGGGGGAATAGCATTTTCTATGCGTTCTGATCCCCAAGAATAGACTCCTATATATTTTTCATTGCTAATAATGGCCTTAATGCTGTTTGTATTGAATGGCTTGCCTTTATGGGTTAGATGTCCATTTGCATTCATATAGGACGCCATTTCGCTAAGTGTATGACGTTGTAAATACATATCAAATAATTTACGTACAACATTGGCTTCGTGTTCGTTGATTTCTAGCTGCCTATTATTAGATAGTTTGTATCCATAGGGGACAACAGTGCCTACCCATTTACCCTGTAATACGTTGTCAGTCATTCCACGCATTACTTTTTGTGACAATTCTGCTGAATAATATTCGGCCATGCCTTCTAATACCGATTCAAGGATGATACCACTAGGGTCATCTTTAATATTTTCTTTAACGGATATAACTCGTATCCCATTTTTTCGTAACTTTGCTTTATATATAGCGCTATCATATCGGTTTCGACTGAATCTATCTAATTGATATACCAGCACATAATTAAAGGCTTGCTTATTGCTATCTAAGATCATTTGACGAAATTCTGGTCTATCATCCGTTTTAGCACTCAAAGCACGGTCTATATATGTATTTGTTATTGTGATTCCTTCACGCTCCGCATAGGCCATGCATTCTCTTATTTGGCCGTCTATAGATTCATCCCGTTGTTTGTCCGAGGAATACCGGGCATAAATAACACCTATTTGAGTAGTTTCGCTCATATGTTCGCTCCTTATGACAAATAAAAAAAGATAAGGCCTTGAACGTATAAGAACAAGACCTTATCTTTTTTGCGGCTAAACCGCTTATAATAATTTTAGTTTGAGGCTTAACCTCTTTGTTCTTATATTATAGATTTTTTGTATAAAAAAATCAACAAATTTGTCAAATTTTCTGTAGAAAATTACAACTTTTATTGCATTTTTTCTATTTTATACCGTGAATTTCCTTAATTGCTTGGCGAATTTTGTCTGTTACATGCTTCTCCACTCGCATATTAAAAAGGGCATCTTGTTTACATGTAGGGTTTTGAATTCGTATTTTGCTAACTGTGCGAACTTGTGAAGCCACAGCTACTGTACCTGAATTTAATCGTGCCACTTCTTTCATAATTATTTCGTGTTTAATTAACATTTTATGTGCACTTTCAATCTGTTCAGTGAGAGTGTGTAATTGAGATTTGGATAATGTTCCAACTTCGATATTTTCTAATCGTCTTACTTCTGCACTACATGTATCTAGTAATTTCCCTGCTGTGGAAAATAAAACTGTAAATAATTCAGATCCCAAATAAATGTCTGTCTTATATAATGTAGTTGGTTTTTCTTTATGTGGTTTCAGTGATCTTAGAGGCACAACGGTAACCATACCACTCTTGTTTGAGCTTGGACTTAATACTATTGCATAATGAAGTCCACCAAATTCATTACCTATTCCAAAGCCAAAATCTACTTTTACAATATGACCGGGTTGAAATGTTGGAAAATACTTAGGGTCGAAAGCCTCCTCTTGTTTTATGTATTGTAAATAATTACGTAACCAATAGTACATTAGGGCCGCTTTATGGTGATCTTGATTTACTAAGACAATCAAAAAAGTACGTATATCATTTGCTAGAGTTTTAATTTTATCAATTAAGGTAACCTTGTTTTCTGGCCTCTTTAAATCCATATAAATCTCCCTTTTATATGCTCCACTTGTGCCCGCATTTTAAGCATACGCCTTTTCGTTTATTCTTATTGTGAAATCCTGCTATTAATCCAACCCCACCTGTTAATAGACCGCCAACAAGTGCTTTTCCACCACTAAATCCCTGCTTGTCAATTTCGATTTGTGTTGAATGGCATTTCGGGCACCGTATTTGTCCGTCATCAACGTTAATATTTATAGATAGGGGCTGGCCGCTTTGATATGCCATAACAATACTTTTTAATGATGGATCATTAAACATTTGGGTCGCTGCATTTGAGGATTTTAGCATGCCCGCTCCTGTAATTTTCTTAATCTCGTCAGCTGTTTCTATTGTGGCGGTAAATCCTGACTTTTCAAATAATCTAGTATCTAGTGCCACCTGTACTGCATTGAATGTTACCCCGTTAACCTCTTTTGGATACTCCGGCATAGATGGCATCTCATTTGCTGGTTGTACATCCCGCAATGGAGTAGGTGGGGGATTACCCGTTACAGGTGTCCCACAATTAGAACAAAATTTTACATTATCATCTAGTTTAGAACCACAATTTGAACAATACATAAATATTTCCCCTTTATTAACGATGATGTCTTAATGATTCTATATGATTGACCTTATGCGGCGAATCATGATCTGCAAAATTAATATGGCTCAGTTCATGCAAATAAGTTTTTTGATTTTCTGCATGCGATAATTTTGCATTTAGTATTACTGTATAGGTATCATCTTCGTTTTTCCTAACATATCCCCCGCAGCCAGTCGGTAAATTTACTAGCTTAACTATAATCACTCGTAATCGTCCCCCCGCTCCCTTTGTAATAACGACTTCGTGATATTTATAATACTTTCCATCTCGCTTTTTGATAGGCTCCGTTTTGCGTCTAATAATAATCGCAAATCGGGGTCATTTTTTATTTCCTCCGCTAATTCCGCCACTTCCGGATCATAATAATACCCATCATCCGCAGTAGGGTGTTCACCCGTTAGAAGATATTCGATAGATACATTAAAAATAGATGCTATCTGTTGAAGCATATCAGCTCCCGGTCGCCGTTTATCAGATTCCCACATTGATATTGTAGGAACAGCAACATTTAGCATTTGGGCCAATTCAAGCCCCGTATAATGCTTTAATTTTCTTAATTGTTTTATTCTCGCTCCTAAAGTTTTCATTTTGTTACACCTCTATGCCTTGATGTTAGCAAAGTGTAAAGAAAAAGTAAAATAACTAAACGTAAAGTTTAAAAACATTTTATTTGCAACTTTACAAAATGTGAAGTATAATCAACTCATAGAAGTTAACCAAATGTGAATATGAGAAATGAGGTGATAAAGTGAAACAGACAAAGTTGATTGAGTTACGAAATCAATTTGGGCTCACTCAACAAGATATTGTAAAGGTGCTAGGAATTTCAGAGGGGGCCTATTCTCAGAAAGAAACAGGAAAGCGAGGATTTAATCAAAAAGAAATGAGTTTAATCTTCACTATATTTAAGGAGCATGATCCAAATTTAAATATGCAAGATATTTTTTTGATTTAAAAGTTAGCTAAATGTAAAGTTAAAAGGAGCCATTTATGAATTACAAAGCAGGGTGGGGTTTTAAACCCATGGAAGAGATGCAATATAAACATTGTGATTTTCCACCGATGGATTGCATCAAGGATTATTACAAACGCACAGGGATGATTGTTGTTACTCACTGGGCTTATACCAAAAGTGAATTTGAAAAAATCGTCACAAAGATAGAAAAGGTAATCGTAGATATTAAAGAAGGAATTTACGATTATAACTATCCTACAAAGAGGTCAAAGCAAGAAACTCTTGAACGCAATCAAGAATACTTGCATCGACTGTACACTATTAAATTTGAACTTGATTTATAAAAGGAGGTGAACATTATGTCGTTAATCGATTTAGGCATGAATATTACGCTAATTACAGCATTAGTAGCTAGCATATTGTCATTATTGGGTGTGTAAGGAGTGTGATTAAGATGTCAGACGCTTTATCAATGGTTGCTGATTTACCACTCGGAACGTTGGACCAAATGAGTGATATCCGAGATACGCTCAAAGCATTTGGCAAAAATGATGTTCAAATCATTATTACTGCTACAAATATTGATGTAAAACCAATCAATGCAGGTGGTGATTTTGAATGAGTTGGGATGTAAGGCCGTGGCTGGTTGAAGATATGATTGATTTTTTTAGTCAGCCCGGGATGCTAGAAGAATTTGAAGAATGGAGGAAAGAATATCATGCAAATGGTGGACAGAACGGAAGCATTGAAATGGCGACATTACCGAATTACACAATATCGACGTCGCAGATCCGAGAGGCGGAATATGATGGCCCCTCAGTTGGCTGACATAGTTGAAGGCTTTATTTTTGGCACATTGTTTATGTTGCTTGTATGGGGGATTGCATATTGGTGGGTAACCGGGGAGGCGTTAATTCGATGGTGAAACGTTGTTATCATTGCGGTTACAAACTAACAAATCACTTAACATATCACATATTTAATACCGCAATTGGAAAAGTCGTTTGTGTTTGTAAAGATTGTCATACGACATATTTACGAATGAGAGCTAAGCAAAGAAAAAGGGCTGCACTTGCTGGAACAAGCACAACCCTAGTCAAATAATTAACCATTTATAGTATATCACAATTACAAAGGTAAATAATGGAAATTAACAATTTAGAATATCGAGGTCAAAAAATCGACCTCGAACACATAAGTGAATGTTATAAAAAATATGATATGTTCCCTACACCGTGGGGCCATATGGACTTATGTTATTTAACAAATCGTATAGAGTACTTAGAAGAACAAACGCACGTATCACCAATCGTTGAAGTTAGACCGTGCCTATACGAAATTATCGAAACAATGAAAGCTATTAAAGCATATTTAGAAAAGGAGTAATATCATGAACCAATTTACAATCGAATTCAAAAACCCAAAAGACTTAGCTAAAAAAATTAGTGAGTACAACGAATTAATGAATGGGCCTATTGCAGAAGCTGAGTCTACTAAAAAGGCTGTATCAGCAGCAACTGTTTCCCCTAAAGAAGAAGTAACGTTACATTGTGATGCTGCTCAATTAGGGCCAAAGGACGCCACTCCGGGCGAACCTGTGGAGGTTAAGCAACCTACTGCAGAAGAAGTAACTGTCAATAAATCTGTGGAAAAAATAACAAATGATACAGAACCTAAAGAAGATCCCGTAGTAGTGCAAGAACCTGTAGAAGTTAAGGGATCCGCTCAGGATGCAACTGATGATGATAAAACTGCAAAAAAACAGGCTTTAATTGATAAGGCAAAAGAATGGTTATTAGCAGACCAAGCAAATCGGTTGACACCATATATGGCATTAATGGGAAAACATAAAGTACCGGGCAATAAAATTACAGTTGATAATTTAACAAAAGAATTAGCGGCTGAACTAATTACATTGATTGGTTAATTGTTGTTTAAGAAGGAGTATATACATGAACAATAAGAGCAATTACACACGAGTTGTGGAGATATTAAAAGCTGATAATAAAACATTGGAACGGGCGATGCAGTTATCGCCTGAGGATGCTAATGAGTTCCAAGAGGCCCTAGATTACAATAATGCAGTTATTAAAGTATCTCAATCAATTATTAAGGCCATTGATATAGTTAGTGAAGCCGATAAAAAGGTGGCAGCTAATGATAAGCAGTCCAGTGGAAAGAAACGAGCTGCAGAGTTGAAAGAAAAGGCGAATAATACGCCTAAGGATCCTACGCCAGCACCTGAGCCAGCTAAAGCAGAAGTAAATACTGATATTGATATTAACGAGTTATTTGGTTGATGCTATGGAAATATTGTATTCGTTTGAAATTCCAAAATTACATGATAGTGTAGTTCGCTATCAGGGATGGCAAGCGCCCAAAACTGTAATCTATCATGCTGATTGTGATGCCTCATTCTCTGCTACATGGCCTGAATATTACCATCCGGGCAATGGGTACTGTACACGAGCACACTATTATGTATGCCCTTTCTGTGGACATCGTTCCAATCCTTCTCGAGAACATGTGGGGCTTATTATTAATGAATCTGATGCGATTCCTATTGATATTAGATTCTCTATTGTTTCTTGCAAAGATTGGGTCGATCTCCAAATGCAAGGACATCAGGTTGTATTGATGGGCGACCAGCTCATCAAACAGCCTAAGCGCTTTTATCAAACTATCCGTTTTGATTTTAAAAATTTGAGGGTTCTTTTTATTGACGATGTAAAAGGTGAAAAGAAAGTCAAGATTTATGATTTAGAGCATATTTCAGGCACTACAAATAATCTATATGGATATGTTGGCATGCTGCATCAATGTAGAACTAGATCTGCAGCGATTAATTATGCTAAGCAATTTAGAATGTTGTTTAAAGTACTTCGTTTAGAGTTTGAAAAACGAATGTCAAATATTACCAATTACAGGGTTAAGGATGTATATCAAGCAACAGGAGTATCTAATGAGCATGGGTATGGTGCTGGAATGATTTTCAATATGGCATGGCGAATGGCATTTCCTGATGGTCCTGCATTAACAAAACCATTGTCCTTTCAACTTTGGGAATGGAGCAGAGCAGGTAATAAAGCCATTAACACTGATGTTATTAACTTAGGGCGCCGTTATCATTCGTTCTATGATGCCTTAATCAGGGGACATAATATAACAGATTTAAAGCCGTTTATGCGTCGTTGGTTACATAAAAATCCGGGTTCAATCACAGCTTTTAAAGGAATTGTCATGTTGAGTGATGATATAAATGAGCAACGATTATTGTTAGATGTACTTAGCCGAAAGCAACATATCTTACTCAGAATATTTGATGATGCCCAAGCATTAGTATTTTTGAAACGGTTTAGACAGGAATATAAAAATCAGCTTATTCCGTTTTTAAGCAACCATTTTGAATGGGACATTATAACTATGTATTCACAGTTAGACGCTGAAAACAAAGCATCATTCTGGGAAACACATCCCAAATTAAGGGATGTACATGATGAGCTGGTTAATATTCTAAATAAACAACGTTTTGAATATGTGGAGTTACTAAAGGCCGATGGATTAGCTGAAAAGTCAAACGGATTAGAATTCGTTATCCCTGAAACGGGGGCAGATTTAGTGAACATTGGTGTTGCGCTTAAAAACTGTGTTAGATCTTACACGAATAAGATTCAGCAGGGGCAATGCATTATTGTGGGTGTTAAGAAAGCCAATAAATTTGTAGCTTGCTTGGAATTAAAACCCCTGAAAGGCAATGGGGCATTGCTAGTACAAGCAAAATTATATGCTAATAAGTCAGTGCATACTAACAAAACTATCAATAATAAGGTTCTTTCATGGGCGTATCGCCATAGAATTGCACCTAATACTTCGGATATTGATGTTAAATTGTTTGAAAAGCAGAAGGGAGCTTAATTATATGGCTTACAAAAAGGTGTTTGATGCTAATAAAGCCACTCGTGAGGAATGGTTAGAGTTTCGTAAGAGTGGTATAGGTGGCTCAGATATGGCCGCTATTCTAGGCCTAAGTAAATATAGATCCGCACTTGATGTGTGGATGGATAAGACTGGTCGGACAAAGCCGGCTGAGGAAGATGGAAACCGATTTACATATTGGGGTACAAAGCTTGAAAGTATTGTTGCAGATGAGTTTGCTATTCGGACCGGTTATAGTGTCCGCAATAATAATTTCACACTACAATCCGTTGAATATCCGTTTTTATTAGCGAATATTGATCGGGAAATTGTAGGAATTGATGCGGGGCTGGAGTGCAAAACAGCCTCTGCATTTAAAGTGGATGAATGGCAAGGGGACAGCGTCCCCGATGCCTATTACATTCAGTGTCAGCACTATATGGCTGTCACTGGTAAAAAGAGTTGGTGGATTGCTGCATTAGTTGGTGGCAATGATTATTATTATAAAGAAATTCCTCGTAACGATAACGTTATAGAGGCAATTATTGAAGCGGCGCAAGAGTTCTGGTCTTTTGTATTAACTGACACTATGCCAGCTGTTGATGGATCTGATTCATGCCAAGAGGCATTACGACAACTATATTCCAGCACTCAACCTGAATCAGTTCAATTAGAAGATACCGCCGATATTTATGCTGAAGCGTATTTAAAGGCTAAGGCCGATAAAAAGGACGCTGAGGAAAGGGCTAAAGAGGCTCAAAATAATCTATGCCAGCTATTAGCCAATAATGAAGTGGGCTATACCCAAAATCATAAAATCACATGGAAATACAAAAAGGCGATTGATGGATTTGATAAAAAAGGGCTGGCAGCAGATTACCCTGACATTTTCAGCAAATATGTAATTAAAAGTGAGCCAGTACGGAATCAATTCAGTTGTAAATAATGGAGGCTATATTATTATGACGGCAGAATGGCTTAAATCATTACTTGAAAAAGTCGATGATGATTATGAAATTAAAATTTTAGATTTTCGCAGTGAATTAGAGCTAGATATTAGCAATGTGCGAATTGATCTTGATAATAAAGTAATCGTATTTGAGGAGGATATTAAATAATGGCGACAACTAAAGATGTAACACTAAAAACAAGCAAATTAACACCTGCAAAGCAGGATAATTCTCTTAAAGGTATGTTGTCAAACGACAATATTAAAAACCGATTCAACGAAATTCTTGGTAAAAATTCGGCAGCTTTTATTTCCTCTTTATTGGCAGTAGCTAATAATAACGAATTATTGATGAAGTCCGACCCAGCTACCATTATTGGTGCTGGTGCCACGGCGGCTGCAATGAATTTGCCTGTAAATCAGAATTTTGGGTTTGCATACATCATTCCGTTTCATAATGGAAAGACTAACCGTTATGAAGCTCAGTTTCAGTTGGGCTATAAAGGCTACATACAACTAGCTATGAGAACCGGGCAATATAAGGCTATTAACGCCGTGCCTGTATACGAAGGCGAAGTAAAGTGTGTTAATCGCTTTACAGGAGAATATGAATTTGGTGAACGTACCGGGGATGAGATTATTGGGTACATGGCCTATTTTAAACTCATTAATGGGTTTGAAAAGTTCCTATATATGGATATTGAGGAAATGCAGGCTCACGCCAAAAAGTACTCTAGAAATTATAAGGGAGGTACAGACCGCTGGGGCTTGACTGACTTCCATACGATGGCCGTTAAGACTGTACTTAAACGATTGTTAAGTAAATACGGTATCTTGTCCATTGAAATGCAAGGATCTAATGCGTTAGCTACTGCATTAGAAAATGACGGCGGTGTTATTACGATTGACAGTGAAGGTCATACAGTTACTGACTTTAATGGCGAAACATTAGATGCGGCTGGTGATACTTTTATGGTCGGCAATGATATTGTTGATGCGGATACAGGGGAAGTAATTGATGATAATAACATCAATGAAATGTTTGATAAATAAGGGGGATATATGTTTTTACGGAGTGATGTATTTCACCGCTTATTACATAATAAGCAAATGACGTTACTGGATTTTATGAAAGAGGCGCATTGCTCGCCTCTAACACTTGTGAAGGCGTTGAGTGGCAAAGATGTGGTTCAATCTTCAACTCGATTTCGATGGGCACAGGCTTTGGGGTGCTCGGTTATGGATATATTTGTTACTAGATGGAAGTAGAGGGATGACGTTATGGCTAAGTTGACAAACTATTTTAGCCACGATGTAAGCGCACTAAGTGACCCTAAAATCATGATTATGATTTCGCTACACGGCATGGTGTCCTATGCGTGGTGGTGGATTTTAATTGAACGCTTGGCTGTTGAGGAAGATTGCAAACTTCCTTATAACAAATTCACCTTTGCTGGGCTTGCTATAGCGTTTCAAATCTCAGACAATTTGGCTTTTTGGAAGCAAAATGTAGCAAATGCTAAGCAAAACGTAGCAAATATAGCAAATGCTAATTTACCAGATTTGGTAGAAAAATTTATACAATCATTAATTAAAGATTGTAATTTATTAGATACTGATGGAACGTATTTTTGGTCGCCATCTTTACAGCGTAGAACTGCAGAACGTTTAGCAAAAACCAATGCAATTTTGGAAAAACGTAGAGAGGCCGGGCGTTTAGGCGGTTTAGCAAAAGCTAGTAAATACCTAGCAAACGCTAAGCAAAACGTAGCAAATGCTAGAGATAACACTAGCAAAAATTCTAGCAAGCTAGCAAACCTGCCTAAAGAAAAGAAAGAAAAGAAAGATATTATATTCTATTCTACTGATGAGCACGACGAAGCAAATGCTTCAGATGATATTGACATCAATGATCTGTTTGAAAAGTCCGACACTAAATTAAATGATACTCAATCTAAGGTCTATAGAGTCTATATGAGCGAGATAGGAGAAATTAGTTCTGTTACTAAAGAGCGCATTGATGATTTAGTTGTTGGCTTTGGGGCTAATGAGGTAGTTAATGCCATATCTATTGCTAGTGAGCGAGGTAAAGGTAGTATAGGGTATATAACAGCTATTCTTAACAATAAGGTTAAAGAGGAAGTGATAAAGGGAAATGGAAGCAATGGACGTAACGGCGGAAATAGAAAGAATAAGGCAGCAGCAGACAGCAGTGAAGTCGACTGGGATAAAGAAACCGGAGAATGGATATGAGTTCTATACTCCACATTATCCACCACCTGTTGTAGTTGAGTGTCAAAAAGATCTATCACAGTATGGCATAAAAGGTCGATATTTAGATATGACATTCTCTAAATTGAAGCAGCTAGGGGCACCGCCCGAAGATAAGGATGCATATAACTGTGCTTTGAAATATGCCGTTCATTTAAATGAGCATATCAAAAGTGGAAAGGGCTTGATTATGATGGGGCCAGTTGGAACTGGTAAAACGTCATTAGCTATCAGCATATTACGACGAGCGATTGAGCAAGGATACAATGGCTACCTTATTTCAATGATGAGCTTGCTCGACACCTTGCTTGTACTGAGTAAGGGGCCAGCTGAACACTATCTTAAATTTGAAAATCGCATTCGTAATTGTCCTTTACTTGTGCTGGATGATTTTGGAGCCGAATACGATAATAAATGGGTTTCAAGTAAGGTCGATTCAATCATTTCTGATCGAGTTGAACGTGGAAAAGCGACTATTATCACTACGAATTTATCTGTTCAACAAATTAAGAAGTGCTATGATAGCCGCATTTATGACCGATTGAAAGAAACGTCATTTATTCTATCATTTAAAGGTAAGTCTAAACGGGACCCGTTGGATATTTCACAAATTTAAGGAGAAATAGAATGAAATCAAATGCCAAGATTGAGATAGAAGTTTTCGATAATGGTTACATTAAAGTTGGAGTAGAGGGACAATTCTCTGATTTAACAGTCGGATTTTGTGCAGGCGTTGCACAGGTAGTTCAATTAGCATCCAAAAATGTTAATAAAACACCGGAAGAACTTTTAAATATTGTTACTGCTGAAATGCGTCGGGCATTAGGTAGCGTATTAAGTGAAAAAGAAAGGGTTACGCATTAAAAATGAATAAGCTTGTAATCTACGGCCGACCAGCAACAAAAAAGAATAGTTCGCGAGTTGTATACGCTGGGAAATATTCTCGTGTCTTACCATCAAAAGCCTTTGAGGAGTATCAAGCATTAGCGCTTAAACAGTTGCAATTCTATTGTAAACGAGCGTACCATTCTGGCCCTGTGTCCTTACGGTGCCGCTATTACATGCCTAATTGGGCGCATTGGCCGGACTTGGTCGGTCTATTACAAGCTACATCAGATATATTGACTGAAGCTGGAATTATTGACGATGACATGTGGGTTGCAAACTATGATGGATCTGAAATAGTTGGAATCGATAAAGCGAATAGTAGGGTCGAAATTGAATTTATACCAGTAAAGGAGGGAACGATATTATATGAGTTGCGAGACAGGAGGAATACAAAAAGAGCCAAACGATAGCTGGTTCTTTACTGAGGAGCAAGTTAAAGCCCTTAGGGGATTTTTTGGAGGTAAAAAGCCCGACATTGATGAAGCTGTTAAAAGCCCAAAGCACTATAAATTGCCGGGGTTAAATATTGAAAGCATTGATGTATTACGGGCTGCATTAACTCCTGAGGAGTTTAAAGGATTTTGTAAAGGTAATGCTTTGAAGTATTTGATTCGGGCCGGTAAAAAAGATGATGAATTGCAGGATCTAAAAAAAGCTGGTGTATATATTGGGTGGTGTATTGATGCTCAGAGTACTAGCAAATCAAAATAGGTCGGATGAATGGTATACACCTTATATTGTTAGACAAATGCTAGGTTAGGAGTCAAAAAATGAAATGGCATAAATTTAAAAAGTGTTTACCGCCACCCGATACAGTTGTGATAGTTCATGTTAGTGAATACGATTACGTAATAGGAACTTTGGTAGCTATTTCGGGTGAAAGGTTAGACGAATTTTCGATTTTACCACATAGCGATAATGGCTATTGTGTCGAAGTTAAAGATTGTAAAGCATGGGCGATATTTAATAAACGTAGTCCATGGGAGGGTAAAAAATGACAGTAGAAGAGCTAATAGAGGCGTTACAGGAGTGTGATCCTGATGAGCAGTGCTATGTTAGAATTAATGGCAATTTTTTCGAAATCGATGATGTTTATGGCGTTGCTGATGCAAATTATTATGTAATAGATGCTTATGAGGAGTGATAAAATGCTAGTCGAAGATAAGAATAAATGGTGTTGGGTAGATGTGGTTCATGGTGACGCAGGAATACCCTGCAATACAATACAAGGTGCAATCGATAATTATTTTTTAGATGAGCCGGACAGAAAAGGGGCGACCATTGTAAAAATAGGACATCCTAATTATTGTATCCCGGAGGTTGATGCCGAATATGTAATCGAAGATATAATTAATCATCAAATTGACGATGAAATTGCTGAGTGGTCCGAAGATTATTTGACAGATGTTAAGAAAGAACATATTGATGAATTGAGTGATGCATTGACAAATATCTTTCATAAATGGGAAAAGAAACACGGCTATGAAAATACGGGTTATGTAGTACTTGAAACCAAAGAATACAAGGTAGATGCTAACGGTGTTCTTATGGAGCAGGAGGTCAAATAATGATTACAGATGAACAAGGGAAGAACTGGCTATTACAAAAGTTATATGATAATGGCTGGAGATATTTGGCTGAGGATTATTGTGGTAGAGTATGGTTGGCTACAGAAAAACCAGAATTCAATGAATTTGGAAGTTTAAAATTTGTTGGTAAATATTCAACGGTTACTTGTATTAGGGATATACTTCCTAAAACAAATTTAAATCAATATTTAAGTATTGCAAAAGAATTAGGTGTTATAGACTGGGCAAACATTCCTGTTGATACACCTGTTCGTGTATGGAATAACGCATCAACGACAAAAGAAAAAAGACATTTTGCAGGATATGAAAATGGGTATGTGTTAACGTGGTCTCATGGTGGGACTTCATGGAGTAGCCCAAAACATTGCGTAAGTGAATGGGATCATGCTGAGTTGGTGGAGCTATGAAAAGAGCAATATATATAGTGTTGGTTAAGCTACTAAAATTATTAGATAGCCGATACAACATATCTGATGAGATGATTCTTGCAGGGGCTGTGTCGGTATTGGATGAAACACAAAATATGCTTGAATATGAAGCTAAATTACAATTACAGTTTTTGGATGATTTGCAAAAAGAAACTGCAGAGGACTTTACCCCGATTAGAGGGTTTTTAACAGGGTTTCATAACAGATCCATTAATTGGTGTAAAAAGCAGCGTAATGCATTAGCTACACAAAGCAAATTATAGGGTTATGGGGGTGTTAGAATTGGAACAGGTACAAGCGATAACTGATATTGATGCGGTTGTCAAATTAGCTACTGAAACGGCTATAGAAATTTATGAGCAGAGGATCGAGAAAGACCATGCTAAAAAGCGGGAGCAGGCAAGAAAGAATACAAAAAAGCTATTAGCTGGGTACAATGAGCTTAAAGAGCATTGTGAAAATGCCATAGCTGACATTGAAAGCAGTGTTCCGACTGATCTGCAGTTGCTTTTAACCGAGCTATTTAATCGTAGAGGCGTATTGCGTGTTGAATCTATTCTCGCTAGTAAGCGACGTACAGAATTGATATTAGAGCATGTCGATAACATGCTTGATGTGTATCGAAAACAATGTAATTATCGCAATCAGCCGTACTTTAAATCGCTAGTGTATTTTTACATTGATAAGCTGGATGTCGATGCTGTAGCTGACAAATTGAATGTTGAAAAGCGGACAGTATATCGCTATTTAGAACAGGCGGAGAACGACATGGCATTATTAATATGGGGAATCCAAGCAGTTTAATTGCATACAATCGAAACTTGACAAATTGTCACAAAACTGTCATTTACATGTCATTATGGGTGTTTTATAATGATAGTGTCGATAAATTGTAAGTGGCTCCTAATGACGAAATCGACACGACTATATACACCTTCTTGCATACAGTTTTGTGAAGAGGACACCGAATCAGGTGTCCTTTTTTCATGCCTAAATTTACGTGGTAGAGTACCCAAGAGGTCAAAGGGGACTGCCTTGAAAGCAGATAGACGTGTAATGCGTGCGTGGGTTCGAATCCTACCTCTACCGCCATATATTAAATTATAGAAAGGGAATCATCATGAATATTGTTGAAATGCAATTATCAGAATTAAAGCCGTATGACAATAATCCAAGACATAATGATGTGGCTGTGCAACCAGTAGCCAATTCAATCAGAGAATTTGGTTTTAAAGTGCCTATCGTAGTTGATGCAGATAATGTGATTATTGCAGGTCATACCCGATATAGAGCAGCTCAACAGTTAGGATTGGATACAGTTCCTTGTATTGTGGCCGATGATTTATCTCCGCAACAGGTGAAAGCATTCAGGCTAGCCGATAATAAAGTATCTGAATTCGCTACGTGGGATCCTGATGCTATGATGGAGGAGTTGCAAGGAATCCTTGAAATTGATATGTCGGAATTCGGGTTTTTAGATGATACAGAAGCCCTTGATGAGGTTGATGATACCTATACTACTGATATTAATATTCCTCAATATGAGCCATCAGGCGAAGTAGTACCGCTCGAAAGCTGTATTGATGATTTAAAAACAGAAGCTTTGTTAATGGAGATTGAAGATAGCAATCTGAGTGATACGGAAAAAGACTTTCTCAGGAAAGCAGCTCAGCGACACAATCAATTTAATTACAAGCGAATTGCTGAATATTATGCAAATGCTAGTGCTGAAATGCAGGATCTTATGGAACGGTCAGCATTAGTTATTATTGATTATGATGATGCCATTAAAAATGGGTATGTGCAGTTATCTAGTAGCCTTGAAGAGATTTTAGGTGATGAAAATGATGGACAATAATTTTGCAGTGTTTATTTTGAGTCATGGTCGAGCTGGTAATGTTAAAACATATCAAACTTTAATCAATCAAGGGTATACAGGTAAGATATACATCATAATTGATGATGAGGACGATATGCGCAACTCTTACATTGATAAGTACGGTGAAGATATTGTACGTGTGTTTAGTAAAAAAGATGCTGCAGTACTTGTAGACCCTGCTGATCTTGAACCGGAATTAAAAGGTGTTATCTATGCTCGGAATTATTGTCATACTATTGCCGAAGAAATGGGACTTATCCATTTTTTAGTGTTGGATGATGATTATAATCTTTTTGCTCATCGATATGAGTGCAATGGTAAACTATTGTCATGTACAACAAAACGACTGGATGACATTTTTATGGCTATGATAAAGTTCTTAGACCAAACAGGTGCAATTACAGTAGCATTGGCACAAGGTGGCGATTATATTGGCGGTGTAGATAACGGCAACTTCAAAAAGAAGTTACTACGTAAAGCCATGAATAGTTTTTTCTGTCGAACTGATACGCCTTTCAAGTTTTATGGCCGTATTAATGAAGATACAACTATGTATGTTCGATATGGAGAAACTGGGCATTTAATATTCACGACGATGGATTTTATGTTAAATCAAGGCCAGACACAAAAGAATAAAGGGGGCTTAACGGAAATATACCTCGATAGTGGTACTTATGTTAAGTCGTTTTATTCTGTTATGTATTCGCCCTCATGTGTTAAAGTTGCTGCGATGGGTGATAAGCATATGAGGATGCATCACCGTGTAAATTGGGATTGCTGTACACCTAAAATTCTCAATGAGAGATGGAAAAAATCGAAAGGGGGTTAAGAGATGGCAAGAACTGGTAGACCGAAAAAAGTCATTAAGCAGGAACAGTTTGAAGCTATGTGTCAGATACAGGCGACACAGGACGAAATATTGCTTGTGCTCGGTGTTTCTGATAAGACGCTCAATGCATGGTGCAAGCGGACATATGGAAAGACTTTCTCCGACATTTTTGCAGAAAAGAGAAGTGCGGGAAAGATAAGTTTACGACGTAAGCAATGGAAACTCGCTGATAGATCTGCAGCAATGGCAATATTTCTTGGCAAGCAGTTCTTGGGACAAAAGGACCAAACTGAAATGGAACTTAAAGCTCAGGTCAATAACCCTTTCGATGGTGTATCTACCGACGATATTAAGAAGTTGATAGGCCATGACTAAACAAGATAAAATCATAGTTCAAGCAAAAAGAGAACTCGCACGACGTGAGTTCTTTTATTATTGTCATCTGCTAGAAGGCGATTTCTATAGGACTGATCGCCAATATTTAGTAGAGCTATGTAATGCCTTGCAAGAGTTCTATGAAAGCAACATTTACAATGTGCTTATTGTAAATCTCCCTCCTCGTCACGGCAAAAGTCGTACCGCTCAGAATTTAGTTAAATGGGCATTCGGTAAAAATCATAAAGAAAAGATTATGACTGGCTCATATAATGCTACATTGTCAAAGTCGTTTGCAAAGGGCGTGCGTGATTCTATTAAGGAAATCAAGGCAGATGATGATATCACCGTATTTTCAGATGTTTTTTGTGGTGTAGAAATCAAAGAGGGTGACGGTGCTGCGCATATGTGGTCGTTAAAAGATGGCTATAATAGTTATTTAGCGACCTCGCCGGATGGTTCGTCTACTGGTTTTGGTGCTTCGCTTTTAATCATTGACGATATCATTAAAAATGCTGAGGAAGCACATAATGAAAACGTTAAAGAAGCTCACTGGAACTGGTTCACCAATACAATGCTTTCCCGTTTAGAGGAAGGTGGGAAAATAATCATCATTATGACTCGGTGGGCTAGTGATGATTTAGCTGGTCGAGCCATTGAACATTTTGCTGATGATCCAAAATTCAAGCCTAAAGTTATCATGATGAAAGCAGTGCAGGATGATGGCACTATGCTATGTGATGATGTGTTATCAAAAGATAGTTACCTTTCTAAAGTCAGAGCAATGGGCGAAGATATTGCATCAGCTAACTATCAGCAAGAGCCTATTGATGTTAAAGGCCGTCTATATACATACTTTAGTACTTATAAGGATATTCCAAGAGATGATAAGGGATATCCTTTATTTTCTGCAGTCAAGGCATATGTTGATTCTGCTGATACTGGCGAAGATTGGCTATGTGCTATTGTGTACGGTGTTTATAACGATAATGCGTATATATTAGACATTCTATTTACTGATGCACCTATGGAGGTTACTGAAAGGAAAACCGCAGAATTATTGCATCGCAATGAGGTGAATGTTGGCGACATTGAATCTAATAACGGTGGTCGTGGATTTGCTCGTAATGTTAAGCGAATTCTTAAAGATGAATATCCCGGCAATCGTACTAAGATTGTCACTTTCCATCAAAGCAAAAATAAAGAGGCTAGAATATTATCTAACTCTACACAAGTTATGGATCACGTATTATATCCTGAAAATTTCAAAGAACTATGGCCGGAATATTATTCGGCTATGTACAAATATCAGCGTAAGGGTAAAAATGCTCATGATGATGCACCGGATGCAACAACTGGTGTTGTTGAGCGGTTAAATGCTCCGGTCATTAAGTCCATTAATTCCGATATTTATTAGGAGGTTAATCTATTCATGTATATTAGTAGCGAACAGAAATATGCATACAAGCTTTTACATGATGCATATTATGGTTCCGGGCTGTTCTCGTTAGGGCGAGGATTAAAACAGCACCCAAGAGAGAGCCTAGATAATTATAATTTTCGGAAGGCATTGTCTAGCTATTCCAATCATATTGCCCCTATTATTAATGCTAATGTTGACCCAATTTTTAATGATGAAATTAGACGTGAGTACAATTCTACGGCAAAATTTGATGTATTTTTAAAGGATGCCGATAGATTGGGAACATCATTACAAGAATATATCCAACAGCAGGCTCTAATTGCAAAGCTATATGGCGTGGTTTATGTTATCGTCAATAACGAGGCTGAATTTGGTGCAAGCGTTGCCGACAATGTGAAGAATAGACGGCTTCCTTACTTGCTATCTGTTGAGCCTGCTGATGTAACAGGGTGGAAACTAGATAATGAGGGACGCATTATTCGTTTTGAATATAAAGAGTCAATCATTGATGATAATGGTGGAACAAAGATTATTTATCACGAGTGGACTGATACCGATTGGAAAATTCGAGACAAAGGGAAAGGCATTATTTCGGAGGGCCAACATAACCTAGGTCGTGTACCGGTAGTCCAATGGTTCGGTCGGAGTACTAAAAAAACTACAGTATTGCCTCATCCAGAGTTTTACTCACTTGCTCAAAAGAATTATCGTCTATATCATTTGGATAGCTTATTGACGCAAATACTTAATTCTCAAACCTTCTCTACTTTAACAATGCCTTCAGATGAAAGTGTTGAAGATCTAACCCTTGGGGTTAATAATGTATTGTTGTATCCATCTGAGTCTAGCCATCCACCAGCATATATTGCTCCGGATAAGGGACCAGCTGAGATTATCATGAAAGAAAAAGACTCTGAAATTAAAGAGATGTACCGCATCGGTGGCGTTGATTCTGTAGTAGGGGTTCAGCAAGAAAAGTCCGGCGTAGCAAAGCAATGGGCGTTTAAACGAACCAATCAAAGACTGGCAAATTTTGCAGTACAATGTGAGAATGCGGAAAAAGCAATTATTGAACTATATGAATTGTGGACAAATGAGCATTTATCCTATAAATGTGAGTATCCAAGAGACTTTGATATTAATGATGTAGCCGATGTATTATCGCAGGGGCAACAAGCATTAGATCTTGGCTTTAAATCTAAAACATATTATACGGAAGTTGTTAAAAGAGTTCTCGATGGATATATGCCAAACATCGATGACGAGGTTTATGACGATATCATTAAAGAAATTGAGGATTCAACACAACAAGATGTTCTTGATGTCACATATTCAAACAGTAGTGAGGGCGATGATGTAGATGAATAAGACTACAGAACAAACTATTCAGGATACCATAGATAAGTTTGAAAATGAAATTCGACGACTATTAGATGCTGGTTATGCCCCACAAACTGCAGTACGAAAAGCGTATAATAAATACCCCGTTATGGATGTCATGCGGGGTATTTTAATATCTGAATTAATTCGTGAATGTGTCAAAGGATATGGGGTCGATATTGGTGTAACCGGTAATGCAATTAAAAGTGCTATTATAAAGGGTATGCCATATGATCTAAAAACGATTTCTAAGGCTATGCAGGATGCGTGGGCACCTGATGGCTTAAACTTATCTGAACGGCTACATAATGCGTCTAGTCGTGTCAAAAACGATGTTGCAGCAGCAATATACGATGTAATGAAGAAAGGGCAGGATACATTAGCTACAGCGAAGGCTATATTCGATGGCTATGGCGGTAATTCTGTCATTTCAAAAGCTGAATTACCTGATTTTTTGGAGAAGCTTCGCAAGTTGTCTATTCCATTGCCTAATGATGAAGCTGGGAAAGATATGCTTAAATATCAGCTTCGTAAAGTCCGCCGATTAGTTGAGCAAGAAACTACTCCGGGACTTAGAGCCGCATATAGTGAGTTGATTGATGCTGTTGAAAAGAGCAATACAGCAGCTTTAAATCATGCCATATATGTTGCGACGCAGGAAAAGGCTCGTTATCATGCTGAACGTATCGCCAGAACTGAAAGGGCTCGTGCATATGCAGAGGGTGAGATTGCAAGGCATATGGATGATCCTGATGTAGTTGCATTTCAATGGAAATTGAGTACACGACATCCGGTGGTTGATATATGTGATGTATATGCAAATGCTGATTTATATGGACTTGGAAAAGGGATTTACCCTAAAGATAAATTCCCTCATTTACCCGCACATCCGCATTGCATATGCCGTATTAAGCCAATTATAGAAGGTATGATTGATACTGCATCAGCCAAGCCAAATATAGAAGCTGGAGGGCTAGCATACTTGAAGTCATTACCGAAGCGGGAGCAAGAGCGCATTTTAGGCGTAAATGGTCGCAATTTAGTAATGAATTGGCATGCATCATGGACTGAGGAAGCTAGGGGCTGGGATGGTGCCGTATTTAAAAGCAGGCTGCCTGTTATTGAGTCATTGAAAAATTATATTAAGAATGGGAAAATTAATATTGAGGATCTTTCAAAGCGTCGGGAGTTTGAAACAATAGATGACGTTAGACATCGTGTTATTGATTATATTAACTCACCATACTTTAATAGTAGCTATGTGATGCGGCAAAGCATGCATATAAAAGGGGGTAAGCTTTACGATAAAACACAAAATAAAAGCTATTATAACCACGAAATCCCTCATGCTGATGTTATAAAGGCCATACAGGAAGGCGTTTATAGTGGTATTAGGTTTACTCGAAAGGGCAATTGGAATCATAAAATAATGGTTGATATATCCCCTCATATTGGGTATGATGTAAATGCAAGGAGCGGAACAAAGCAGAAAACTAGCCTTGCAACTGTACATGTATCAGGAAAGGGTATTCATATAGTGCCGAAGGGAAGTGAACGGAAATGACAGAAGAACAACTTTATAAACGCTATAATGAGATTCGTTCAGAAGATGTAGAAGTCAGATTCGTTGACGGTGACACCATGACTGGTAAATTAGATTCGTTTACATCAGGTGTGAATAATGAGCCTGATGAAGCATCAATATATGTTGACGAATATGAATTGTATGCCAGTGAAATCGCAGAAATACGAGAAATTTAAAACTTAATTTAACCAATCAAGCACTTGCTTATGCAGGTGCTTTTTTATTTGCCTTTTTAGTATCGCAGGCGAAAAAGAACGAGACCGCAGTCGTGTGGTGTGGCACACGAAAATAAAGCGAAGTGGGAAAGGTATATTTTACAGGAGGTCATACAGATGACAAAAGAGGAATTAATCAAGTTAGGATTAACAGAAGAGCAGGCAGAGGCGGTGACTAAGGATTATGGGGAGAATTATGTGTCCAAAAGTCAATTTAACGCCAAAAATGATGAGGCAAAAACGGCTAAGGCGGCAAAAGAAGCCTCCGAACGTTTGCTTGCTGAGGCGCAAGGCAAGTTAGAAAAAATTAACTCCACAGGGATTAAGGATGATGCCAGCATCGTTGCCATGCAAGAACGGATTAAAACCTTAGAAGATTCCGTAGAAGCCGAACGTAAAGCCCGTGAAGATGCTGATGCACAACGTATCCAATCCGAAATAGCTGCAGCAGTTGTAGATTCTTTAACAAAGCGAAATGCTATGGATCCAAAAGAATTTTCCAAATTGATTGTTAGCAAAATTAAGGTCAATGAAGATGGCACTTATGGATATGTTAAATCTGACGGGACCAGCGGAACTGTTGATGATTGCGTTGATGAATGGCTTAAAGGGAAAGACTATGCGATTAAAGATAGTCAAAAACGTGGAAGCGGTTCAGGAAACGGGGGCGCCGGTAATGGTGGGGAAGGCAACAAGCCTGCTGGATTAAAAGGGGCTGTAGCGGCAGCTATTGAAGCCCAACAATGTGAATAATTTATTTAACGGAGGTATTTAACTAATGGCAATTACATTAGCTGAAGCAAAACTTAACGTACAAGACGATTTGCAAATGGGGATTATTGATGAGTTCCGCAAATCGTCCTTTTTATTTGATAACTTAACTTTCGATGATTGTGTATCTCCTACCGGTGGTGGTGGCACGTTAACATATGGCTACACTCGCTTACTCACTCAACCTACAGCAGATTTCCGTGACATTAATTCGGAATATACTCCACAATCTGTTACTCGTAAACGTTATACCGTTGATTTGAAAGTATTCGGCGGTTCCTTTGATATCGACCGTGTAATCGCTAAGATGGGTGGTATTGTTGATGAAACTACCTTGCAAATTGAGCAAAAGGTAAAAGCTGCGGCTGCATTATTTAATGATACGGTTATCAATGGTGATTCAGGCGTTAATTCTAAAGCGTTTGATGGCTTGGATAAAGCGCTTTTAGGTTCCTCTACTGAATACACACCAACAGCAGCAATCGATTTATCTGATAGCGCTGCTATTGATACAAATTACAAAGCATTCCTTGATCAACTTGATGAATTCCTTTTAGCCTTGGATGGTACACCATCTGCAATTATGGGTAATACCAAATTGATTGCTAAAATTCGTGCAGTTGCTCGTCGGTCTGCGATGTACTCTACTAAATTAAACGAATTCGGACAACAAGTTGAATACTATGGCGTAACTCCATTGGTTGATCTTGGCGCAAAAGCTGGTTCCAATGATCCTGTAATTGGCATTAACGGTCAGGGCGAAACATCATTGTATGTTGCTCGTCTTGGCATCGATGGCTTCCATGGTGTTTCTTTGGCTGGTGATAATGTGGTTAATTTGTGGTTGCCTGACTTCACCAACGCTGGTGCAGTTAAAAAAGGCGAGGTCGAAATGGTTGCTGCAGTTGCATTAAAAGCATCTAAGGCAGCAGGTGTATTCCGTAAAATTAAGGTTAAATAAGGAGGTCAATTATGCCGATTATTAAATCTCCAGTACCTGATTATACAGGTCAAACAGGTTCAGTTGTATTTGTGAATGGCGAAGGCTTCACCGAAGATGCCAACCACATTGAATGGTTTAAAGAGCACGGCTATGAAGTTGTGGAAGATAAACCTGTAAAGGAACCTAAAAATACAACCCCAAAGGCTGACAAAAAGCCTAAGGATGAAAATCCTCCGGACAAAGATCCTGAGGACAAAGAGCCTAAGGATGAGGGCCCTGAGGATAAAACCTCCGGCAAGGGTTCCGGTAAAAAATAATTGCTATGAATAGCCGGGCTATATTTGAAAAGCGTATTCGTCAGGCTGTAAAAGCAAGCACTATAGATGTGAGAGAAACTGCGCAAGAACAACATAGATTTACCTCTCGAACAGGTAATCTTGAAAAGGCGATTGATTATCAAATTTCTAATAGTGGCATGCAAGGGGTCGTATTTCTTGACATTGATGTTGCGAAATATGGCCCTTTTGTGCATGAGGGAACTCCAGCTCATGTGATTAATCCACGATTCAAAAAGGTATTAAGATTTGTCCCTCGTGGTGGTAATGGATTCGTGTTTACTCGAAGGGTATTTCATCCGGGAACGGCACCTGATCCATTCTTATATGATGCGTTGGAAAATAATATACCAAACATTATTAATATATTTTCACAATATACAGGCCATGCCTTGGATGATGTGGCTCGTGGGTTAGTTAAAGACGAATATTCAATAACATTTAATATATAAGGGGTTTTAAGTATGCTGTACAAATTTGAAGATATGGCGGAGCTATTTAATGATGAGTTACTAGGTGATGAAGTAACGGCTAGTACTGTTGGAAAGGCCGAACAGTGGTTATATGCATTTGGTAATCGATTAGGTGTAAAACCAGATAAGATTATTCGTAGTTTTACAACCGACGAATTAGTGCTTGCTTATATCTATCGTGAAGTATGCGTAAATAAAGCATTTGCATTGCCGGGTTCTTACAGTAATAACGGCTCAACAGATGATTTTTATTCTAAAAAATTAGAATATTATGAATCTCGTATCAAGCAATTAGAATCTCGTATCACACCTGAACAGTTAACCGGCAACCCTACTGAATATAAGGGCTATCGCTCCGTTGAAATATTTAGGGGGTGACATATGCAATGGTATGAATTAATGCAGCGCATACAAGACGTATTTAATGGCACTAATTTAGGTATTGATACTCGGCTAGGGCTTACAATTCCACATAATGCTGGAGTAACAGCCAATGGTGTTGTTATGATTGGTCGGGGGCAAGAGCAAAAAGATGATGATGTGCATTTAAAAGTTACGTTGTATCTTGAAGCTTGGACTAAAACCGGCACAAAAGAATTCGATAAAGGTTATCCACAATTAGTTGATCTCGAGAATAAGGTTGATGCTATATTATTAGCGTTCCGTAAAGCGTGTGGAGAACTTAATGAAGATGTATGCGTATTAGATTGTGGATTTCAAATCGTTGATCTCCATGTCGTAAATAAAGTAGGCGACCATGATAGTATACGCCCATTATTGGGCACTCAGTACACTATTGAGGCTCGCCTTTTTGATTTGAATGAAAGAGAGGATATATATTAATGCCAGAACCAGCAAAAAATTTAACTGCGTTAAAGCAAAGCAAGAAATCTCTTGTCGCTATGGGTAAAAATATATTGATCTACATCAATGTTGGTACCGATGAAACTACCGGTGCAAAATGGGAATTGTTGGGCGGTCAAAGAACAGGCGACTTGAATTTAAAAGCGGACTCTATTGACGCTTCTCATAAGGGTACAGGTGGTTGGAAAACTACATTACCGGGCATGAAAGAATGGTCCACCGAAGTTGAATCAATTTTGATGCTCAATGATGAAACTTTAAAAGTCGTATATCAGGCGTTCTTGAATGACGAACGTATTCATATCAAATATGAATATCCTGATAAATCATATGTTACAGGCTGGGCATCTATCACAGATAACTCTACGACTGGCGCACACGATGATGTGGCTACTCGTAAAATTACCCTTAACGGTGATGGTCCATTGTCTGAATTAAAAACTGTTTAATTTATAATCTCAGGAGGCTTTTATAATGAAACGAATCCCATGTGAATACTTTGGCGAAGGTGAAAAAATTTATTTTAATATTGGGCGTATTTTACAGCTAGAAGCTGTATTGAAAAAGCCTATAGGTCGTATTCTTGCAGAAGGCTTAGGCATGACGGAGGTATTGGTTGCCTTTGAAATTGGGCTTGCGCACTACAAACGACGTTCCTCGGTATTCTATCAAGAAAAAATTCAGGAAATGATGAACAATACGGACTTCAATTTCAATGAATTGATGATTACTGTACAAAAAGCACTCATCGCCAGTGGCGTTATGGGTAAAAAGATTTATTATCAGGAGTTCCCTGAGGAAGCCACCGAGGAAGATAATGCAAACATTGAAGCTGAGGAGGCTTTAAACGAAAAAAACTAATAGAGGGGGCTGATGCCCCCTCTTTTTTTGAGTGGTATCGATTCAATGAAAAGAATGCATATGGAGTACTGCAATTAAAACCTTGGGAATATAAGCGATTATCGGTTATGGAGTTTTATAAGTTGTTAGAGGGCTATGAGGCTAGAGCAAGGCGAGAGCATAGTATTCAGGCATTCTTTTTTTCATTATTAGCTAATATGCAAATTGCTAAAGGCAAAAAAATTACCGTAGAGGATCTTATGAAACATATTTATCCACCTACGGAGCTTGACAGAATGAAAGAGGAAATAGAATTCAAACGTGAATGGATTGAATCGGGAGGGGGTGAAATCGAATAATGGCAGATAAACAAATTAATGTCAAAATTAATGGCACTTCCGCTGGGGCGGTGCAGGCTATTGATAGAGTTGGGCAAAAAGCTGATGAGGTACTTGGCAAAAAGCTGTCTTCACTGGGTGAAAAAATGTCAAGGGGGCTGTCCATTGCTGGTGCTGCAGTTGGCATTACAGCTGTTGCAGCTGCAACAAAAGAAGCTGTAAGGGCTGGTACTGAATTAAGTGATAAATATGCGTTGATTAAATCTCGCATTAACTTAATTAATGATGGAACGCAGTCCACCGCTGAAATTATGGACAAAGTATATGCGTCCGCCGAACGTACTCGTGGATCATATCTCGATATGGCTGGGGCTGTTGGTAAGTTGGGAATCTTGGCAAAAGATGCATTTTCTTCAAATGATGAAACAATAGCTTTCGTTGAACAGATAAATAAGCAATTTAAAATTGGCGGTGCATCGATTGAAGAACAAACCTCTGCGATGTATCAACTTACACAAGCAATGGCAGCTGGTAAGTTACAAGGGGACGAATTTAGGTCCATTATGGAAAATGCTCCATTATTAGCACAAGCTATTTCACAAGAAATGGGCTTGCCTATGGGCCAGCTAAAAGAAATGTCCTCACAAGGCTTAATTACAGCAGATGTTATTAAAAATGCAATGTTCAATAGTGCCGATGAAACAAACGCTAAATTTGCTGAGCTTCCTATGACTTTTGCAGAAGTTGGAAATTCAATTCAAAACCAAGCAATACAGGCATTTCAACCAGTATTGGAAAGTTTGACACAGATGACGGCTGGTAGTGAATTTAAAGAAGCATTAAACGGGATTGGTGTGGTATTTCAAGGATTGGCAGCTGTTGCCCGTGTTGCTATTAGTGGCATATCAGGAGCATTTAGTGCCGGAGTTATTGCTGCAAGGCTATTAGGGCAAACAGTACAGTCTATTGGATCTGTATTGACAGCCATTGGACCGCCAGCTATAGCTACATTTGCTGGGATTACAACATATATGATTGCTTCTCGCATTGCTGCGGCTGCATTTACTAGCACAATAACCGTACAAAGTGTTGCGGTCTCCACTATAAATGCAGTTACAAAAGCTTGGGCGGCTACAACAGGTGCGGTGAGAGCTGTATTTTTGGGAATAAGGACAGCTATTGCAACAACCACAGCAGTTATGGGGGCATATAGAGCTGGTATATTGATTCTTAATGCTGCACAAGCTGCAAATGCTGTTAGGACGTTAGCGGCGTCAGGGGCAATGGCCGTATTTAATGCTATATTAGCAGCCAATCCGATTGGGTTGGTTGTTGCTGTTCTGGCTGTATTAGTTGCTGCACTTGCTTCCAGTGAAATTGCCACTAATGGCTTTGGTGCTACTATGAAAAGCATATGGATGGGAATCGTCCATACAGTTACATGGGCTATTAACGGCATTCTCAGCATGATTAATGCGCTCATACGTGGCATTAACGCTGTCTCAGGCAAAATAGCGTCTGTATTCAATACGTCAGCAAGTAAAATTGATGAATTGAATTTAATTGATGCACAGGCGGCTGAAGATTTTGGCAATAATACTGCAGATATGTTCGGTAATATTGGTGACGCTTTAAATCCTTCCTCCGGGGGCGAAGTTGGGCTCGGTGGAGCTGGTGCCGGAGGTGATTATGGAACTGGTTCCGGAGGCAAAGGCGGGTCAGGTGGTAGTAGCCAAAAAGATGCCAAGGATGAGGCGGAACGATTGCATCGTCAAATCCTTGAATCGTGGACAGAGATGTTCGGGACTCGAGCTCAATTAGCGGAGCAATGGCGGGATAAGGAACTTGAAGAGTTAGAGAAATCTAAAGCAAACAATGTCCACTATGAAGAGGATAAGCAAAAAATCATGGAAATGTATGCCCGCAAACGTGAGGATGCGATGCATGAAGAGGCCAAGCACTTGCGTGAATTACAAAACTCTATCCGTGATATGAATGTTGCGTTTAAGTTCAATACTGCTGAACGTGATTCAACTGGGGCACAATCGCCACTAACTAAGTTAGCTAAAGAGCAAGATGATGCGGTTAATTCGATTAAAGACAAATATCAGGAATTATCTGATAAATTTGCTGAAATGACGGAACGTGATAGAGCTGCATACATTAAGATGTTGCAAGATACTAACACGCCATATGAATTAGTTGGCAATCGTCTTACATTTAAAGAGCGTGAAAATGCTGAATTAATGGCGATGAATGAAAACTTTGAAAATCAAAGACTTGATTTAATTCGTACAAGCGCCGAAGAAGAGTGGGCAATTAAAGAAGCAATGCGCACACAAAATTTTGAAGCACTACAGCAGGCTTTGACTGATGAATACGTAGCGACCCAGCAAAATTATGAGTTGCGAAAACAGCTTCTTGAAGAGTACCAGCAAGCGGTTATGGACAGCCATTTTAATAGTCAGCAGATGTTCTTTGATATGGCGAATGCAGGTATTGATAGTATGCAAGAGGGCATATCCAAATTGATACAGGGCACGCAAAGTTTAGAGAAAGCGTTTCAAAATATTGGAAATGCTATTTTAAAAACAATCGCGGATACTGTAGCTAAATGGATTGCGGCTCAACTTCAACAGATGATCTTCGGTAAGATGATGGCTAGCCAAACGGCTGCAGCAAATAATGCTGCATTACAGGCTCAGTTACCGTTAGCAACTCAACTAGCTCAACAAATGGCAATGGCTACATGGGGCGCTAGTGCTACAGCCGGCATGGCTGCATGGAGTGCTGCATCGGCTACAGGTGCTGCGATGAGTTCTGTTGCATCACTAGCTGGACGACTTGGCAATATTGGTGGAGGCTTTGACATTGGAAGCGGTCCACAAAAGCTCGTACCAAATTTGAAGTTGGCAAGTGGTGGCCTAGCATATGGACGTACCTTTGCAGAAATTGGTGAAGGTAACTATCCGGAAGCAGTCGTTCCATTATCTGAACAGGTATTCGGACAAATTGGTGAAGGTATTTCAAAGGCTGGAGGCGGTGGCGATGTGCATGTGCATGTCAATGCTATGGATGCTCAGTCGTTTATGGGATGGCTTGAATCGTCAGGCGGTCAAACCATACGTCAATTTTTAGTAGATAATAATCGTGAATTTACATCAACAGCGGGGACGTGGTAATTATGGCAGAGTTAAAAAAATTCCCTAACATCAATACGTTTGCATGGGATTCAAGCAAAATGCAGCATTGGGATGTAAAAACTAAGCGGAGTGGGTCCGGTAGATTACGTACAATGACTACTCAGCAACTGCCACAATATACTATTTCCGCATCGTTTGCCGTATTGAACCAAGAGCAGTACGAAACGATGATGGGCTTTTATGCCACCGTAAAAGGTGGCTTAACCCCGTTTTTATGGCTTGACCCTGAGGACCATACGCAAAAAGGCATTCGACTTGGGACCGGGGCCGAGAATGAATGGCAAGCTGTTCGTAAATTCGGTGATTATATTGAACCTGTTGCATATGTTGAAAACGTTAAGCTATATGCTGACGGTCAAGAGGTTAGATGCACCACTGATAAAGGTGTTATACGTCTAGCAAGTGGGCAGACTGTATCTCCTACCGCAATTATTACGGCTGACTATACATATTATTGGAAGGTCGTATTTAGTGGCGACTTTACAGCCGACTTGAAATATAGAAACGTTTATAAATCTAAACCGTTCAAATTAGTTACAGCATGGTGAGGTGATAAAGTATGAAGCACGTTGATGAAATTCTTAATAGTCATCTCAATACGAATAAATCATTTGTTAGCTGTGATCTATATGAGCTGCAATTAGTGAGTGGAATCTCGTATTACTGGGCCGATACTGATGCAAATGTATCATATGGCGGTAAGTTATATCGAGGTGATGGGCCAATTATTACTCGGAACCAAATAAAAACACGCTCCGAAGTGGCCGTCGATAAATTAACTGTCAATATCTCTTGCAACAAGGATGACAAAATTGGCGGTGTTCCGATTATGGCTGTGGCTCATAATGGTGGATTCGATGGGGCCACTCTATCGCTAAAGAGAGCTTTTTTCGATGAGAAAAATCATATTATTGGGGTTGTTTCTTTGTTTACTGGAGAAGTTAATGTCAAACAGGGTGGAGGCCTTACATTACAGCTTGATGTCAAATCAGTTGTGCAAAGGCTCAATACTGAGTTTCCGGGTAAGCGATATTATCCTCAATGTCCCTATAGCATTTATAGTTCTGAGTGTGGCGTAGATATTAAACAGTATCGAAAACGCATAAAAGTTGTATCAGTTCCGGCTACAAATACAATTACGATTGACTCTTCATTTAGTAATGGCTATTACAATGCTGGTGGTATTGAGTGGATAAATGGCCCTCTTGCAGGGCAATCTACACAAATTATGGATAGTCAGAACGGACGTATTCGATATATGACTCCTGCTGATGCGCAACCACAAGTCGGCAATGAGGCCTATATATATCCGGGGTGTGCAAAAACACCTGAGGAATGTCGTTCAAAATTTAATAATTTTAATAGGAACAGGGCGACTCCATATGTTCCTTTAAAGGAGAGTATTCGATGAATATTATCAGACTACAGCGAGCAGATAGCGACAAGCCAAATGCAAATGAAAGTACAGGCCAAAAAATCGCAAATGCTGCAATCAAGTGGCTTGGTACTCCTTATCAAAATAATGCAATGGTAAGAGGTGTAGGCGTTGATTGTGCGTATTTGTTAGTGGCGGCAGTTGTTGAATCAGGTCTTATGCCAAAGGATAAATTGAATATTGAGGATTACTCGAATGAGTGGCATTTGCACCATTCAGAAGAGAAATATCTCAAATATGTGGAACAGGTAGCCGATAAGGTAGATCTTGAAAATGACATACTTGAAATAGGCGATTTTTTGTTGTATCAATTTGGTCGTTGTATTAGTCATGGCGCAATATATATTGGCAATGGGTTAGTCATTCACGCCTTTGTTGATTACGGCGTAATATTCTCAAAGCTGGAAGATGTAATATTCAATGATAGTCGAGGGCGAAGCCGATTACGTGCCGTTTATCGATTCCGAGAGGAGGTGACACCATAATATGGGTTTTTGGCGCAGTCATAACTCAACTACAACAGCTGAGCGCATTAATGAATTTCAAATTAATAGTGCTTCGTATGGTGAAGTAGTTCCTGAAGTATTGGGGACTACTCGGCAATCCGGGAATGTAATTTATTATGATGATTTCACCGCCCACGAACATAAGTCTACTCAACGAACTGGCAAAGGTGGGGGCTCGAAACACACTAATATTACATATACCTATTCGGTAGCATGTGCTATTGGTTTGTGTGAGGGGCCTATATCCGGTATTGGGAAAGTGTGGATAGATAAAGAAATATTCACATACCCACAAAGTGAAATTCAGCTTACTTTATTTGATGGTAGGCTAGGGCAGCAACCTTGGCCGTATGTAGTCAGCAAGCACCCTGAAAAGGCATTGCCATATAGTGGACTTGCATATATGGCTGGTGTTGTAGATCTTGGAGAACGTGGGAGTTTGCCAAACTATAATTTCGAGGTCAAAGGGAAATTATTAGACACCGGTGATGGCATTGATGTAAATCCCGCAGATTACATTGTACATATCTTAAAAGGGGTAGGCATTGATGCGTCTCAAATTGAGGGGTTAGATAATTACAGACGGTATTGCAGGGCGGCTGATATATTGATTTCTACACCTCCAAATGAAGGTGCAAAGAAAGCACAGGCCATAATTAATGAAATCGCAGAAATTACAAATGCGATTTTATTTTGGTCTAATGACCGCTTAAAAATAGTACCTCTTGCAGATGAGTCAATCCGTGACTGGGATCCGCATTTACAGGTTCAGTATGATTTAACTGCAGATGATTTAATCCCGGGAAGCGATGGGCAATTAGTAATTTATAAGCGAAAAGACACATCCGAATGTTACAATCAGGCAACTGTTGAATTTTTAAATCGTGCTAACAACTATGAGAAAGAAACAGTATCATTCGAGGTTGTGGCTGATGTACAAAAAAATGGAATGCGTCCAGCATCCACTAAGCAAGCTCATTATTTGTATACGAAGGCAAGAGCTCAGTATTATGCCGAGCAATTAGCAATGAAGCGATTATATAGTCGCAATCAGTATACATTCCATTTATCATGGGAGTTTTGCAGATTGGAGCCCGGTGATATTGTGACCTTAACAGATGACATCTGTCAGTTAAATAAGCAAATTGTCATTATAACTGCAGTATCAGAGGCGGCAGATGGACAACTTGAAATTACTGCAGAGGGAAAACCACCCGGCACATATGCTCCAGCTAAATATAACGTTCATGAGAATGAACGACCTTTCATTGATTATAATATTCCGGCTCCGTCTGTTAATGACGTAGCGATATTTCAGACAGTTGGAGATGTTGGAGGAAATCAAGTATTCGTAGGCGTTAATGCTCCGGATAATTGGGGCGGTTGTTCTGTTTGGCTGTCCGATGATAATCAACGTTATCGTCAAATTGGAGAAATAACCCAGCAGGCTCGCATGGGGCGTATGAAATATGGATTCAGCTCAACTAATGATTTTTGCAATATAGTTCTTAATCGAGGAGTATTGCAAAATGGTACTCATATAGATGCGGAGCGTGGCAATACGCTATGCTGGGTAGGCGGTGAGGCTTTGAGTTATGAAACAGTGGAAATGCATACGGATAATTGGTATACGCTGAAAGGCCTTGTGCGTGGACAATATGGCACAAAGGCGATTTCACATAATGCTAATGAACGATTTATTCGTGTGGATGAAGCTATATTCAGAGCACCTTATCGTCCTGAAGATGTTGGGAAAAAGATATATCTTAAATTTTCATCTCGCAATATGTTTGGCACTAATGAGCAAGGCCTCGATGAAGTACAGGCATATGAATACACGATTACTCCTTACTATATCCCTGAGGTCAATGAATTAGCTTTATATACAAAGTATTACAAAATTGGGGATGGGGTGCTGTCATATGATGTAGTTGCTACATTTACTGCTCCAGATTTAAACACGTTTGATACTGCTGAAGCATGGTATCGTGAAGGAGCTGGCGAATGGAAATATGGCGGTAATGGTAATGGACAAATCGTTATTAGTGGGTGTGAGTTAGGGCATACATATGAGGTCAAAGTTAAGGTCAAGGATTCTCATGGCAACTATTCACAGGGAATTACTAAAAGTATTCTTGTACAAATGAAAAGTGATGTACCAAATACCCCACAAGGCTTTTCCGTAACGTTTGGATCTGTAGCACAATTTAATTGGTTAGAGGTCCGCAATGCAGATATTGATTATTATGAATTGCGCACAAATCTTAATCCGGGACAATCCGATGGATTAATTGGACGTAGTAATAATACGACGTATGCTGGGATGCTAACCGAACGACAAGGAAAAGTATATTTGTATGCTCACAATCCATCTAAAGGATATGGAGCGCCAGCAAATGTGGAATATAACGTTCCTGTTCCTAAAGCACCTACAACATTTATTGCTAGAGCTGGATTCGGTAGTGTAGGGGTTCTTACAAATGCAATTCCAGCTAATTGTAAAGGGATGAATGTGTATATTAATGAAACCGTGTATTTTTCGGCTACAAATGCAGTTACATTCCCATTGAATGTAGGCATATACCGAGTACGGGTTGCCTTTGTTGATATTTTTGGTGAGGGAGCTAAAACGGCAGAGCAGCCAGTAGCGATTTTGGAAAAGATTCCGAAAGAATTGCTTGATACTGAAAGCCTTGGGCTGGATAAAATGGATAAAGCTATTGAATCCATGAAAAATGATGTATCAGCAGTTAAGAAGGTATCTGATGGCTTTGAATCCAGACTCACGGATTTAGCCAATGGAACTACTAAATCAATAAGCGATATGAATAAGCATATTGAAAGTCGATTTACACAGCTGTCTGATGGATTTGATGCACGTATTACGGAAGCATTGGGCGAAATCGATGGTGATAAATTAATCGCACGCATCAATTTGAGTAAATCGGGCACACGCATTGATGGGAAACTATTCCATGTAACAAGTAAAACTATATTTGATGCCAATGTAATTGCTAAAGGTATGATCCAAGCCAATGCAGTTACTGCGGAGAATATCGATACCCCATCACTGTCTGCTATTTGTGCAACCATAGGAACATTAAGAACTCGAACAACTGGAGCTCGTGTAGAAATTCAGGACAATTTAATCTCGGCTTATGATGAAGAAAATAATGTTAGAGTCAAGCTCGGGTGCTGGTAAAGGAGTATAAATAATGACACCTCATATCCTAATATATGATAAAAATGGCAATATCATATTAAATCTAAAAGAACGTTTGACACGCATTGAAGGGCGTCAATATGTAAGTGCGGTGCCTAACGTTAAGAATACGATACGTGTTGAGGGACTGCAGTCCGGGCAAAAGGTGTGGGCTGCAGCTATGGGGCAGTACCTAGTGGCAGAAGTTAAAGATGATGTTATTACATGGTACTTTTCTGTAACTCGTGAAACAAATTTATCTAATGGGCGGATTAACGGCTTTCAATATGAGGGGTGGGTTGTTTATGGAGTTTATTAACGTTAAAAACGAAGCTGGCACAACTATTATTAATGATAGTTATGATAATTTAGTTTATCTCAGCTTACCGAAACAAAAAGAGGCTGTATTGTGGACTGGAAGCAATAGAGCAGTGTCGGCTGATGTATTAATTCCTACGCAACTTAAAACGTATACTCCATTAATGGTGCCAACTATGCTATATCAATACGGAAATGGTGGTTCAAACGCTATTCGTATAACGTATATTACTCAGCCAAATTATCATGGTGAGGCTCCACTTATTGCAATATCTGTTCCACAGGGATATGAATTCAAAGCACAATGGATATGTCGCAAAAGAGAGAGATTCATAGCCCTTATTGTTGATGTTGTTAAGGGTGGAGCAATAATTACACAAGAAATGATTAATGAGGTAAAAAATGGCATTAAGTTTTATTGTTTCGGATATTTCGAGGACGTTGCAGCCAATGCGAATACACCTCGCATCAGATTCGTTGATAAGGTAGGAAGTAGCAAACCCAATATAGCCTTACAAGTCTTAGGAAAGCATAAATTTTTCAAAGCAAGCTGGAAGGACGAATACAATATCAAAAATGATGTGATCTATGATAGCCGTATTCGATATTTAAGGGTAATCGACCAATATCATCAAGATTGGTACAGCACCTTGTCTAAGTATTCTCCTAATGAGCATACTAAAATGACTGTACCATCTAAGTCATATGATTGTGATATTGCTGTAATTCCTATGTCGGTAATCGATACTGCAGTATGGGGGCCTAATATTACGAAAGGCGATAATCAATCACATACTGGTAGTGTATGGCAAACTGTTCATTTTACAGGCAAACGAAGTATTGAAATAAAATCGTATCAAAAAATTTATTGGGATACTGTAACACCATATCCTATGGGGTGTGCTGGGCAGACAGCTACTCAATATATGGTTGTCGATGTTACGGGGTATGACAAAGCATCAGGGATGCCATTTAATTAAAGAGGTGATCTATGAACACAATAAAAAATGTATCTGAAACGATACATATAGGTTCTGATTTTAGACGTGCTTATATAGTGCAGGGTGATGTTGATTTAACAACCGCTACAGCTATTTGTAAAGTGCGTTCTCTAACAGGCAAATTGTTGGCAACAGCTGAATGCCATATTAGAGAGGATACAATTATTGTAACCATTAGAGGAGAAGATACATTAAAGATCTCAGATTCTATAAAAAAGGGTCAATATGATGTATTTATTGTTGGTAAAGATTATTCATATAAGTTAGTCATGGGCGATATTGAGTTCATCCATGACATCAGTTTACATTAAAAGGAGATTAAAATGGCTATAAAAGGAAGTGTGAGAGCACCATATGTTGTTGAAGTTCATGTTCCTGAAACAATTAACGTGAATGTAAATATACCCGGATTACAAGGAAAACCGGGCGAGGGAATCTATGACTTTGTCAAACGACATGGCTTTACAGGTACCGAGGAAGATTTTTATAACTCCCTTAAACCTCAACAGCCTGATTTAGCTGGAATCGTGCGAGACCTAAAAAGTAAAAATATTCTTATTAATAGTGGCATGCTTGATGCGGTATTATCTGCTATTGTTCATGCGTTGACTGAACAACCTTATGCGCCACTTACATTTAATGAACCAAGAAAAGGGGATACGGAAATTCGTGTATCTGGGCAAGATGGCTTTAAAGTTCGAGTGCGTGGTGAGGAGGAATCTGTTGAAATCCAATCCGGAAGTGCCACTATTAGAATTCAGCCTTATAGCTCAGATGATATTAATCTTGAATATCTTAACTTAATTGAGCACGTCGTTGATACTGTTAAAATCAAAGGTCTTATTGAATTCAATCCGGAAACGGCCACAGAGATTCTGCCTAAGCAGTTCTATGGCCGTAGTGACTTAGAGGGTGAACTTACCTGTCCAAACGTTGTTAAGGTTGGTGCATTAGCATTCGTTGGAACCGATCACAACATTATCAATTTGCCGAAGGCCACTGATATTGATAGGGATGCTTTCGCTAACAGTTCTCTTGCCGTAATCAATATCCCCGCATTTGTATGGGCAGATGATAACCTTGATTTAAAATCTTATGATCTCATTAGGGTTAATAAAATGACTGTTAGTGAGGAATCTCGCCCACCACGAAATGTCATGATGCAGAAAATTTCATTAGAGGTCTACAATCCAGATCACAGCAAAAAATGGAACCTTTATAGTGAAAAGTGGGAACAGGCATAATTCAATAATAGGGGAGAGTTGAATGAATACATTATTAGTATCTATTACTGATTTTATTCAGTTAGCTTGGGAGCGGCTCACTGATGGATTTGCAATTAAAACTGTAATGGCTATATTTGCTACTATTGGCATATGGCTTTTAGGATTAAAGCATGTTCAGGTGTTGGGAATTTTTATTTGTTTAGTGTTCATTGATTTGCTTACAAAGTGGGTGGCGATTGCATATCAGATGTTGTTAGATATGGGGGCGAGTCCGGAAAATATCAGAATGACTGATAAATACTGGGCCATTCCTGCTGCATTTGGGAAAGGGCTCATATCATCTAAACATATGCGTAAGCCATTTGGGGATAAAGTGTTATCCTATGTATTGCTTACGTCAGCAGCATGGTGCTTTGATTATATGGCACAGCCCTATACGTTTGCTGTAACCCTTGTATGGACTTATTTAGGTGGTACAGAATTAACCTCTATATTGGAAAATATGCGGGATGGAGGCAATCCGCTTGCGAGCAAATTATTGGATATAGTTAATGAAAAGCTTGATTCTATTTTAAAAAGGAAATAATTTTTTTAGGCACTGGCATATATGCTGGTGCCTATCTTATTTAAGGAGGAAATGCATATGAAAATCGGTACATATTTCGACGATTATGAATTTTCGTGTAAATGTGAAAGGCACGCGGTCGATGGGCAAGGTCATAATGTCTTAGATCATATCATTGACAAGCGCCTTGTCGATGTATTGGATAGAATTCGGGAACGGTTGGGGGTTCCGATTACAGTTAACAGTGGCTATCGATGCCCTGAACACAATGCAGAGGTTGGGGGTGTTCCTGATTCTCAGCATGTGCTAGGGACGGCAGCAGACATCACCTATGATGGGGTTGATGTTGACTATCTTGCAGAAATTGCTGAGGAATGTGGGGCCGATGGCATTGGAAAATACTACCATCAGGACTTTGTACATGTTGATGTGCGGGGATATACTGCACGTTGGGATGATTTATAATCGGAGGTTGAAATGAATGAAACATCAATCATTACTAAAATTAGAAATTTGCTTCAAAAGCCTGTTGTTCGTGATATTTGTATTGTTGTTTTCATTGGTGTTTTCTTGTACAGTTTTTGCAGAACAGCCGAATATGTCTACACAAACTGGTTCGGACGAACCAACCATAACCGTGCCATTGACGCAGTGGAACAGGGTAAAAAATCAAACGAGTCAAGCATTGAGCTTAATAGACACATCCAATCTGAAATTGACCGAAGCACAATCCTTAACCATGAGGCAGAACGACGAATTGAACAAATTGAAATCTATCAACGAGAAGCAAGCGAACGAATTAATGAAAGCAAAGCAAGACTCGATGAAGCAAAACGACTACTTGAATCAAACCAACAAATATTTAGAGATTGCGAACAAGGAAATCCAGCAATCAAAGAGAACGGAGGCTCGACTCCATAGACAACGTGATATATGGGCCGTTGTTGCTGGTGCAGCTACCTTAGGGGCAATAGTGGCTGCAGCTAAATAATACTATTATATATAAAGCCTGTTAGAATATTTTTGATGTTCTAACAGGCTTTATTTTTTTTGCCTAAATAATATTATGCTTTTAATTTCTTATCAGATAAATAAAATTCTAGGCTAATTGGGTATTTTGAACGTCTAATAATACATACAAAGTTCGTATTTAGCTTAAAACGGTTCACCAAATTAAAGCATCACAGTAATGTGGTGCTTTTTTATTTTGCTTTTTATATGTATATAAAGGACCCTACATATTTATGTAGGGTCCTTTTATGAGTTAATAATCTTTATTTAATTAACTAAGTTTTATTATTTCGCATGTGGCTGATCTGATTCAGCTACTACGTTAACGACAATTTCTTGATCTGCAGAAATAAGATTCATAATGATGGGGATTGGCTGTTCGATGGCTTCAGCTATACTTTTAATTTGTCGCATTGCAACAGGATAAGGTGTTGTTCCATCGCTTTGAAATAATTCTTCCAATTGGGTGATTTCTGCTTGACTTAGATTCGATTTATTTGCGAATTCTTCAACTGTCATATTATGTTGTTCGCGATAGCTTTTAATGATTTCACCGATATACATAATCGCCTCCACTTGAATTATATTAATACATTTTTATTTTATGTGAAAGTTCGATAAAACTCAAGTTAGATTGAAATGATACTTCATATTATTGATACATAATGGTTTTATATTATAAGATGAACATATAATGATACTGATATATATGGAAATGAAAAGAGGTTTGCTATGAAGACGAATAGAAAACAACTTTTAATTGTTTATATATGTTTAGCATTAGGGGCTTGGAGTGCTAGCGCTGGCATCAGCTTTAGTCAATCAAATAGAGATACGAATCAAACGCGTCGAGATAATACGATAATACAGCATAAGTCTGAAAAAACTGTTGACGATTCTGACCAAGGCAGTCCTGTTATTGCATCGTATTACAAAGATGGCAAAAAAAAGAAGAAAAAGAGTACTGCTGCTGATGAGACTAAGCTTTCAGAGAAACAAAAAGCAACTAAAGAATTGAATGAACATTCTTGGGTAGAAGAAGCGGGAAAACATCCCTTACCGTATGCGGTTGTGGAAGGGAACGCGGTCAGTGAAGAAGAGTTAGCCCACTGGTGGAAGGTTTTTAATGATCCCGTATTGGATCAATTAATTGATTTGACCCTCAAAAATAATCGGCAGTTAGAGGTAGCTCGTTCTCGAGTTAGACAAGGGCGGTTACAGTTGGGAATTGCTGAAGCACAACGATTACCTTGGCTAGATGCTTCCGGTTCATGGTCGGCTAATAGAGGTCAGGGTGAATGGGATTCAGACCGAGAAGCGATAAAGAATTTACCTATATCTGATAAGATGACGAGAAATGTAGAAACCGGTAAATTGGGAATTGATGCGCGATGGGAAATTGATATATTCGGAAGACAAAAAGCAAAATCACGTGCTGCATCGAATTCGTTACAAGCATCACAGGCGGATTTATATTCCACCTGGGTATCTTTGAGCGCGGAAACCGCATTACAGTATATGTCGTTAAGAACTTTACAGGAGCAATTGCGCATAACAGAAGATGATGTGAAGCGTCAACAGGAAGCGTTGGAACTGATTAAGATAAATAATCAGTCTGGTATTATTAATGAATTACCTGTGCAACAGGCTACATATGCATTATCTCAGACTCAAGCGGAGATTCCTTCATTAAAGAAAAATATAGCTTCCACAATGGCTGCTCTTTCTATATTGACAGGAACAGTTCCAGGCGAGATTGACGGGTTATTGATGGAAAATACTTCATTACCTACGGTGAATCCACACATATTTATCGGCATACCGGCGGAAGCTTTACGACAACGGCCTGATATTCAGGCGGCGGAACGACGTATTGCGGCGCAACAACAGAAAACCAAGGCTGCAAAGGCTGACCTTAAGCCTAGGTTTTCACTAAATGGCAGTATAGGCTTGGAGTCGTTTTCATCGGGAGGTCTTATTTCGGCTATCGGTAAAATGATAGGAATAGGACCATCTATCACTATGCCTATTTTCAATGCCGGTGCTATTCGTAAGAATATAAAGATACAAACAGAAAAGGAACAGGAATATTTGGCACTTTACGAAGAGACTGTTTTGAAAGCTGTAGGGGAGGTTCGAAATGCGGTAACGGATGCATCTCAGGATCATATTAAGTCCGAGGAATTGAAATCTGCTGTAGAATCTGCACAGCAAGCGGAATCTTTGGCGCAAACCAATTTTGACTCCGGTCTTAGCGATTACTTAAGTGTTCTTGATGCACGAAGAAATGTATTGTCTGCAAGGCGGCAATATATCATGAGTCGGGGGCAAGAGTTTGCTGATACCGTTCGTTTATTCAAATCCTTAGGCGGTGGTTGGGAAGCCATGGACATGGATCAGGAGGCAGAGGCGGACTCGCATGCTAAGAAATAGTGTGAGAAACGGGGAATGATTATGAAAGAGAAACTTGATGTCATTAAAGGGTGGATGGCGAATAATAGAAAAAAGTGCGCAGGTATAATGATTGCCTTTCTAATAATTTTGGGTGGAGTAAGTTACTATGCTTATAATCAATACGAAGCGTACATTGCCTCTCATCATATTGTGTTGCAAGGCAATGTGAATCTGCGTGAAGTTAATGTTGCATTTCGGGGAAGTGACCGGATTGCCAGCCTTTTGGTGGATGAAGGTGCGGTGGTGAGCCAAGGGCAGATTTTGGGGTATTTACATTCTGATGAATTGAATCTTACTGTACAGCAGGCTAAGGCTACCATTGTAGCACAGGAAGCTATAGTGGCCAAGTTGCAGGCCGGCAGTAGACCAGAAGAAATCGCTCAAGCATCGGCACGAGTTACATCTGCAGAAGCTGCGTTAGCGCAATCGAAACAGGAAGCAGAGAAGTTACGAAAATCCTATAATGCTTCAAATGGTAAGGCCGTTAGTCGACAGTCTGTAGATGATATACAGGCGAAGGTGAAAGTATCGGAAGCCAAATTAAACGAGGCTCAGCAAGCATACAATTTAGCTGTCGCAGGGCCAAGACAGGAAGATATAGCACAGGCCCAAGCCCAATTGGATGCGATGAAAAGCGAACTGGCCCGTCAGGAGTTCTTGCTGAACCAATCTGTATTAACGTCCCCGATAGACGGTGTTATAACGGCCCGATTATTACAGGTCGGTGATATGGCTTCACCGAATACACCTGTATTTAAATTGGCTGAGAATACTAAGAAATGGGTTCGTGTATATGTGAACGAACGGGATTTAGGAAAAATTTATAACGGTATGGATGCAAATGTAACAACGGATACATATAAGAACGAACCGATTCACGGAACAATCGGATATATTTCTTCCGTAGCGGAATTTACACCTAAATCGGTAGAAACGGAGGATGTGCGTACTACACTTGTATATGAAGTGCGGGTATATGTAGATGATCCTGATAATCGTCTCCGTTTAGGAATGCCTGCCACTGTTTCCATTGATATATAGAGGTGTGCGGTGAATGATGTATATGCAATCGAAGGGTCACAATTATATAAAGAATTCCCCCTTGTCGGAGCTGATCCTATAATAGCATTGGACCATTTGGATTTTAAAATCCGGAAAGGCTGTTTAACTGCGTTGGTTGGTCCAGATGGGGCGGGAAAAACGACTTTGATTCGTTTGATAGCTGGTTTATTGGATGCCACGGCTGGTTCTTTAGAGGTCCTCGGAATGGATGTGAAAGCACATTCACAGGCAGTTCAAGATAGACTCAGTTATATGCCTCAGAAATTTGGGCTTTATGAGGAATTATCCGTCAGTGAAAACATGAATCTCTATGCAGATTTACACGGTATTCCTTTGCATGTGAGAACGAAGCGGTTTGAAAAATTACTGCATATGACAGGGCTAGCCAAATTTACTAAGCGTCAAGCCGGTAAATTGTCAGGTGGTATGAAGCAAAAGCTTAGCCTAGCCTGTACATTGGTGCGTTCTCCGGAGCTTTTATTGCTCGATGAGCCTACCGTAGGGGTAGATCCATTTTCAAGGCGGGAGTTATGGGAAATCTTAGAGTCGTTAGTACGTACAGATGGAATCAGCGTACTTGTTAGCACTGCATACTTAGATGAGGCGGAGCGTTGTAAAGATGTTTTCGTCCTCAATAAGGGGCGCTTTTTAGCAACCGGGACACCGCATGAGTTGACTCAAATGTCTGAGAAACGATGCTTTCAGGTAAAGATTCCGAAGTCATTGAGCATGCGAAATGTACAGGCCGCATTGATGGATGACAGGAAATGCGTGGCGGATGCAGTTCCGGAGGCCGGTGCTGTGAGGTACATAAAAACAAAAGAAATGCTTTCGATTCCATGGCTTAATGAGTACGGTATGGAGGAAGAACCAGTTCAGAGCCGTTTGGAAGATACCTTTATGATGCTGTTAAAAGAGGATGAAATTGCTTCAAAACAAGGGGCTAAGCCTTTAGATAGTATCGATATGGATTTGAATGAAAGTGTGATAGAGAAAGAACGAAAACGTTTGTTGTCCCCAAATGAAATGGTTGAGCGTCCAGTAGAAATTTCCGTATCTCATTTGGTGAGGACATTCGGTGATTTTACGGCGGTAGCTAATACATCATTTACGGTGCAGCGCGGAGAAGTATTCGGATTGCTTGGACCAAACGGAGCCGGCAAGACGACGACATTTCGTATGTTGTGTGGATTATTACCTGTAACGAGCGGGGATTTACGTGTAGCCGGTGTTGATGTCGTTAAATCTCGTACGGCAGCAAGAAGCAATTTCGGATATGTAGCGCAAAAGTTTTCTTTGTACGGCAATTTGTCCGTTATGGAAAATCTAGAATTTTTTGCTGGTGTGTACGGTTTGTACAGTCAAAAAAAGGATGATCGAATAGAAGCTGTTATCAAGGAGTTTCGTCTAAATGATGTGCGAGATATGATAGCCGGTGATTTGCCTGGTGGTTATAAACAGCGCTTGTCCATGGCGGCTGCCTTAATGCATGAGCCTAAAATTCTTTTCTTGGATGAGCCCACAAGTGGTATTGATCCTCTTACACGGCGTAATTTCTGGCGACAGATTACTTCTTTATCAAAGCGAGGAACAACGATTATTATTACGACTCATTTTATGGATGAATCGGAATATTGTGACCGTATTATGATTCAGGATGCAGGAAAACTCGTTGTACTGGGAACACCTGATGAAGTTAGACGGATTGCCGGCGATGAGAATTGTACTATGGATGAAGCGTTTATCTCCGTCATACTGGAAAAACGCGAACAGGAGGAGGACGTATGAACGGATTTATAAGACGGTTTTCCTCATTGGTATACAAGGAGACCTTACAAGTATTGCGTGACCCTAGCACTATTTTGTTGGGGGTTGTGCTACCTATACTACTTATTATCCTCATCGGCTCAGGGGTAACTTTGGATGTTAAACACGTGCCGATAGCAGTGGTTATGGAACGGCAAGATTCTATGACCCAGAGTGTGTATGACTCCTTATACGGCTCTGAGTACTTTCAACCTATAGCGGTTCGCGATAGAAAAACGGCGGAACTATTGATGGAAAAACGAAAGGTAGATGCCATATTGGTGATTCCACAGGACTTTTCTGCTCAAGTTATGCGTGGACAAGGGAAAGTGCAGGGAATTTACTACGGTGTCGATACTTCGGTAGCGATGAGCATAGAAAGTTATGTAAACTCAGCTATTAATTTATGGGCCGTTAAGAATATTCCGTTTATGCTACGTGGTGGATATATAACAATGAACCATCGCATGTGGTTTAATGAAGCAAATACAAGTACCTGGTTTTTGATTCCTGGGCTCATCATGATTATCATGACGATTGTATCCGTCTTTCTTACGGCGGTTGTTATGGCTAGAGAATGGGAACGTGGTACTTTTGAGGCTTTATTCGTTACACCAGTTAAGCCTATTGAAATTATTTTGGCTAAGGTAGTGCCTTATTATGTATTGGCCA